>Ga0182018_10001281_pt1 | contig 28976 bp, 25 predicted proteins | sample 812P2MmetaG_FD_120490 | JGI IMG/M metagenome (GOLD analysis project Ga0182018, IMG submission 120490) | Permafrost microbial communities from Stordalen Mire, Sweden - 812P2M metaG | ecosystem: Environmental > Terrestrial > Soil > Wetlands > Permafrost | place: Sweden: Stordalen | collected...
AGAATCGCCGCAAGCATGATGTCGCGGAAAAAGCCGGTGAGGCGCGAAAGCAGCGTGAAGCCGCCGACGGTGAGAATCCGGTCGATCATTGCCGTCTTGTTAGCACCGGCCGCTCGTCCCCGCGAAAGCGGGGACCCAGCAGTCCACAGCCACAATGCAACTTTCGTCTGGATTCCCGCTTGCGCGGGAATGAGCGGAAACCCCTCTACCCCGCCAACGCGCGCCGCATCGCCGCAACAATACGATCCTGGACCGGCGGTTCGAGATAGGCGTGCATCGGCAGGCTGATCACTTCCTCGGCCAGCCGCTCGCTCGCCGGCAACCCGCCTTCCACCACCGGAAAGCCGCGATACGCTGCCTGATCGTGCAATGGCTTGGCGTAATAGATCGCTGTCGGAATGCCCTGGCCCTTGAGCGCGGCCGCGAGCGGGTCCCGCCGCCCCGGTGCGAGTCGAACGGTGTATTGGGCCCAGACCGAAGTCGATTGGTTGCCGATGCGCGGCAATGTCGCGACCCCGGCCAGCCCCGACGAATAACGCTGCGCGACGGCGTTGCGGGCGACAATTTCCTCCGGGAAAATTTTGAGCTTTTCGAGCAGTATCGCCGCCTGGATGGTATCGAGCCGGCCGGTGATGCCGATGCGCGCCGCGTCGTATTTGTCGGTACCCTCGCCGTGCACGCGCAGGCTCCTCAGCTGCGCCGCCAGATCGTCGTCGTCGACCAGAATGGCACCGCCGTCGCCGTAGCAGCCGAGCGGCTTGGCGGGAAAAAAGCTCGTCGCCGTCGCCGGCGCGAGCGTGCCGAGCTTGCGGGCTTTGTAGGTGGCTCCGAACGACTGCGCCGCATCGTCAAGCACGAGGAGACGGTGCGCCGCGGCGACCGCGGCAATGGCGTCGTGATCGGCCGGCAGGCCGAACAGATCGACCGGAATAATCGCCCGCGGTTTCAGCCCGAGCTGCTTCGCCGTCGCCACCGCGCGTTCGCAGCTTGCCGGATCGAGATTGAACGTTTCAGGCTCGACGTCAGCCATGACCGGTGTCGCGCCGCACAGCGCCACGACCTCGGCGGGCGCGCAGAAGGTGAAGGCGGGACAGATCACGGCATCGCCCGGGCCGATGCCCCAGGCCATGAGCACGAGGCGTAGCGCGTCGGTTCCGCTCGAACAGGCGATCGCATGCCGCGCGCCGCAGAATGCCGCAAGTTCGGTCTCGAGCGCGCGCACCTCCGGTCCGTGAATGAACTGGCAGTGCGCCAGCACCCGGGACACCGCTTCGTCGACGGCGCGGCCGAGGCGGCGGCGTTGCGCGGCGATGTCGATGAACGGGATCGGCCGCTCGTCAAGGCGTGCGTGCTGATTCATGCAACGATCCTAGCCCGATCCGCCCCGAAAAAGGAACTCAGCCAACGACGCGCCGCGGTCCTTTGCGCTGCGGCGCGCTGGAACGCTCCGTGCGCGGATCGAGGCAGCGTATGGCGACCTCGAGGCTGGCAACTCCCTCTTCGCCGGTGACGGCGGGGGGCCGGCCGCTGCGGATGGCATTGACGAACGCGAGCAGCTCAGAGCGCAACGGCTCGGCATAACCGACCGACAAATGCCGCATCGAATAGCTGCCGTCCGGCTGGAAGCCGAAACATTCGGTGACCTGCAGCGTAAGCAGGTCTCCGATCAGATATTTGTCGCGGGTGGCGATATGGATGGTGCGCGCCTTGAACGGCGTGAGCCAGTTGGTGTTGATGTGCGCAAGCACCCCCGAGGCGGTGCGAAACTGCAAGAGCGCGATGTCTTCGCGCTCAGCGATCGCGCTCGACAATTGCGGTTGGATTTCGACGATCTCCGAGTCGGTGAACCAGCGGATCAGGTCGATGTCATGCACCGCAAGATCGATCACAACGCCAACATTCGACATGCGCGGCGGGAACGGACCGACGCGAGTAATGGCGATCGAGAGGATGTCTTGATTCTTGATCGCCCGCTTGATCGACTCGACCGCCGGATTGAAGCGTTCAACATGACCGACCATGAGCGTCACGCCGGCGCGGTGGGCGGCGGCGACGATGGCGCGACCTTCCTCGACCGTCGGAGCGATCGGCTTCTCGACCATAACGTGGATGCCGCGGGAAATGCATTTCAACGCGAGATCATGATGCAGATGGGTCGGCGCCGCGATAGTTACCGCATCGGGTTCGGTGAGAAGGAGCGCATCGAGATCGCCGAATTCCGCGCAATCGAGCGTGCGGGCGACAAATTCCCGTTGCTTGCGGTCGGGATCGACGACGCCCACCAGTTGGACGGCGGCTATGTCTGCCAGGACGCGGGCATGGTTGCTGCCCATGACGCCAACGCCGACCACACCCAGTTTCAACGGACTACCCCCACCGACTCCGCCAGTCTCACCCATCCCGAAGGGCTCCCCTCGACTTTGTCACCCCACTTTCCCCTAGCATGGCCAGGACCGACTGGCGATCCAATTGGGACGGAACCTGAACACGTTTTACTTCCAATACTTACGCGCAAAGACCGCGCCAGAATTCCCCTGTATGGCCCCCGCCGTAAGGAATTTTTTCGGACTCCGGCGGCGCCAACGGCGCGTTTACCCGTAACATTATCGATGCCGGCCTGTTCAGGTCGGAGGCTTTACGAGCGGAAGGTCGGATCATGCGCGTAACTGCTCTTCTTGCGACGTTGTGCTTCAGTGTCGCAGCCATGGCCGGCGGCACGGCCTACCGGGCGGGTGCGGCCGACGATGCGCCGGCTTACGGGCCGGAGTTGCAAGGCTTCGACTACCCCTGGCCGGTGTCGCACTTCTCCTTTACATCCCAGGGCGAGGCTGTGGACATGGCCTATATGGACGTGAAGCCCGCAACGCCGAACGGCCGCACTGCCTTACTGTTACATGGCAAGAATTTCTGCGCCGCGACCTGGCAGAACACCATCGCGATCTTGGTCGAAGCCGGCTATCGGGTGATCGCTCCCGACCAGATCGGCTTCTGCAAATCGACCAAGCCAGCGCATTACCAATACAGCTTTCAGCAGCTCGCCGGAAACACTCGCGCATTGCTGGCCTCGCTCGGAATAAGCCGCGCAACGGTGATTGGTCACTCGGTCGGCGGAATGCTCGGCATGCGCTACGCCCTGACATTTCCCGACGGCGTCGATCGGCTTGTGTTGGTCGATCCGATCGGGCTCGAGGATTGGAAAGCGAAGGGCGTGCCGTGGCAAAGCGTCGATGCATGGTACCAGCAGGAGCTGAAAACCACCGCCGACAGCATTCGCGACTATCAGCGCACGACTTATTACTCCGGGACGTGGGATCCGAAATATGAGCGATGGGTCCAGATGCTGGCGGGGCTGTATCGCGGTCCCGGCCGCGAAATCGTCGCCTGGAATGCAGCGCTGGTTGATGACATGGCCTACACGCAGCCGGTCTTCTATGAGCTCGAAAAGATCTCAGTGCCGGTGCTGCTGATGATCGGCGACAAGGACACGACGGCGATCGGGAAAAACCTTGCGCCGCCCGCTATCCGCGCCACGCTGGGTAATTATCCAATGCTGGGAAAGGAGGCGGCGGCGCGCATCCCGCACGCGCAACTGGTCGAGTTCCCCGATTTGGGCCACGCGCCGCAAATCCAGGCGCCGGATGATTTTCACAAAGCCTTACTCGACGGCATGCGAAAATAAACGGACAACGGAGATTGATGATCTCCACGCTGTTTGCAGGCGATGTATCACTGCTCGATAAACATTTGCTCGACGGACGTCAGCAGACGGCGCAGTATCCGATCCATTTCCGCTCCGACGTCGTCTGCAACGCTCGATTTTTGCAGTTCCACCGAAAGCAAATCTGTAGCGCGCGTGCGTATATCGGCAAATACAGCATGCGCATTTTTCCGGCCAGAGCTGCGACGTTCACTAACCACGCCGCCGCGTAGCCGCAGGGCCTCCAGTTGCACGAGTGAAAACTGCGGCTTGGCGTGGTCCCGCAGCGCCGCGAGAAGCATCAGTGCGGCGCGGTCGATCGCCTCTTTATAGGCGTCGGATGGTCTGGAACTCATGACTCCTGCTCACCGCGAATCGGGCGAACAAGATACTGAGGCCAGATATCGAAGGCCAGCCGTGGAGGTTCGCCCCGTTGACGCCGGGCGCTGCCGGACAAAAGGGTTACCGGTCTGCACTCTAATAGTCGGAAATCCAGGGCCATTTGGGTTCGATTTGCTAAGCTTCTACCTAGCATTGTAATATGTCATATTTGCACCTCAAGCACTCTCATACTCCACACTGGCTTCGTCGGCATCACCCAATTGTTGGGGATCGGATTCAATGACATGAAGAAAACCAAAGCCGTGATGGACAATTTGCTTCGGCCTCCAAGATTCAGCGGAGACCTGATCAAAAATCAAACGGACCGAATATCTGGAGTGCCGGCTCGCGAACAAGCGAGATCGCGGAGCACCACTTTACGTCGAGCCAGTGCCCTGCGTTCACATAGCGATCAAGTTTTTCCAGCTGCTCGCGGCCGCCGCCCGCATCGCTGGCGAGGAAACCTGCGACTCTAACAACGCAGCTCGTGCGGCGCGAACACGCCCGAGCTCGCATGCCGTTTCGGCGATGACAACGGTGGATTCGCCGCTCAATTCCTGCTGCTTTTGCCTGCTTATCACATCGGCCAGACGCGATCGTGCCGGAAATTCCCGAGTCTCTGATGGCCGCAACACTTAACCCATGCTTAAGCGCATTGCGCCGCACCCGCCCTTTTCCCTCGGGCGAGCGCGGCCCGTGCTGTGAAGAGCATTACTTTGATTTGGCACTGATCATGCGCTGCAATGTCAGGCCAATTTGTCTTTCAAATTTCTCGCAAGAGTCGAAGTTCTTTGAAAAATCCTTTGCATCTTGAGTGGTAATTTCCTGCTGCGTCCTTTTTCGCTTTCCATTCTTTTTTGGGGGCGGCGGCTCTGGCGAGAGAGGTTTTCCTTTGCTTCGCATGAGAGCGTAAAAGTACAGCAAGGACGAGTACGTGCGTGGCAACATCCACACCAACACCGCGGAAGGCTATAGCCTTTTGCGGAATCGGGCCGACGCCTGCTATTATGGGATGATCGACAATCAATTCTGTATACCAAAAGCGAGAACGCCCATGACCAAATATTCCTTAATTCCGGCGACCTTTGCATGCTCCCTATTGGCCTCTATCGCCGTGTATGCACAGGCCGGCAAGGCGCCATGTGGCTCATTCAAGAAATTGCCAGATGGCAAATGGAGCGTCATAAAGCCAGTCAAGATCGAACATGGAAGCTCGAGCGCCATGCTAAATGCAGGGACGACTATCGGTCCGGGGACTCATGTTACTGGCGTCGACATGTACGCGGCTCTTGAGAAAAACTGCCATTAAAGGGAAAAACCCTGCGCCACATATAGCGCGAAAGCCGGCCAGCACGCGGTCCCGCAGACATCGAGTTAGGTGTTTTGATGTAGCCGGAGCGCATCACGGAGAGGCGGAAATTTTACAGGCGAGTTCACGTTTGAGCGGTACGGCTGATCAAAAGAGCGGGGCGTCTCTTATGGGCAGATCGCGCAAGATTTCGGTGCATCAGTCACAGTTGTCCAGTTGGGTGAAGGCGCTTGCGGATGATTTGCAGCACGCATTCCCGGCCAAGGTCGGATGAAGCCCATGCAGCTGGAGATCGCGTAGCTTAGCCAAGCCGCCATTTTGTCCCGTAAACCGGGACCCACCTCTGAACGGCCAGGGGCGCATCAATTGAGTGGAATCGCATACAGGGCGTGGGTTAATTAGACCGCAATGCGGAACATCCGCCGTAATTGAGGCCGTCGACTAAAGAACTTTAGCTGCCATAATCAGGAGATAGTTGTTCGGGCATGCCGCGCCCCCGAATGATAGCTATGCCTCAATCTGAATTGCAGTGGATTGCCTGTCTCGCGGTGTGGAGCGGACTGGAAATTCGCGCCACCATGCGGCTAATTCGGCCGAATGAGTCGAGACGTTTAAATCGGCCAGAAAGGATTGAAAATGCCTAAAAATCAGCCGGCTGATATAGCGATATTCATTCGGGACGAACGCCGGAAATGGCAAAATAACCACCTCATTGCCCCGGGCGCCTTGCGCGATTTTCAGAAGCTCTCTGACGAAGCTTTTATTTTGATGCGACGTAAATATTTTAGCCCCGCCGAGCTCATCTCAGAAATGAGACGGCGGCGCTCCTAAAGAGAAGCCGCCTCGCACGGCCCAACGCCACAAGCCGATTGACTCTACCGTAACTTAGCCACCATGATGCTTGGAATCCCAGTGTGTTGTGCCCGTGTCACATAGGGTTGACGGATGGTTAACGTGGCCCCTGCTCCCAACTATTCCTCATTCATTTATAGAAACGGCTGTTCCCCTTTGGAGCGCGCTGCATGAGCCGCTGATCGATTCATCATTGCCGTCGGTGTATTATTTGGCGATTGCGCTGTGAGGTCTTTCTTCGTTGCAGGTTTCTACGCCAACTCTCGCATTTTGCTACGCGTCGTCGAGGCCCATGAACCAATGGACATTCAGACAACCTGTCCTGAGCTTGCCGTTGTCCGTCGGGTGCCCTGCAGCGAGTAGTCGAGCGTGACGCCGCGGTGGTAAGCCCAGAGATCGAGATTGACCGGGTACAGGCCAAACCCAGCCTCCGCCGCTCGTAAGGCGGAACACCCTCGCGAACGGCGATTAAGTTTAACAAGCCACTCTTCCCGGAGAGCTAAGTCAGAAGAGGGAAAAATGGGCGAAGTCCGACACTGGTATAAAAATCTTCTACGCGGGCGCGTATATTTCGACAATCGCCGCGAGTCGATAGACTGCCTTGTTGGTGACATTTCCGCTCAGGGTGCGCGGATCATTTTTTCCGACGAGGTGACAATTCCCGACTTCATAGACCTGAATATCCCGCAGAGGGAACAGACGATTCATGCTTGCGTCGAATGGCATGTTGGCAATGAACTCGGCCTAAGTTTTATTGATGCCGCTCACGCCTCTAGCGCACCACTAGAATTTGGCTACTACTTAGCGCGGCGCGTCGCGCAGCTCGAACTTGAACTCGCCTCGCTGCGGCGAGCAATCAAACGGCTAACGGGAGTTGGCCATTATAAGAGGATTTCTGGTACCATTAACTCGAGCCAGGCGTCCCATCGCATCGTCAACGCCAACTTCGGTCTCCGAGAGGCGCGCCGGCGCGGGGCCGTGAAGCGTGATACCCGATAGGCGCCAACTGAATTCGCGATGGCCCTTCAAACTCATTAGCGGACACAATTGCATCCGAGACCACCTCTCACCTACTGTGCCGCCATTGCTAATAAATCGTCTTTGCATCGTTCAAGAAGTTTATCGCAAAGCGCCGGGCCTTCGTTATAAGCAATACTGCCTTTGAGCGATCTCCCCGCCGCCAGCCAAGAAATTGTCGCCCGAGTATGGGAAAGCATTATAGCTTCCGACATTCCGAAAAAATCGGCGCGTTCAGCGCGTCTGTGCGCTCAAGGCAATGGGCAGCATCTGTTTGTGTGCCGTCGACGGTAAAATCGTACCCAACGCCTTTTAGCACCAAAGCGTATCGGCCAGCTGGCAAGACAAAATCGGCCGGGTCCGGGCGAATAACGATCATCTCCAGATTGTCCGCGAACGGCGCCACCCTCATTTGATAGGAGTTGTTGCGGATGACCCACGATTGCTCGACATTCGTCGTTTTAGGATTTCCCGCCGAATCGAAGGTTAGTGCCCGCATCACTCGGGCAACAATGCGCACCGCAACTCGATCGGGCGCATTGTTCATAAGATCACGCCGAAATACAACAAATTCAAGCCGACCAATAGGCAGGTGAGTTCGGCTTGGCATCGAAATTGAGGCCGATATTGCGACACGCGGATCCGGCACCTTGATAGGAAGCTGTTCGAGTTCAGTCAGCCGTCCATTGAAGAGGGCGTAAGCACCATACTCCGTGGGAATGGGAATATCAGGCGAGTGCTGTGGATGTGCTTCATTGGATTTGGGTGCTGACTGCTTTCCGCTAACTGCAACGTTCTGTTCTTTCTCGATGTTGTTTGTCAAACTGGTCTGCGTCGACCTGCCCAGCCAGTGTAATCCCAATCTGTTGAGGGCAGATTTGCCGTCATTTGCAGCGTATATCGCCACTCCTATTGCCGCGGCGGCGATTAGTTGGGTGTTGCGCCAGAAAGTTGAGCGTAAGTATTTGCCGAGATGTGCGTTCGCGAGGCGATCGCTAGCGTCAGATAAGATCGGTAGCGAGGACGTGCGGTATGGCGATGAACGAACAAACAATGATTCGGCACGGATGCCTTCCTCGCCGAATCTCGATGTTTTTTGCGAACCAGAGCGCAGCGCGACTGGACTAGGAGTCGATTGTCCGTGAGTCCCATCGGATAACGCTGGTTGGGAATTAAATTGCGAGGATGGCGCATTCTGCGCGAAATCCGACTCGATCCGATCGATTGCAGCTTCAAGCCCCCGCACCTGCTCTTCGATTTCGGACCAGGCGCCCTCCACAAAACGCGGATAGAGTTCCTTTCTTAGTTTGACGCGCGCGAACTCATAAATGAACGTTCGTAACTGGGCATGGTCTTGGCTAACTTCGGCAACCATCCGGGCCAGGACAGAATAATGGTCCTGCTCCGTCCCGACTTCCGTACCGTGCGTAGCAATCTCGTCCGTCGATTGCCTCGCACTCGCGGTTGGCGGCCGCCGCCTCGATAAAGATATCAAATTCATTATCGTGCTTGCGTTTCGGGGCTGTGAACATCCATCCTAGATTTTCGATTTACCCACATGCTGTCCTGTAATTGGAGCCATTCCCTTCACTTTACACCCCACCCTTCAGATTTCGCCAATATCCAATTCCATGCCTACGGCCAATTCTAGGCCAAATCGAGGAAGAGAGACAATGCGGGCTGTAGGGCAAGGGCTATGCGTGGTCATTCTGAGATAGCCCCCGAACTGACCGGACACGGTCTCCCACTTATCAAGTGTGAGGCATACAACCGTGTCTATGACCAACCCTACGGATCGAATTGAGATCATCACGTCGGTTCAGCGTCGGCGACGCCGGACGGCCTCCGAGAAGGTTCGGATGGTCGAGGAGACCTTCGAGGCGGGCATGACGGTGAGCCTGGTAGCTCGCCGGCATGGCGTTGCCCCAAACCAGCTGTTCACATGGCGCCGCCAGGTGGCGCAAGGCGGCCTGACCGCAGCTGGCGGTGGCGAAGAGGTCGTGCCGGCGTCGGATTTGCGCTGGACTGCTGTGACCGTGAAGCCATGAGCTTCACTACAACGAGGTTCACCCGCACGAGGCTCTCGGATAGCGTTCACCCCGCGAGTTCATCGCAACTCGCGGAACTCCCTGACCGTGTCCGGTCGTTCGGGGGCTACAACACATTCCCAATAGAGAGCAGCGATAAGCGGCGGTTCTTTGCGTGCTGCATCAGCGGCCGGTAACATCGCCAGTCGAGGCGGCGCGGGCCGCGATCGCGGCTGAGCAGAGAGTGAAATGATCACAGAGAAAGGCCCCGATGATCATTTACTGGACGGCCTGTGGCGTTTGCGCTGTGATACGTCTGATCAGGCTTAAGTACTTTTCAGCCATTCAAATTACACACAGCAAAAATAATTTGCGCTCGCTACCGTTTTTCGATCGACTCACTTTGAGCTCAAACCCACTGTCCAGGAGCTCACGTCACGTTTGACTTGCAAAGAGAAGCAGAAGAGCATGAATATTCAAGACAGTACGAATATTCAAGACAGTTTTGAAGGCGTCCAAAGGGATCCGGTTCGCCGGAGCGTTTCGCCGGAGTCGCAGTTCCACAGCACTCAAGCGCAGTAGCGATGGTTGTCCGACGGAAGTTTTTTAATGCAGCAAGATTACTATTCTGTTCTCGCCAGCGTCATCATGACATCCGCACGAGATAATGCTCAAATGCGGAGGATGATCTACGAGCTTGCGCGAAGCACGTTGGGGCAGCAACTCGATCGCGACACCAACCAGCTAGGCCATTTAGAAAGGGCGAAGCAATTGCTGGCACTCGAGACCGCTATCGAGCAAATCGAAGCGGACCTCGCGCAAAATATTCCTCGGCAGACCTATTCTAGAGCAAATGTCCTCGCTCCTGTCCCCAGCTCGTCGGTCGAGATCATACCCCCTACTTGGCATCTGCCTTGGTTATCGGAATCTCGGCACGAATTCGCGGATGAACATCCGGACCGACCTACTCCCACTATAATTCGATGGACATTAACGCTTATAGCGGCCGCAATATTGGGCGTTGTGGCATACATCGCGACCGAAAGTGAGCTTCACAAAGTCCTCAAGTCTAGAGCGGAAGCTGATCAGAACATTCCGGCCAACAGCCTTTTATCAAGTCGTCCGTCCGTTCCAATCATACAGACTCCCGGCGCATACGGCGTTTATGCCTTAGCTAATGGGCAGCTGACGGAACTTGAACCGCTGCAGATCAAGGTTCCGGATCACAGAATCGCGATATCTGGCACCATCTCGTCCCCCAGCACAACAAAGCTACCGAATGGCCGAAATCAATTTATCGTCTTTAGGCGCGATCTGGTGAACAATGCCCCTGAAAAAGTCGTAGTGCGGGTTGTCGCGCAGGTCATGCGCGCCTCGGCATTCGGCCACGCGGCGACGACAAGCAATGTTGGCGCTTCGTGGGTCATTCGCGACATTTCCTACGAAATGAAGGTTGCCCCCGTAGAGGGAAATCCAGCGATGATCCTCATTCGTCCCGCTGATGCTGATTTTTCGTTTCCGGCCGGTCGGTACGCCTTGGTGCTGAAAACCGTGGCCTACGATTTTAGCGTCGACGGGCCCATCACAGATTTGGCGCAGTGCGTTGAACGCACCGACGAGTCGAACGCACCTGCGTTCGCAGAATGCCGCAAGCGGTAACCACGACGTAAAGCTGCGGCAACCAACCGATCGGCTTCATTCGTCCAAACGGCTCACTACAAACTTGGCACGTTTGCCCTTCCCTGTGCCGACGTCAGCCGCTGGAGCGATGCGCCCTCCCTGACGGTCGGTTCGATTGACGGTCTTCCTACGCAAGCATAGGCAAAGCCGCGCTGGCTCATTTCCTCAGGACGGTAGATATTGCGCAGGTCCACAACAACGGGACAGGCCATCAAGTCGCGCAGGCGATCGAGATCTAGCGCACGGAACTGTCCCCATTCCGTGGCGATAACGAGCGCATCGGCGGCTTCAGCACAGTCATAGGCATCCGCGCAAAAGGTCACATTTTTCAGCAGGGCTTTAGCCTGATTCATCCCCGCCGGGTCGAACGTGCGCACCTGAGCACCCATGTCCTGCAGCGCCGTGATTAAAGCAAGCGAGGGAGCTTCGCGCATGTCGTCCGTATTGGGCTTGAAGGTGAGGCCGAGCACGGCGATAGTTTTGCCCCGGAGCGCCCCAGAAAATATGGCGGACACTTTGCGGGCCATAGCGCGCTTCCTGGTTTCGTTCACAGCGGCGGTAGCTTCGATGATGCGCAAGGAGATCCCGTGGTCTTGAGCGGTCTTGATTAGCGCTCGCACGTCCTTAGGAAAGCAGGAGCCGCCGAAGCCGGGGCCTGCATGCAGGAATTTCGAGCCGATACGGTTATCGAGACCGATGCCGCGCGCAACCTCCTGCACGTCGGCGTCAACCTTCTCGCAGAGATCGGCGATTTCATTGATGAAGGTGATCTTGGTCGCTAGAAACGCGTTGGCCGCGTATTTTATTAGTTCAGCGGTGCGTCGGGTGGTGTAAAGAATGGGCGCCTGATTGAGGCTCAGCGGCCGATAAATCTCGGCCACAACCTTCTTGGCACGTTCGTCGCGAGTTCCGACGACGATACGATCGGGATGCTTGAAGTCGTGGATAGCCGCGCCTTCGCGCAAAAATTCCGGATTCGACACGACGATGACATCGACATCCGGCCTAGCCTCGCGGATTATACGCTCCACCTCATCGCCCGTACCGACGGGCACGGTCGATTTGGTAATGACCACAGTGAAGCCATCGAGCGCCGCCGCGATCTCGCGGGCTGCATCGTAGATGTAGGAAAGATCAGCATGCCCGTCGCCCCGCCGCGACGGCGTCCCTACCGCTATGAACACGGCATCGGCAGCACGGACCGGTTCCTCTAGCCCGGTTGTGAACGACAGCCGCCCGTCTTTGACGTTCGAGCGCACGAGATCCTGCAGACCCGGTTCGAAAATCGGCATCTCGCCGCGCTCGAGTGCCTTGATCTTGGTAGCGTCCTTGTCGACACAGACCACGTGATGGCCGAAATCCGCGATACAGGCCCCGGAGACGAGGCCTACGTAGCCTGTGCCAATCATTGCAACGCGCATGACAATCCCTTCTCATTCGCTCAGACGCGCCGGCGTCTGAGCACACTGCGAATGTATGCACTGCGCACATAGTATGTATTGCGGTCAACGCCTTGTCGATCGCATGATCAACGCGAGGCCGCGGTTTTTATAGATTTGTAAGACGTTCCCGCTTTTTTTCTAGTTTGGCGTGACCTCACTTCCTCCGGCAAATCGATCGTCCTTTCAAGAAGACGTTGCAGAAGGAAAATGGCCTGAACGGAGCGCCATTGTGCGTCGTCTAACTCGCCCTAGGCATGGCGATCGGCCGCAGATTCACGCCGGCAACTACCGGCCACATGGATACTATCGGTCGCGAGACGGATGACAGGTCAGCGCCCTACTGCCCAAGCGCATAATCTTCGTCTCCGACATGACAAAGCCGCCGCCCGTCGAGATCATCGCGAAGCAGCACCGAGTGGCCGGGCCGCATTCCTCGCTCGGCTACAAGACGTCGGCGGCTTATGCTGATCATCTCCCCGCGCCAAAGGGCGTATCAACCGTCGAGGCCCCAATCGCCACTGGAGGAAAGTTCAGTGGCAGGCGTCGCCGCAAGAGCCGCATGGTAAATCGCTCGCACGCGGTCGGGGTAATGTGCAGCGTTGAATTTTTTCGCAAATACCCGTGCTGCTTCGGAGCCGAGTTGAACCCGAAGCGCGGGATCGCTCACGGCTCTTGTCAGCGCTTTTGACAGTCGATTGATATCACCGGGTTGCACAACGAGCCCCGTTACCTCATCCTCAATCACATCCTTGAGGCTCCCGACTGGAGTGCAAACGATGCATAGTCCGTATGACATGCCCTCCAGTACCGACATTGCCATGCCTTCCGCATAGGACGGCAACGCGACAATGTCGGCGGAATCCAAAAGAGCCGCCGTTTGGGTGCGATCGACCCAACCCGTGAAGCTTATTCGGCCGGACAATCCCACCGCATACGACAGTTCGCGAAACGTGCTTATGTCGTTTCCGCCGCCGGCCACGCTCATGCGCCATTCCAGGCTTCTGAGTGGGCTCATGGCGAGTGCCGCGATCAAATCATGTAGACCTTTGCGGCGACTTGGGTTTCCCAGGAACAAAATGTGCACCGGGCGATGGGACCCGGACGACTGGCGTCTGGGCGGTGGTGCTGGGACGGCGTTAGGTATCACCGCCACACGATCGGGACTCACGCCGATCTCAGTTACCACGAGATCATGGTCGTCGAGACCCAGCACCAAAATTTTGTTGGAAATCCTAAACATAGATCGTGCCGCCAGCTGAACAAGTTTTGGAAATCTTTGTAGCGACTCACGATAATTATAATCATGCAGATGCAATACAATCGGCAATCGGAGCAATCGGGCGAAATGCACCAATATGATCTTGCGGATTGTGCTGCCGCGGCCCGCTACATGGACGTGAAGGAGTGGATGCCGAGGCGCCATGACGGCAATGGTCAAAAGACATCCGGCAAAATGCCAGGGTGAAAACAGAATATGCCCGGGCCCACGAGTGTCGAGCACCCGCATGTCCGGATGCCTCGGCTTATCGCGCCAAGCATCGATCATATAACCAATCATCCGACCGATGCCTCCTCCATTTTCGAGGCCGCCCGGGTTCACGTGCAAAACCAAGGAAGGCATTTGCTGGGGTTCGCTGAAGCTCATAGCTCTCACTCTGCACGAACTCGCCCTGGCTGCCCTGGCTCGGAGCCGCGGTCTACCTTCATTTCTGTTGGTTTCCCGCCACACTCATCTGCAAAGCGCCGAGATCTATCGGCCCCAAATAAGGTCGAAGCGCCCCCGCGAAATCTTGACTCGGAGCGTTGCCGACGTCGCCGACGCCTATCGCACGACTGCCTTGCAGCAAATGAAAATCAGCCGTCTGTGGATTCACTGACGGAGCCACGAAATTGACACCGGCTGGCTCGAATATATTATGGCTGCCCCAATCCTTCCGCGAACTTAGTCCCTCAAGCATCGCCCCGCCTTGGATCAGATTGAAGTCCCATACGTTATTGGCGTCTGGTTGTGCGTCCACAAAACCAGAAACGCTACTATCCCGCGGCACAGCAATATTATTAATAAAGCTGACATCACTGGCGTTTACCGCCATAAACTCGCCTTGACTCTGGCGCCACCCGAGATTCGGATCTTTGAGGTTATGATAGCTGGTGTTATTTCGCACAATAACGTGGTCGCTGGTGAAGACATTAATTCCACGGCCGCCATTGTCGAAAACGATGTTGTTTTCAATAACCGTTAGTCCGTCATAGGCCGGATCACTGAGGCCGCCCTGAGTATGCCGAGTATCATCGATGATGATTCCATTACCATCGGTGGTCTTGCCGTCGGAATTAGTAATTTTGTTGTCGACGAAGATGTTCATGTTGTCATAGACTATATTACGACGAATGATATTGTGAACACCCATTGCACGATCGAATTTTATGGCTTGATAGATCGAGATGCCACTGCATTGCCAAGGCGACCGTCGCGAATTTCCAAAGACACGGTTATTTTCGATTGTAACATAGTCGGTTTGAAGCAGCGCTATACCTCCACATCCAGAGTCGCGCGTAATATTATCGGCAACTCGCACGTGATGGTTTCGCTTGCCCACTGTGATTGCGGAGCCTAGCCCGATTGCGTGTGCTTCGAACCCAGAAATCTCGACATAACTGCCCGAGATCAGAATTGCATCCTCCTCGACTTCAATCAGAGGTCGCCCCTCCCCGACAATGATTATGGGTTGCTGGATAGTCCCGGATTTTGTCATGATCAAGCGTTCGGCATAGCGTCCACCTGCAACGATCAGTTTGTCACCAGGCGCCAACATAGAAACAGCACGCGTGAAACTGCGAAATGGATCAGTCGATGTTCCTTGATTGGCATCGCTCCCTGTTTGGGAGTTGACATAGTAATCTTTCGCCGCTGCGGGGAGAGCCCAAGCAAGCATCATGGCAAGGATCGCCGCGGACATCACGGTCGACCTTTGCAACGTCGCGGCCACACTCACCACCCTCGGGGTCCGATTGGCGCAGCCATTTCCCAAAACTCGCAGCAACGAGATCAACCTCACGATCACACCATCTTAGTTGGACGTCAGCCTTAGTCGGATGTCAGCGGATCAGAGAGCTGGCATCGGAACCAAGCCAATCGAACGTTCTCTATAACACCGCCGACCTTGCCGACACAGCTAGAGGAGCACATAGTCTCGCGGGTAACCTTGGCATGCGGGAACATCGATTGTATGCGCAGCACTGACGACGAATGCGAGAGAGAAGCCGTAAACGACCGTGGGACGGGGAACGCGCGCATCGTCCAGTTAAAGTCCGGGCGTCCGGGCCCATGCCTGTTCATTATACCCGGCTTAGGCGGCAGGACTGAAGGGCTCGTCAACCTTGCTGCGCTCCTTCGGACGTCGATGCCCGTCTTTGCTATCGAGGCCCGCGGTGTCCAAGGAACAAATCCACCAGACACCCAGATTGAAGAAATGGCAAGACACTATCTGAGTCGAGTTAAAACGGTACAAGCGGCGGGACCATACTTTCTCGCTGGGCACTCTTCTGGAGGACTGGTGGCCTTCGAGATGGCTCGCCGTCTTGTCGAAGCGAAGGAAAGAGTTGCGTCTCTCATTCTGTTGGATACCGGACTCTCAAAAAGATATTGGCCGTTACGCTATTATTTAAAGATCCTCGGAACACAATTATATCGTCATCTTAAAATGATATTGAAAATCCCTGCTGAGGACAAACCAAAATATATCATAGACAATTGTAGGAAATTATTGCGTAATCTTCAGGATCCATATGGCTTAAAACGATTGCCGATAAACGTCACGATCGCTGATCGAATCGCAGGTGACCAATATCGTCCAAAGTTCTATTCTGGAAAAGTGATATTTTTTCGCGCAACCATCAAAGAAGTACCTGCCGATCCTGATTTTCTCTGGCGCAATCGGGTTCGCGAACTTGAAGTTCGTTCCGTGACTGGCGGTCACAACACCATGCTCGATTTGCCATACGTGTCAGCGCTGGCCATCGATATTTCCACATGTATAGCGCAACAATCCGGGTAGAAGCGTAGAAGCCCCATATCTTCCTAATAGTTGCGCGACAACAGATCTTCGGGCGCAGGTGGCCAAGAGTGCATCGGTCGTTATTGAAGAAAAAGGTATTGGGCTAGCCAGATAACGATGGGAGACAGGACTGCTGTAAGCAACACCCCTCCAATACCAAATCCAATCGTGCTTAAGGCAGTCAGCAGAAGCCAGGGAATAACGAACACAATAACCGCATAGCGACGGGGAGCATAGGTAAGAATACGCTCGCAATCCAGCAAAGTAAAACGTCCGCTTGACGTCGCCTGAACAACAACCGATCGCCGAGTTAGACTACGACGAGAGACTTCAATTGGAAGTTTCTTTACCGGTGCCCTGCCTTGCTTCATAGACTCTGGCTGATATGATGCTGCCCAGCGCAGCATCTCGTGGCGGGGCCAGAGCACCAGCGTCTGACGCGGCCGAAATTTTCCCTCCCCATAGGCACGACGCCGCTTCTCAGACCCGATCATGAAACCCGATCGAACGGGCGCCCGCTCCATATCGACCAAAAAAGCTCCTTGGTCTTGAAAGAAATCCCGTACCCAAGCCAAATGCGGGGAAATCTCGCCAACCGAGGCGCAGTAGAACCAAGACGCCCCGATGAACCCTTTTACATTGGGTTGAAGTTCTATCGATTTGGCGATGCGCCACAATGCTCGCTCGTTCTCATTTTGCGTCATCAAGAGCGGATTTCGTCGCCAATAATTAAGGTGCGGCATTGCAATTGGGCCGATGCCACCCATCCTGACAACGAGTTCTCTGATTACTCGGGGCAAAACTACGGGATGAACCTTGAGCAGCCAAGTCCGTGGCATGGACATGATATCGAAGCTAAGTTGCCCTGCATGAAAGCGCCTCAGTGTAACGATCCTGCAGAGTTCCTCAAACGCGTCGCTTCGATAGCCGAAATCGCTTGGCCAAGCTTGGCTGTCGGCGATACTTTTTGCGGTCGCACAGAACTCGAGATGAATGCTTGGATGGATGGGTAAGGTCAGTAACCGCGGAAATGTCACCACATAGGTCTGGAGAATTCCGTAGCGTTCCAGGGTTCCAGGCAGATAGCCACTGACCTGTTCCGCATCGGCATGCAATTGCTGAAGCCGCCGGACACATCTCGCATCTTGCGGGATACCCGAGAGGAGCTTGAACCAGTCTTCTGCATTAGCTGGCATGCATTGTAGTCGCGCGATAAGGTTGAAGCTGTCCGATTCGAGAGCTTTACTACACAGAGCTCGCGCAGCGGCGATCTCCTCAGGGATCGTCGTCACAGCCGCTTCAGCTCTGAGCACCATAGGAATTTCGTTCGAAGACGTCATGATATCTGATTGGGCCTCGCTCCGCGAGGCGTGGGACCTCAACTGTCGCAGGTGAGTGCGCAAATAGGAGAGGTCGGCCAGACTAGATCGCCGGCAACCTCGATCCTCCTAGGCCCCCAGCGAATCACGGGTTTGTCCGAGCTTCCACATATCCGCCTAGTCTCTTGCTCACATATCCTCCAGGTGTCCCTATAACAAATCATCGTACTCCAAGCGGGGAGAACAGATACGATCGGTCTTACCTAACCTATTATTGCCGAGGAATACAGTAAATATGCGATCTACTCACGATGGGGATTGGCCCGGAAATTCGCTGGACAGCAGCCAAGTCATGAGATTGGTGCCAAAGTTCATAAGCTCGATGGTCGATCAGTTCCCAGAATTGCTCGACCGTCTTGTTGAAGTTTCCTATCTGGTGGGGATGAATTTCGACAAGGAGCGCAGGCCGTCGTCGCAACGCGCAGCTCGCCCCTTCAAGGAGGTCAACTTCATACCCCTCCACGTCAACCTTGATCAAGTCTGGGTCAAAGCCCTCGGCCTTGCAGAGATCATCAACCGTCGTCATATCGACGGCAACGCCCCTCGCGGTGCGATTTCCGAGCGGCGCACTGTTGCTTCGTGTTTGGAAGCGCACCGATCCGAAGCTCGGCCCCATTGCCTTTCCCACGATACGGACATTCTTGATTTCGTTTAACTCTAGGTTCCGCTCAATCACCCTGATGTTATCAGGCATCGGCTCACAAGCGTAGACGGAACCACCATCTCCAACCCACCGCGACAGCATAATTGTGTTACAGCCGTGATGAGCGCCGCACTCGATCACCTTTGCTCCGGGTCTAACCATCCGATCGCGGACGAAGCGCATTTCTATGCTGCTGTCACTGCCGGAATCCCCGTACCATGCAGCCGCGACTGGACTCGAGACAAAGAATTTAAACGAAACTCCTTCGACCGTTTTGTCGATCACCTTCGGCTTGAAACCAATCCGGGCACGAAGTGCCCGCGCCCTTGGGATGAGCGCCTCTTGCCACCAGCGTAGATTCAGATATTTGCGGTTCATCGAAACGCTGCCCTTTGAACTTCACTACGGGTGTGTTTTCAGGGAAATCGCCGGTTATCTCTTTGCCGAGGAGATTGAGGCGGACGTCGTACACACTCTGCGATCTTCAACCTCCATGTGATTGGACGGTGCCATAAGCGCCGCATTTTCGACGCCTCCCAGCTTCACGGCCAGACGACGATGGACCATAACGATCGTAAGCAGGCCAATAGGGTTTGGGTCCCGCGTCAGCCAATTCGTCGGATATGATCCAAACGTGCGCCGTAGCTTTCATATGATTGCTTGAACCCGGTATCTGCAGTGGTTGGCATGGTATCCATACTACGCGAGACTACGCGAGCCGGGGTCAGTTGATGTTAATCTTAACCGCCGCGAATAAGCCGCGTGTTAGGCGGCTGACCGCGTAGCCGCGTGAGATTCACAATGCGCCAAAATGGCCGAGCTTGCGAATCCCCTATTTCAAAATGACGCACAAACACAGCAAACGCGGGCAGTCCGAAGCGTTGGATTAGGGGTCGGAAGCGTAACTCTGGCATCCGGTGCTTGCGGTGGTTAGCACGCCCGATCTTCGCTGCAAATATGGATTATTTCTGACGGTCACGGGTAATTCTCGTGGGTATTCGACCGCTTAGTTTGTGGTCCGTCGAATATCCAATGCGAAGCGACAGACCGCCTGCTACACAGTCGCTGCTCGGGGCGCCATGATAAGGTGTCTCGAAGGCAAACGGCCGAGGCTGCGACGATGGCAGATGGATTCACTTATCCGCGCAACCAATCCAGCGCTCGAGCACAAGCGATAAGCGTCGGGAAAGGCGAGTTCACATCTTCAGCCGATGGACCGCCTCTGATTCAGCGACTTGGCTGGCTAGCCGCCGTGTTTGCGGTAATCGTTCAGCAAGGCGCCTTTGTTTCCTCTCCAGTCCTGAGTAATTTAGTGGCGGAGGTCGGTGCTCCCGATGCACAAGCCAATATATTAAATAGTCTCGCTGTTTTTTTAAACATCATGTTGATTGCCCCCCTTTGTCTGCTGCACTGTCGCAAGCTTGCCCCCATCATTTATGGCAATAGGGCTGCTATCGCATTAATTGTGCTCATGTTTCTATCTACGATTTGGTCGATTCATCCCGACGTCACCGTTCGTCGCTGCGTCAATTATTTTTCGACAATCTTGACCGCTTGCTATCTCGCCGGACGATTTGACGTCGACGAAGCCATGAAGATCCTGTCATGGGGAATTGCAATTTCCGCCGTATGCTCATTTCTGTTTGTTGCTGCATTTCCGATCGATGCCGTCCACCAGCCATCGCTACGGCAGGTCGAAGAAATTGCTGGGGCATGGAGAGGAGTATTCTCGCATAAAAATGTTTTGGGTCACACAATGACCGTTGGAGTTATTGTTGAGCTTTATATTCTAAGCGGCGCAAAGGTTCGAACGGCCTGGCATGCCCTTTTGCTTTGCGGATTTTTGGCGCTTGTTATCCTTTCTCGCTCTACCACTGGAATACTTCTTGCGTCCTTTTACCTGGTTGGAGCAAGCCTTTTCTTCCTGTTGCAGCGTGCAAGACAATATTTTGGCGTCGGTTTGGCGATGCTCGCGGTTTTCGGGGCGACGATCGGAGCTATTTATTGGACATATCCAAATTCCGTATTTGGCTTTCTAGGAAGTGACGCCACATTGACCGGCCGGACGGAGCTTTGGGCATTCGTGCTCCGTCTTATTGCAGAGAGACCGCTGTTGGGGTGGGGCTATTCAGCCATGTGGTTGCCGTCCGACACCATTACGATAGCCATATCCCGTGCTGTCGGTTGGACGGTCCCGCAAGCTCACAATGCATTACTTGAAGTGACGTTAGAGATGGGCCTCACAGGCTTGGCGATCGTCATTACTTTTGTAGCTGTTTCGTTGTGGCGCAGCATGCGTTGTCTTATGGCTGGCCAGCAAAAGCTTGGGATGTTATCGCTGGTGTTCTTCCTCGGGGTCATTATTTCTGGTGCAACGGAATCCACGCTTGCACAGAACCAGACGATCGAATGGGTAGTCTTCAACGTGCTAAGCTTTAGCTGCGGCTTGGAGATTATGCGACGGCAAGTTGGCAAAGAGACGTCATAGAGCCCCTACAGCATCAGAGGTAAAGGAGCTCTGGACCAGACGGGCCGTGGCTTAGTTTCAACGGAAGGCTCTAATAGTGGCGTTATAGATGTCGCAACATGGCGCAAATTCCGCCGACCATCCGGACGCCAGGACAATTGTCATTCGGCGTGCAAAATTTGGAAGCCGATTGACAATCGGCAACCGGTGAATAGCAGCCGAATGGCTGCTGTGGCGTGCGGCCAGAGCTTCGCCGCACGGTTCGCCTCCTTGGGCGCGTGCTTGGCGCCGGGCTTCAACGGATCAATTCTCCACGGCAGGCCAGTCGTCTCGTCTTCCCGTAGCGCGGCCCCGAGGCGGTCGAGTTCTATTGTGGTCAGAAAGCGCTCACGGTTCGATTCGTTGAATCGCGCTACACCGCGCGCCGGATTGAAGCTTTCCGGCACGACGTGCTTCCCTGCGCCGAAGGCATACATAGCGCCGACCACCGCGAGCATTCGGTTGGCTCGGTAGGGGGTCGACCTCAAGGCGCGCGTCACCCCATCGATCTTCCGGGTGCCGATTCCGGGCACCACGATCCGCCGCAGAAGGTCGGCATAGTTGCTTGCCGTCGATGGCTTGCATTTTGCCTCAGCGTGCTCACCGATGAATTCTTCCACCAGGGCTGCAACGGTCATTTGCCGCCGTGCGGCGGAACGTTCGGCCGCGGGATCGGCACCAAGGCGCACCTTGGACAGAGTGGTCCGTGCGGCCTAGGGCCTTCGATCAGCAACCCCGCTTACAGGTTAACGAAAGGGCACGCTGGGCCAGAAAGTTACTCACGAGAAATCGTCCGACGCTGTGCAGACGCAGTCGCGGAACCGCGCCGCGCCGTCACCAAGGGGCGCGCTCGGCCCCGCCGCGGTGGTCGCGATGGGATTGAAGCTGTCGCGATTTGCGGCGCTGGTGCCCTTCCGCCACAAGCCAGACTAGCACGAAGACCTGTTTCAGAACTGCGACAGGTATTGCGCTGGAACCTAATGTCGGCTTTCGGGGTACTCGGAAATGCCTGACCGCGGCGCCGCCGCAATGGCCGTCGGTCACTTGTTCACGAATGAATCTCGGATGGCAGTCTGACGTTGCTTTGCCATTTGTTTGGTCCACTTTTCCGCAGTTTGGGCCTTCTCGGCATCACAATCCACAAATCCGTTATCTCGAATTTGCCCTGTTGCATTGTCGATCAGGCTTTGGCGGCAGGTATTGCCGGAGAAGGCAGAGAACAGGATTGAGCCATTGGGCAGTTTGGGTTCGCTCTCTCGCGAGATGCCCGGAAACAGTGTGGGTATGTCGCCTCTATAGTGCACCACCGCCAATGAAAAGGCGAGAAACGCGCAGGCTACACAAGCGCGTCTGTTGAAGAAGCCGGCCCGCGCGGTTTTGCGTCGCAGCCTCGTCCTGGGGTTAGAGCGCATGTGTGAGGCGCTCCAAGCTGGACAGCCGCCGGGTCAGATGACGCGGTCTCACGAAGCTGATTCTAGAAATCGCGCACGCCTGTTTATAATTAAGAGCGACGAAGCGATCGTGCGACAATTGCCGTCAATTCTACTCAATCCCGCTCCGCCAGGATGGAGCACGCGGCCAGCAGGGTCGTGGCGTTCAGGCTGCAGTCGCAACGGCTGCCGAATTATGTTGGCGCTGCTGCTGCGGTTACACGTTGCGTGATTTGGGCGGACGGTACCATAAGCTTCGTAGTTTTTGCCGGAGATGGATTGGTATAAGCCAAATCGCGAGATAGAGTGCGAAATGAATCGGCCGCGGAGAGCCGTTGCTAAGCGCGCGGTAAAGAAGAACGAAGAAGGCCGAGTAGTCACCAGCCTTTGCCGCCTGCGGCGAGACGATTGTCAGACAAAAGCCGGCGTAGGCGCGAGGGCTTATGAGGGATCGATTGTTATCGGCCCACGTCAGAGACCTCCTCCAATCGAAACTTGCACCGAGCGAATGGCGGCCGTCCTCTGTGTGGTGCATAACCAGCGGCTTGTTAACGCTGACAATTTTGACACCTTTTGCGTTTACCGCACGCAAAAGCATGTCCCAATCGTCATGCTCGGGCGTGAACATCAACTCACGGCTTAGTTGCCGCGACATAAGCAGTGACGAACATTGCAGCATAACATCGCCTCGAAACCAGCTGCGGCGATCGAACAAATATTCATCCAGCGAAGAAACGTTATCGTAAACGCGACGGGGCCAGATATAGCGTTGCAAGGGAGTGACGACGTAGCTAAGGCAAGACACGATAACGTCATGGCGGACCGGCCCGGCCACTGTCAGCTGCAGTTCAAGCTTATCCCTAAGCCATTCGTCGTCATCGTCGAGAAATGCAACCCATTCGCCCCGCGCCGCCTTTATCCCGACATTGCGCGCTTCCGCGCTGCCTAATGATCGCAAGTTCTGAATGAAACGCAATCGACGATCGGCGATGTCGCTTAGTAATTGCGTCGTCTCCGGGTCAGGGCCGTCAATGACAACAACCACCTCCAGATCCGACGTTGACTGCGCCAATACGCTATTGACGGCACGTATTAAAAGCTTTGGTCGGCGCACGGTAGGAACGATCACTGAGATCATGCTCACCCGTCCCGTAGGAATGGCCATAAGGCGTTGTCGGACACCCTGTCTGTGCGAATTTCTCAATAGGCATTGGAATACGCCTCTTTGGAAAGGAACGTCATCATGATGATCTGCATATCGAACAAAAATGACCAGTGATCTATATAATATAAATCGTATTGCAATCGCTTCTGCATTTTCTCCAGAGTATCGGTTTCGCCGCGACAGCCGTTAACCTGCGCCCAGCCGGTGAGTCCAGGCTTGACGTTATGACGACGAAACAGTGGTGATAATTGGTTCTGAAACTTCTCGTTAAGCGCTAGCGGGTGAGGTCGCGGACCGACGAGCGACATTTCTCCCAACAAGACATTAATAAGCTGAGGCAATTCATCAATGTTGGTCCTTCGCAGAATTTTTCCGAACTTGGTCACGCGAGTATCACCCCTCACCGCTTGAGTAAAATTATTGCCATCCTCAATTACTCGCATGGTTCGGAACTTGAACACGCGTATGGGATCATTGTTGAATCCGTGGCGCAACTGCCGAAACATCGGCGCCCCCTTGAATTCTAACATGATCACCCCTGCAACAACGACAAAAAGCGGAAACAACACGATCAATCCGAATAACGCTCCGATTAAGTCAAACGAGCGTTTTATAAATCTATCGAACAGCGACAAGGGCGGCTGCAACAGTTGAATCGTTGGTATAAGTCCGAGTTCGGAAAACTTCGATGTAGCCAATATATCCTTCAGCCCCATGGGCATCATGTGTAACGAAACCGGCAGCTCCGAGAGCGCGCCAGCAAGCAGCTCCACATTGGGAAGGTCTTTTTCGGTTGCCAATACAAGAATGTCGTCTGGACACAGCGGGCGGCATCGCCTCGCAATCTGACGAAAGACGTTGTCTTCCGGGGCAGTGTCATTGTTGCTACTCGCCTCGACGGCCGGAAATGGAATCATTGCTTCAATACGAAGCCCCGATTCTGCGAATTTCTTTACAACATGCCGACAATGCGTTTCACGGCCGATGAGAATGACGCGGCGAGCTTCGACTTTATTTGTGGCGATTAAAGCGCGTAATTTATTATGCGTGATCGCTCGCACGACTGCGATTCCCAAGCCCACGGCGACGAGTTGAAAGAAAAAGGTGCCGCGAGAATACTCGTCAGCAACTTTCAGCAAAAATAGGAGCGATAGAAACAATGAGAAAGCGAGGGTTACAGCCCCGATTCCGACTGTTACGTACCAACGTTTGCGTTGAGATGGGATTTTGGCGTAATGGCGAAAACTGACCGCCACGAGAACAAACAGGGCGGCGACAACCAGTCCAGCAGGAATATACAAAAATGACGAAACCTGAGCTTCCAACTCAATCCAATAATAAAGGCGGATGGTAAAACTGGCCACAAGGAAAACTGTCATGAACTCTATGACAATGATCCCATAGAGGATATTGCTGAGCCGATCGGGCTGTTCCACAAGAACTTTGGCGCCAGCCGCGCTTTCTCGTCGCTGAGCCTTGTGAAACGCGCTCACGGCTTTTAACTACCTGTTACTGATATCGGACTCGGATCATAGCTGTATTTTCTTCTAATACAAATGAGAGCTTTTCCCATCTGCAATTAATGGTTATCTGCTTAACGGCCCATTAAGCTTAACGGGCGTTCATTTTCGCAGCGCACGGAAAATTTGCGAGGGTTGAAACTTAAATCCGAGCGTGAGCATGGCAAACGGCGTAGCATTGATTACTGGCGTAACTGGGCAGGATGGCGCTTATTTGGCTGAGCTGCTGCTCAGCAAAGGCTATATCGTTCACGGAGTTAAACGACGTTCGTCGTCCTTCAATACCGGACGGGTTGATCACCTGTATCAAGACCCTCACGAGCGCAACGTCCGGTTTTCCATGCACTACGGCGACATGGTCGATTCGACGAACCTGATACGCATCGTCCAGGACGTCCAGCCGACTGAAATTTATAATCTCGCAGCGCAAAGCCACGTACATGTCTCATTCGAAACGCCGGAATATACGGCCAATGCCGATGCGCTTGGAACGCTGCGGCTGCTCGAGGCGATCCGCATCCTGCATCTTGAAAATCGGGTGAGGTTTTATCAGGCATCGACCTCGGAACTTTTTGGCCTTGCGCAGGAGACGCCGCAGCGCGAGACAACCCCTTTTTATCCGCGCTCACCATACGCCGCAGCCAAACTGTATTCGTATTGGATTACCGTGAATTATCGGGAAGCATACAAGATGCATGCGTCAAACGGTATCCTATTCAATCATGAGGGTCCGACCCGGGGCGAGACGTTTGTGACGCGTAAGATTACTCGCGCCGTTGCAGCGATCCAGCTCGGATTGCAAGATAAAATATTTCTCGGCAATTTGGATGCGAGTCGCGACTGGGGTCATGCGCGTGACTATGTGGAAGCCATGTGGCTTATACTTCAACAATCAACTCCGGACGACTATGTTTTGGCGACCGGAGAGGCGCACTCGGTCAGAGAATTTGTTGAAAGGGCCTTTGCTCATGTGGGAAGGCAAATAGAATGGCGGGGATCGGAGGCGCAGGAAGAGGGTATTGACCCTCGCGATGGTCGCACACTTGTTGCGGTTGATCCGCGTTACTTCCGGCCGACCGAAGTCGACGCACTGCTTGGCGATCCCACCAAGGCACGAACAAAGCTCGGATGGCACCACAAGGTTTCATTCGACGAACTGGTCAGCGAAATGGTTGAAACGGACCTCCGCGAGTTGCGACGTATCGGAATGCGTGACAGCGCCGATGATTGAAGCGTCCGACGACTGCGACGAGAAGATTGCGAGATCGTTGTCGCCGAACAATCCGGGTGCGATTTGACGCGGCCTGAGCAGGTGGATTGCTATATGACGCGAACGAAACCCGAGGCTGTATTCCTCGCGGCCGGAAAAGTGGACGGCATTCAGACCAATAGCAAGTTTCCTGCGGACTTTACGGCGGACAATCTCGCGATTGCCCAGAGTGTCATCCGTGCCGCGCATAAAAGTGATGTGAAGAAACTCCTATACCTGGGCTCATCCTGCATCTATCCGAGAATGGCGCGCCAACCGATGACGGAAGAGATACTGCTGAGCGGCCCGATCGAGCCAACAAATCAAAGGTATACCGTCGCGAGAATCGCCGGCATCAAGCTGTGCGAAGCCCACCGTTTGCATTGTGGAACAGGCACATTTCGATGATGCCGACTAATCTCTATGGCCCGAGTGACAAATATCATCCCGACAACAGCCATGTCCCGGCAGCTTTGCTGCGGCGTTCCCATTAAGCAAAAATGAGCGGGCACCCGACCGTAACGGTCTGGGGAATCGGCTGCCCGCGGCGTGAATTTTTGTCAGTTAATGATCTTGCCGATGCGTGCGTCTTCCTGATGAAGCACTACTCCGATCTGCAATTCCTGGACGTCGGCACGGGCGAAGACATCACAATCGCCGAATTTGCTAAAATCATTGCCGAGGTCGTTGGCTATCGGGGAAAGATTATTCCCTGGCGAGAACTGCCTTGAGTTCTCGCCTAACCCCCGGCCGGAAAAATTAGAGCGGGGCAAATTGCCAATCGTTTGCTATGAGAAATGGATCTAGTTAACATACCAGTCTAGCTCGCAAATACGAATATTAACAATAAAAAACAATGCGGTTGACTGGTGGACAATAGTGCTTAGATTTATCAACGTTGATGGTGCTGACAGGATGCTGGAACGCAACAAGCCAATATCTTCGGATCGAGCAAGTTTATCCGCTCCGGAATTTCCGTCTACCGCAGAACTTCTGGATTCGTTCGTTCATTTCTTGCGTCAACAACACCGCGTCATTCTATCCGCATCGCTTCTGTCGATTGCGCTCGGCGTCGCGTATCTTATGGTCGCTCGAGCGAGCTATACGGCAGTGGCAACGATGTTAATCGATTCCCGTAAGACGCAGTTCTTACAGCAGCAGCCATTGACCGGCGACCCGCCAATCGATGCTGCATCCGTCGAAAGTCAAGTAATCGTCCTTAAGTCCGACAACGTCGCACTTTCTGTAATCAAAAAACTTGAGTTGAACGAGGATCCTGAGTTCACCGGATCGGATTCGAAAGGTGGGTCGGCTTCCCAATACGACGTCGCGCTTTCTGTTATCAAAAAACTTCAGCTGAACAAGGTTCTTGAGTTCACTGGATTGGGCTCGAAAAGTGAGCCCGCTTCCGAATATCTTGTTATGCGCCGCGTTCTGGATATCTTCAAAACTCGGCTGGACGTCAGGCGCGACGCTCTCTCCTATGTAATCGAAATAGCGTTTCGTTCGTACGATGCAGAAAAAGCGGCGCGTATCGCAAACGCTATCGTCGAAGCGTATATCGTCGACCAGCTCGATGCTAAATATCAATCGACGCTCCGCGCCAGCAATTGGTTACAAGACCGACTTCGAGACTTGCGCGACCAGGCTTCGGCCGGTGAACAGGCCGTGGTCGATTATCAGCGTGAACACAATATCGTTGACGTCGCCGGAAAGTCGACGAGCGGGCAGCGGGTGGCTGAGTTAAATAGTCAATTAATTATCGCTCGTGCTCAAGCGGCAGAAGCGCGCGCAAGATTGGATCGTATCCAGGCGGTGCTGAGTTCTGACTCGTCAGGTGCGGTCGATGCTACTGTTGCGGACGTACTAAAAAACGACGTGGTGACGAAGCTGCGTAGTCAGTATCTTGATCTGGCCAGAAAAGTAGCGGACTGGTCGGCACGTTATGGCTCTAATCACCTCGCGGTAGTCAACCTCCGCAATGAAATGAGTGAGACGCGCGCCGCTATTCTCGATGAGCTTAGACGGCTCGCAGAGACCTATAAGAGTGATTTTGCAATAGCTAAGCAGCGTAGTGATGACGTGCAAAAGGAATATGATCACGCAGTCGCCCAAGCGGAGAAAAATAATCAGGCGCAGGTCGTCCTCAGCGACCTTGAAAGCAAATCGAAAACTTATCGCGCTCTCTACGAGAACTTTCTACAGCGCTACATGGATTCAGTTCAGCAGCAGTCATTTCCGATCTCAGAGTCCCGATTAATTTCTCCGGCGCTACGGCCGTTGGGGAAAAGTAGTCCGAAATCGGTTTTTATCTTGGCGATTTCCGCATGCGCGGGGATCATCTTTGGCCTTGGCATTGGGGTATTGAGAGATTTGTGGGATCGGGTTTTTCGTACAACTGAGCAGGTTGAGAAGATCCTGCATGCCCCTTGCATCACTTTAGTCCCTTCTGTCCCTTCTTTGAAAGCCGCCGCCGTCGCCCCGGCGTTGCCGTTGGTTGAGACACGGACAGAGGAAGCCGCTAGTCCGTCCCCTACGGATAATTTGCCCAGGCCGCCGACCGATGCGACCGGTGCCAGTCCGCCGGACGGTGACAAGGGGAAAGTCCCCAGCCCACGAAC
>Ga0182018_10001282_pt1 | contig 28975 bp, 28 predicted proteins | sample 812P2MmetaG_FD_120490 | JGI IMG/M metagenome (GOLD analysis project Ga0182018, IMG submission 120490) | Permafrost microbial communities from Stordalen Mire, Sweden - 812P2M metaG | ecosystem: Environmental > Terrestrial > Soil > Wetlands > Permafrost | place: Sweden: Stordalen | collected...
AACCAGCGATCCGGAAACTGTGTTGGACGGAAAGCCCAGACCGGATTTCCCAAGTAGGGACGAACAGCATCTAACCGCTGCGGCCGGCGCATGCGGCGCGCAACACCGCCCGCCAATAGCCCGGCCGCCGGCGCCTTAACAGCCGAAGGGCGTCCCGCCCTCAAGCTTGAGGTGGACCGGATGAGTCGGCGGTCCTGAAAGCACGGGGATGCATATCAAGACATCGAGGTCACGAGGATGAAAAGATTCATCACGCTAAGTTGCGCGGTTTACAACATTCTCCTTGCTGCTTACCCGCTCCTTGCTGCTTACCCGGCCGACATACGCCGCATTTTCGGGAGATTCAAGTATAATTGAAGCGAGGAATGGAGCGTAAATGGGGAAAAAAGTAGCCATTGGTTGTGCCGGCGCGATGCTCGTCTTCGTGCTGATCGTAGGAGTTTCAATCAGCGGAATCTACAACTCACTTGTGCAACTCGATCAGGCCACGCAAGCGCAGTGGGCCCAGGTCCAAAACGCATACCAACGGCGCGCCGATCTGGTGCCCAACTTGGTGGCGACCGTCAAAGGCGCTGCAAACTTTGAGCAGAGCACCATGACAGCGGTTACGGAGGCGCGCGCCAAGGTCGGCCAGGTCACACCCGCCGCGATGGCAGACATCACCAAAGATCCAGCGGCCTTCCAACGGTATCAGCAGGCGCAGCAAGGGTTGTCTTCGGCCCTGTCCCACTTGCTGGTCGTCACCGAAAACTATCCGCAGCTCAAAGCGACCGCCAACTTCCGCGACCTTCAAGCGCAACTCGAGGGCACCGAGAATCGCATTACTGTTGAGCGACAGAGGTTCAATGAGGCAGCGCAAGCCTTCAATACCCGCCGGAGCCGCTTTCCAGCGGTGCTGATCGTCGGCTTCTTCGGCGATACATTCGCAACCAAACCTTACTTCCAGGCACAGTCCGGAAGCGAAAAGGCGCCCGAGGTGAAGTTCTAAGTTGCTTCTGCGCCGTAGTTTGCTTGTCCTTATTGTCGTTTCGACCGCGCTTCTACACGCGGCTGAAACGCCCCTCCCTCCGTCGCCCACCCAGTGGGTCACGGACACCGCAAACTTCCTGTCGCCGGAAGCGGTGCGGTCACTGGATGCACGCCTCGCCGCCTACGAGAAGGCCACAGGCCATCAATTGATCGTGTACATCGCCCCCACGACGGGCGATGCGCCGATTGAGGATTGGGCCGTCCGGGCCTTCGCAAAATGGAAGGTGGGCCGGAAGGGGCTTGATGACGGACTGGCCCTTTTCATCATGCCCCAGGATCATAAGATGAGGATCGAGGTCGGTTACGGACTCGAAGCCGTAGTGCCCGACGTGATCGCCTCCCGTGTGATCAATGAAGTAATGGCGCCTCGGATTCAGGCCGGCCATCCTGATGACGCGGTAACGGCAGCTATCGACTCGCTGACCGAAGTCATCGGCGGGCAGGCCGATGCACCTCCGCCCACGCGAACGCCGGAGCAGTCCAAGCCATTGACCCTGTTTCAATGGATCTTCTATGGCATCGTCGGGATACTGATCCTGGCCTTGGTGATTACGCATCCGGCACTAGCCTTCTACTTTCTGGCCAGCATTATGTCCGGCGGCAGTGGGAGTGGTGGCGGTGGAGGCGGCGGGTTTGGCGGCGGCGGTGGACGGTCCGGCGGCGGAGGAGCGAGCGGATCATGGTAAACATCGACAAGGATCGGATCAAGCAGGCGATTCAGAAGGCCGAGAGACGGACTTCCGGCGAGATCCGCGTTTCGGTGTCACCGCTATTCTGGGGCGACGTTCGGAAAGCCGCCGAGAAGGCATTCGAGCGACTGGGCATGACCGCGACGAAGGATCGCGATGCCATCTTATTCTTCGTCGTGCCGACGCGCCGCAAGTTCGTCGTGTTAGGCGACAGCGGCATCCACGAGAAGGTTGGCCAGGAGTTTTGGCATCACATCGTGCGCACCGTGTCCGAGAAGTTTAAGCAAGGTGATTTTACGGGCGGCCTTGTCGCCGGAATCGAAGCAGTCGGCGAGGATCTGGCCAAGCATTTCCCATACCACGCCGCCAGCGACACGAACGAGTTGCCGGATGACGCCGACTATGGCCCCGAAAAGCCTGGCGGTTGAAGCGTCCCGGCCGGGCGGTATAGTAGTAGGCAGGGACGAATCGTGCATCGTGGGTCGGAAGCACCAGGAAACGTTCCCCAAAATACTTGACCCGAAACCTGCTTAACCGAGACTAACCCAATTTCAATCTTCGACGGATCTTGGATTGGATTCCGTTGACCGGCAGCGTCCACATTTCCCCAGCCGATTCTCTCGGGCAGCTAAGCCGGCCAACAACCCCTCAGCGTAGGCCGGGAGTAGTCCGGGGGGGCAGGTGTTGTGAGCGCCAGGCGGTGATTGTCGCGTCGGCAAAAGTTACATTTCAAGTGCAGCCTTTGCATCCCGGCTCCGGCGAATTCAGGCTAAGGGCGCAAGGCTCTGGCGGCCCCAAGCCTATGAAAAAGCAGACGTTCTATTTTGGACCGCCTCGTGCTCAGAAAGGCGTAGCGGCCCGCACCGGGCGGAAGGGAGTGGGATGCAGATCGCAGAGATCGGAATGGGCAGCATCGAGGAGATCCTCGGACGAAAAAAGGCCGAGTTGGTTCGGGAATTGCGAAACAGAGACGGCCTCGCAATCGAGAAGAGCGCGGATCAGATGGATGAGATTCAGTATGCGTCGGAACGGGATTTGGCGATCCGAAACGCGGATCGCGAATCCACGCTTCTGCGTCAGGTAAATGCAGCATTGCGGCGGGTTCTCGACGGCAGCTTCGGAACCTGTATCGAGTGCGAATGGGCGATCGGTCCAAAGCGCCTCGCGGCCGTGCCATGGGCGTCACGTTGCATCCGGTGCCAGGAGGCTGCCGACCGGGACGATCCCGATACTGCAGACGTGAGCGAGACCCTGGTCAATGCCGCGTAATCCAGTTTTGAAAACAAAATCTCGCATTCGAACCATCGCATTTCTCGGCGATTACTTGCCGCGCAAATGCGGCATTGCCACCTTTACATCCGACCTGCTGGAGGCTGTGGCAGCGCGGCATCCCCAAAGCCGGTGTTTCGCGGTACCGGTCAATGATATTGAGGGGTATCGGTATCCGGACGTCGTTCGCTTCGAGATCAAGGAGCAGGACCTGAGTTCATACCGGCGCGCCGCCAGCTTCCTTAACTCCAGCGATGTAGATATTGTCTCGCTCCAGCACGAGTTCGGAATTTTCGGCGGGACGGCCGGCAGCCACTTATTGGCGCTACTGCGCGAATTGAAAGCGCCGGTCGTGACCACGCTCCACACCGTTCTCCTCCAGCCGAACGACGACCAGCGCCGCGTGATGCAGAAACTGATCGAGCACTCCACCCGCCTGGTGGTCATGACGGAGCGGGGACGAACTATTTTACAGGAGGTTTACCAGGCGCCGCTGGCCAAAATCGATCTGATCCCGCATGGTATCCCCGACGTACCATTCGCCGCCCCGGATCATTACAAAAATCGCTTCGGCGTAGGCGGGAAAAAGGTGTTGCTGACGTTCGGGCTGCTGTCGCCCAACAAGGGGATTGAACACGTACTCCATGCTCTCCCGGATATCGTGGCGGAATTTCCCGACGTCGTCTACATCGTGCTGGGCGCCACGCACCCCAACGAGTTGCGCACGCGGGGCGAAGACTACCGCCTGGGCCTCGAGGCCATCGCCAGGAAAAACAAAATCGCGAACCACGTCATCTTCCACAACCGCTTTGTAGAGCTGAAGGAGCTGACCGAGTTCATTGGAGCGGCCGACCTTTACATCACCCCTTATCTGGATGAAGCTCAGAGTACATCGGGAACATTAGCGTATGCGCTGGGCGCGGGCAAAGCCGTGATCTCGACGCCGTATTGGCACGCCGCCGAATTGTTGAAAGATCAGCGCGGCGTACTGGTGCCATTCGCCGACCCGAGGGCGATTGCGCGCGAAGTGAGCGGGTTATTGCGCGATGAAGCGCGCCGGAACGCCATGGGCGATAACGCATACAAGCTGGGCCGCGAAATGGTTTGGAGCAACACGGCGGGGATGTACATGCGCTCCTTCGATCTGGCGCGGAAGCAAGGGCCAGCGGCCCCTCGCGCATCCTTTGCCGCGAACGAGTTGGGCCACCGGTCGCATGAATCGCCGAAGTTGAATCTGGATCATCTTTACCATATGACCGACGCCACTGGCATTTTCCAGCATGCCAGCTTTACCGCACCGAATCTCTCCGAAGGCTATTGCACCGACGATAACGCCCGCGCACTGATTCTGGCGGTGCTGCTCGGTCAGTTGGAGGAAGCTCCCAAGGGTGTCCAGGCACTCGCCACAACCTACGCCGCATTCTTGAGCGATGCCTTCGATCCAACAACGGCACGTTTCCACAACTTCCTTAGTGCCGACCGCCGTTGGCTCGATGAACGGGGATCCGAAGATTCCCATGGCCGCGCGATTTGGGCGCTGGGGACGGCGGTGGGGCGCTCATCGCTGCGGAGTTCGCGGATGATGTCTGCACAACTTTTCGCGCAGGCTTTGCCGGCCGTGACGGACTTCACTTCGCCGCGCGCCTGGGCATTCAGCCTGATTGGCATTCACGAATATCTGCGTAAAATCAAAAGTGACCGCTTGGCTAAAGATGTCCGCAAAGAGCTGACTCAGCGGCTCGTAGCGATCTTCGACAGAGTCGCCGCGCCCGGCTGGACCTGGTTTGAAGAGGGGTTAACTTACGACAACGCAAAGTTGGCTCACGCCCTGATTGTTACCGGACGCGCCACCCGGCAAAGTAGCGTGTATGACCGGGGCATACAGGCGTTGCGCTGGCTGGTGGGCGTACAGACTTCGCAGCATGGTGAACTGCGGCCCATTGGCAGCAACGGATTCTATAAGCATAACGGCGTACGCGCGAACTTCGACCAGCAGCCCATTGAGGCGCAGACCACCGTCTCGGCTTGCCTGGAAGCCTACCGCGCCACAGCCGACCCGTGGTGGCATGCACAGGCGCAACGCGCCTTCGACTGGTTCCTCGGCTGGAACGATCTTGGGCTGGAACTCTACGCCCGACAAACCGGCGGCTGCCGCGATGGGCTGCACGCGGACCGGAGCAATGAAAACCAGGGGGCCGAATCCATGCTGGCCTTTCTTCTCTCGCTGGCGGAAATGCGGCTGATTCAAAACACCTCTTCTAGCGTTCAACGGGCCGGTCTGGCAGCCTCGACCGCCCAATGAAACAAATCGACGTAAAGCGCAGCAGCGTCGTTTTGGACCCGGACCGCACGCATGTGCTGGCCCGGCCTTTTCGTCTCATGAGCGACCAGCGCTCCATCAAGATCTCCGCCCGGGTAATGGCTTTGCCCGAAAGCGAAGTTCATACCCTTTTGGAGGGAGTTCGTGCCGAATTCGGCGGCCGCCAAGCGAAGATCGACGAATTCCTCCGCCGCCGGTTTGACGATGTCAGCCCTTATCTGCTCAATGGCCAGAGACTGTCCGAAGAAAGGCAGTTATTGCTGGGCGGGTACTTTACTCACGAGTATTCTCTCGAAGCTGCTGCATTGTTCAATCCTTCGATGGTGCCGCACCCGGATCAGTCGGACGTTCCGCCTGGCTCCCTGCGTTTCATTCTGAGCTTGCGCGCCACGGCCGAGGGGCACGTTTCTTCGATAGTTTTTCGCGGCGGAATAATGGACGCCAACAGCAATATCACCATGGACGCGCCGTCCCGCTACAGCCTCGAGCCGACCCAAGTTCCCAACTCGAAGTTTGAAAAACTCCTGTTCGAACGGAAGCTCCGGGAACTTCGCCTAATGGGGGACTTCAACCGGGACGTTCTCAACGGCTTACCGGACGCATTCACGATGGAAGAACTGCGCGCCAGCATCAGTCGCGCCGCAAAACAGTCCCCGGAGCGCGAGCAGGAAACCACGAAGGGTATATCCAGAGAAACCCTGATGCTCGCCAGCTCCAATTACGAAGTGCAGTTCACGCCCGAGTCGCGTTTGTCCGAGCGGGTGTTGTTCCCCGTGACTCCTTCGCAGAGCAATGGCATCGAGGACGCCCGCTTTGTCCTTTTCCACAATGATGACGGCACGCAGACTTATTATGCGACTTACACGGCGTACGACGGAAGACTGATCCTGCCGCAGTTTCTCGAGACGGTCGATTTCCTTCGTTTCAAATTCATCACGTTGAATGGCCCGGCCGTCGAGAACAAAGGCATGGCGCTCTTTCCCCGGCAAATCAAGGGCCGCTATGCCATGCTTGGCCGCCAGGACGCGGAGAACATCTACGTGATGTTCTCCGATCATCTCCATTTCTGGCATACCATGCAGCTCATTCTGGAGCCTAGGTTCCCCTGGGAATTCATCCAGCTAGGCAACTGCGGCTCGCCCATCGAAACCGAAGCAGGCTGGCTCGTAATCAGCCATGGCGTGGGCCCCATGCGAAAGTATTGCATCGGCGCTTTCCTGCTCGACCGGGACGACCCGGCAAAGGTGATCGGCCGCCTGCCGGAGCCGTTGATCAAGCCCAATGCCAACGAACGCGACGGCTATGTGCCAAACGTCGTTTACTCGTGCGGTAGCCTCGTGCATGAAGGGCAACTGGTAATTCCCTACGGGATGTCCGACTATGCCACGACGTTCGCGACGATTCCGCTTGACCAAATCCTGGCTGCGATGGAATAGGGTGTAGCCGGCCAAGGGGAAAGGCCGAGTGGTGACTGGCGTGCTTATACCTCCAGGTTGCACCTGCGCAGACAAACACCCATGAAACCCGACCTGCCTCCTGCAGGGCCTGCCGCACGGCCCAACCTCCGCGGCGATGCAGGGGCCATTGTCCTGTTCGGAACGATCGCAGCGCTGTACTTTGCGCGCGCGATTTTAGTCCCCTTCGCATTTGCTCTCATTCTGACGTTTCTATTGACTCCGGTGGTGGCGCTGCTCCAGAGGCTGCGCGCCGGCCGCGTGCTATCCGTTCTCACGACCGTCGTAATTACGATCGCAGTGATTGGCGGCATCGGCTGGATCATCGCGAGCCAGTTGGTCGACGTCGCCAATCAGCTCCCTCTGTACCGCGAGCACATTCACGCCAAGATTGAAGCGTTTCACGTTCCCGTAAAGGGGCAGCTAGGCCACGCTGCCGAAAGCGTGCAGGAGATCGTGCGGGATCTAACCGGCCCGGAAACGCCCTCCCCAGCCTCGCCCGCGCTAGTCCGGAATCGTAAGCAGCCGAATGCGCCGCCCGCGCCCGTGTCTCCGGTGCCCGTCCGGATGGTGCAAGCCCCCACCAGCCAATGGGGGGAGCTTCGCGATCTGGGCATGCCCTTCCTTGCGCCGATAGGACGGGCAGGAATGGTCCTCATCTTCACGGTATTCATGCTGCTCCAGAGAGAGGACCTGAGGAACCGTCTTCTGCGCCTCGCCGGGCTCGGTCAATTAAACCTCATGACGCAAGCGCTCGACGACGCTACCCGCCGCGTCAGCCGATATATACTTCTGCAGGTCCTGGTCAACTCGGGCGTTGGGATTCTGTTTGGTTTTGGCCTTTACTTGATTGGCGTGCCTTATCCGGCGCTATGGGGAGCGATCGCCGGGATCCTGCGGATTGTGCCGTTCGTGGGAACGCCGGCTGCCGCGACGCTGCCGCTGGCGCTTTCGTTGGCCGTTTCCGATGGATGGCTCAAGCCACTCCTCGTGTTCCTGCTGATTGCGGTCATCGAACTGATCGTCGGCAACTTTGTGGAACCCTGGCTCTACGGCGCGCACGTGGGAATCTCTTCCTTGGCGCTACTTGTGACGGCCGTCTTCTGGGCCGTTCTGTGGGGACCCGCCGGCCTGATCCTGTCTACGCCCCTGACGGTCTGCGTCGTGGTTCTGGGGCGCTACGTCCCGCAACTGTCTTTTCTGCATATCCTGCTGGGGGATGAACCGGTTCTCGCGGCGGAAGCCCAGGTCTACCAGCGCTTGCTCGCCATGGACCAACTGGAAGCGCACACCGTTGTTGACGCGTTTCTTCAAGGAAGGCCCTTGGTGGAGTTGTACGACGCAGTGCTCATCCCGGCTTTGGGCATGGCTGAGCAGGACCGGCACAAAGGAGCAATCGACGCAGTCAGGGAAGAATTTCTCTTTCTCAGCGTCAACGAAATGATCGCCGAGTTCTCCGAGTATCGACTGGCGGACAGCTCATCAGGGCCGGACTCGGCGCCGATAGCGGACGCCACGGAGCATTTCAGTGCCAGGATACTCTGTCTTCCGGCTCATGATCGAGCTGATGAGATCACGGCCTCGATGTTGGCTCAAATCCTGGAGCAAAAGAGGTTCGCGACTCTGTCCTTTCCCGTCGTCGGGCCTTCCCTCAATGAAGTGCTCGCGTTGATCGAAGCCGGACGGAGCGACGTAGTCTGCATCTCGGCGTTGCCTCCTTACGCGTTCGCGCCGGCGCGGGCGATGTGTAAGCAGATCCGGGAGCGCTTCCCAAAACTCAAAGTGGTGGTTTGCGTCTGGGGATTCAGCGGCGATACACAGAAAGCGATGACTCGTTTCGAACGAACTCAACCCGATCGGCTGTCCACCAGCCTCGCGCAGGCCGTGGAGCATGTTCAGGAACTCGTTGGTCCCAAGCCGGAGGCGGAAGCGCCCCTTTGCGCCGGCGTGGTGGAAAGTCAGCTTGCGTGACCTCTCTATGCGATTCCGAGGCGATGAAACACCGGAACTTTGGCGAAGTCCACGATGAATACGAAGACCGCCGCCGCCACGAGTGTTCCTGCCACAACGAATATGGACAGAGGAGTCATGGCGATTCCGCGGGTGACCAACGTCGAAATGATCAAGACGTCACAGACAGTCGAAACAATAATCCAGATACTTGGGCGAGAACTCCACAGGCGCCGGCGTTCGCGAATGGAGTAGAGCGTCGCCTCGCTGCCGAACGCCAGCGCGACCATGGCCAGCGTTCTCAGCGCCCCGATCGGGAATCCCATCCGAAATTTGGCGACAGCCAGCACGGCAGTGCAAAAGACCAGAAGACACCCCCCCATAACGACGCCGGCGATCGTCAATTTGCCGATTCGCCAGGCATTCGGCATCGGGGATGGCCGCACATTGTCGGTCGTCAAGGACATGGACAGAAAATCGCCGGTGATCATCAGGATAACCATCAGCATCGGGGTTAGGATTGCGTGCCCGGTCATCACCAGACCCACCGCAAGGAAGAGCACCTGCACGATCTTCTTGGTCACCGAGTTCAGCGTATAAGTCAGGATGCGCTGGAACGTCACGCGGCCTTCTTTTACCGCGGCGACAATACCGACGAGTCCGGGTTTGGTCAGCACGATACCGGCCGCGGACTTGGCGACATCGGTCGCGGTGGACACCGCGATTCCCATCTGCGCCTGGCGCAGCGCCGGCGCGTCGTTGGCGCCGTCGCCGCACATACCGACAGTGTGGCCGCTCTTCTGGAAAGCCTTCACGAGGTTGTACTTTCCCTCCGGAAGAATGCCGGCGAAAACCGCAAACTCCTCGGGGCGCACCTCCGCGGGGATGGGCCCGGGCGGGCAGACTTTTCCGTCCATGCCAACATCGTGCGCGACGATGGCCGCGGTCGCCGGCGCGTCGCCGGTCACCATGACCGCGCGCACCCCCAGCGTGTGCAGTTCCGTAATCAACGCGGCTGAATCCGGCCGGGGCGGATCGCTGAGAGCGACGATCCCGGCCAGTTTCATCGCCGTAGGCGGACCGATCGCGACGGCCAGAACGCGGAAGCCCTGGGCCTCAAGTTCGTTCGCCGTCTTGGCTGCATCGGGATCCGGCTGCGTCAGGGCGGCAACCACGGAAAAGGCACCCTTCACGGCACGCACCGTGGCGCCGCCCGCATCGGTGGCAGTCGCCTCAGACATCTTCGTTCCAGGATCGAACGGAACGAATTTGACCAGCTTCGGCACATCGGTGGCTGCTTTCTTTGCGGCGGCGGCCCGGAGGGCGCCATCCACAGGGTCTTGCCCGCCGTCCGAGCTCGCCAGGGCTGCCACTCCCAAGACGTGCGATTCGTCGAAGCCCGGCATGGCATGGACGGCGGTCACCGTCAGTGCGTTTTGCGTCAGCGTGCCGGTCTTATCCGCGCACAGCACGTCGATGCTGGCCGCTTCATCCACGGCGGAAAGCCGCGTCGGAAGGACGCCCAGCTTTGCCAGAGCCTTTGCGCCGAGCGCCGCCGCAAGAGTGAACGTAGCCGGCAGCGCTACTGGGATCGACGCCAGAACCGCCGTGAGCACCAGTGGAATGATCTCACCAACCGGCATCTTGAGAGCGTAGGTGTACCCCACCAGCATTACTATGACCACGCCATTGCACATGGCGAGATTGCGCACCACCCGCAGGACGGCCTTCTGCTGCGAACTTTCGACATGCGCGGTGCGCACCAGCTCCGCGGTGCGTCCAAACTTTGTGCGCGCTCCGGTGGCCGTAACCTCCGCTACCGCTTCGCCGCGCCGCACCAGCGCTCCCGCATAAGTCTCGAATCCTTCGCCAGCTTCGATCGGAACGGATTCGCCGGTGAGCATGGACTGGTCCAGCAGCACCGATCCCTCCGTTAGGCGCACGTCGGCGGCAACCACGGCGCCGAGCGATAGCTTAACGACGTCCCCAACCACCAATCCGGCCGCGGGCACGGTAGTCCAGGCATTATCGCGCTTGACCGCTGCGTTCAATGCGAGCCGTGACTTCAGCGCTGCAAGCGTCGCTTGAGCGCGCCCTTCCTGGAGGAACCCCAGAGCCGCGTTGAAGGCCAGGAGACTGGCGATGATCCCTGCCTCGACGTACTTGCCGAGGACAATCTCGAGCACGATCGCCGCCTCGAGCATCCAGGGAACCGGAGCCCAGAACTTGGCGAGTGCCCTGCGTAGCGGATGCAGGGCCGTGTCGGGCATTGCGTTTGGACCGGACTTCTCCAACCGGCCTCGGGCTTCTCCGCTGGTGAGGCCGGTCGAGGGCGGGCTATGTTTAGCAGACGATGGTGGAGTCATTGGGTTATCTATACTACTTCGTTAGCAGCTTGCGGATAGATTTCAATTCGCGCCAACGTTTCGCTGTGGTCTTGGGATATGCCATCTTCAGTCCATTGAGCGCATCCAGGACAATTTGGGAAACAATCGACCGGGCATTCTCCTTGTCGTCGGCGGGAACCACGTACCAAGGCGCATGATGCGTGCTCGTCGCGCTCAGGCAAGCCTCATACGCCCGCATGTAATCCTTCCAGTATTTCCTTTCGTGAATGTCCGCGAGGCTGAATTTCCAGTTCTTGTCCGGCTCATCGATGCGCTCCAGAAACCGCTTTCGCTGTTCTTCCCGCGAAAGGTGCAGGAATATTTTGACGGTCCGCGTTCCGTTGCGGTAAAGGTGGCTCTCCAGGTCCACGATGGAACGATAGCGCTCCTCCCAGATGGTATTCTCATCGCGCAATTCTTCCGAAAGCCCCTGGCTCCGGAGCATCTCCGGATGTACCCGGACCACCAACACTTCCTCGTAATAGGAACGATTGAATATCCCGATCTGCCCGCGCTCGGGAAGGCGACGCGTCGTACGCCAAAGAAAATCGTGTTGCAGTTCGGCGGCGCTCGGCTGTTTGAAACTGGAGACCTGGCAGCCCTGTGGATTGACTCCGGACATGACGTGCCGTATGGCGCCATCCTTGCCGGCGGCGTCCATCCCCTGAAAATTCAGCAGCAGCGCATAGCGGTCGGATGCGTAGAGAAGCTGTTGCAGCGCGCTGAGACCCGCAACGTGCAGTTCCAGTAGCTCTTGATAGTCCTTCTTCGACTCGCAAAAGGGCTTCACAATTGTCGGGCGGTTCCTGAGTTTGACCTTCTCTCCGGGCCGCACACGGAAATCTTTTGAATCGATCTTCATCTTAGTGCCCCCCACTCGATGACCCCCTTGATTGCATCGGACGAATGCCGATCCGTTATTCCTGCAAATTGATCCCGCGAATACCGATGCGTAATCAAGGCCGCGATTTGAACGCCCCAACGAAGATGTGCCTGGGCAAGGTCGTCCGCGGCCATTTGAAAGTGGCCGCGCGCTGCATTTACGCTGCCCAGCATGATCTGATTTGTCCAGCACCAACTGCCTGATGAGTTCAGCCCCGGAGATTTGGAGGGGCCGGTCGCCGCCCGGAATGCCGGCAACTACGAAGATATCGGCGGGATACCGCTCTACGTGGCCCTTGCGCTTGACGACGACTTTTGGTCACCACGTGTCCCCAAAAATAAGTAAGGAACTTCAAAAACGCATTGGTTTTCTTCTCCGCAATCTCGTTAGGGCCATATTTGGGTCAGCCGTTTCTCCGCCTCGGCTTGACTGAGGCCGTCCGGCGACGACCCCAACTCTCTTCCACTTCCGGCATGGGAAGGGATTTCAGATCGTCTTTGGACTCGGGCTTATCTGCATTCGGTTTCATGATGGATTACACCTTTGCCTCCGGCGGGTCGGCGCATCCTTCCGGCCGCAGGCAATCGGGCAAGTCAAGGCGTGCCACGCCGATCCGGTTGTCGGCCATCCCGTAATAGACGTCGAAACGGTCGGGCGAGCCCAGATCGTCCCGCCGGTCAATGCCCGTTGGAAACACAACGTTGGCGATGGTCCCGACCCGCTCCTGCGGCAACTCCGGCGTCAGCACCGGCTCCGCCGAACGATAGCGGACCACCAGCGGATGTTCCTTCGAGAACACCATCACCCCGGCCGAATAGCAGAGCCGGTGTCCGGGGCGGGGGTCCTCAATTTCGCTGACGCCGTGGTAAACGATCATCCACCCGTGCCGGGTCAGGATGGGCGGAGTGCCACCGCCGATCTTGAGCCGCTCCCAAGGCGACACCGGCGCCGCCAGCCGATGATGCGACGTAAATTGGCCGAAGCGGGATGGTTCCCCCCCCTTCGAGGGCATCGGACAGTAGGAAATCCAGATGCTTTCCCGATCAAGATCTACCTCACGTGTCCCGGATTGGCGAGCGGTATCCTCCGGCCGGGTGCCGGGAAAGAGCGGCCGGTGGAGCATGGCCAGCTCCGGTGGCCCGTCTGGATCCGGAATGGCCACGGGGAAGAGACTGGCGTCTTTGTCATCCACATCGTCGAACTCGATGCCCCGATACGGACCAAAGGTTGCCAGTCCCAGACGCTGCCAGTGGAAGAGGTCCTCAGATACGGCTATAGCGATGCGTGGGCCTCGAGCTGAAAAAGCCGCGTAAGTCATCACGTAGCGCTTCAGCGGTTCCACGAACGTGATACGAGGATCCTCGCAGCCGCCGCCGTTGGGCCGCCGCTCATAATCCGCTTCCGGCTCCAGTGCGATGCCTAGCCGCTCCACGCCTACGGGATCGCCCGCAGCATTGAACCGCACTCGCGCGATGCCGATGCGCGAGTAGTTCCCCTTCGCAACCAGCCGCGGGAACAGATATAGAGCGCCATCCGGGCCACGAACGGCAGCCGGATTCAGGACGCCTTCAACCTCCTGTGGATTGCCCGGCTCCGGCTCCATCACCAGCCCCAGGCGCTGCAACTTGAATCCGCTCATAAACAAGCCATGATTGCCGCCGTAACCGGCTTAGTCTCCTGGGGACCTCGAACCGGTATAGAAACAACACCTGCTTCCTTGGCCGGATAGTCGTTTCCTCCCGGGAATAACGCATCGCCTATGAAAATCATCTCTTCCAATGAAATACTCAGGATGTCTCGCAGCTTTCTGACCCCATAACCTTTGTCGATGCCGGGTTTGGTGACATCGATAGACGTTGCGCCACCCATTCGGACGGAGAACTCGGGAATCAACGGGTCGAGGATCGCTTTGATCTTTTTGCGCTTGCTGTAGTCGGGGTCCCACTTACTCTTTTCTGCCAACGGGGCCTGCTGGCCTAATGCAGAGAATGTTATCTGACTTCCCCGGTCTTCAATTACCTCGCCCCAGACCTTTGCGGCATTGAAGCCCGCTTGTTCGACTGCCTTCTTTAGAGAACTGACGATTTTCTCCTTTTCATCCGCGGTGAAGTCTTCCGAATAGATCTTTTCCCAGCCCCCTTTGTATTGGAAGAATTTGGTTCCGCATGTAGGAAGAATGGATAGACTCACCAGGCGCTCGTCTTGCGGAAGATGGGAGAGCACTTGTTTCTCAAACTGCGGCCAATCGCCTCCGGAAATGATCGCCACTTTGACGACACCGAGAAGATCATGCAGCAAACTCGACATCTCGGCATCGATAGGCGACTTACTATCTGCAAGTGTGCCGTCCAAATCATAAACAATCAGCTTTTTCATTCCGGTATCTCGATCTCCAGTACGTTCACTGCGCCGCGCGGCTGAAAGGTACACGCTCCCAGAACCGCAGGCAACAGAAACACGTCGCCCTTTCCGGCTTCATAAGTGCCGCCACCGTACTCGACTTGGCCCGCGCCCTCGATGCAAACCAGCACGCGCGGCACACCCGCGGCGCCGACAGCAAACGGCGATTCCCCGCGCATACGCCACAACCGGAAATATTCGCAGTCGAAGAGCCGCTCGCGCTCGACTGGCGCAGTGGCCTCCACCACGGCCGTCACCGGAGCGCCCGCGCCCTGCGCAAAATCGATGCTGGCAAGCGCCTGATCGAATTGGAGCGGCCTCGGCTGGCCTGTCTTGGGGTCCACGTGTCCCCAGTCGTACAGGCGAAATGTCACGTCGCTGTTCTGCTGCACCTCGAACACCACCACGCCGCCGCCCAGGGTGTGCACCGTCCCAGCCGGTATGAAAACCCCGTCGCCGGCCTTTGGATCGAAATATGCTAGCTGGTCCGCCACCGTCCCGTTTGCGAGCGCCGGCCGTAGGTCGTCTGCAGTTGTGCCTGGCCTCAGGCCCGCATAAATGCGGCTCTTTGCTCCCGCCTCCAGCACTACCCACGCTTCGGTCTTCCCGGTCTCGCCGGTTGGCAGCAGTTCCTTATGCGCATCCGAGGGATGCACTTGGACCGAGAGCATTTCACGCGCGTCGAGAAACTTCAGCAACAGCGGGAATCGGCGGAAACGCCCGGCCAGCTTTCCCATCAGTTGCTCCGGCCACTGCTCCAGCATTTGACCGATGGTCCGGCCCTTGAGCGGTCCGTTGGCAATCTGGCTCGGATGGTCGTCGCGGTCGCTGAGTACCCACGCCTCGCCGATGGGGCCGTCGCCAGGCAACGGTGCGGCGAGCAAATCGGCCAGACGCCGGCCGCCCCAGAGGCGATACTGATAGATCGGTTCGAATCGTAGAGGATACATGGGCCGCTATCTTCGGACCGTGTCCAACTGCGCGTGCCGCGCCCGGCCCCTAGGCATCCACGCCAGGTCGTCGCTCAGGATATAGATGGTTATGGCCGCTAAACAGAAAAACAGGCCGACCCAGATTCGCCAATCGCGATGCGCACCTCTCCAGTAGGGACGATGACCAAGATGCGCGCGGCTGTGCTCCGGCCCTTCGTTCCCAGGGTGACCGTAGTTACCTTCGCTCATCGTTGCGAGCCCTCGGCGCGAACTACCCCGGAAGCTTGGCCTTGGCTCAACCATTTCCGCGCCTCACCGGCGTCCGCGTGGTCGAAGTACCGGATCGTCGCTTTAGTGAACGGCTTGCAGAAAGCCGCCATGCCTTGCTGCCACTTCGCTTCCCCAACCATCGCGAGCCGCTCGATGTCGGCGAAGTGTTTGACGTCGAACTTGATGTCCTTCCACACGGCGCCGGCATCCCAGCCGTGGAAACCGGTCATATCGAACAGCACTCTCAGCTTTCCGTGCTGCCGCACGAGCCGCACGAACTCGGGCACAAAGTCAGCGTAATCCGACGCTGCGAGCTTCCCGCTGACGTGCACCGCAAGCATCCTCCCATCGTCTTCTTCATTGAGCTCAATTGCCATTGTGTACCTCGTTCTGCGCTTCGCCCTGACTCCATTTCCAGTTCCGGATCTCCGGCAAGTCCTCGCCGTGCTTGTCGATGTAGTGTTTGTGCTCGATGAGCTTGTCTTGCATCGTCTGCTTCAGGTAGGCTCCCTTGGCGCCCAAGTTTGGCAGGCGATCGACCACGTCTTGCACAAGATGGAAGCGGTCCAAGTCGTTCTGCACCCGCATGTCGAAGGCCGTCGTGATGGTACCCTCCTCCTTGTAGCCCCGGACATGCAGATTGCGGTTGACCCGCCGGTAAGTCAAGCGGTGGACTAGCCATGGGTATCCATGAAAGGCAAAGACGATGTGTTTATTTTTGGTGAAAAGGGAATCGTAGTCCCTGTCGCTGAGTCCGTGCGGGTGTTCGCTCTCGGACTGCAATTTCATCAGATCGACGACATTGATCACCCGGATCTTCAGATCGGGCAAATGCTCGCGAAGAATGGAAACAGCGGCCAGAACCTCCAACGTGGGTGTATCTCCGCAACAGGCCATCACCACGTCCGGCTCAACGGCGTCCTGGTCGTTGCTGGCCCACTGCCAGATGCCGATTCCTTCCGTGCAATGGACGACTGCGGCGTCCATGGTCAGCCATTGCGGGAGGGCATGTTTGCCCGCCACCACCACGTTGACGTAATGCCGGCTGCGCAGGCAGTGATCGAAGACCGATAACAGACAATTGGCGTCGGGCGGCAGGTAAACGCGCACGATATCGGCCTTTTTGTTGATCACGTGGTCGAGGAAACCGGGATCCTGGTGCGTGAAGCCGTTGTGATCCTGCTGCCAGACGTGGGAGGCCAGCAGATAGTTCAGCGACGCGATCTTCCGGCGCCACGGCAATTCCAATGTTACCTTCAGCCACTTGGCGTGCTGGCTGAACATCGAGTCGACGATGCGAATGAAGGCCTCATAGCTGTTGAACAGCCCATGCCGCCCGGTCAGCAAGTACCCTTCCAACCAACCTTCGCACTGGTGCTCGCTCAGCATCGAGTCCAGCACCCGTCCGGAGGGCGCCAGGAACTCGTCATTTCTTACTTCCCGCGCATTCCACTGACGGTTAGTAGCCTCAAAAACCGCGCCCAAGAGATTCGAGAGTGTCTCGTCGGGGCCGAAGATACGGAAATTGCGCTGATTCTGATTCAGCTTAGCTACATCACGCAGGAACTTACCCAGCACGAGTGTATCTTGGCCGTCAACGGCGCCAGGCGAAGGCACAGTCACCGCGTGGACGTGAAAGTCTGGCATGCGCAAGTCGCGCAGCAAAATGCCGCCGTTGGCGTGGGGATTGGCGCCCATGCGCCGGTCACCCCTCGGCGCCAGATCGGCCAATTCCGGGATGAGACGGCCATTCTCATCGAACAGTTCCTCGGCCTTATAGCTTTTCATCCAGCTTTCAAGCTGCTGGACGTGATCGGGATGCTCGGAATCCACCAGCAGCGGCACCTGGTGCGCCCGGAAGGTGCCCTCGATTTGCAAGCCGTCGACTACTTTCGGTCCGGTCCAGCCCTTGGGCGACCGCAGGACGATCATGGGCCAGCGCGCCCGGGTGGTGTCGTTCTGGGTCCGTGCATGGTCTTGGATTTCCCGGATCCGCTCGATGGCCTTTTCCAAGGTGCCGGCCATAAGTTGATGCATCTTTTCCGGGTCGTCGCCCTCCACAAAGTATGGCGTCCAGCCGCAGCCTCGGAGAAATTGTTCCAATTCCTCATGCTCGATGCGAGCCAGCACGGTCGGATTGCTGATCTTATAGCCATTAAGGTGCAGGATCGGCAGCACGGCTCCGTCGCTAATTGGATTGAGAAACTTGTTGGACTGCCACGCGGTAGCCAACGGGCCCGTTTCCGCCTCACCGTCGCCGACGACGCATGCGACGATCAGATCGGGATTGTCGAACGCGGCCCCGAAGGCATGGCTGAGCGAGTACCCCAGTTCGCCACCCTCGTGAATCGATCCCGGCGTGGTCGGCGCAACATGGCTCGAAATCCCGCCGGGAAACGAGAATTGTTTGAACAGTTCCTTGAGCCCGGCTTCGTCCTGGGTGACATTGGGATATATCTCACTCCAGGTGCCTTCGAGGTAAACGTTGCCGACAATTGCCGGGCCGCCGTGACCGGGGCCGGCGATATAGAACATGTCCAGGTCATACTTCTGGATGACCCGGTTCAGGTGCACGTAGATGAAGTTCTGACCCGGCGTGGTGCCCCAGTGCCCGACTACCAAGGGCTTCACGTGAGATAGTTTCAGCCGCTCCTTCAGCAGCGGGTTGTCGTAAAGATAAATCTGGCCGACCGAGAGATAGTTGGCTGCGCGCCAGTAAGCGTTTATTTTCCCGAGCACTTCAGGTGTCAGTGGATCGTCGGTTTTTTCCAGTGGCCCGGCTGTCAATGGATCGTCCAGAACGTTCGTACTGGTCGTTTTCACGATTGTGCTCCTTTCGAGGGACAATCTAGGCTCCGGCTCCGACATGCACCGCATGCGCCTTCGATTCAAGGCACTGGATCAAATCGTTCCAGGATGCGACAAACGCCTCGGCGCCCTCTCGCTGGAGTTGCCCGGCCAGCTTGCCCTCGTCAACGCCACCGCGGGCAAAACGGTCCAGGACGGTCTCGCAATCCCCGCCATCGGCGGGTAAAGCGTTCGGAACTTCCCCATGATCGGCAAACGCCAGCAGGGTAGCCTCGGGCATCGTGTTCACCGTGTCCGGAGCCGCTAGACCGCTAATGTAAAGAGTGTCCGAAGCCTTCGCATCCTTCGTCCCAGTGCTGGCCCAAAGCAGGCGCTGGGTGCAAACGCCTTTGGCCGCCAGTTGCCGCCACTGCGGCGAAATCAGTAGATCGCGATAGGCCTTATACGCCTGCTTGGCGACGGCGATGCCCAGGCAATTTTTCAATCCGTCCGGTTCCTTGCCCGCAACCGCCTTATCCCAGCGGCTGATAAAGATGGACGCGACGGAATGGACAGCCGGATCGAGACCGGCTTTGATCCGCCTCTCAATCCCGCGCATGTAGGCGTTGGCGGCTTTTAGATATTGATCGCGGGAGAAAAGCAACGTTACATTGACGGGAATACCAGCGAAGATGGCGTCTTCAATCGCGGAAAGCCCTTTCGGGGTTCCCGGAATCTTGATGAACAGATTCGGCCGGTCCGCCGTGGCGAATAGCTGCTTGGCAGCCTCCAGCGTCTTCGCGGGATCGTCCGCTAGAAGCGGAGATACCTCCAAGGACACCCATCCGTCCACGCCATTCGTGGCACCGTGAATGGGTCGGAACAGGTCGGCTGCCTTTGTCAGATCTTCCAGCGCAAGCTCGAAGAATAGCTTCTCACCGGCCTTCTTCGCCTGCGTCTTCGCGCGAATCGCCTCATCATAAAACTCGGTGTTGCGGATGGCATGATCGAAAATGCTTGGATTTGAAGTGAGTCCGGTGATTGATAGTTCGCGGATGTATCCTGCGAGCGTGCCCTTGGTAAGTAATCCCCGCGTAATATTGTCGAGCCAAAGGCTCTGCCCCATTTGGTGCAGTTGTTCGGTAGTTTTCATGCTCGTCTCCGGATCAAAGAACGAAGTTGTGTCGTGCCGGCGGCAGCGCCGGCGAAAATCATGGGCGTCCGCTTTACCGGACGCCCATGCCCTAAATTAAGCGCCGCTCAGAGAAACGGAGGACTTGTGTTCGGCGTCGTGTAGCCAATATGGCGGCCGGCCGTAATGATTGTAGAGCCGGTTTTCATACTCTCGAGTGATCGGCGCCGACTCGACGTACTCCGGGGCGTTCCGGATGGCTTCCCGGGAGAGGCCCGCGTAGACTTTGGAATCAATCCAGCTCATGCGTTCAATCCACGCGGGTGAAACCAGCACCATCTTGCCTGGCCACCAATTTCGCGTGGCCACCTCGATGTATCGGATGGCCCAGGCTTTATCGTCCACCACAAAGCCGTGCACATGGCCGATTTCACCATCTGCCGCTTCAATGTCATAGCCAGTGACGGCTTCGGTACTGCGCAGGTGCGAATCCATCGACTCCTTCCCGATCCTGTCCGCCGTCGCTTCGGTAGAAGCAGTTGTTGGGATAGCCAGGGCCGACGGGTAGAAGGCTGGGCCCCAGAGATAAGGACCCTCCCAATAATAGGGATACCCGTAATACCCGTAGTATGCGGCCTCGTGCTGGCGGGAAACCGGCTGATGCGTGTCGATGTTGGGGCTATTCTCAACCTGCTTTTTCGTCAGCGCTACATCCAATCGCCTGGCTTGCCATTCCGTCCCGACTACGGAGATAGGCGAAATCAGCACTTGCCGGCCGCCCAGCCAGCCGCCTGTTTCTACCGTGAGGTAGCGGATAGCCCATGTCTCGTCGTCGAAATAGAGCTGATCTACAGTTCCAAGCTCGCCATCGGTCGTCCGGATCGTGAAACCCTTTAAATGCGTGGAATTTCGTAGCATGTCTTTATCCCCATTGGTTGTTGCCGGCTGCGTTTGCCGGTTTCGCAGATCCGCACGTCGCGGCGCTATCGCGTGGCCGCGGCTACTGCTTCGGCCGAGTGCAGTGTTACGTTGAGAGGCCGTGTGTTTTCGATGATGTCCTTCGCTTTTTCTACTTCCATCGCCGTGCCGTGTACCAACAGCAAGAACTTATCCGTCTTCAGTGCCATTTCGTACTTAACGATACTGTCCTTCGGAATGCCCATGCCATAAAGCCCGGCGCCAATGGCGCTCAAGCCTCCAACTACGGCGGCGCCTTCCAAGGCTCCCACGATCCATACAACCACAGGGCCTGCCGCGAGCACCGGACCGAGACCCGGAATAGCAAAAAAGGCCGATCCGAACAGTAACCCCCAGAAGCCTCCCCAAAAAGCGCCGGTCTTGCCCCAATACTTCATCCGGTCGCCGGTATTGTAGTAACCCACCACATGTTCATCCGTGTGCGAGTCCTTACCAATTATGGACAAACTGCGCATGTCGATTCCCGCGTGCTGCAGCTCCTTGACCCCTTCCTCTGCTTCAACATGCGTGCTATAAACAGCGACCACTGCGTTTAGTTCAGACATTTCCTGTCTCCTTTGATATTTGGACTATCGGTAATGGAATAGCACGCGCAGCGCCAACTTCTGCTGGTGCGCTGGATCAGAGACTGGCATCATGCAGAATTCCTCAGTCGGGTGCAAAATCTGCACCGGAAAACCAGCCCTCAAATACAGTGACGATAAGAAAAACGGGGCGGCGCTCCTCGCCCGCCCACATTTTGCCGACCAGCCAATCAAAACTGTCTTATCCGGCCTCGCCTAACTGTCGAGCTCTTCCACAATCCCGCAGATCATAGCTTCGGTCGTGAGCATTAGAGAGGCGATGGAAGCCGCGTTCTGCAGAGCCGTGCGAGTCACTTTTGTGGGATCGATTACGCCGGCTTTGACCAGGTCTGCGTACTGTTCGGTGGAGGCATTGAAGCCGAAGTTGGGATCCTTGTTGCTCTTGATCTTCTCGACGACGCTGGCGCCCTCGGTCCCGCAGTTAAGCACGATCTGCCGGACCGGCTCCTCGCAAGCGCGGTGCACGATCGTAACGCCGAACTGCTCGTCGCCTTCGAGTTTCAGCTTCTCGAGTGCCATCGCGGCGCGAAGCAGCGCCACGCCGCCGCCCGGCACGATGCCTTCCTCGACCGCTGCGCGAGTGGCATGCAGGGCGTCCTCGACACGGGCCTTTTTCTCCTTCATCTCAGTCTCGGTCGCCGCGCCGACTTTGATGATCGCCACGCCGCCGGCCAACTTCGCCAGGCGCTCCTGCAGTTTCTCGCGATCGTAGTCCGAGGTAGTCTCGTCGATCTGGGCGCGGATTTGCTTGATGCGGCCCTCGATGTTCTTCTGCGATCCGCCGCCGTCGATGATGGTGGTGGTGTCCTTATCCACCGTGACGCGCTTGGCGCGGCCCAGATCCTCCAACTTAACGCCCTCCAGCTTGATGCCGGTCTCTTCCATGATCGCCTTGCCGCCTGTGAGGATGGATATATCCTCCAGCATGGCCTTGCGGCGGTCGCCGAAGCCCGGGGCCTTCACCGCGCAAGCGTTGAGCGTGCCGCGCAGCTTGTTGACTACCAGGGTGGCCAATGCTTCGCCTTCCACATCCTCGGAGACTACCAGCAGCGGCTTGCCCACGCGCGCGATCTGCTCGAGAATCGGCAGCAGGTCCTTCATGTTGCCGATCTTCTTATCGTGAATGAGAATGTAGGGATCCTCGAAAACGCACTCCATGCGTTCGGCATCGGTCACAAAGTAGGGTGAAAGGTAACCGCGGTCGAATTGCATGCCATCCACTGTCTGCAACTCGGTGGTCATGGTCTTGGCTTCCTCGACCGTGATTACGCCGTCCTTGCCGACCTTCTTCATGGACTCGGCAATGATGTTGCCGATGGTGGAGTCGCTGTTGGCGGATATGCTGCCCACCTGCGCGATCATGTCTCCGGAGACGGGCTTCGAGAGCTTCTTGATTTCTTCAACGGCCACTAGAACGGCCTTATCGATGCCGCGCTTGACAGCCATCGGATTGGCGCCCGCGGCGACCGCTTTGACGCCCTCGCGGTAAATCGCCTGGGCCAGAATCGTGGCCGTGGTTGTACCGTCGCCGGCAACGTCGGAGGTCTTCGAGGCAACCTCCCGCACCATCTGGGCGCCCATGTTCTCAAGTGGATCCTTCAACTCGATCTCTTTGGCCACCGTCACACCGTCTTTGGTGATGGTCGGCCCGCCGAATTTCTTTTCGAGAACGACATTGCGCCCCCTGGGCCCGAGGGTGACCTTCACTGCATCGGCGAGCTGGTTGACGCCGCGCAGGATCGCTTGACGGGAATGATCGCTATAAACAATCTGTTTTGCCATAATGGACTCCTTATTAGTCGATTAGAATTAACTGGCTTTCAAGAGTGCTGGCGGGGCCAAGTCCAGAACTCCGAGGACATCGTCCTCGCGCATGATGATGTACTCAATACCATCCAGTTTGATCTCGTTGCCGGAATACTTGCCGAACAGGATGCGGTCGCCGGCTTTGACGTCGAGTGCCACCATCTTGCCATCGTCGAGCCGCTTGCCCTTCCCAATGGCCATCACTTCACCCTCCTGCGGTTTTTCCTTCGCGGAATCGGGGATGATAATGCCTCTGTGGGTGGTTTCCTTTTCCTCGATCCGCTTCACCACGATGCGGTCGTATAGGGGTCGAATGTTCATGATGCTACTAGCCTCCAGTTGGATTGAATTTGTAAATTCCATGAGATCGCTTGACAACTACTTTAACGCGAAGACCAAGCCCTTCTGCAGATGCCGCGGATGAGCGGAGACACTCACATATGGCACGCTGAGGAACGATTTAGCCGTTACCCGGGTAATCTCGATACTGTTGCAATGCTGAGATTTCACGTTTGCAATGAGCCGTTTCAGGGCGGCGCGCAGTGTCTTTTGTCTATCGAATCCGAAGACGGTGGCGTCGATTTCCCCGGCCATGAAGAAGAAGGTCCATCCTGTTTCCCGAATTTCCTTCTCGAACGCGGAACGAGCGCCGTTGAGCGCGGCCCATCCATTCGAATCAGACACGCTCCGGGGCAGTGAGGAGTCCGGCGGATACGCGCCTTCTTCAATCAAAATGCTCCCGGCGGCTATTGCGTCTGCCATAAGCGCCTTCACGCGATCCCGTCCGCGGAGTGGGCGAGCCATGCCACCGGGTGGCTGCGGACAAAGCCATTACGCTCCGTGATGTCCGCCCACTTGACGTCCTCTCTCAGCCCAAGAAAAACACCAAGGGTACCCTGGTATGTGCCTGTGGCTAATTCGACTTCGTCGCCTTCGCGGAATGTGTGATTAGCGTCCGGTCGCGGCAATGCAACAACTGAAGTAGACATGTGCGATCCTTGTTCCGTATTACTCTCGTCAAAAAATCCTCTAAAGTTGGAAAGGCAGGCGAAACCGCCTGCCCCACCGCCTCCGATTATCTGGCTGCGATTGGCGTGCCGATCTCCGTGCCAATCACCTCGCGGGACATGCCTCCTTGCGAGAGCACGAGTCGCACCAACCGCATCTTTTGTTGAGCCGATTCGTCGGGGCTGGGTTGCGAAGCTGGCCGGGAGTGACGGAATCGTCCAGCGAGTGACCGCTGATGGTCAATTGACGAGGCGCGGTCAGTGGACGTGGCGCACGCACTCTCGCGTACCGCGTTGGCACTCGTGCCAGCGCTTTTCCCGTCAGACGTCCGCCCGCCGGGGTGTCGAGACGAGCGGCGACACGGCGCGCACGAGTGCGTGCGCCACCTCATCCACGAGCGGCCAGTGGCTTGCACGTGTGAAATGCGGAGGCTAATAACATGCATGGCTTACGAATTTTAGGCGGACTCTTGCTGGGCGCAGCATTGATCGCCCCGATTGTGGCGAGCGCCCAGGACCACCCCTACAACGGACGGTACTATGACAACAGAAGATACTATGACCGCGATGGCCGCGATTATCACACTTGGAACGTCCAGGAAGATCGGGCTTACCGCTTCTACCTGAACGACCAGCACCTGGCGTATCGCGAATGGCGGACCGTGAAGGGCCCCGATCAGCGGGCATACTTCCGGTGGCGGCACACCCATCCGGATTCCGCGATCGTCACTGTGCGGTAGGCCGCCCGGCGCACGCTGGGGAGGCTGCGCGGTCAGAGATCCTTGCGCGAGATACCCAGCTTGCGCATCACAGCGTTCAAGGTCGTGCGGTGCAGTCCGAGGCGAGTGGCGGCCGTGGTGACCACCCCGCCGCTCTCCCGCAGCACTCGGATAATATGGTCCCGCTCCACTTGCGCGAGCGTGGCGCCGCCGGCGGCGTCTGCCGCGTCGGGCCGTATCTCGGCCAGCGGCGCACGAAGGTTGAGTCCCGTGGAAAGGATGACCGACCGTTCAATGAAGTTTTCGAGCTCCCGTACGTTGCCCGGCCAATGCCAGCTCACCAGGGCGCGCATCGTCTCCGACGGGATCTTGTCAATTTGTCTGCCCATTTTTCCGGCGTATTTCTTGGTGAAGTGCCGCGCCAGTATCGGTATGTCCTCCGGGTGATCGCGCAATGGAGGCGTCGTGATCGGGAAGACTTTCAGCCGGTAATAGAGATCGCTGCGGAAGAGTTTGTCCCCCATCATTTGGGTGAGATTCCGGTTGGTTGCCGCCACCAGCCGGACGTCGATGGGAATCGTTTTGGTGCCGCCCAACCTCTCGAACGCCTTCTCCTGCAAAGCCCGCAGTAATTTCGGTTGCAGGTCCAACGGGATATCGCCCACCTCATCCAGAAACAGAGTGCCCCGGTGAGCCATCTCGAAACGGCCGATCTTTTGCGACAAGGCGCCGGTAAAGGCCCCTCTCTCGTATCCAAATAACTCGCTTTCGAGCAGCCCGGTCGGAATGGCGGCGCAGTTCAATGTGACAAAAGGAAGGTTCTTGCGCGGACTCATCCTATGGATGGCGCGCGCTACCAACTCCTTCCCGGTACCGGTTTCTCCCAGGATCAAAACGTTCGCATCCGTGGGAGCGACCACTTCAACCTGACGCTGGACCCGCCGCAGAGCCGCGCTGCTGCCTACAATCTCCTCGAAGTCTTGTTTGGGGGCGGCATCTTCGTCCTCAATACTCTCCAGCCGGTCCCGTTCCCGGAGGTCCTGCACAAACGTGATCCATCGGAACGGAGCGAGCTTCAACACCGCCGTGGCAACCAGGACCGGGACCCGCGTCCCATCCTTTCGAATCAACTCCTTTTCAAAAGGCGTGCAGGCACCAAACCTTAGACCTTCTTCATGCGCCAGATCGTCAAGCGCGGAGTATTCCGGCGGAGTGAGATCGGGCCAGTGCAGCCGGCCTGCCAGCAAATCCTCGCGGCTGTAGCCGACGAGTTCGAGAAACGCATCGTTCACCTCGGGAATCCGGTCGAACTCGCCGGAAACTACGCCGGCGACAGTCGTTTGCAATGGGATTGGCCGGATGCGGGCGTGATTGCGGCGCAACTTCTCGTCCCTCTCGTGACGATCGCTAAAATCGCGCACCACTCTCGCAAAGCCCTGCAATTCTCCATTTTCGTCTTTGAGGGCCATGGTGATGGCATTGGCCCAGAATCGCGACCCGTCCTTTTTGGCCTGCCAGCCTTCAGTCCCCATATGGCCTTCGGCCGCGGCCCTGTTGAACTCGTCCTCGAGCTTGACCCGCAGAGTATCTTCGCCGGGATAGAGGAAAGCTACGTGTTGGCCGATAGCCTCATTCGCCTTAAAGCCGTAAATGCGCTCCGCTCCCGAATACCAGGTGGCTACGCGTCCTTCGATATCCAGTAAATAGAGCGCGTAGTCCTGCACCCATGATGGAATGGGGTCGCTGGAGGCATGCTCTGTTTCCGGGGTTGCAGTCTTGTCGCGCAGAACCAGGACGTGGCGAACCGGCAGCACGTTCCCTTTGGCCGTGTACTCAACATCGCGCGCGCTTGCATCCGGCCCCACCAGCCGGAGCGCGCCTGCCTGTTCTCCTTGTTTCTGCAAGGCTTTCCAAAGCTGGGAAATCTGAGGTTTGAAGCCGGGCTGCGCAAAGTCAACGACCGGGCGGCCGATGATCTTCTCCCGCCGCAGCCCTAGGAGCTTGCCCACGCCGACGCTGGCGTCCATCGAATTTCCGTCGTCGTCCGCGATGAGGATGGGTGCGGAAGGGTGATAGACAATCGCCCGGAAGAGGAGCTCAAGTTCTCTTGGGCCGTTCTCCACCAGCCAGCGGGCGGCTGGTGACTGTGAACCAGCGGAGTACATCGCGTCTACACCTTCCCGCCGTCGATCCGGGCAGCTCAGGGCCGCATGAGAGAAGCAATCGGTTCACCCCGAAGTAATCCCGCAAACAGCCGGAAGCCAAGAACGGTAGCCAGATACCATGTTAACACCGGTGCGGACTGTTGCTGTTCACTTTTGACCACATTTGGCCGCCATACCGCCTGCCGTTCGTTCCGCGGCTGAGTCCGGCCGGTGGGGCGGTCCCCCCAGGACCCGGCGCTAGGAAACGTCCGGTTGAGGCAAGAGATACCACTTGACCACATTTGATCGTTTGACGAACGTGGGTCAGTTCGTAGAAACCGCACACAGCGCCGCGCCAGGACCCCTTTGGCGCGCCCAACCCGCGCGCATCAGGCCCGCCACGCGACGTGACTCGCCGCCTGCGCATTGGGCAACGGATTGCTCTTGCCTGGATTGAAGGAGCACGAAAATGCCGTTGCTGAATCTTGTCGTTGTGTTGATCGTCGTCGGGGTGGCGTTGTACCTGATCAACCGGTACATTCCGATGGCCTCGAGCATCAAAACGATTCTGAATGTCGTAGTGGTCGTGGCCGTCTGCGTCTGGGTATTGCAAGCGACCGGAATGTGGGGGAATGTAACCAGTTTCCGGCTGCACGGGTGATCGGCCTCGCCAGGCGGCATCGGCTGCATCAAAGTTGCCGCCGACGCCATTCACTGTAGCGACGCTGAATCCCGATCGAGCTGGTAGTTCGAGAAAAGAATGTCCAGTTCGGTCGGGCCAAGCAGGAAACTGGATGTGACGGATCGCACGTGCGCGGGTAGCCAGAAACCCTGCACTTCAACGAATTCCTCACTAATGCGGGGCGCGCCGATCAATATGGAAAGGCTGGCCGCGAACTGGCCTTCGAGCCGCACCACGGCATAACTGGCGGCATCCACCCAAGCTTTCCCTACGATCAGGTAGCCCTTCTTGATCCTCGGCGCCAGTTCCAGCACATAGCAACTGCGACCCGCGGCGACCTCGGTTCCGAGCAGACGAACCCGATAGTTCGCGGAAGTGATCTGGTGGCGGGCGTTCTCCGGTGGTAAGCTTGCGCCCGCCTCGGACGCCAGTACCCTATCGATTATGCCGTTGAGTTTGTCCGAGCCGGATCGCGTCAACACGGTATAGCGCTCGCCTTCAGCCTGGCGGTAACTCATGAGCACAACGACCGCCGCCTGTTTACCAAACCGTGAGTTTTGCAGCGTGTATTGCCGCGAACCCAAGTATTCCTTCAACAGCACCTGACGTCTGTTGTTCTCGTTCTCGATCCTGGCGAGGATCTCATCGGTGGACGGCGTCCCGGAGCCCGCCGTGAGGCTGGGCATCAGCCCGCCGGCTACCATCAGGTACCCAAGCCAGCAGCGTACGTACGACGCGAGCCTCGATGCATCGGTCATTGGGCAGCCGCCTCGCCAAACGCGGTAGACGATTCCGAGTTCCCCGCCGACAGGTCCCGGTTTATGGCTTCCAGTTGACTGAGTTCTTCCTGCAGCCGTGCCCAGTCGCTCGGGTTGGCCTTGGTCGCGAGGGGCAGGCTGAGGTCCAGGCTGAGGTCATGGTAGAAGGCCAGAATATCGCTCCGGAGGTCTTGCGGCATATCCGTGTAGTGGCCTTGCAACTTGTGCACCAGTTTCGCGAATGCCTCGTCAGCCAGCTTGTATGTGCCGGCTTTGGTGACTGCTCCCACGTCGATATTGTCATTGGGCAGGTTAAGCCGGCCGCTGCCCACGGCTGCCAGCAACTCACGATAACGGTCGATCGACGCGTTGAAGCTGGCCATGTACAACTTCTCGACCTCCGGTGTCAGCCTCTTGAATGCCAGTGCCTTGAATGGGCCGATTCTGGGCACGATGCGGAAGAAGGCCGCCAGCATTCTCGACCGGATACTTGGCCGTTGATAGGTGGCGCCCCAGTTCTTCTCGTAGCTGGAGCGAGACAGATTGTAGAGGAATTTCTTGCGGTTGATGCCGGGAGCCTCGCTCTGGATCTCCCGGCTCTTGATTTGCCACGCGACTTTGGTCAGGGCCGGAAGGAATGTCCCGACCGCCCGGCGGTACGATCCGATCGCGAGATCGACGTTGAAGAATACCTGCTCGATCCGCATTCCATAGGTGTCCAGAAAGGCCCGCTCGAGCAGGGGTTTTGCTACTTGAAAGCCGATAAATCCTTTATAAGCGTCCGAAGCGTAGCGC
>Ga0182018_10001283_pt1 | contig 28962 bp, 19 predicted proteins | sample 812P2MmetaG_FD_120490 | JGI IMG/M metagenome (GOLD analysis project Ga0182018, IMG submission 120490) | Permafrost microbial communities from Stordalen Mire, Sweden - 812P2M metaG | ecosystem: Environmental > Terrestrial > Soil > Wetlands > Permafrost | place: Sweden: Stordalen | collected...
ATGGCTGGCGGCCGTGGGGTCGATCGGCTTCTTGTTCACCAATTGGGCCTTCACCGAATGGCTGGTCCGGGGGGACCTCGCCGAATTCGCGGCGTTCATGTTCGTACCCTGGCTCCTGTTCTGCTGTCTGACCCTGGTCAAGGACGGTCGACTGTCGTGGCTCATCGTTCCGGTGATGGTGCTGTTGGTGGAATCCCACAGCGCCATCGGCTTGTTGTCGGTCATCATGCTCGTCTCCACGGGCGTGATATTCATCGTCTACAACCGGTGGGCGGGCGTGCGCTCGGTTGTCCCGAGGCTGACCGTTGCGGTCGGAGCCACAGTGGCGATCCTCTTGCCGCTTCTCATCGCTGAAGTGAGGATGGGCAGGTACTACGACCCGATCACCGTCATCACTGACGAGACGGGACCGTTCTCCTCCCACTTCTCCCATCCACTGTCGTATCTCTTCGAACCCTCGTATCACTGGCTGTCGAGGAGCGACACCGTGTTCGTCCCCGTGCAGATGGATCTACCGATCACTGCACTGCTCGCGGTCGGCCTGCTCACCGCTCTCGGTCTCTGGGCGACCCGGTCCCGCCGTCAATCGAAGGCGGCCCTGCCACAGGTCGATCGTCCCGTCGTCATGCTGCTGGTTCTGGGTCTGGTCCTATACCTGCTCCTCCAGTTCCACTTCACCATCCCGCTGTACAACGCGCTCTCGGTGGTGAAGGTGATCGCCTACCCGTTTCGGATGATGACCTTCATCGTTCCCCTGGCGCTCGTTCTCGCTGTCACGGTGGCCGACTGGTACCTACGCGTCTACCGCACCCGCAGGCCTGGTGCCTCAGCCTTGATTCCAGCAGGACTGGCCGGGGCATGGCTTATCTCCCTCGTCCTTCTGTCGCCCATCACAGCCCACGAGCCTGCTCCGGCCACTCGCACCTTCTACCCCTACACCCCGTTCCTGCCAGTGGTGGTGTTTACTCCGCCACCTCATTCAAGCTTTCGGACCTCGTACGCGGCGCCGCTGTTCCAGGAGTATCTGCCCAGGGTCGAACAGTCCAACGGAAGCCAGCTCCCCTACGACACGGGCCTCTACGAGTCCTTGTACAGCCACCACGCCGAAGCCGAGTCTCTGTCGTCTGTCCCCTGCTCGGTAGTCCAGACGGCCGGCACAGCCTTCGAATCCCTTGGGGCCACGTACAGGGTGACGTGCCAGGGCCCCACACGCGTCGCCCTGCCGATCAGCTACAACCCCTTCACCACCATCACGGAATCGGTGCCCGGCGGAGCGGACCGGTCCGTTCAGGTGCTGCACGTTGTCACTGATCCGCGGATCGTCATTCGCGTCACAAGCGGTGGGCCACACATTTTTGTGGTCCGACTCCCGACCCTGGCCGGAATCCTCTTTGGGTGATGGCAAGGCGGTGTGCCGACGCACCCGTCGGCGTCACCACAACTGGCTCGGCCTGGTCCCCCAGGCGACCTGGCGGGCGAGCTCGGCACTGACCACCGGGAGGTCGGCCGCATGGGTGACACCCACCAGACGGGCCTCGGTGGTGACCACCCGCACGGGCAGGCCGCTCCCTGCGGCCACCATGGTCGCCACCACCTCGGGCAGCAGGACCTCGGACTTGGTCACCTCGCCGCCGCCGGCCACCTGCGCCAGCAACACCTCCTCGTCGATGCCGGAGGACCCCATGGCCACCTCGAGAACTCCCCAAATGGCTGGTTGGAAGCCCCACAGGTTGACCGATGCCGGAAGGTCGCCGGCCAGCTCGTGGGGCTCGAGACCGTCCTCGGCGGTGAAGTGGTCGCCGCCGTGGCCGGTCACCTGTCGTCGCTCGGTCAGGCCGGTCAGGTAGCCGGTCTTATCCACCTGGCAGATTCCCCGGGTGACCGGGTCGTCGGTGGCCACGGTGGAACGCAGGTGGTAGCCGATCAGCACGTGCTCTCCGGTGGTCGCCCCGAGCTGCCGGGCCAACAGGCCCATGGAGATCTCGCTGTAGACGTCGTCGGCGTTGGACACCGCGAACGCCCCGTCGACGCCCACTGCGTCCTTGGCCGCCAGGACCGCGTGCACGGTCCCCAGGGGCAGCCGCTGCTCGGCGAAGTCCACATCCACCGTGTCCGGCCAGCACTGTTTGACGTGGTAGCGGATGGCCGGTCCGGTCTCGGGGTGGAGGACCAGCACGATCCGGCCGAACCCGGCGGCCACCGCATCGCTGACCAGCAGGTCGATGACCGCCTCGCCATTGGGCCCGATCGGGGCCAATGGCTTGCATCCTCCGTATCTGCGAGCCATGCCGGCGGCCAGCACCACCAGTGACGGGGCCACGCCCCGGGTCATCCGCCCCAGCGCAGCACGGCACTGGCCCAGGTCATGCCTCCACCGAATCCGGTGAGCAGGACATGGTGGCCCTCTTGCAGCCGGCCCGTCTCGAGGGCGTCGACCAGGGCCAGCGGGATCGACGCCGAGGAGGTGTTTCCGTAGCGGTCGATGACCACCACCGCCTTCTCCTCGGGAATCCCCAGCCGCTGGCAGGCGGCGCTGATGATGCGCAGGTTGGCCTGGTGGGGAACCATGACGTCGATGTCACCCACGGTGAGGCCGGCCTCGGCGATGGCCTGTTCGGCTGACTCGACCACCACCCGCACCGCCTTGCGGAAGATCTCCTTGCCGTCCATGTAGAGATAGCCGCCGTGGTCGCACTTGAGCAGGTGCCGCAACGATCCGTCCGCCCCGAGGGTCCATGACAGGAGCTGCCCGGGACCGTCAACCGCCTCCAGCACCACGGCGCCGGCCCCGTCGCCCACCAGCACCGCCACCGACCGATCGTCCCAGTCGGTGATCCGGCTGAGGGTCTCCGAGCCGATGACCAGCAACCGCTCGGCCCCGATGGCCAGCATGCCGTGGGCCACGGCCAGGGCGTAGACGAAGCCGGAACAGGCGGCGTTGACGTCGAAGGCTCCGCCGGGGACGCCGATGCCGTCCTGCACCGTCGCCGAGGTGCCGGGCACGATCTGGTCCGGGGTGGTGGTGGCCAAAATCACCCCGTCGATCTCGTCGGGCCTTCGACCGGCTTTGGCCAGTGCGGCCACGCCGGCCTCGATGGCCAGTTGGGAGGTGGTGCCACCGATCCGCCGCTCGCGGATGCCGGTCCGCTCTTGGATCCAAGCATCGCTGGTGTCCATGGTCACCGACAGGTCGTCGTTGGTCACCACCTTGTCGGGCACCGCGATGCCCCAGCCGGTGACGATGCCGCCGCGTACACCGTTCATGGTTGGGTGATGGTCATGGTTCAGCCCGCCTCGAGTACGTGGATTCCGATGAATGCTGCATCCTTGCCGATGATGCCACCGGTATTGGCCGCCACCGCCAATCGCGCTCCCTCCACCTGCCGCCCCCCGGCCTGGCCGCGGAGCTGGGCGGTGAGCTCGACCACCTGGGCGATCCCGGTGGCGCCGAGCGGATGGCCCCGGGCCACCAGGCCCCCGCTGGTGTTGACGGTCACGCCGTTGCCCCCGATGGTGGTGTCCCCGGCCACCGTGGCCGGTCCGGCATCTCCCGGTTTGAAGAAGCCGAGCGACTCCAGGGCGTAGAGCTCCTCGGCGCTGGTGGCGTCGTGCAACTCGACGACCTCCACATCGGCGGGATCGACCCCGGCGTCGTCCCAGGCCGCCAGGCTGGCCTCGGCCAGACGGTCGTGATAGTCCATGTCTCCGTTGCCCGAACGGGTGGTGCTGCCCCGAATCGTGGGTGCGCCGGGTTTGGGTGTCATGGTGAGGACCACGGCCGCGGCGCCGTCGGTGAACGACGAGCACATCAGGCGGGTGAGCGGCCACACGATGGACGGAGACTCGAGGACCTCCTCCAGCGTCACCTCGGATTGGAATTGGGCATTGGGATTGAGGGCACCGTGGTGACGGGCCTTGACCGCGGCGGCGGCGAACTGCTCGACGGTGGCGTCGCGCTCCTCTATCTGGATGATCGTCCACGACGCATTGAGCGCCATGAGCACCGAGCCGGAAGGATTCTCGAGGTTCTCGTGCATGCGGATGCGGTCGTCGAGCGGTACCCCGTCCTCGATGCCGGCCAGAGTGGCGGACCGGTCGCCGGTCCACATCTTCTCGGCTCCCACCGCCAGTACGGTGCCGGAGCCGCCCAGCGTGGCCAAGTTGGCCAGATGGAGTGCGGAGGCCCCTCCCGCGCACGAGTTGTCCACATTGACGATGCCCGCATTGCGGAGCCCGGCCCGGCGCAGGAACGACTGGCCCCGGATGCATCCCTGGTCGACGAGCCGGCCGGCGGTGGCATTGCCGAAGACCACCAACGTCACGTCGACCGGGTCTACGTCGGCATCGGCGAGGGCCTCGGCCACCACCTGGTGGGCCATCTCCTCGACCGAGCGGTCCCGCCGGTTCATGGCCGTCATGGCGGCGCCCACGATACGTGCGTTGCGATCCATGGTCTCCTCGCTATTCCCGAACCGGTACGCCAGCCGCGGGCAGGGCGGCGACCAGGCGCTCGAACTGTTCCAACGGTTGATCCGCGGTCACGTAGATGGCCACGTGCTCAGCCCCGGCACCGCGGAAGGTGGCCACGACGTCTGCCACCTCGGCCGCGGTCCCGCTCACGATGTGACGCTCGAAGGCCTTGGCCGGAATGGCGTAGAAGGTTGACATCCATCCGGTGCCCCGGGCCAGCCCTCGTCGAGGATCGTCGTCGACCGACACGAACAGGACGATGGAGGGGGTGACCGCATCGGCGGGTCGGCCGGCCCGATCGACTTCTTTGGCCAGGCGTGCGATGGCCTCACGGTACTCGTTGGGTGTGAAGTAGAGAGGCATCCATCCGTCGGCAAGTGTGGCCGCCCGTCGTAGGGCCGCTTCCGAGGAGCCGCCCACCCAGATCGGAATGGGTTGCGGCCCCGGCAGTTGCCGGTAGCGGTCCGAGCCGCCGCCGTCGGTGTCCCCGACGGTGACGCCGTCTCCGGTGGCCCACGATCGCCGCAACTCGGCGATGCCGGCATCCAGCAGCCGACCCCGGGCGCGGTAGTCGATGCCGGACTGCTCGTACTCCCCGGCGTGGCTGCCCACCCCGACACCGAGGACAACCCTCCCCCGGGTCAATGCCTGCAAGGTGGCGGCCTGCTTGGCCACCGCGGGTGCCTGGCGCAGCGGCAGCTGGACCACGCACGTCCCCAGGGTGGCGGAACTAGTGGCGGTGGCGGCGACGGTCAGGGCCACCAGCGGCTCGAGGGACGGTCCGTGCCAGAAGAGGTGGTCACACGCCCACAGGGCATCGGCGCCCATCTGCTCGGCGTGGTGGCAGATGCCGGCCAGGTCGGTGATCGGGTCGGGGCTGGTGGGGGAACCGGCGCGGTCCGAACTGAGATCGCCGGCTCGGCTCGGGACCGCGGCCCAGAGGGGAACCGTGTCTTGGACGAATGTCGGCAGGACCAGACCGATCGCCCCGGGGGGCGTGGCGGATGGCTGCGTGGGCACAATTCATCGTATCCGCCATGGTGGGTCACCGTCACGACCGAGGCAGGTGGTCAAGGGCCTCGGTAGGGGCGCGGGGTCGAGATTCCCGTGCCATGTTCGAGACCCGGGGCCCTTGCGGCAGACTGGGGGGACCTGCGTCGTCGAAGGGCATCACCCTCCTTCGATGCTGACGAGAGGACAGGGCTGTGGATTCAGAAGAAATTGACCCGGGCGTCGAGACGGATGCCGTGCTCAGCGATGAAGAGCGTGGGGAACGGCTGTCCCAGCTGAACAGTCTGATCGAGCTCATGCGGCCTGCCGTGCAAGCCGACGGGGGGGATCTGGCCCTGCTCTTCGCCGATGTGGCCACCGGGGTGGTCGAAGTCCAGCTTCAGGGTGCCTGCAGCTCGTGCGCGGTGAGCGCCTCCACGCTCCAGGGCGGCGTGGATCGGATCCTCCGCGATCGGCTGCCATGGGTCACCGAGGTCCGTGGCGGTGTCGACGAGTCGGTCGACCCGTTCGAGAGCGAGTCGATGGGCCGCGGGGGCTATGTCCCCAGCTTCTGAGTTGGATCCTGCCGCTCTGCGTTGACCGGACCACCCAGTGTGTTCAGATTCGGCTGGTCACCCCCTGGGGTCACTGGCGTCCTGACTCCGACCATGGCCACTCCCGACGTGCGTAGCTCCCAATTTCGGGGCTTTGCTAGTTTGGAGAGATGGCTGGTGGGTGGGAGAGGGACGTCACGGTTCTCGGTGGGTGCGGCCATGTGGGGTTGCCCCTGGGCCTCGCCCTGGCCGACTCCGGCGTGAAGGTCGCGCTCTTCGACACCAACCTGGCCGCTGTCGACCGGGTTCGATCGGGCAAGATGCCCCATCGGGAGACGGGCGCCCCCGAGGTGCTGTCCCGAACGCTGGCCGACGGCACGTTGACCGTCTCCGGAGATCCGGCGGTCATCGCCGGTAGCGAACATCTGGTCGTGGTCATCGGCACACCGGTCGACGAACACCTGAACCCCGACCCGCAAGCGGTGATCACTGCCCTCGAGGAGATCGCCAGCCACCTGGTCGACGGGCAGGCCATCGTCCTCCGGAGCACGGTGTTCCCCGGAGTCACCCGCATGGTCGAGCGGCTGATCGTTCGGCTGGGTCGTTCCATCGACGTGGTCTTCTGCCCCGAGCGCATCGCCGAGGGTCGGGCCATGGAAGAGCTCTACTCGCTCCCGCAGATCGTTGCCGCTCGGACCGATCGGGCCTTCGAGCGAGGAGCGTCCCTCTTTCGTCACTTGACCGGGACCATCGTGCGGGTCGAGCCGGAAGAGGCAGAGCTGGCCAAGCTGTTCACCAACTCGTATCGCTACATCAAGTTCGCCGCCGCCAACCAGCTCTTCATGATGGCCAACGACTTCGGCCTCGACTACGAGCGGATCCGGAGCGCGGTGGTCGAGGACTATCCCCGCGCCGCCGACCTGCCTGGCCCGGGGTTCGCTGCGGGGCCGTGCCTGCTGAAGGACACCATGCAGCTGGCCGCCTTCAACAACAACAATTTCGCGTTGGGACAGGCCAGCATGCAGATCAACGAAGGACTGCCGCTGTACCTGGTGTCTCGGCTGGCGGCGCGCTACGACCTCGACGCCATGACGGTGGGTATCTTGGGCATGGCCTTCAAGGGCGAGTCCGACGACAATCGCTCGAGCCTCTCCTACAAGCTCAAGCGGGTGCTCAAGGTGCGGGCCGGGGCGGTCCTGACCACGGATCCCTTCGTCACCGTCGACGAGGACCTGTCCCCGTTGGAGCTCGTCCTCGAACGCGCCGACCTGATCGTGATCGGTGCACCGCACAAGGCCTACGCCGAGCTGTCCATCAGCAAGCCGGTTGTCGACATATGGAACTTGCGCGGAAACGGCGTGGTGGTGTGAAGCCGCGCGTCTCCGTCGTCATTCCCGCCTACAACGAGGGGGCAGACATCGAGGTCGTCCTCGGTCGGCTTGCCGAGGCGGTGACGTTGTCTTGCGAGATCGTGATCGTGGTCGATGCACCCGACGACACCACCGCTCCCTACGTCGAGAAGTACGCGGCCAAGGACCCACGCATCCGGCTGGTGGTCAACGACGTGCAGCCCGGACCGGCCCAAGCCATCCGCTACGGCATCGAACGGGCTGAGGCCGATGTGGTGGTGGTGACCATGGCCGACGGTTGTGACGACCCTCAGCAGATCGATCAGCTGGTGCGCCTGGTGGAGCGGGGCGTCGTCGTCGCCGCCGCCTCCCGGTACTCGAGAGGCGGCCAGCAGGTGGGGGGTCCGTTCCTGAAGAGTCTGCTCTCCCGCCTGGCCGGGCTCACGCTGTGGGCCTTTGCCAGGGTGGGTACCCGGGACGCCACCAATTCCTTCAAGGCCTACGACGCCGCATTCATTCACCAGGTTGGGATCACCTCCAGTGCCGGGTTCGAGATCGGCATCGAGTTGGTGGCCAAGGCCAGGCGGGCCCGCCTGCCGGTGGCCGAGCTGCCGACCATCTGGCTGGAGCGCCATCAGGGTGTGTCAAACTTCAAGCTCTTGGGGTGGTTGCCGCACTACCTGCGCTGGTGGCGATTCGCCTTCGGGCCTCGCCTCCCCGTCGAAGAGCTCCGAGCCGCGGCTGATCGGGTGGAAACTGCATGAGTACCGTCTTCGTCACCGGATCGGCCGGGTTCATCGGGGGCTACGTGGTCAAGGAGCTCCTCGACCGGGGCCACCACGTCGTCGGGCTGGACAACTACTCGAAGTACGGACCGGTCAAACGCTCCTACGACGACCATCCCCACTACCGGTTCGTCGAAGGGGACGCCCAAGACGTCGACCTGGTGGCGGGTGAGCTGGCCGCGTGCGATCACTTCATCGCCGGCGCCGCCATGATCGGGGGCATCTCCTACTTCCACACCTACGCCTACGATCTGTTGGCCACCAATGAGCGCATCACCGCGGCTGCATGCGACGCCGCCATCTCGGCCCACGAGAATGGCCAACTGCAGAAGGTGACCTACTTGAGCTCGTCGATGGTGTTCGAATCGGCGGACTCGTGGCCGTCGTACGAGGGACAGCAGCACGACGTGCCTCCGCCCGTCTCGTCGTACGGATTCCAGAAGCTGGCCGTCGAGTACTTCGCCCATGCCGCCTTCGACCAGTACGGCCTGCCCTACACGATCATCCGACCCTTCAACTGCGTCGGGGTGGGCGAGCGTCGGGCGCTCGGTGACGTCGAGATCCTCAGCGGCAATGTCCGATTGGCCATGAGCCACGTGGTGCCCGACCTGGTGCAAAAGGTGCTCAAAGGCCAGGACCCACTGCACATCCTGGGAGACGGCACCCAAATTCGTCACTACACCTACGGTGCGGACCTGGCCGAGGGGATCGTCACGGCCATGGAGCACCCGGCCGCCCTCAATGAGGATTTCAATCTCTCCACCTCGGCGTCGACCACCGTGCTCGAACTTGCCGAGGCCATCTGGTTAGAGGTCAAGGGCCACGGGGTTCCCTTTCACTGGGTCTCCGATCCGCCGTTCCCCCACGACGTCAGCCGACGGGTGCCGTCCACCGAGAAGGCCAAGCGACTGCTGGGCTTCGAAGCCACCACCAGCCTGGAGAAGATCCTGCACGAGGTGGTGCCCTGGATCGAGCGGGCAGTCGCCGACGGCACTATTTGAGTCGTCGGACCCGGTCGTTGCCGCTGGCGCCACGCCCGATGCCGTAGGATCGCCCTTCGATGGGTCCCGACTCTGACCGGAGCGAGCACCCATCACACGATCGCACCACCGGGGTGGGGCGGGCGGTAGGTGGCAGGGGGAAGGGGCGACACTCGGTCAGCGCCCGTCGAGCTTCCCCGGCCGCGGCCAGCTCCCTGGTTCCGCCGTCCCCCTGGATCACCGCCCTGGCCTTCGCCATGGTGGTCGTCCCGTTCGCCGTCGTGCTGATCCGGCTGGCCCTGGCCCCGGGACAGCACGTCTACCTTCCCGACGATCTCGCCCTCATCGACCTGCACACCCGCCGGGCCCTCCAGTGGAAACAGCAGTTGGGCGTCTTCGACCACAACGGCTGGAATCATCCGGGCCCCGCCTACTTCTACCTGCTCTCCCTGGTGTACCGAGTCCTCGGATCAGGTGCCAAGGCCATGTTCGTCGGAGCCACGCTGATCAACGCCTTGGCCGCGGTGGCCTGTGTGAGCGTGGCCCGGCGGCGGAGTACACCGGCACGAGCGCTGTGGACCGCGCTGTGGGTCTGCGTCCTCGCCTCCCTTCTGGCCACCGTCGGGCCGGGCTCGATCACCTATTCGGAGGGTGCGCTCGGGGGCCTGGTCAGCCCCTGGAACCCGATGGTGGTTATCTTCCCCCTCTTGCTGTTCATCCTGTTGTGCGCCGCCGCCATCGACCGGTCGCCGCTGTCGTTGATCGGCGCATTGCTGGTGGGCTCCTTCATCGTGCAGACCAACATCTCGGCGTTGATCCTGGTGGCTGCGGTCTTCGTGGTCACGTTGGCCACGTGGGTGGTCACCGTGGTCGCCGATCGGCGGGACGAGGAGCCGGCGTCGGGTGGCGTGGCGGCCTCGGACGGGCGACCGTCCCCCAGTGCCGGGGTGTCACCGAGCAGAAGAGGATGGTGGTGGGGGACTGCCGGTGCGGTGGTGTTCGTGCTGATGTGGCTTCCAACGGTCGTCCAGCAGCTGACCAACCACCCGGGCAACCTCACGCTCATCTACCGGTTCTTCACCGCACCCCACCCGGTCCCCTCGTTGGCGGCCAGCCTGCGGTCAGTGGTGTCGGTCTACGGCGTGCTGCTGGTCGGTCCCTCGGAGGTGATGAGCTCCTACCTCGGCCACACCCCCAACCATCTGACCGCCGCGGTGACCGCCACCGTGGTGGCCACCGCGGTGGGCGTCGCCGTCACCGTGGTCGGCGCCCGGCAGCGCAACCGCTTCGCCGTCGCCCTCGGTGGTCTGAGCCTGGTGGGGTTGGTGGCCATGGTGGTGGCGGTGAGCCGGGTGGTCGGGGACGTCTACGGCTATCTGGTGGTGTGGGCGATCGCCGTTCCCATCTCGGCGCTGATCGGTGCCGGAATGGTGAGATGGTCCCTGCTCACCGCGGCGCAGCGTCCGTTCACCTCCCTACCGCAGGTCCGGATGGCCGGGTGCGTGGTGGGCGTGGTGGCCTCGGTGGTCCTCTGCGTGCGGGTGGTGGCCATCCCCTCCCTGGCCTCGGCATCGGACCCCCAGGTTGGCCTGCTGGGGTCGCTGGTCCTTCCCTCGCTGGGCAGCAAGGGGCCCGTCTTCGTCAACGACGGCGGCGCCGGTACCGACCCGGCCAGCCGGCTCCTCGACGTGGAGAAGTTCGTCGGCCTGGTCAACTTGCTCGACCAGGAGGGATACCAGCCCACGGTCAACCGCTTCTGGAGCACCCAATTCGGTCCCGGCTTCGAGGCCAGCGGCAAGGAGCGACGGGCCATCGAGCTGGACACCTGGACGCCGTCGTCACCCCACCGGCCCGGCTACGTGGGACGGGTGGGCGACCTTGCCGTGACCCTCATCACCTCCTCCCACGATCCTGCTGACAGCCCCGGGTGAGCGCGGGAGGAGCGGTGGGCGGTAGCGGGCCACCATCGGTCCTCGTTGATGGTCAGCGAGCAGCGGAGCGCTGGCGCCAGCGCAAGAGGGGCTTCTCGATCAGGAACCAGCTGCCGATGGCGATGGCAAAGATGACGGCCAGGCGGACCAGCTCGGTTGGCCAGTACGACCAGTGGGTCCCGTCGGCCCCGGGCTGGAGCGCGAGATAGACCGGGAAGTGGACCAGATACAGGGTGTAGGTCAGATCGCCGAGAAAGACGAAGACTCCCAACCCGACGAATCGGGAGCCAAGGCCTTTGGGACAGATCACGAAATAGACGATGATGATGGCGGACGCAATCGTGGTCAGTGGTATCCACCAGACCACCATTCGCTCTTGGAACAGCGGAGAGTTGTAGAGGATCCAGATCATGAAGGCAACCGACGCCACCGCGGCGACGGACAACGTCCGGGCAGACCAGCGCTTCCAACCACTGAGGAAGCCGTCCGTGGCCAGCAGGCCGAGCAGGCAGCCGAGGAAGAGGGCGTCGGCGCGCGAATCGAAGGCGTAATAGATGCGCGTGAAGACGGCGTCGTCGAAGTGGGGGGCGCTATAGGCCTGCCACAAGCGATCCCCAATACTCAACAGCATGCCGGCGGTGGCAAACCCATAGGCCAATCGACGGCGGCGCAGGGACACGGCCGTAACCATCAACACCGACCAGATCACGTAGAACTGCTCTTCCACCGACAGCGACCAGGTCTGGGCCAGATAGCCGAAGAACGGCGCATGACCCAGCGCCTGGCGGTAGTCGGCGTAGTAGAACATGGCGGCGGCGCTGTCGCCGTACACCCGGGCCGAAGCGTCTGCCACGTGGACGAACGAGGCGTAGATGATGATTCCGGCGATGGTGAGCATCAACGGGGGCAGCAGGCGAGCAGCTCGGCGTGAGTAGAACCCTTTCAGGCTGACCCTGCCATTTCGATCTCCTTCGCCGGCGAGCATGGCGGTGATCAGGAATCCGCTGAGGACGAAGAACATCTGGATGGCTATCCATGACCCGGGCCATGTCTTGAAGTTGGAGTGGTAGACGAGAACGGTGGACAGGGCGAAGGCCCGGAAGCCGGTCAGCGGTGGGCGATTCCCCAACCGGAACGCGGGACGCTTGGAGGTGGTCTCCGGCGCAGGTTCCGAGGGTTGTTCCCCCGGTGAGGACACGGTTGCTGCCGTCAGGGATCCGGAAGCGGGCGTGGGATCGGACACGGTGCCGATGGTGGGCAGGTGGTCGTCGCCGTCCACGCTGGACTACCCGAAGGCCTGGTCAGACGCATCGATTGCTGCGATCGCACGTTGGGCTTCCCGATCCCGCGGTCGCATCGGTCCAACGTTATCGCACCACCTCGGATCCGAACGTCAGCGCACCCGAGCCGCTCGCATGATGCACGGGGCCCACGGATCGTCGGCCACCGAGGACCGGGCCCGCTCGCTTGCGCATGCGTTGAAGGTCAGCACTGGCAGGGCCGTCGACGCCGGTCGGCGTGAAACGTCGCTCCACACCCAGGCCTGGTTCTGGTAGACGGGAGCCGAACCGAGTGCCGCGGTGAAGAAGGCCACGCCATACCCGGTTCCCCGGGCCGTCTGGAAGGGGGGCAATCCAGCGTCTGCCGGCACGACCACCATGGTCACACCCCAGTTGGTCATGGCCTCCCTGACCGCGGCGAGATTGACGGCGGACAAGGTCGGCGCGGTCAGGAGCGGCACCGATGCCGCCCGCAGCACGGTGAATCCGACGGCGTCGGCGCCGGCCCGGGCCACGGTTCCCGACGGCCCACCACCACCGGCCATCTTGAAGCGCATCCCCCCGATCGCCTGCCAGGGGATCGGGGCCTGCGAGTCGGCGGTGGCGAACGGATAGGTGAGCAACACCTGGCCCGGCGGGAGTCGATCGGCGGTGGTCTGGAACCACCGGGGCACGGTCACCGGCTGCACCGTCACCGGAAGGTTGGGGCTGAGCACGGCAACCACCGGGACCAGCGCCACCAGGGCCACCGCCGAGGCCAGCGCGCTCGATCCGATACCCGCCGCCCTCGGCGTCCATCGCCGACCACCCGAGTTGGCTCTGCGGCCACGGTCGGCGAGCCACGCACGTGAGGCTGACCGTGATCGATCCACGATGATCGCCACCATCACCGTGGCACAGAGCCCGAAGACGGAGACGAACCGCGACTGAACGACGTTTTCGACGAGGGGGAGGTGATAGACGAGTGACCAGGGTCCCCACCGGTCTTCCCCGACCCGGAGGCTGAATGCGGCGGTGATCACGCCGAGGGCGCCGAAACACCAGAGCCGGCGATCCGATCGCCAGATGAGGGTCCCCACTCCCACCACCCCGAGCAGGCCGACACCCAGGTACGAGGAGGACGGACCGGCCGGCCCGCGGTAGCCACCGAGCGCTCGTGCCTCCTGGGCCAGTGCTTGGGAGCTGATCGGTCCCCACTGACCGAGATGGCTCCAGAGATTGCTGATCGAGTTGCCGAGGTTGCCCGGGACGTTGGTCGACCACAGCATCCCAGTGAGATGGGCGGGACCGGCGAGGAAGAACCACACCGGGTAGGCGAGCAGGATGGCGGTCACTGCCACCGCCGTGCCCACGCCGGTGAGCGCATAGCGCCCTCGGCGACCGAGGTCCTGCCGGTCGTGTACCCAGGCGTAGCCGACCAGCAGTGCGGTGGCCATCACACCGGAGACCGAGACGATGAGCACCATCTCCGTGCTCACGAAGAACTCCGCGGTCATCAGCGCGGCCAGCGCCACACCCACCCGCACCGGCCGATGTCGCTGTCGGATGTACAGCTCGTCGACGCAGGCCACCATCAACGGCAGGAGGGCCATGCAGGCGAGATTGAGCCAGCCGAACATGAGCTGGACGATCACCGCGGCGGAGAATCCGTACGCCAGCCCCGCCACGAAGGCCGCCGGCGACCACCGAACCCAACGTTGCAACAGCCAGAACATGGAGAGCGCGGTCAGTGCCGGAATCAGTGTCGAGGCCACGTTCATGGCGGTCACCGGCCCGAACAGCAGCGTCACCGGTGACATGACCACGCCGATCGCCGGTGCGCTGGTGTCGCTCAGCAGATTGAACCCGACCGGATGGAACAGCCAGTTCGAGGAGAGCAGCTGGTGGCCGTGGGCGAGAGCGAAGGCGGACCACTCGAGGTACCACACCATGCGGCCGGCATCGGTGCAGTCACAGGTCATCACCGTGGACGGACCGCTACTCCACACGTGCCACCACAGACCGATCGAGGTGACCAGGTAGAGGCCGCCGGCGACCACATAGCGGGAGGCCCGGTAGGAGTGGCGCCCGGAGGGTTGTCCGGCGCCGGCTGGGGAGGGGCGGTCGATGTCCGACCGCGCCCCGGGCCGGCCCCCGGGTGGCGCGACGACCTCGGTCATCGGTGCCGCAGCACGCACGCCGCCACCGAGGATCCGGTCGACGAGGTCCCGGTGGCATCGATGCAGGCGACGAAGGAGTCGGAGGAGATGGTCACCGGGGGAGCGGGCTCACCGACCAGGTCCCAGACCCAGGCCTTCGCTTGCAGCGTCGGCTGCTCCCCGAGGGCGGCGGTGAACAGGCCGACCGCATAGGGAACGCTCCGGCCGCGGTTGTAGGTGGCCAGGCCCGGTTGATCGGGGACCACGACGGTGGTGACTCCCCACCCGGCCAGGGCCTGACGGATGGCCGACAGGTTGGCGGCGGTGGGCATCGGCGGCGGCGAGAGGGGGAGGGAGGCCCGGGCCAGCACGTCGAACCCGGGCGCTTCCGGGCCGGCACGGGAGGGGGTGATCCCCGGCCCACCACCGCCCACCATCGAGAAGGTGATCCCCTCCACCGCCTGCCAGGCCATCGAGGACTGGATCCCACCGAGGGCGGCGGGATAGGGGAGCACCACGGTGTGGCCGGCGAGGCGAGGGGCGGCAACCGCAAACCATCGGGGGACCACCACGCTCCGCACCGTCATCGGGATGTTGGGCCACAGGGCGACGCCGATCGGAACCAGCGCCACGGCGCCGGCGGCCACCCCGGCCAGGGCCGAGCCGGCCGATCCCAGGCGGGACCGGCTGGACGACCGGACCTTGTCGATGACCACGGCCAGCACGATGGCCCCGCACAAGTCGACGATGGCGGTGATGTTGACCGGGACCACGTTGTTGAGGACGGGCAGGTGGACGAAGAGCCGCCACAAGGCCCAATAGCCGTTGCCCACCCCGAGCGACAGCAACGCGGCGACCAGGCCGAGCACCCCGAAGAATCGAATCCGGGGGTCGCGGTGCCAGATCACCGCCCCGACGATGACCACCGCCAGCATCCCGATCCCGAGGTAGGAGAAGAGGGGGAGTGTCGGCCCCTGATAGCCACCGAAGAGATGCATGATCCCGGTGAGTGGAGCGCTCAGGTACCCGTGCACGAAGGAGCCCGGCGCGTTGGCCACCGTGCCGGGCGGGGAGTCCGGCCAGGCGCGACCGGAGAGGTGGGCCGGACCGGCGAAAAAGAACCACAAGGGATAGGCCAGGAGGAGCGCCGCCACGCCGATCGCCATGGCCAGGCCGGCCGCGGCCCGGGACACCGCATCACGTGCGGACCGGCGCACCGCTCCGCTCGGGTCGAGCAGGGCCCGGACGCCCCAGGCGACGGCCACGAACACGGCGAACAGGGACAGGAGCGACAGTATCTCGACGCTGATGAAGAACTCGATGACCACCAGCAACCCGAGTGCGATCCCAACCGGGATGGGGCGGTGGCGGTGGCGGACGAACAGGTCGTCGAGGCATCCGACGATGAGCGGGACCGGGGCCAGCATCCCGAAATTGGGATGGGCGAGGGCGAGGCTGACTACCGCGAACGGGGAGAAGCCGAAGAAGAGTCCCCCGACGAAGGCGGCTGGATCCCAGGTCACCCACCGCCGGAGCAACCAGAACATGGCCAGGGCGGACAGCGGAGGGGAGACCAGGTCGATCAGGTTCAAGGACGCCACCGGTCCGAACAGCCAGGTGACCGGGGCCGTTGCCACTCCCAGCCCGAGCGAGTTCGGTGCCATGTTGATGCCCCGCGGAACGAAGAGCTTGGAGGAGTAGAAGGGGTTGAGGCCGTGGCTCAGGGCATAGGCCGGCCATTTGATGACCCACAGGGTCAGCGCCGCGTCGCCGCACCCGCAGGTGGTCACCGACCGTGGATGGGGCAGAACGTTCCACCACAGGATCAGCGACAGGACGAGATAGGTGCCACCGGCCAGCAGGTAGCGACGCCACCGCGGGTGCTCGCCACCGGCGTCGTCAGGAGCCGGGTCGACGGTTTCGACTGCGCCATGGGCGGGATCGGTCGGGTTGCCCGGTACCGCGGACCCTGGGGCTCGGACGTTCTCCTCGATCCCCGGTTCCGAGGGGCTCAACGGCAGTGTCATGGGCTGGCGCGCATGGGTCAACGGTGCTCGACGATCGGTGGCGGCGGCCATCCGGCCAGGCCCCCAGAGCATACCCACGCACCCGAGGCCCAGCCCTGACTGGGCGGAGCGCCCCCGCGTCGCCGACCGGGTGGCTCCTTCGACTCGACCGCCGGAGCCGCGCTCCTCAGTGACAGAGCTCCCGTGCGGCGACGCCGGGGGTGGCGGAGAAGGTCATCGTGGTGAAGGAGAGGGAGTGGGTGATGTTGGAGATGGCCTGCGAGAAACTGAGCGGCACGCTGATGGCATGGAGATAGGAATTGAGAGGACCGCAGGCCAGGGCGCGACGAGCCGCGGTGACCGACTGTTCCGACACGCCGGACGGGACCACCGTCGCGTCGGTTCCGAACCGCCCGATCATCCAATCGGGGCCGATGAACTTCTGGTGACCCGGTCGGCTGTGGTGGGCGACGACGAAATGGGAACCGATAGGGTTGGCCAGCGAGTAGTCATCGAAGACATAGACGGAGGGTCCGCTCAGATAGCCGGTCACCCCGACGGCACCGACGTTGGTCACTAGGGCGAACGGCAGTGACGACCGGGCCGGTTGGACGAAGGGAACCGCGGCGGGGCCGGGTGCCACCAAGTCGCTGTTCACCAGCAGTACCTGTCGATCCCCGGCACGGGCCTGGGCGGCAAGCCGACGGTACGAGCCCCCGAGCTGATTGTGGTACTCGGCCGCGCTGATCGGATGGGCGGTCTTGCTGAGCGTCACCCACACGCTGCGCTCGTCGGTGATCCCGTGATCGGATCGGAGCACCCCGCCGGTCGAGAACCGGAGCCAACCGCCGCACGCCACCGACCAGGCCAGTATGCCGACGACGGGGATGACCAGCAGGGTGCGGAGCTGCCTGACTCCGGCATGGATCGGGAGGCACAACGACATGAACCCGGGTAGGAGGAGGCGGGCATGTTGGTAGTCGCCACCCACCCGGGCCACATAGAGAATGTCCACTGTCGCGGCGGCAACCGGGGTGAGCAGCACGACGACGCCGGTGCGGTCATCGTTGCGCCACCACCGACCGACCACCGGCGCCAGAAGCGGAAGCGCCAGGGCGAAGGGCATCCACAGGGTGTAGGGAGCGATGAAGTTCCACACGTAGATGAATCCCTGGGACCACCACGAGGCTGAGGCCGATTTGGCCAGGGCGGTGTTGGAGACGATCAAGGCGAAGTAGGCCATTCGCCACACCTCGTAGACCACCGGGAGGGCGACGGCGGCCCCCAGCGGGGCCAGGTAGCGCCGCAGGACGGAGGGAGGCCCCTTCCAGCCGGCAGCGCCGACCACCACGGCCAGCGCGCCGAGCTCGACCACGGTCATCAGGATCAGCTCGGGCCGTATCAGGGTGCCCAGTCCGATGACGAAGGCGCACCAGACGGCCGACGTGCGGCGCTCCTCGGTGCGGACCAGCAGCCAGAACCCAAGCCCGATCCAGCAAAAAGTCAGCCCCATCTCCAGCCCCGACGTGGCGAACTCCCATACCCCGGCCACCACCGAGAAGATGACCAACCCGATGGGCAGGGTCACGCCCCCCTCCCGGCCGCCGGCCAACCGCTGGACGGCGCGACCGGCCAACACCACGCCGATGGCGGTGCCGGCCAGTCCGAGGTAGACGGAGAGCCACCCGAGGTCCACGAACGGGAGTACCTCGTGCACGCCGGCCACCAAAAAGAGCCATAGCGGATCGGAGTAGGCCTCGACCCGCTCACCGACGTTGAAGACGGGCCCATGCCCGGCCAGCAGGTTGTCGATGATCCGGAAGTTGATGAACGCGTCCTCTTGGACCCACCGGTAGGACCAGGACCCGACCAGAACGATGACCAACGGCACCAACACCACCAGCCACGAGGGCCACCGGCGATCGACCTGGCGGGCGTGGCGACGAGTCATCGGAATGCTCGGCTGCGGATCGGTGATGAACTGTGACGCTACATCCAAGTCCTCGACGGCAGGTGCCCGTCGAGGAGCACGGATCCGATAAGGCTGACTGATAGCGTCGGGTGCCGTGATCGGAGACGGTTCGCCCCGCCGGCCATCGGGGCGCGGCTGGGTCCGCCGTGCCCTGGTGGTGGCCGTGAGCCTGGGGGCCGTCGTCGTAGCCGTCCTGGGTCTGAGCGTGCAGGCCGTCCGGGGTAATCGGAAGGTGAGCGTGCAGCGAAGCGCCCTCACCATCCACGACGCCGCGCTCGACGATGCCTTCTACAACTGCATCGACGTGCAGACTCGCAGCCTCATCGCACCCGCGGAAACGGTCCAGCTCCGCGACGACCTGGGCGACCTGGTCACCCTGATCAAGGGGGTCGGCAGCTGGGTGACGTTCGCCGACCCTCCCTCGACCGCGGCGGTCCAGATCTCGCTGCGCAACAACGTCACCGGCGGCGGCGCCTGCTTGGGTACCGTGGTCGTCGCCACCTACGCCAAACCGAAGGGCGGGGTCAGGGTTCGCGTCGGGTCGGGATCGAGCGTGGCCGGCAAGGGACCGCCACCGGCACCACCGCTATGACATCACGATCGGGGTGACGGCGCCATGACAACGACACAGGCGGCGATCGTCGCCATGGTCGTCCTCTCGTGCGCCGGTCTGCTCCCGGTGGCGGCCCTGGTCGGTCCGCGTGTGATCGCAGTGCCGCTCCTGCCGCTGGGCGGCGCGGTGATCGCGGCCCTGGCTGCCACCGGGTTCACTGCGCTCGGCGGAAACTTCCTGGCCTGGTTCGTCACCGTGGCTGCGGTCGGCGCGCTGGCCGCGGTCGCCTACTGGATGCAGTGGCCCGATCGCCGTCCTTGGCGCCGACCCACCCGGGTGGGGGTGGCCGGCGACGTGTGGTGCCGGCTGTTGGTGGCTGTCGGCGCCGGGGTCATCCTGGGTACCTGCATCTGGAGTCTGCGGGGACTGGCCACGCCGACAGTTGGCTTCGATGCACGAGCGGTGTGGCTGATGCGGGCGGGATGGTTCCTCCAGTCCCAGCACCAGATCCTGATCAACCTGCGGGTCAGCGATGTGACCCTCATCCAGACCCCCTACCCGCCCCTGGTCAGTGCGGCGACCGCCGTGGCCTGGCGGGTCACCGGCGATCAGTCCATGCGCCTCGGTGTGGTGGTGATCGCCTTGCTCAATACCTGCGCGTTGGCTACCGCGTCCTTCGCCCTGGTCGAGTCCGGTCGTCACTTCACCGGCCGGCTCCTGCCCGAGCACCGACGCGGCGAGTCGAGCCTCCCCGACCGTGGAGCGCCATCCGGCGGCCGCTGGCTGTCGTTCGCCCCGCTGATCGTCGGCATCGTCGCCGCCTCACTGCTCGTCGTGGTGGCCTTCGGGATCACGGAACCGTTCATGACCAATGGCTATGCCGATCCGATCTGGTCGCTGGCCGCGCTGGGCGCTGTCGCCTACGGGCTCCAGATGGGAATCAGTCGAACCAATCGGGGGGCGGCGCTGATCCTGGTACTGGTGGCCGGAATGAGCAAGAACGAAGGAGTCGCCACTGCCGGCGCGCTCATCGTGTTGATCGCCCTGCGCGCCGTGATGTCCATGCCCGCAGCGGAGCGCCACCGCCGCTGGTGGCGGCCGGTAGTCATCGGAGCGGCCGAGTTGATGGCCGTCGCCGCCTGGCCGCTCCTCATGCGGGTCATTCACGCCCGGGGGGAGTCGTCGACACTCTCCCCGGCCCATGAGTGGCCCGACCGGGCGCGCGCTGCCTTCGACGGCATGGCGCCGTATCTCCACGTGATCCTCCTCGCCGCCCCGCTGGCCGCGGTGGGTGGGTTGGTGCTCTCGAGGGTGCGCCGGAGGAGTGGGCTGGCCAATGACTGGTGGGGGTGGGCAGGCCTCGCCTGTGGCCTTGCCGTGGTGGGCGGTGCGTACGTCACCAATACGGCCGCCATCGCCGTCTGGCTCGTCGGAACGGTCGACCGGGTCACCGAGTTCCCCGCCCTGACCGGTTGGTGGATCGTGGCCATGTGGGCCGTGGTGGCCAGTGGAGCACTGGGTGCCACCCGCTCCCCCGAGCACCGTCACACCATCGACCCCCGATCCGACCCCCGATCCGACGCCGACACCATCGGGCATTCGTCGCGTCGTCTCGCTCCCACCCCGGTCGGCGTGGCCGCCGAATGATCCGCAGCGTCAGCCTCTCCGAGGAGCCTGCCCTGTCCGCCTCGGGTTCGCCAACCACCGAGCAGCGTCGGTCATCGCCACCTCGCTGGTGGCCAGTGCTGGTTCCGGTGATCATCGTCCTGGTGGGGGCGTGGCTCTACCGCTGGGTGGACGAGGACGCGTTCATCAACTTCCGGATCATCGACAACCTGTTGGCCGGACACGGCCTGGTCTTCAACCTTGGCGAGCGGGTCGAGGTGGACTCGGACCCCCTCTGGCTGTTCACCCTGACCGGCCTGCACGAGATCCTTCCCTTCGTGGCCCTGGAGTGGCTGTCGGTGATCCTCGGACTGTTCTGCACCGGGGCCGGGTTCCTCACCGGCGGTCGGGCCATCCAGCACCTGGGGATCTCGCGGCACGAGGAATCGGTGTTCCCGCTCGGCCTGCTGATGGTCTCGGTGGTCGCCGGGGTCTGGGAGTTCGCCACCTCGGGGCTCGAGATGTCCATGGTGTTCTTGTGGTTGGCGGTCTGTTTCCTCCTCCTCGTGCAGGTGGAGGGTCGCCGGCGCCGGGCCGTGCCGGCGGCGGTGGTCATGGGGCTCGGCTCGTTGATCCGGCCCGAGCTGGCCCTGGGCTCGGTGGTCTTCGTGGTCGCCCTTCTCATCGTGGTGGCTGCTCCCGGCTGGACCGGCCCGTCACGCCGCTTCGTGCGCTACGGCGTTCCTGTTGTCGCCGGCCTGGCCCTCCCTGTCGCCTTCGAGGTCTTCCGCATGGGCTACTACGCCCTGGTGGTCCCCAACACCGGGCTGGCCAAAGCCGGGGGCTCGGGGTGGTGGTCGCAGGGCTTCACCTACTTGTGGAACTTCGTGTCCCCCTACACCTTGTGGCTTCCCCTTGCCCTGGCCGTGCCCTTCGTCCTGCTCCCCGCCCGCGCCTGGTGGAGGCGCGGCGACCGCCTGGGTGTGGTGGTGCTCGGCACACCGATCGTCGCCGGCCTGGCCGACATCCTCTACGTGGTGCACGTGGGTGGTGACTACATGCACGCCCGCCTCCTCCTCCCCGGGTTCTTCGCCATCTGCCTCCCCATCTTCGTCACGGTCCGGCAGGCCCGGAGCCTCCTGGCCGTCCCGTTGGCCGGAATCGTGGTGTGGGCGGTGGTCTGCGTCGGCTGGCTCCGATTCGTTCCTCCCAAGGTGACCAGCCTCAACCCGCAGACGGTGTACATCTCCAACGAGCGCAACACGTGGATCAGTGCCACCGGCAACGCCCACCCGGTCACCGCCGGCGACTATCGCCCCGCCCTCTCCGGCGCGGCCGGCACTTTGTTCAACCGGATGTCCCATCGGGTCCCTCGTGGACACCAACGACTGCTGGTCATCGTCAATCCCTTCGCCCCGATCGATACGGCAACAACCCAGCCGGCCAGATCGGGGCTGCCGTTCACCTTGGTCGTCAATGTCCCCGCCATCGGGGTCATCGGCTATCTGGCCGGCCCCGACGTCTATCTCTTCGACTCGTACTCCCTGGCCAATCCCATCGGTAGTCACACGGTGGTGGTCAAGCACGCTCGTCCCGGTCACGAGAAGTACATCGGACCAGCCTGGATGGTGGCCCGCTTCGGCATCCCCGGCACAACCACCGAACCGATCGCCGGGGGACCGTCCCCCCAGGCGGTGGCGGACGCCCGTCGGGCGTTGCGGTGTGACCCTCTGGCCTCGTACCTCCGTGCCATCACCTCGCCGCTGACCGTGTCGAGGTTCATCGGCAACATCGGTGACTCGCTCGGCTTCACCACCATGTCCTTCAGCGCCGACCCTGCACGCGCCGCGGCCCAGCTCTGTGGGCAGCCGGCGCCCGCCCGGTCAGTGCCGTCCCGGTGACCCAGGTGGTGACCGGGGTGTCCCACCCGCCGGCGACCGGTGACGGGTCGACCCGAACCTGGCGGGCGATCGCCGCCGCCTTCCTCCTCTACCTGGTTCTCGCCCTAGTGCTCTGGTGGCAGGTCTGGACCACCCACCCGACGACCACCACCACCTGTGGATGCGGTGACGCCGCCCGATTCCTCTGGTTCTTCGAGTGGCCCGCCTTCGCCCTCACCCACGGTCACAATGTTCTCTACTCGCAGTGGCTGTTCCATCCCACCGGGATCAATCTCCTGAACGACACCAGCGTGATCGCCCTGGGCATCGTGCTGGCGCCGGTGACGCTGGCCTTCGGGCCGGTGGCCAGTATGAACGTGGCCTTGACCCTGGCACCGGTCCTCTCGTCGCTGGCCATGTTCGTCGCCGTTCGACGATGGGTCCGCTGGCAACCGGCAGCCCTGGTGGGCGGACTGGTCTACGGGTTCTCGCCCTTTCTGGTCACCGAGCTCGCTTTCAACCAGCTGAACATCGCCTTCCTGGCCGTTCCCCCGTTGATGGTGGTGGCCCTCGATGAGCTGCTGGTGCGACAGCGGCGCTCGCCCTATGGGATCGGCGCCGCGATGGCCGTGCTGGTCACCGTCCAGTTCTTCGTGAGCACGGAGGTGCTGGTGATCGCCGGACTGTTCACGGCGGTGGCGGTGGCACTGATGGTGGTCTTCGTCGGCATCCGTTGTCCCCAGGAGCTCGGCCCGCGTCTGGGCCATGCCCTCAAGGGGTCGGCCACCGCCGTCGGGGGTGCCGCCGTCCTCCTCGCCTATCCGGTGTGGTTCCTGCTCCGCGGGCCGGCCCACCTGACCGGTCCGATCTGGTCGAACGGGACCCTCTCCCACTACGGGAACACCATGACCAGCTTCTTCACCACCGGGGGTCTCGCGCAGATCCGGAGCCAGTCGCTGCGGTTCGGCGGGTACCAGGGCCCACTGCTCCCCGGCCTCGGCTACCTGGGGGTGGGTGTGGTGGTGGTGGCGGTTGCCGGCCTACTCGTGTGGCGTCACGACCGGAGGCTCCTCCTGTTCGGCGGTGTCGGGATCGTCGCCGCCGTCCTCTCGCTGGGCCCCGGGCACGGCCACTGGGTGCCGTGGCAGGTGGTGGAGAAGGTCCCCTGGGTAGGTGATGTCGTGGAGATCCGCCTCACCGCGGTGATCGCCCTGTGCGCCGCGGTGATGGTAGCGGTGGTGATCGACCGGGTCCGCACCTGGGTTTCCGAGCGTCGATCCGCCCTGCCCGTCCCGGCCGATCTGGTGGCCGCGGCGGTGATGGTGGTGGCGCTGGCCCCGACGGTGGTGGCCCTGGCGCCCAACGTCCCGCTGACCACCCGTCCGGTCCAGCTTCCGCGCTGGTACGCCGAGGTCGGGGCCACGCTGCCTTCGGGCAACGTCGTGCTCGCCTATCCGGCTCCCTTCTCGGGACTCCAGTCCTCTCAGGCGTGGCAGGCGGTCAACCGGATGCGCTGGGCCCAGGCCGGCGGGGGAGGTCCGGAGGGCCAGCCCCAGCGAGCCGGCTCGGCCCGGGCCGGGTTCGAGGTGCTCTTCGGCGCATCACTGGCGCTCGGCGCCCCCCCGGCTCCCACCTCGGCGAACCTGGCCGCCGTCAGGCACGCACTGGTGGCCTGGGGGGTGACCATCATCGTGGTTCCCGTCCAGGAGGACCTGCCCGTCTACGAGCAGGGCCGGAGTAGCGCCTACGCCGTGGGGCTGCTCACCGCGGCCATGGGTCGCCCGCCCACCTACCGTCATTCGGCCTGGATGTGGTCGTCGGTGGGGTCCACCGCCCGGGACGTGCCCATGACCGTGGCCGCCTTCGACCACTGCACCATCGGGGCGGTGGCCTCGGGCCCGTCCCCGTCGGCCGTACCGGGCTGCATCCTCCGATCCGGGGTGAACCCCTCCTGACCTGGCGTGGATGGACCCCAGCCCACCTGGCACCTACCATTTCCCTTCTACCCGCACCAGGAACGTACCGGCGCGGGCGAGCCCGGGGGGTGGTGCAGCGGTGATCGACTCGTCGGCAGGCGTTGCATCCCGTTCGCCCGTCACGATCTCGGAGATCGTCCCTGCGTCACCGTCATGACCACCACTGAGCACCCGCGGGCGGAGCTCCCGCCGGAAGGCCCGACCGCGGCATCGGTGGAGAGGCGTCCCGACCCGCCGCCCCAACCCACGGTCGGGTCCGGGCCCGACCACCGGGTCCGGGCATTTCTCACCGCCACCGCCGGCTACCTGGTTCTTTCACTCTTCCTGTGGTGGCACGTGTGGTCGACCCACCCGACGTCCACCACCACCTGCGGCTGTGGCGACTCCTCGTTGTTCACCTGGTTTCTGGCCTGGCCCGCCTATGCCATCTCCCACGGGCTCAACCCGCTGTACTCGACGGCGCTGTTCCATCCGAGCGGTGTGAACCTGCTCTCCAACACCGCCGAGGTGGGCATCGCCGTGGTGCTGGCCCCGGTCACCTGGCTGTTCGGCCCGGTGGCCACCTTGAACGTGGCCTTGACCCTGAGCCCGGCCCTGTCCGCGCTGGCCATGTTCGTCCTGCTCCGGAGGTGGGTGTCGTGGACCCCCGCCGCCTTCATCGGGGGCCTGGCCTACGGCTTCTCGCCGTTCATCCTGATCGCACTCACCGATGCCCACCTGATGTTGGCCATGGCGCCCGTCCCGCCCTTGATGGTGGCCTGCCTCGACGAGATGCTGATCCGACAACGCCGCACGCCGCTGGCAACCGGTGTACTCCTCGGCGTGCTGGTGTTCGTGCAGTTCTTCATCGGCTCGGAGGTTCTGGTCCTCGTGGCGATCGCCGCCGGTATCGGTGTCGCCCTGCCGTTCCTCTACGGGCTCGTCCACCGCGACGCCCTCCGTTCCCACATCCGCCACGCCGTCGCCGGCCTGGTGTCGGCCGGGATCACCGCCACCGTCCTGCTCGCCTATCCGGTCTGGTTCGCCCTGGCTGGTCCCGCCCATCTGTCGGGGCCGATCTGGGGAGCCTCCGACATCAGCTACGGGGGCAACGACCTGCGTGACTACCTGCTCCCGTCGACCCCCTCGCCGGCGTTCACCGCCCTCGACCACCACTTCGGCGGCTATCAGGCGCCGACCCTCTCGGGCCAGTACGTCGGGATCGGGCTCATCGCCGTCCTGGTGATCGGGGTGGTCGTTTGGCGACGCGACCGCCGGCTGTGGCTGTTCGGGGCGGTCGGGGTGATCTCGGTGCCCCTCTCGATGGGCCTTCAGTTCCACCGGTGGACACTGTGGCGCCTCTTCGTGCGGCTCCCGCTGACGGACAACATCATCCCGAGCCGCTTTCTGGTGATCACCTATCTGGCCGCCGCGGTCATGCTCGGGCTGATCGTCGACCATGCCGGCATCGACACCACCCGGTGGCTCGCCTCCCGCCACGGCGTCCGTGACTCCGGGCCGAACGGCCGGTGGCGGATGGCCGGCAGCGCCGCCGCCGTGGTCGTCGCGCTCGTGGCGCTGGTTCCCATCGCCTGGTACTACTCGAGCGGGGTCCCCCTGACCACGCAGCCGGTGGTCCTTCCCGCCTGGTTCCGCTCGGTGGCTCCCCACCTGGGACCTGATCAGGTGGTGCTGGCCTTTCCGGTGCCCTTCGCGCTGTTCCAGAGCGCCATGACCTGGCAGGCGGTGGATGGGATGTCCTTTGCCATGGTGGGAGGTGGTGGCCCCGACGCCTTGCCGGCGCGTGCCGGGCGGGAGGCCGCGGGCCAGACCGACATCGGCAACCTCTCCATCTCCAGTGCCGCTTCCCAGACGATCACCCCGAAGGAGGTGGTCGCCGTCCGGCAGGCCCTCGACGGATGGGGGGTGACCATGGTGGTCGTCCCCGACCCCACCCATCTCCCGACCTACGAGCAGCTCCATCTGGTTCGGGACGCCACCGTGTTGATGACCGCGGCCACCGGACAACCGCCCGTCCGTCAGGCGGACGCATGGGTGTGGACCGGGGTCGACCGCGCCGGTCCCCCGATCCTTGCCTCCGGCGAGCACCTCACCGCCTGTGGCGCGGGCCCCCCGGACGGCACGGTGGCCTCCATCGATCGTTCGACGGCGTGCGTGCTCGCCACGGCCCGGTCATGACCATTGCGTCCGGAGCCGACGATCAACGAGTCCGACCACTGCGGCCGACCTTCCGACCGACGTCGCCGCGACGGCCGGCCGGAGTGACGTGACCGGACCGGCGACGGCCGGCGCGGCACCGCTCCTCACGGATACCGCGGCGACAGGAGGATCTGGACGGCTCGGGCACGGTCGAGAGACCGGCGGGCTGCTGCGGTTCTCGGCCCTCGACGGCATCCGGGCCTTTGCCGTGATGGCGGTGCTGCTCTATCACGCCGGCATCTCGTGGACGGGGGGCGGCCTGCTCGGGGTGGACGTGTTCTTCGTCCTCTCCGGGTTCCTGATCACCTCCCTCCTGTGCCGGGAGCTGCAGCGCACCGGAGCCGTTCGGCTCGGGAGGTTCTGGGCCCAGCGGGCACGCCGACTGCTTCCCGCCCTCATCGTCCTGCTCCTGGGTGTTGCTGCCTATGCCTACGCATTCCGCAACTCGATCGACGTCGGTGCCGTCCGCGGTGACGCCCTGTCCACGTTGCTGTACGTGGCCAACTGGCATTTCATCTTTTCCGACCAGGGCTACTTCGTCCAGGCGGCGGCGCCCTCACCACTGCTGCACACCTGGTCCCTTGCGGTCGAGGAGCAGTACTACCTGATCTGGCCCCTGGTGGCCCTGTTCGTGGTGCGGCGATGGGGTCTGCGGTCCCTGGCCATCACCGCCGGTGTCGGCGCCATGGCCTCCGCACTGCTGATGGCGCTCATGTACGAGGCGGGATTCTCCATCGACCGTCTCTATTACGGCACCGACACCCGGGCCCAGGCCCTGCTGGTCGGCTCCTTCCTCGGTGCGATCGGTTCGCACGGCGGCGAGACCTTCTCCATCCTTCCCACCGGCTGGACCGCCACCCGACGCCGTCAACTGCTGTGGAGCGCGCTGGGTGTCGGCGGGGCCGCCTATCTGGCCTGGGCCTGGCACATGCTGGCCGGCCAGAACCCGTTCCTGTATCGCGGGGGGTTCCTGACCGTTGCGGTGGCCGCTGGTGCGGTCATCGTGGGCTGCGTGACCGTGCCGGCATCGTTTCTGGCCCGATTCCTCTCCTTGTCGGGGCTGGTGTTCATCGGGCGCATCTCCTATGGGCTGTACCTGTACCACTGGCCCCTCTTCCTGGCCATCGACCACGCCCACACTGGGCTCGGTGGGAACTGGCTGCTGGGCGCCCGGCTGGTGGTCACCTTCGCGGCGGCCACCGCCTCCTTCTTCTTGATCGAGGAGCCCATCCGCAGCGGACGGGCCTTCCGGGGTCGGCTCGGTCTGGGCGTTGGGGGAACCGCCGCCGTGGTCACCGCGCTGGCCGTGGTGCTGGCCACCATCGCCCCTGTTGCCGGCGCCACCGCAGCCCCCCGAGGTGGCGGGCTCTCGAGTACCGAGCGCCGTTCGTTGGTCACCGCGGGAGCGTTTGCCAGCCATCCGATCCGTTTCGTGATGGTCGGGGACTCGGTCGGCCTCACCCTCGGGGTCGGGCTCGGCGTCGATTCACTGGATAACTACGGGGTGCGTCTCTTCGACGGGGGATTGCTCGGATGTGATCTCGACGATGTGGAGGTCAGGCTGTCCGGAGTGGTGAAGGCTGCCACGCCGGGATGCATCGATTGGCGAACGAGGTGGCGCGCAGGCATCGACAGCATCCGCCCTGACGTGGTGGGCCTGTTGATCGGGCGATGGGAGGTCAGCGACCACCTCTATCAGGGTCGATGGGTCCACGTCGGCGATCCTGTCTGGGACCGGCACCTGACGGCAGAGCTGGATCAAGCCGTCACCATTCTCTCCTCGACCGGTGCCAAGGTGGTGATCTTCACCATGCCCTATGTCGATCCGCCCCAGGAGGCTGCCAATGGGACGCCGTTCTCCGAGAACGACCCGGCGCGGATGCGGGCGTTCAACAAGCTCCTGATCGGGGTGGCCGACAGCCACCGGGACCGGGTCGCCCTGATCGATCTCAACAAGCTGCTCGACCCTCGGGGCGTCTACCAGCCGGTGGTGGACGGGGTGACCGTGCGCTCGACCGACGGGGTCCACCTGACCAAGGCTGCCGGCGAGTGGCTCCAGGCGATCATCCTCCCCACCGTGGCGACGCTGGGACTGGCGGCTCGCACGCGATGATCGGTCTCCCATGATCACCCTCGAGAACGCCGACTCGACCCCCCGCTCGGCATACCCACGCCGCACCTCGGCCACCGGCAAGGAACGCATCACCGCGCTGGACGGGCTTCGCGCCGTGGCCCTGTTGATCATCATGGGCTACCACTTCGGCGTGGGGTGGCTGCAGGGTGGCTTCTTCAGC
>Ga0182018_10001285_pt1 | contig 28958 bp, 27 predicted proteins | sample 812P2MmetaG_FD_120490 | JGI IMG/M metagenome (GOLD analysis project Ga0182018, IMG submission 120490) | Permafrost microbial communities from Stordalen Mire, Sweden - 812P2M metaG | ecosystem: Environmental > Terrestrial > Soil > Wetlands > Permafrost | place: Sweden: Stordalen | collected...
GAACCCCGCAAACTCAGCAGAGCGACTTTTGCACGCGAGAATCGAGGTCGTAGGCACTGCGGCTCTCTTGCAGGCGGCGCGACACCTCTTTGGACGAGAATTCCGATTCGGGCACCGCCAGAGTCGTCCTCAGTTCGCGGTCCGCGAACAGGATCAACAATTCATGCGGACCTTCCTGGATCCCGCGAAATTCAGCCCCCTGTTCGGCTAGGACCGCTGCGTAGTATTCGCTATTCGCGTCCATACGCCAACGCACCCGGGAATTCCCTGCACTTCGATACTGCGTTTTCTGTACAAACTGGATGGTAAGAAAAATTCAACAAAAAGCCCCCGTTAACGCCGCAAAGGATATCCTCGCTTCTTCGTCAACCCCGAGGCGCGAAGCAAGTTTCGAACGCGATATTTTGCTTTCTTTATGTGATTTGTCGCAAATCTCTAAGCCCCTTAGAATCAACACTAAGCGCTTCAAAACAAAGGACTTTGTCCAGCGTTAGAATTAACACTTACAAAAACCACAGGCAGGGGGGTAACTCCAAACTCCAACATCTCGATTTGCCAGCGAGCACAATCAGACTTACGATCCATAAGTTCTGCGATCGCATTGCCTTGGCAGTCGCGACCATTCGTTCGGTTTCATTTCTGGGAATAGGAGACACTTGTGACCGCGCGCGAAGCCGATTTGACAGCCCTTGCCGCTCAAGAACGAGAACTTCATTTCCCGCGTTTCGACGAAGACGCCGCCTGGCATCTGGGATCCCGCTTACGCGAAACCGCAGTATCTCGAAAGCTCGGTATCGTCATCGATGTTCGCCGCTTTGCCCAGCAGCTGTTCTACGCTGCGCTGCCTGGCACGTCACCCGACAATGCCGAATGGGTGCGCCGCAAAAGCAATCTAGTGGCTCGGTTTCATCGCAGCTCCTACGCCCTGGGCCTAGAGATGGGTGCAAGCCTGTTCGAGAAATACGCACTGCCCGTCGCGGAGTATGCTGCGCACGGCGGCTCGTTCCCGATTCGCGTGCACGGTGCCGGCGTGATCGGCTCGGTCACGGTCTCCGGGCTGCCACAGCGCTCCGATCATGAGTTGGTGGTCGAGATTCTGTGCGCCGAACTTGGCAAGGATTACGCCAAGCTAGCACTGCCGGCACCGTCGGCATAGGTTTGATCCATAGGCGCAGGCTCGAAGCGCCCGAATGCGTCTCGCTCGAAAAGGATCGATTTTCTTCCGGCCGAAATCGGTCTCAGAATTCCAGGTGCAAGCGAAGACTCGGCACAAACACTGGCCCGCGATCGCGGTTGTATCCAGGATGGTCGATATACTGAAAGTCGAAGGACGGATAAAATCCGCGCCACACATGCATCGTGTAATACGTCTCCACGATATTTTCGCGCCCATAGTTCAGCCGGCCGTCTCCGAGCAAAAATCCGTCACCACCCAGCGCCAGGTATTCTTGGTGGTCGCGCGAAATCCCGTTGGTGACAATGGCCAGGCCCGCGCGATCGAATCTTCTGCGCCACTTTTTTCCGCTCGCGCCCAGGCCAATCTCATCGGTCGCATCCACTTCAGTGTACGCGTAGGATTCGTGCTCCCCCTCGTTCCAGCCCCACCGCCCGAAGACGCCCATCCAATCATTCAACGGCTGCTCGAAATTTACGCCAAACCCATACTTCACCGTAGTTTGCAGCGGGTGGGCCGTGATCTCCGGGATCGGCGTAAGCCCGGCAAGAAAATTATCGATCGCCGTTTGGTAGTCACCCATGTTCGCGTGGTTCATGAACGTCAGCAGCCGCAGCACGGCATCGGGCTGGCGACGGACCACTTTGCCGCGAAGCTCCAATTCAAAATTTTCCGCTCGCGCACGGCTCAGGTCCGCGTCCAAGTGGATGCCATTCGCCACCTTGGGCATCAACGCTTCCGCAAATCGCACGACGACGCGCCGGTTGTGATGGTATTCCGCGATCGCTCCAAACGTGAATCCCCGCGTGTCCGCCGCGTAGTCGTACGTGCCGGCGTTGTCCACGGTCCAGTTCATGAACTGAAAATTGCTGTCGGTGCCGTACGAATTGAGATCGAGGAAATCCACCATGCTGAATTTTCCGAAGCGTATTTCGATCCGGCGTTCGGGAAGCACGCTGAAGAGCGAAAATGGATTGCGATCGCTGGGCGTGCGGGCGTGACCCAGGGGAATGATCTGGTGCCACATCAAGCGCGCGATGTAGGGCGCCTTGCTGAGCGAGGGGTTTCGCACCACATCCAGGTTCGGAAATCCCGCTACACCCAGCGCGGCTCCAAGTCCATTCCCGCCGGTTTCCTGCACGTCGCAAATAAGCTCGGACGTGCTCGTCAGCCGAAGTCCGGTGAACAGCGTCAGCACCCGAGAAGTGGCGTCTTGCGCCTCGGCCGACAGGCTGTTCTTGCCCGAATAGGGCGAATGAAATCCCGGATGATACTGCGAAATAAAATTCGCCTGCCCGGAAATCCACAATCGGTCCGTCTCCAAGTGCGGAAACATCGTTGGCGTCGAATCGGGGTCAGTGGGTGGGTCCGTTTCGCCGGGCTGTTGCGCCGGAGTCGGATCCTGCGCAAACGCCACGGGCAGCCGAAAAAAGCACAAAGCGCCCAACATCACCCAAACGAGCCACGTGCCCCCATGATCGTGCGTCGGCATTCTGCGCTTCCCTTTTAGAGGCTATCGGCCGCCAGACACTTCCGATGCGCCGAACGAACCGGTGACGATAAAACGCCATTGATTACAATTCGATGAACGGCTGACGTGCTTCGCGTTCGTGCACTGCGCCACTTGAACTCCGGCTCGATGTGCTCTACTGTCCCCGGCTGAAAAATCTCAGCATCACATTCGGTACCATACCCCGTAGGGTAGTCAAGGACTATGACGCATACCTCGGAGAGAAAAATTAGACCTCGTTAATCGCACCAAGAAGGTTATCGGACAGCTGGAAGGCGTTCTTCGCGCTCTGAATCAGGAGGAGCCGTGCGCCGACGTTCTGCAACGTCTTTCCGCCGCCCGCGTCGCCATCAACAGCCTGATGGCCGAACTCATGGAAGACCACATCCGCAACCACATGCCACGCAATTCGAAGTCCGCCGGAGCTGCCGACGATGTCATTCAGATCGTTCGCACCTATCTGAAGTGACCCGCCATCTTGCCGTGCAACTTGGGGTATCGTATTGGCGTCCCAAACGCTGGCTGTCCGCGGCTTCGGGAAATCGAGGAGACTTACGGGTGAAAAGCATTCTCGCAGTCTTGGCGCTTGGAATCACTTTGCTCGCCCCGGGCGCGCGCGCGCAATCCGGGCCGGAAGGTGGCGGCAACGATTTGCAGATCTGGACCGGCGGCGGCCACGGCATCAACGGCACCGCGGCCGATACCGGCGTATGGAACGTCGGGTTGCGCTACGGCTGGATCCTCACCGACCCCATCGCGCCCGGACCGTTTCGAGGCCGTTTCGAGTACGCCGTCGATGTTGTCCCGGTGTTCTGGCTCGTCCAGAGAACGGGCACCGCGTACGGATTCGGCCTGAATCCTTTCGCGCTGAAGTGGAATTTTGTCGAGCACCACAACGTTTCCCCCTACATCGACATCGGCGGCGGCACGCTGTTCACCAATCACCAGGCGCCCCCGGGCACTTCGCGCGTCAATTTCACCACCAGCGGGGCGATCGGCGTCCACTTTCTCAAGAGCAAGTACAACTGGAGCGCGGAGCTCCGGTTCATGCATATCTCCAACGCTGGGCTGGCCGAGCCCAATTCCGGCATCAACACGATTCAGGTGCGTTTCGGCTTCGGGCGCTTCACCCAGCCCGAATAGCGGCCAGCCGCGCAATCGTGAAACCCTGGCGTTTGTCCTCACATCTCACTACCATGCAACATGCTCCTAAGCAGCCCTCCGAATACAAGCCGGAAGCGCGCTTATAGAAACGAGGTGGGGAATGAAGTTTGTTTGGATCGCAGTGGTCCTTGTCGCCCTATTCGCAGTGGTCATCGGAATCAATTCGTTGCGTGCCGGAGATAAAGCGCCCGCCGTAGGAACGCCGGCTCCCGACTTCACCCTCAATTCACAAGAAAACAAGCCAGTGAGTCTGCACGACTTCAAAGGCAAGTGGGTCGTCCTCTACTTCTATCCCAAGGATTTCACCAGCGGTTGCACGGTGGAAGCGCACAATTTCCAGCGCGATCTGGCTCTGTACGAACAAAAGAACGCGGTGATTGTCGGCGTCAGCGTGCAGGACGAAGACTCCCACCAGAAATTTTGCACCAAGGAAGGCCTGAGCTTCAAGCTGCTCGCCGACACCAAGCAGGAAGTCTCTACCCAATACGATTCCGTCATGAATATGGGCGTCGTCAAGCTGTCGGCGCGGCACACCTTCCTGATCGACCCACAAGGCAAAGTGGAAAAGGTGTGGCTCGACGTCAAACCGGATAAACACAGCGAAGAAGTGCTGGCATCGCTGACCGAACTGCAAGGCGCATCCGCCTCGAGGTAGCCGGTCAATTCTCGAATTAGAGAAGGCAATAATTTGTAGGGGCACAGTATTGCTGTGTCCCATCTCGGCAAGATCGTTCTCCAGCAAATCTCTGAGTTTTCTTGGCCGACGGCTCTGATTCCTTACGCATCGGTCGCGAGCCGGCGGTTTTTGATTTTCACTTTAGCGATTGGCCAATACGTTCAGTTCCGGAATCCCTCGCATCAGGCGCTCGTCGGCCGTCACCAACGTCAACTCAAACACTTTCGCGGTCGCTACGAGGATTCGATCCGCTGGATCGCGATGGTCCAGAAGCGTGTAGCGCAGCTCATCGGCCACCGCCCACGAGAATGCAGCCTCCTGCAACGCGAGTTCCTTCTTTGACTTCTCAATCCAAACGTTCGTCTCCTCAAGCAAAATTACGCGTTTCTTCTCCAGCAGCAAGACAAATTCCCACACGCTCACAGGCGAGAGCCAAAGCTCGGTCTCCGGATCGGTGATGGATCGACTTACTTCCGAAGCCAATTTCCATGGCTCGCGGTGGATCCACAACCAGATGTGGGTATCTAGCAGCAGCTTCATTCCTTACTCGTTTTCGGCGATGGTGGATCCCAAGGACCCTCCTGCGCTGCCTCCCAATCGGAGATGTCTCCGATGGGCCCGACGATGTCGCCGACGATCCTGATGTTTTCGTTCAAGACACCGAGCCGACGTTTCGGCTTGGTAGCCGTCGAAGGCGGCACAATTTCCGCCACCGGCTTTCCGAAGCGGGTGACACGAATGGGTTGGTGGGTGCGGCGCACGCGTTCGAGGACAGCCAAACACGTAGCCTTGAATTTAGAAATCTGGATCTCTTCCATGACTCAACTCCATTCAGGACAGCAGCTTACCACGACTTAAGATCATGGTCAAAGACTATGGTCCAAATCGCGACCGTCGTCTTTGGCGATCCCCTCACCACGCGGCGCGCAACCGACGCGCCCCGGAGGTCACCTGGCTATCGCATATCGAGTTGAGATCTTGGGTGTTGGGATGGGCCAATTCGCTTCAGTCGTATGAGCTCAACCAGTCGGGATTTCGATGGTGGCCGAACATATGTTGGTCACCGTCGTACTTTGCAGCTAGTTGCGGTGGTGCTCCCCTCGGCATTCTCAAAGCGTACATTGAACAGCAGTAGTCGAGGGGCCTTATATCCCTCGCCCTAAAAGGCGAGGTTTTACGGCACCACGGTTAAAGTAGAATAGCGGCGCATTCGGGCGCAAATTCGCAGGTTTGGGGGTTTTCATGGCTTCCGACTATTTGCTTAAAACAGAACCTACGGTGTATTCGTTTGCGGACCTTCAGCGGGACAAAGTGACCGAGTGGGATGGAGTGACCAATCCTACCGCAGTGAGGAATTTGCGGGAGATGAAGGCGGGCGATGGGCTGATCATTTACCACACCGGGGATGAGAAGAGCGCGGTGGGAACGGCTACGGTGGTCTCGGTGGACGCGTCGAATCCGAAAAGTCCGGTGGTGAAGATCAAGGCGGGGAAGCCGCTGACGGACCCGTTGACGCTTGCGGAGATCAAGGCAAACAAGTTGTTTGCGGACTCGCCGTTGGTACGCCAGGGGCGGTTGTCGGTAGTGCCTTTGACTGCGGCGCAATACAACGCTTTGACGAAGAGTTGATTCAGCCGAGTAGGGCTCGCGCAGATTTCTACAAGACAACGCTGACTTCAAGGTTCAAGCAGTGTTTGATACTTCCGCATTTCCGTGGCTTCGATATTGAGGAGATCTGCGGCGCGCGTCGCAGGTCCCGTGCTTGTGCTGAAGGTGATGGAGGTCTTCACTTTCACTACAGCAATAGAGCCACTAATTGTAAGGTGTGGGAGCAACCGAGCTCGGTTAAGCTGTCTTTCGAGTATTCGAGTTGCTTGAGTCTAGCGCACTGGGGCACAGCAGGGGTGCCTGTGCTACCTTGGAGCGCAAGGACCTTCGTGAAAATTCAGAGATTCGCATCCATGTTAATTTTGTTGATGTTCGGGTCGTCGATCGCCTTGGTCGCCCGTGTCGCTCTGGGCGAGGCCGTCGATTCTAGCGTCGCCAAGGTTGAGTTTGAGAACGAGCAGATTCGCGTGTTGCGTGTGTCTCTGGGGCCGCACCAAAAGGGTGCGGTGCACAGTCACCCGAGTCGCTTGGGCGTTACTCTGGTCAGTAATGACATTCGCGTTTATTTTCCGGACGGCGCGACGAAGAGTTCGACAAGCGCCGCGCATGGGTATTTCTGGAGTGAACCGGTCACGCATCAGGTCGAAAACATTTCCGACGCGCCGATGCAGAATATTGAAATCGAATTGAAACAGGCACATGGGGCCGGTGTGGAAGTGAAGCCGGCGGGCCGCGAGTCCATAGCTCGGGGCACGGCCGCGGATCCCGTACCTGTCGAAGAGGAGCCGCATCATCACGTTATGTTCGAAAATCAATACGTGCGCGTGCTGGACGTTGTCGTCAAGCCGGGAGAGATGACGCTGTTTCACAGGCATTCGCTGGACAACGTGGCCGTGCAGCTGAGCGACGCTACGATCCGGCGTCAATTCCCTGGCGGAGATTGGAGCACGTCGCCCGCGAAAGATGGATCCGTTGGCTTCACAGCCGGAACCCGGATACCCTACGTGCATCGCATCGCGAACGTCGGAAATACCGTGTTCCACGTGATGGACATCGAGATCTTTCCCTAGAAGTATCGTTCCTCAATCCAATTCCCTGCCCGACACCGACGTGCTCGCAGGAAGGCTGAGCGAGTTGCTTACCACCAGATCCGAGACGCGAAGCCGCGTCACCTTCAGGTCGCCGATATCCAGAGACTTGAATTTAGCTCTGTCGACGCGGATCCGGCGGATAGCCAGCCGACCGATGGCCAGAGCTCCGATCGCGAGCGCACCAATGGCCAGCGCGCCAAGGGCAACGGCCGCAACGGCGGCGCTGCCGGCGCGGATGGGTTTCGACTCGAGGGGGTGTTTCATCGTTGACTCCTCCAGGTAGAATTGTACGTCGCGGGTCTCATTCCGCCGCGGGTAAAAGTCGTGGTTCGCCCAGCGAGAACGTATTTATAATTCCCCGGATTATGAACGTGGAAAAGCGCACCGGCTCAAACTGTTCGAAGAGTAGCCGAGTCGATACGCGCGCGACAGCGCGCGTCTTGATTTGCGGTTTGCTGCTGCTGCTCACAGCGGCGTGCGACGCGAACGCGCAGCGGTACGTTGAACGAGAAGTCTCCGTTCCCTGGGTATTGGCGGGGCCCGGCGGCCTGGATGCGCTGCTGGTCTATGCAGACTTGCCGGGAAAGCATCCTCTTGTGGTCATGACGCACGGATCGTCGCGGAAAATGGAGCAGCACGCGGAGGTGACCCCTTGGGGGCTGCTTCCCCAAGCGCTGTGGTTTGCGCGCCGGGGATGGGTCGCCCTGGTGGTGGTGCGTCGCGGATATGGAAGATCCGGCGGTGAATCCGATTCGCTGCACGGCGGAGGATGCCGGCGGCCGGATTATGAGACGGCCGGAGAGTACTCGGCCGAAGACCTTCGGATTGCTATGGATTATGCGCGAGGGTTGCCGCAGGTCGATGCAACGCGGGTGGTTGCCATGGGCGTTTCTACCGGTGGGTTGGCGACGGTGGCCCTCACGGCGAGGGCACCTGCGGGCCTAGTGGCCGCGATTAATTTTGCGGGAGGCCGAGGCTCACGCGCGGATCATGATCTTTGCGATGAGGATAACCTGGTGCACGCGTTCCGGAGTTTCGGAAAGCATTCGCGGACACCGATGCTTTGGATCTACGCTCAGAATGACAAGTTTTTCTGGCCGGAGTTGGCACAGAAATTCGACGCCGCGTTTCGTTCTCAAGGCGGGCTAGATCAGTTCGTGCTCGCCGCGCCCATTGGAGAGGACGGGCACTCCCTGTTTCATCACGTTTCGGCGTGGTCTTCGACGGTCGATGACTTCTTAGCGGCGCAAAAGCTTACGGTGCTGGCGGAACCGCTGCCCGAGATCGCGATCCCCAACGTTGCTCTGCCTGCGGGCCTGAGCGAAGACGGCGTGCACGCATTCCAGAGTTATTTGCTGCTTGGCCCGCACAAAGCGTTCGCCACGTCAGAGCACGCATTCGGTATGTCCGTTGCGCAGATGACGACGGACGATGCGCGGAGGAAAGCTCTAGAGAATTGCAAGCACGCGGCACCGAATACGGAGACGTGTACTATCGTGTCTGTCGATAATGCCAGCGTCGAACGGTGACAAGCGGCGCAACGAAATACAATCCGATTGCGTTTCAGTAGCTCCGGTAATCGAAAACAATCATGCGCTGCTGGCTATTGCGGCGAGCGATTAGGTTTCGAGCGTGCTGGCTGCCCAGGCGGCGGTGGTTTGCGCTAGTTCGCGGAGGATTTCGGAGTCGGTCTTGCCGGAGGATTTGAGGACGTGGAAGGAATGGTCAGCGGTGTCGATGATGTGGAGTGTGGTTCGCGGAGCTAGATCGGCGACGATGGGGCGGAGGAGGGTCAGGTCGGCCAGGGTGTCGCGGGTGCCTTGCAACAAGAGCATGGGCAGCGTGACTTTGGCTAGGTGATCGGCGCGCTTGGCGGCGGGCTGCTTGGGAGGGTGCAAGGGGAAGCCGAAAAAGACGAGGCCGCGGACTTGGTCGAGGGGATGTTGGGAGGCCGCGGTGGAGGTCATGCGGGCGCCCATGGATTTGCCTCCGGCCAGGAGCGGGACGCCGGGAGCGGCTTTTTGGGCAGCGTGAATGGCGGCCGTGACGGTGGCGATGAGGATTGGCGGGCGGTCTGGGGCGCGGCGGGCTTGTTCCATGTAGGGGAATTGATAGCGAAAGGTGGCGATCCGGGCGGCGGCGAGTTCCTCGGATAAGGATTCGAGGAACGGGTGGGTCATGCCGGCGCCTGCGCCGTGGGCCAGAACCAGGAGCCAGTTTGGTTTGGGAGGGCGGAGCAGTAGGGCGGAGACTTCACCGGCGTTTTCCACGGGGAAATGGAGATGCTTGGCGGTCGGCATTTGGCAGGATTTTAACAGAGCGGAGCGGTCGGTTGAAGTGCGGTGCGTGAGATAGCACGAAATCCACCCGAGCGATTATTACAGGAGAGAAACGCCGCTTTGCGCGGCCGGTGATAAGATCCCGGCGTTTATCGTCGGCAGGCTCGCGCTTCGCGAGAGGAGCAGCTCATGGGACTGGACCGTAGGACATTTTTGAAGACGGCGGCGGTCGCCGGAATGGCAGCGTCGCTGGCGCCAACCGCGCTCGGCTGGGCGGCAGAATCCGCACCGGGGTCTCTCGATTTTGTGTTCTTCACCGATACGCACATCGAGCCGGAGCTGGATGCGGGACACGGGTGCGACATGTGCTTCCGCAAAATCGCCGGGCTCAAGCCCGAATTTGCGATCATGGGCGGCGATCATGTGTACGACGCGCTGGGCGTCGATGGACGGCGTGCCCACCAGGTCTTCGATCTGTATAAGAAAACCCAGCAAACTTTGCAGATGCCGCTGTATCACACCATCGGGAATCACGACGTGTTCGGGATCCTGACAAAGAGCGGAGTGACCCCAAACGATCCCGCTTACGGGAAGAAAATGTATGAAGACCGGATTGGGCACACCTACTACTCGTTCGATCGCAAGGGCTGGCACTTCGTGGTGCTGGATTCGATCCAGCCGACCGACGACCGGCTTTGGGAGGCCCGTGTTGACCAGAAGCAGCTCGCGTGGCTCAAAGATGATCTTGGCCGGCTGGGGCCGAACGCGCCGGTGATCGGGGTGATTCATGTACCGCTGGTGACGGCGTTTCCGACGTACGCAATGGAACTGGTGCCGGACCGGAAATACAACACCCTGACGGTGGCCAACTCCCCAGACGTGCTGGCCGCGTTCGAAGAGCATAACGTGGTGGCAGTGTTGCAGGGGCACACGCACGTCAACGAGATCGTGGACCACAAGAACACGCGATACATCACCAGCGGAGCGGTGTGCGGCAACTGGTGGCACGGGCCGCGGATGGGTTTCCCGGAGGGATTTACCGTGGTGAGCGTGCGCGACGGCAAGGTCAGCACGCGTTACGAGACGTATGGATTCCAAAGCGTGGATCCGCGGGAAAAATTCTGAGTAGGCTAGCAGCCTCGCGCTGCCCCACGCGTTACTCCCCGGAATGCGACCCAAGCTCCGGCGGCGTCGCCGGCGCTGAGTCGCCTTTGACATAGTGGCCGTACCAAGCCAGATAACGCTCCAGCCGGTCCTTCATGTGGGATGGCGTCTTGAATTCATGGTACTCGTCGGGATAGACCACGAGTTCGGTTTCGCGCCCCAAGCTTTTCAGCGCCTGGTACATCTGTTCGCCACCCACGATGGGCACGTTCCAGTCAATATTTCCACCCATGAACAGCGTTGGGGTGGTGATCTTCGCTACCTTATAGAACGGGGAAAGCTTGTCCCAGAGGGCCTGGTTCTCCCAGGGTCGGCCGAGTTCGGTCTCGTAGTCTTTCTGATATTGGTCGTGACCATAGAGCGCGGTGTTCAGAGCTTCGCCTGCGCCGGATATGGCGGCTTTGAACCGTGTGGTTTGGCCGATGATGAAATCGGTGGAGATGCCACCATAGGACCAGCCGCCGACGCCTAGTTTGTCGGGATCGGCGATACCCTGCTCGACGGCGTAGTCGACAAATGCCATGTCGTCCTGGTAGTCCTTGTTGCCCCAGTCCGCGAAAATGGCTTGGCAATATTTCTGGCCGTAGCCGGACGAGCCTCGCGGGTTCGGCAGCAAGACGGCGTAGCCGCGGGCGGCAAAGAGTTGAATGTCGGGTTGGAATTCGGCGTACCAGGCCCAGACGGGCCCTCCGTGAGGGCGAAGCAGGGTCGGAACCTTTTTGCCGGGCGTATAATCGAGCGGCTTGTAGAGGTAGCCGGAGACCGTGGTGCCGTCTTTACTTTTGAAATGAACGTACTCGCCGGAGGATAGCTTTAGTTGAGCGATCAGCGCGTCGTTGGTGTGGGTGATTTGTTTCAGTGCGCCACCCGAGGTCGGCAGAGCGTAGATTTCGCTGGGGCGGTCCATCTTGTCGATCTGGGCGGCAATTTCGCCAGTTTTCGCGAGCGAGTAGGCGTAAACCATCACACGTCCGCCGATGGGGCGGGTGACTTCGCCGCCGGTGATGGCGATGCGGCCGACGTTTTGGGTGCCGTCATCATCAGCAAGGAAGAAGATGCTCTTGCTGTCGGCGGAGTAGAGGATGTCGCTGACGTTGCGGTCGAAGGCGCGGGTTAGGATCTTGGCTTCTCCGCCCGCTGCCGGAGAGACGGCAAGGTGCTTGGTGGCGTATTCGAACAGTTTCGGCTCGGTTTGGGTCACGTACGCGATCCACTTGCCGTCGGGCGACCAAACCGGGGAGTGATCTTCGCCTGGATTGGTGGTGATCTGCGTGAGGTGCGCACCCTTGTCGGCGTTGTCCGCGGAAACTGTCCAGATATCGTCGTTGTAGTTACGGTCGGGGTCCGACGAACGGTTGCTGGTGAACGCCAGTTGTTTGCCATCGGGCGACCAGGCGGGGTCTATGTCGTCGTAGTCACCGCTGGTGATTTGGGTGAGGCTCTTCGCGGCTACGTCGAAGATGTAGAGGTGAGTGCGCCGCCGGTCGAGGTAGCCGATTTCGTCGACTTTGAATTGCAGGCGGTCGATGACCCAAGGCTTTTGGGTTTTGGGTTTCTTTACCGCGGTCGGTTTGTCGTCGGCTTCTTTGTCTTTATCCTTATCCTTGGCGGCTTCGAGCTCTTCCGCGGTGGCGTCGCGGAGGATCATGCAGAGACGCTTGCCATCCGGCGACCATTCGAAAGTATCCACATCCTGGGGCGTCTCGGTGAGCCGCTGCGCTTCGCCGCCGATGCGGTTGAGGAACCAGACCTGCTTCTTGCCTTCCTGGCGAGCGGATAGGAACGCCAGGTACTTGCCATCCGGGCTCCATCGCGGATGGCTGGACGAGACTCCCTCCGCCGTCAGTGGCATGGCATCTCCGCCTGCGAAGGGCACCATCCAGATGCGCTGCTCGGACTTGTCTTCCTTCAGCGACGTGGATTTCACCGTGTAGGCCGCCCATTGCGCATCGGGACTCAGCTTGGGGTCTTCGACCTCGCGAATCTGGAAGTGGTCGTCGATCGCGATCGGCCTTAGCGCTGCGGGCGGCTGCTGGGCGAAAGCAGCAAGCGGCAGTGCAAGATAGGCGGCGATCCGCAAAACGCGAGAGGCGATATTCATTCGAACGGCTCCTGGGAATGAAATTAGGACGCAAGGAAACGGGCGAGTTTAGCACAAGGGGGTGACGGTTGATTTGAGACGGGTGACTGGCAAAAAGGAAAGCAAGGCGGATTGGGCAGGGAGACCGAGAGATGAAGAACGATGAACGACGAGGACGAGATGGAGCAGACACGAGGGCAACAAGGCCACGAAAAAAAGCGAACCCTTGAGTGGAAGGTAAGGTGCGCTACAGTACTGGCGAAAAATATTGCGCTGAGCGCATTTTCTTCTTGCATGGCGCGGTGAACACTGTATTCTGCAAACGCGAACTGGCTCCAACGTGAGAGAGCAAGAATCGCTATAGGAGGACGGCTAGTAAAAATTGAGTACGTTACCTTTTCCCTCCCAGCTCCCTTCCCAAGCACTTGCAAAAACCAGAAAAAACGTCGCCAAGCTGACCTTGTGGCCGCTTGTGGCCGCGACCTTCTTCATGGTGTCTGGCGGCACCTACGGCACAGAGCAGATTGTGTCGGGCGCGGGTTACGGGCATGGCATTTTGATTTTGCTGTTTCTGCCGGTGCTGTGGTGCTTGCCGACGGCGTTCATGATCGGCGAACTGTCGAGTTCCCTTCCTTGTGAAGGCGGTTACTACGCGTGGGTGCGCCGCGGGTTGGGCAATTTCTGGGGATTTCAGGAAGCGTGGCTGTCGCTGGCGGCCAGCATTTTCGACATGGCCATTTACCCGACGCTTTTCGTGTTTTATCTGAAGCAGTGCGCTCCATGGTTCGGGACCGAGAGCCACGCGATTCTGGCCGGACTATTCGTGGTGATCGGCTGCGCGGTGCTCAACGTTGCCGGGATTCGGGTTGTCGGCATCACGTCACTGTGGCTGTTCTTCTGCCTTTCGGCGCCGTTCGCGCTGGTCGTGGTGCTCGCTCCGTTCAAGACGGGCGCGCTGGCGGATGTGCACACCGCACCTGCGACAGCGGGACTTGGGCTGGTCGGCGGAGTTCTCGTGGCCATGTGGAACTACATGGGCTGGGACAACGCTTCGACGATCGCGCAGGAAGTGGAACGCCCGCAACGCACCTATCCCAAGGCAATGATCGCAGCCGTCGTGCTGGTCTCGATGACCTATGTGCTGCCGTTCCTGGCGGTGTACTTCACAGGGGTTCCCGCTTCGACCTTTGCCGACGATGGCTCGTGGGCCACGGTCGCCGGATTGATCGGCGGGAAAATCCTCGGGTTCGAGTGGCTGCGATTCCTGATCGTGCTAGGTGGCATGATGAGCGCGTTCGGTATGTTCAATGCGCTGGTGATGAGCTATTCGCGGCTGCCGCTGGCGATGGCACGCGATGGGATGTTGCCGAAGGTGTTTGCCAAGACCAGCGCCAAGACCAATGCTCCATGGGTGGCGATCGTCGTGTGTGCCACCTGCTGGGGACTGTGCTTGGGGCTGGGGTTCAAGCGGCTGGTTACGCTGGACATCATGCTCTACGGCGCGAGCCTTATGCTGGAGTTCGTGACCTTGGTGGCCCTGCGGATTCGCGAGCCGGAATTGAAGCGCGAGTTCAAGGTTCCCGGCGGTTTGATGGGTGCGATCATGGTGGGCGTGTTTCCTTTCGCGCTGCTGTGCCTCGCGTTGGTGGAGAGCGAGCGGGAGACGATCCTGGGGATGAATGGGCTGGTATTCGGCGCAATGATCATGGCGGCAGGGTTTGTGGGTTATCTGGCCACCAAGAAACTTCGCGGCTCGGAGATCAAGCCGGTGATTATTGAGAGCGTGGCCGGGGACTAAAGCCGCCTTTTTTGAGTGGAGATTTTGCCGCCAGGCGCGATCGAGCCTGGCGGTTTTGTTTTTTTCGATTGGAACAGACGGGAAAATGCGGCGGGAGGCCGGGGTTGCGCCCGGCGTGCTGCTATCCGCCGAGGACGCAAATCACTTGGGATCAGGCAGTTGTCGTTTGGGATGCACACCGCCCGCTGCGAGTTGCGACATTGTGGCTCCACGTGGGTTTATAAGGAGGAAGCAGTCGAGGGGGACTTAGGTCCCAAGGAGGCAGTTGCAATGAATAGCAAAATAGTTCGCAATGGCGTGTTGTTCGCCGCTGGCGTGCTGCTGGCGTATGGATCGCCAGTTTTGGCGCGGGCAGCGGGCAATGCGCAGGAAGCCGGGCAGACTCAGACTGCGCCGGCGCAGCAAAACGGGCCGGCGAGACCGGATCTGAACCTGACCGACGATCAGAAGGCACAGATGAAGAAGATTCATCAGGATGCCAAGACTCAGATCGAAGCGGTGAACAGCGATTCTTCGTTGAGCGCCGACCAAAAACAGGCGAAGATTCAGGGGATTCATCGCCAGACGCACAAGCAGGTTGAATCCATCCTGACTCCGGAGCAAAAGCAGCAACAGCGTGCATGGCGCCGCGCGCATCAGGGAGACAAGTCGGAGCAGGAGCCGCCTCCATCGAATTGAGCGGCGTGATGGTCGCGATAAAGTCGCGACGAAGTGGCTGGTGGACCGGTTTTCGCGAACTGGTTTCGTTGATCGGTTTTTAACCGGGGACGGTTTGGGGACCGTCCCTTTTTCGCGACCAGTCAGCGATTCGGATGGAACGGATTTGCGAGCAGTTTTGATATGCTGCTCGACGTGGGAAATAAAGTTTCGGAATCGCTTCCAAAGAACATCGGAATCAAAGCTTTTGTAGGACTGGGTTTGAGCGCCCTTGCGCTGGCGTGTGCGTTCCTGGTCCTCATCCTTGCGAAGCCAGATCGGTTTTCGTTGGTGGGCGTGGCGCGAGCGCAACAGCCTGTGCCGGGGGCTTCGCCGTCATCCAGTCAAACTCCCGCAACACAGGCCCCAGCAGCCGCGCCGGCTCCGGGACAACCGCCTTCCCCTGCGCCACAGGCTGGCCAGACACCCCCGCGGCAAGCGCCCAGCATCGTTGTGCTTGACCCTGCCCACGGCGGAACCGATCTGGGAGCGCGAGGCACCGGCGGCATACGCGAGAGCGAAATTGTGCTGCAGTTTGCGGCTCAGGTGCGAACCGCCCTCGAGTCCGAAGGTTTCCAGGTAATGCAGACGCGGCAGGCGAACGAGAATCCGTCTTTCGACGACCGCTCCGCAATCGCCAACGCCCAACGCGGCGCCGTGTTTGTGTCGCTGCACATTGGATCGACCGGGCTGCCGGGAACGGTCCGCGTTTACGTGATGAGCGATTTGCCGGCCTCCAACGATGCCACCGGACTTATTCCATGGGATCGCGCTCAAGCGCCCTTCCTTCCGTTGAGCCGGCGCTTCGGTGACATCGTGCAGGGTTTTCTCTCGCAACGATTCAAAGGCTCGCCCAGCACGGCACAAGCAGCGGCGGTGCGTCAGCTGCGCACGACGGCAGCGCCGGCAATCGCCGTCGAAGTGTCGAGCGTATCGGTGGAAGATCGCAACTTGCTGGACCGCATGGCGCCGGGTGTTGCGGATGCCATCGCGCGGGGCTCCTCGGCCTTCCGGCCCTTGTATGTTGTGGCGGCGGTAAATCCGGGTGACCGTCCATGACACCAAGGTGGCGCGTCTGGCTGATCGCCGTGCTGGCGATCGCGGTAATCATCGCGGGCGTTTATTTCAAGACTTTGAAGAAGCGCTTGAGCCAAGCAACCCAGGTTCCCCCGGTAAGCGAAGAGCAAGCGCGGAGGGAATTAACGCAGACAGCGCCGGCCAGCACGAGCGGGCCGACGACGAAAACGAAATTGTTCTGGTCGTCCGGTGCGGGTGATGGCTCGCTGATGCCCGTTACCGTGGAACTGCCGCTTTCGAAAGATCCGACATTGCGGGCCAAGCAAGTGCTGAACACGCTGTTGGCTGGACCGGTCGACGGCGAGCTGAGAACTTTACCTCCGGATGCAGTCTTACTCGCGTTTTATATGTTGCCTGATGGCACGGCCATTGCGGACTTTTCCGAAGCGCTGGCTACCGCGATCCCGTCGGGGATTGAGAGCGAGCAGTTGGCGGTGGACTCGATTTCGAAGACGCTGGAAGCAAATGTGCCCCAGGTGCGTTGGCTCAAGATTCTGATTCACGGACAGGAAGTGGATACGCTGGCCGGGCATCTGGATTTGACGCGGACGTTTCTGGTGAATGCGAAAGCTTCACCGATGCTGGCGGTGGCCGCGCCGGCCGCAGATTCCGCAAAGCCGACAGCCGCGGCGGACAATGCTGCGAGTGGTAAGACTGCTGCAACTGCGTCTGGTCAGCAAAAGGCTCCGGCGACCCCGCAAAAGTTGACACCTGCGACTCCCACCGGCAAACTGACGCAGCCTGTGAAAAAACCATGACCATGGCGAGCGAACGCGGCGGAACGTCGGGAGGGAAAGTGCGAATGGATGGTCGCGGCGTGGACCAGATGCGACCGTTGAAGATTACGCCGGACTTTATTTCGACGGCGGAAGGAAGCGTACTCATCGAGCTCGGAAACACGCGGGTGATTTGCACTGCTTCGGTGGACGATGGTGTGCCTGGTTTCCTGAAGGGCACGGGCAAAGGCTGGGTAACCAGCGAATACGGAATGCTTCCACGGGCCACCGAAGAGCGTACGCCGCGCGAAGCCACCCGTGGAAAGCAATCGGGGCGCACGCTGGAGATTCAGCGGCTGATTGGACGATCGCTGCGCGCGGTGACGGATCAGGAAGCGATGGGCGAACGAACCGTGTGGATCGACTGCGATGTGATACAAGCGGACGGGGGAACGCGGACGGCATCGATCACCGGAGCGTTTGTGGCGCTGGCGCTGGCGTTCGAACGCTTGACTGCGGCGGGAATTTGGCGCAGCTCGCCGTTGATCGACACCGTTGCGGCCACCAGCGTTGGAATCGTGGATGATCGCGCGCTGCTGGACCTGGCGTATGAAGAAGATTCGCGCGCGGAAGTGGATATGAATGTGGTGATGACCGGGAGCGGGCACTTCGTCGAAATTCAAGCGACTGCGGAAGGCCGGCCGTTTGCAGGCAGCGAAATGCAGGATTTGCTGGCCCTCGCGGCCGCGGGAATTCGGCGGTTGACGGATGAGCAGCGCGCCCTGCTGCCCGTGAAGTTCAGTGCGCGCGCCCGTTAACCTGTACCTCGCATCCTCCAATCCAGGAAAACTTGATGAGTTTCGCGTGCTGGCGGGTAGCTCGGCGACGTCTGCCTCAGAGGTCGAGCTCGCGTTGGCGCCGTGGTTCGATTCCCTGCCCCCGTTTGAGGAAGAAGCACCGACCTTCGCCGAAAACGCGCTGGGAAAGGCGCTGCACTATTCCCAAGGGCATGAGGGTTTTGTGTTTGCGGATGATTCCGGTCTTGTTGTGCCAGCGCTCGGTGGCGCTCCGGGAGTAAAATCGGCGCGCTACGCCGGCACCTCGGCCACAAGCGCACAGCGGAATGCGAAATTGTTGGCGGAACTAGCAGGTAAGAGCCTGTCGGAAAGAGCGGGTTATTTTGTTTGCGTAATTGCGCTTGTGAAGCAGGGACGAGCTGTCGCGATTGTTAGCGATCGCGTGGACGGAATGATTTTGGAGACGCCGCGTGGTGAGCGCGGGTTCGGCTACGATCCAGTCTTTTACTTTCCTGCATTGGGCAGGTCGTTTGCCGAGCTTTCTGGAGAAGAAAAGAATAGGCACAGTCATCGCGGAAAGGCGTTCCGCCGGTTGCTGGCGTTGATGCCCTAAAGAAGGCGGCTGCATACGTGCAAAAGCCGCACAGCCGGGGTTCCTGTGCTAGTGTGTGATATTCTTCCGGGCCATGAAAAAGAAGATAGTAAAAAAGCGTGCGGCGACCAAGCCGTCGAAAACTCTGATCGGAACTACCGCCAAGAAGTCCGCCAAAGCCGCGAAAGTGGCTAAGATCGTGGGAGCCGGAACGGATCCGAAGCGTGTCGCAGCCATCCTGGCGAAGCTGGACGAAGCCTATCCGGAAGCAACGTGCGAACTGAAGCACGACAATCCCTTCCAGCTGCTGATTTCCACGATTCTGTCGGCGCAAACCACCGACGTGCGCGTCAATCAAGTCACCCAGATGCTCTACAAGAAATATCCCGGGCCGGAGGCGTTCGCGTATGCCAACCCGAGCGAATTGGAACAGGAGATTCGCCCCACCGGATTCTTTCGTAATAAAACGAAATCCATCATGGGAGCCAGCAAGGGAATCCTGGAGAAATTCAACGGCCAGGTGCCGCGTACGATGGAAGAGATTTTGACTTTGCCCGGCGTGGCGCGGAAAACGGGAAACGTCGTGCTGGGGACGGCGTATGGGATCGCCAGCGGCGTGGTGGTGGATACGCACGTGATGCGATTGTCGCGGCGGCTGGACTTAACGAAACACCAAGAGCCGAAGAAGATCGAACTGGATTTGATGCGCGTGATTCCGAAAGACCGTTGGATCAAGTTTTCGCACCAGCTCATCTGGCATGGCCGGCGCGTGTGTATTGCTCGCAAACCGCGATGCATCGATTGTAACCTGGAATCAATTTGTTACTCGAAGGACAAGACAATCTAATCGGGACGGTAGCGCCCGCTCACGATCTTTTCCACAATGACTTCCCAGTTCGTTCCGCCTATGTTTACTTTCGAAAACTGGAAAGATATCCTCTGGCATGCCAAAAACGACAAAATGGATGCTGCTGTTCAGCGCACTGATCTGCCTCACATGCGCTTTTTCCTTGTCTGCGCAAGTCACCTTCACAACGAATCCATTGGCAAATGTGCCCACGCCTGAATCCGTGCTCGGCCACCAACCCGGGGACGATTTCTACCTCGCGAACTATGATGAATCGCGCGCCTACTTTCACAAATTGGCGGCCAGTTCAAACCGCGTCAAGCTGATAACCGTCGGAAAGACGACGCGCGGCCTGGACTGGGAAATCGCCATCATCTCTTCGCCGGAAAACCTGGCGAACCTCGACAAATATAAGGATATTTCCCGCAAGCTGGCCGATGGACGCGGCTTGTCCGCCGCTGAAGCTCACGAACTCGCGCGCCAGGGCAAAGCGATCGTGCACATCGACGGCGGCCTGCACTCCAGCGAAGTCGCGGGCGCCCAGCAATCGATCAATCTGGGGTACAAACTGGTTTCATCACAAAATGATCCGGAAGTGGACGCCATTCTCAACAACGTGATCTTGATGTTGTGGCCGACGCTGAATCCCGATGGCCAGAACGAAATCGTTGGATGGTACCGGAAGAACCTCGGCACGACGTTCGAGGTGAGCCCTCTGCCCGACCTTTGGCAGGAATACGTCGGCCACGACAACAATCGCGACGGCTACATGAACAACATGATCGAGTCGCAGGACGTTACGCGCACCGAGATCGAGTGGGACCCCGTCATTTTCTACTGCCATCATCAGACGGCGCCATTCCCCACGCGCATTTTCATCCCGCCTTTCGTCGAGCCGATTTCCTCGAACATTCACCCGCTGATGGCGCGCTGGCTCAACGCCCTGGGAACCGATATCGCGGTGTACCTGGATGAGCACAACATGCCAGGAGCGGTGAATCGCGTCGGCTTCGACAACTGGTATCCGGGGTTCCTCGATTTCACGCATATCTTCCGCAACAGCATTTCGTTTTTCACGGAGACGGCGCTGTTTCGCTACGCCACGCCGCGATTTTATCCGGTGGACGAATTCCCGAAAGATCAAAGGGGCTTGCAGTCGGAAGTTTTCTACAGCAGCCCATGGAAGGGCGGCTGGTGGAGGCTTCGTGACGCTGTGAATTACATGGAAGGCGCGTCGATGGCCGTGCTGGACACGGCGGCAAAGTATCACGAGCAATTGATGTACAACCGCTATCAGGCCGCGGTGGACAATGTCACCCGCTTCACCAAAGAACCGCCGTACGCCTACGTTGTGCCGCTGGAGCAACGCGATCTGTTTGAGGCTGCCACTCTCGTGCAGAAGTTGATGATCAACGGTATCGAAGTGCAGGAGACCACCCGAACTTTTCACGCGAATGGCCGCGAATATCCGCAGGGTACGTGGGTCATTCTGATGGACCAGCCGTTCTCGCCGCTGGTCAAGGAACTTTTCGAATCGCAGCACTATCCCGACCTGCGCGAGACGCCCAACGGCCCGCCGAAGCTTCCCTACGACGTGACGGGCTGGACTTTGCCGATGCAGATGGGCGTGCAAGTCGCGCCCGTGCTCGAGCCCGTGAGCTCAGCGGAACGCGCTGCGCTCAAGAAAATCGATCAGTTCGTTGCGCCCGCTGGAAATATCGACGGCACCGGAAGCGTGTTCGTGCTGAGCCACAGGTCGAACGCGAGCTTCAAGGCGCTGAACGCGATTTTGGATGGCGGAGGCCGCGTCAGCTTCGCCACTACGGAAACCGACGCGCCGGATGGCACGGAAGCGGGAGCCATCGTCGTGACCGGGATCGACCGCGACAAGCTCAAAAAAGTGGCGGGCGACGACTCCTTAAAATTGAAAGCCGTTGGCGCCGCACCCAAAGATGCCGTCGCCGTGAAGAAGGCGCGGGTTGGGCTCTATCGCTCGTGGGTTGCCAACATCGATGAAGGCTGGACGCGCTGGATTCTGGAGAACTACGGCTTCGCACCCGTCACGCTGCGCAACGGCGATATTCAGGCCGGCAGCCTTCGCGATCATTTCGACGCCATCATTTTTCCCGACCAGAAGCCCGAGACGATTCGCAGCGGCTTCGGCCCTGGAACCGTTCCCGGAATGTACACCGGCGGACTCGGCGTCGGAGGCACCGCCGCACTGCGCGAATTTGTGGAAGCGGGAGGCACTCTCATTACCTTCAACGAAGCGTCGCTTTTCGCAATTGACGATCTGGGTCTGCCGGTAAAAAACAGCCTGGCCGGACTGAAGGACGAAGAGTTTTTCTGCTCGGGCTGCCTGCTCCGTGTCGAGCTCCAGGATAGCGCCGCTTCTGCCGTCTGGGGATTACCGCACGATCCCATCGTGATGTTCGAACGCGGGCCGGCCTTTGAAACAAAAGACGGTTTTCGCGGCCGTATCCTCGCCGCCTATCCGAAGGAACAAAGTCCTTTGATGAGCGGCTACCTGCTTCATCCCGAGCGCATTCAGGGCAAAGCTGCGGCGGTGGAAGTGCAATATGGCAAAGGCCGGGTCTACTTGCTTGGTTTCCGGCCGCAGTGGCGCGGGCAGGCGCACGGCACATACAAGTTTTTCTTCAATGCGATCTACGAGTCTCAGGGGCTCTCCAAACCGGCGGCTGCGCCGGCGAAAACCCCACCAGGCCATGCGGAATCTCCCGCGGGCAAGCCGACCAGCGCGTCGAATAAAGCGGAAGAAACGGATATCGAGTACTGCCACTAGCATCGAACGTGGCCGTAAATTCGCGACGCAACTCGACAAACCAATTTGACCTTTCGCGCGGGAAATCCGGGAAGGAATTCTTCTTCGCTGGTCTTTCGTTCTTGCCGAAGCCCGTTTATTTTTTGTCGATACTTTCCGTCGGCAAAAGTTGATAGCTTATAAACGCCAACTGGGTGCTGTCTGGCGACCATGAGGGGACGTTAATTGTGCCCTGGCCGCCGAACAGCTTCGCCAAAACGCGCACCTTCTTGTCGTTGAGAGACATCAGCCGCAACATTACATTCTGGTTCGGAGGGTGGCCCTTTACTTCCTTTTCAAAGGAAAGAAAAACCATCCACTTTCCGTCGGGTGAAATATGGGGAAACCAATCGTTGGAGTCATCCGAGCTCACTTGCTCCTGGTCGGACCCGTCGGGCTTCATGCGCCATATCTGCATAATGCCGGTGCGCTCTGAATTGAAATAAATATATCTGCCGTCAGGGGAATATTCCGGCCCGTCGTCGAGGCCCGGCGCAGTGGTAAGGCGCCGTTCCTCCCCGCCGGAAGCCAGGATCGTGTAGACATCGAATTCTCCGTCGCGTTCGCCCACAAACGCGAGGGTTTGCCCGTCGGGCGACCAGCCGTGCCAATACGATGGCGCTTTCTGCGTGATGCGCCGAGGTGTGCCGCCCCCCGAGGGAACAATGTAGAGCAGCGAGCGGTGGTCTTCCTTCGATTGATCGCTGATCGCCAGCAGCGCGCCATCCGGCGATAATCCGTGATCGTTGTTGCAGTGAATCGCAAAGCCGGTGTCGATAATCTGGATCGGTCCGCCCGCGACCGCCATGTGCACGATGCGCCCGTCGCGATTGAACAGCAGCGCGGTGCCGTCCCGCGTCCAATTCGGCGCCTCAAATTTCTCCGGGGCGACGTACAGTACGTGACGATCCGTCGAGTTGGTCGCAATCGTTTCCAGGGTGCTATACAGCGTGGTCGGGGCGTCCGCGGCAATCGGAGGCGGTGTACTAACCTGGACGTTCGAGAACACCGCCGTTTCCACCACATTTTTATCGTGCGCGCAAACTCCTATTCCGACGTAAAAGGGCTCCTTGATCGGAATGCGAATCGACGCACCTGCGGGGTGAAGTTCCTCGCTGCCGCCGGACAGCGACAAATAGAAGAAGTCCCCGCGCTTTTCCAGCCGGATTCGCTGCGTCGAGAAAATGTTCGACTCGATGTCGTGTGTGACCGCGCCCTTTTCGTCGCGGTATTGTAAGGCCGTCAAGCCGTTGCCGTGCAGCGCCGCGTCCACGTAAACCGAATCCGCGTCGAGACTTTGCCGGATCATCAGCACGCCCTTGCGATGCGGCACTCCACCAAGTCCAATGAAGGAAATATTTGCTGCCAGAGTCACGTCGCCGGACATTTTCTTCCACGCGAACTGGAAGTCGTCCTCGTTGGCCCACATATTGTTACCACTGCCCGTGATCGTGTAAGTCTTCGTGGAAGGGTCGTATTCGGTCTTACCCGGGTGCAAGACCGTACCCACGTCCCCATGAGCGTCAAACATTCCGACGGGAGCCGCGGAAGCCTGGGCGCGCAGGCCTCGCGGAAAAGCCAACAACGCTAGGATGTAAATCGCGAACATCATTTTCGTTGCTCTCGCACTCACGGCATCACCTTGATCATCACCACTCCATGGGAAGGCACCTTCGCTGCATACGTGCCGGTGAACTTGCCCAAATCTTTCCTAGTCCAGAGGTCGCGAACTCCGGCGGAAAGGTGCGCGGGATACCCCAGTTCTTCCCAGGAAACGGACATCTGCGCGTCGGAGGCTCCGCGATTGAATAAAATCACGGCGCGGCTACCATCTTTCAGCTGCGTCGCCCAAACTTCCAAGTCCCCAACCTTCGCTACGCGCCGTCCTTGCATGCCCAACGCATCCTGGTCCACGGCAATCACTTCTTTGTTCGTCAAAATCTCTTTGATCTCGGCGGGCATATTCTTCAAGTCGTTGCCCGCCATCAACGGCGACGCCAGCAGACACCACAAGCTGAAATGCGACCGGTATTCGGTAGTGGTCATGCCGCCATTGCCGACCTCCAGCATGTCCGGGTCGTTCCAGTGGCCCGGACCCGCGTAGGTTTCCAACCCGTCTTGCATGTCGACGATATTGACAAAACTCCGTGCATCCTTCTTCAGGCAGTCCCAGCAGTCGCTGATATCGCCGGTCGTGCGCCAAAGATTCCCGACGTCTTTGGCCCACAACCAGGGCTTCGCCGTTCCCCACTCGCACATGCTGAACACAATCGGACGACCGGAAGCGTTCAGAGCATCGCGCATGGTGGTGTAAGCCCACTCCGCGTTCGCTTTGCCGGTGTGGCACCAATCGTACTTTAGGTAGTCGACGCCCCACGCCGCATATTGCAACGCGTCTTGATATTCGTGACCCGCGCTGCCGGGACGACCCGCGCACGTTTTTACCCCAGCGTCGGAATAAATCCCGAACTTCAGTCCCTCGGAGTGCACGTAGTCCGCTACCCCCTTGATGCCGGAAGGAAAGCGCTGCGCATCCGCCACGATATTTCCGCTCGCGTCGCGGCTTACTTGCCAGCAGTCGTCGATCACCACGTATTCGTAGCCGGCCTCCTTCATTCCGCTGCTGACCATGGCGTCGGCCGCGCCTTTGATCAAGTCCTCGCTCACGTTGCACCCGAACTTGTTCCAGCTGTTCCAGCCCATCGGCGGTGTCATCGCCAGACCATTGTCTGAAGCCTTTGCGGGCAGTGCGCTCAGGACTCCGATACACACGACCAAGCAATACCAGCAACTTTGCTTTGCGAACAAGCGCATGGCAGCCACCTCTTTGTCGTAATCGCAGCACCTTGAACGCATCGCGACGCCAAGGCGCGGCCATTCTATTGAGCATCACCAACAAGTGCTACTAATTTCGGCGTTGGTCGCTGCGAGGCCGGAATACGCAACTAAGGTTTCGTGCCGGCAGCCGGGCGGATGCGCTCCGCGGGAACGATTCCCGCACCCTCAAGTACCGAATAAAACTGGTCAACCGCCAGCTCGCCGATCATTTCCACTTTCCCCGACGGCCAACGAATCTCCACACGGTCAATCTTTTTCGCCGTCCCCAAGCCGAAATGTACACGCAGATCACTTTGCGAGAGGTAGCTTCCGCCACTGTGGATTTCATCCGTCTGAGTCATGCCGCCGGCGACGATTTTGACGCGCGCGTTCAGTGCCAGACGATTGCTCTTCGTTCCGGCAAGCTCGAAACTCACCCAATGCCGCCCGGGCACGCCGTGATTCTTCAAAATCATCGGTGCGCCATCAATGTCAGCGATCACCACATCCATGCTTCCGTCATTGAACAGATCGCCGACGCCAAGCCCGCGCGACACTCGCTTTTCTTTCAGTGCCGGCCCGGCTTGGTCGCTCGCATCACAAAAGGTCCCGTCGGTTTGATTCAGATGCAGCAGCTTGGGCTCTCGATATCTCGCGCCAGAAGGCAGCGTATCCACCTGCGGATAGACGTGCCCATCGACGGTAATCAGATCCAGCCAGCCATCATTGTCCAGGTCTACGAATGCTGTTCCCCACTTCACGTAAGGGAGCGAGGGCAGCGCTGTCCCCGATGCATACGAAACATCCGTGAAGTTCCAATTGCCATCGTTGCGATAGAGAAGATCGTTCTCATCCGAAAAATTGGTTACGTACAAAGACGGCCGCCCGGTATGCAGGTAATCGCCGACCGCAATTCCCATGGAGGCCTGCTCGGAGCCGTCCTCACTCACCGCTGTACCGGACTCCAGCCCGATATCCCTGAATTTTCCATTGCCCTCATTTTTGTACAGAAATTTCGGCGTCGAATCATTGGCCACGTAAATGTCCGGCCGTCCCGTATTGTTGAAATCCGCCCAGATGACCCCCAACCCGTAGTAGCCGTTCGGGTCGCTCACCCCAGCGCTCTTCGAGACGTCGGTGAACGTTCCATCTCCATTGTTGTGAAACAGCGAATCGCCTGCTCCCTTCAATCCTCGCGGCCCGCATTGCACATCGATACCGCGATATTTGCAGTTGGGAGAACTCCCGAAACCCGGCAGATCGTTGAGATGGAAATCGACATAGTTCGTCACCATCAGATCCACGAAACCGTCGCCATCGTAATCGCCGAACGCCGCGCCGGTAGACCACCGACCGTCGGCAACGCCGGCCTTCGCCGTAACATCGGTGAAGGTGCCGTCCCCATTATTGTGGTACAACACATTTCCGCCCAGGCAAGTCACATAAAGATCGGGCCAGCCGTCGTTGTCGTAATCCCCGACTGCACCACCCATCGCAAAACACGGCGTGCCAATGCCGGCCTTCTCGGTCACATCCGTAAACGTCCCGTCGTGATTGTTGTGGTACAGCGCGCCGCGGCTTTTCTGCCCCTTGATCGCCATTTCGACACTGGGAGCATTGGTGAAATAAATATCCAGCCAGCCGTCCCGGTCGTAATCAATCAAAATCACGCCGCCGCTCATCGATTCCACGATGTACTTCTTCGAAGGATCGGAAGCGTGAATAAACGCGATCCCTGCGTTGGCGGTGATGTCTTCCAGCTGCGGAACGACGCGTCCGATGCACTTGGTAGCCTTGGCCCCGGGCGGGGGAGGCGGCGGCGTGGGGTGCCCACCCTGCCCGGCGGCAATGTCTGCGCCGAGTAATACCACCAGGATCGTCTTTGCTAGCCGCTTGCACCGAAACGGCTTCAACGGTTTGCCGTCAGCATTGGACCTCATGGACTCTGGACTGGCGGAATGGCCGCGCGATCGCGCTCACGGTGCTTCGCTTTCAATGCTTTGCAGATCTCCAGCTCCCGGTCCGCATCGGCCGCGCGCGATTCCTTCCGGTAGGCGGCCTGCAATTGATAGTGCATGTGGTCGCTCTGGGGGCTCAGGCGCGTAGCGGTCTCGAAATGCTCTACGGCATCGTTCAACTCTCCGCGATCCACCAGAATTTTCCCCATCGGATATTGCGCGTTGGCGTGGTCGGGATGCGCAGCGATCACTTGATTAAATAGCGCCGCGGCTTCCTCCACTTTCGACCGCTGCAATACACGAAACCCAGGCTGTACTTTGCGTCCGCCAATGAGCGTGACAACCCCCGGATCACCTCGGGATAGTCATTCGTTCGAAACGCGGAAAGCCCCAGGCTTCTTCATCAGCCCCGGAACCTGCGGATCCCAGCGATCCGCCCCCTCATAGTGTCATAATGTCACAATGTCATAATGTCCCAGCGCCGCCAGATATTCTATGGTCGACTTTAGAAATCTATGCTATCTGGTAGACAACATTGGGTATCGAGCCGATCCCGAAAATGGCATTTTTCGCGTTTTCGCTTATAGTGTACGTTAACGCACGGCGGAGCGAGCCTACACCCTGGCCCTATTTTCAGGTACACTTTCGGGGAATTTTGCTTACATGACATACTCTCCCAAAAAGAAATCCGTCTTCCAAGGCGAACCGAGAGTCACCCTTAAGACCGTTGCCGCCCACCTCGGGCTCACGCCTGGTACAGTCTCGGCCGCGCTCAACAACTCCCCTGCCGCCCGCTCCATCCCCGAGCGCACCAAGAAGCGCATCATCGAGGCCGCCAAGGACCTCAATTATCGTCCCAACTATTTCGCCCGCTCTCTCCGCCTCCAACGCACCTACACGATTGGTGTCATTGCCGAAGAAATCGGCGACGCTTACGGATCCTTGATCATCAGCGGGATCGAAGAATATTTGAGAAAGAACAATTTCTTCTTTCTCACCGTGATCCACCGCCACGATCCGAAGCTTCTCTACACCTATGCGCAAATGCTCGTGACGCGTGGTGTCGAGGGTTTCATTACCACCGACGCTTCGATCACGGAAAAACTCGGGCTCCCCACCATCGCGGTCGCCGGACACGTCCGCGTCGAAGGCGTCACAAACGTTGTCCTGGATCACAAACTTGCGGCGCGGCTCGCACTTACCCATCTCGTGGAATTGGGACACGAAGAGATCGCCTTCTTGAAAGGTCATCCCGCCAGCTCCGACTCCGCCGTTCGCTGGGCTGCCGTGTGTGAAATGGCTGCCGAACTTGGTGTTCGCGTACGTCCGGAGCTCACCGTTCAGATCGACTCCACCCTTTCCACGCCGCAACTCGGCTACCCCTGCGCAAAGCAACTCCTCGCTCGCAAGCAGCCCTTCACCGCGCTGTTCGCTTACAACGACATTTCCGCGATCGGTTCCATTTGGGCGCTGCGCGAAGCTGGCCTGCGTGTTCCCGAAGACGTTTCTGTGGTGGGCTTCGACGACATACCCGCTGCTGCTTTTAATAGTCCGGGTTTGACGACCGTTCGTCAGCCGCTCGAGCGCATGGGACAAATCGCCGCCAAAACACTCATCGACCTCATCGAAGGCAAAGCGGAATACGTGCCCGAAATCGCCATCGAGCCGGAGTTTGTTGCGCGTGCTTCGACTGGTCGCGCTAACCCGCATTTCTCACGGCCGGCCATGGTAGACCTCGATCACCACTCTCAAGCTCCCGCTCGTCCCTGAAGTTCCGCGGTTCGCTGCTGCTCCATCCATTCAACAGCGTTGATTTCGCGACATCTTCACTCCTCACTGGATCGCGGGCCAATTTTTCTGCGCCAACACGGTCAGCTTCGCCAAACGAAACTCCGATGGGCAGTCAAAGCAGAAGACAGCTCTAAAGGACGCAATTGAAGCCGAACGTCGAGCGCGCGAAACGAAACGACAGCGAGAGAAAACAGGTGACGGAGAACACGGTGACGGCCAAGAGACGAATTCTTGATGAACTTGTTGAGGCGCAGCGGCGATGAAGAATCACCACGAAGGCAAACTTACACTACGCACCCACA
>Ga0182018_10001286_pt1 | contig 28957 bp, 34 predicted proteins | sample 812P2MmetaG_FD_120490 | JGI IMG/M metagenome (GOLD analysis project Ga0182018, IMG submission 120490) | Permafrost microbial communities from Stordalen Mire, Sweden - 812P2M metaG | ecosystem: Environmental > Terrestrial > Soil > Wetlands > Permafrost | place: Sweden: Stordalen | collected...
AAATCCCAGCCGCACCTGCGGTGCGGGATGATGCTCTATATATCCCTACCGCTCCCAATGATGTTCCTGGCCTGGGTCACTTCTGCCAAGTACAAGTGGGTCACTCTTCCGTAGCGCCGAAGCCGAGAAGTGCTCCAGGAGCGAAATCATGCGTCCCGCTGGGAACGCCAACACGTTGTAATCGCCGAAATCCTGTCTCCTGACACTTGATAAAGCAACCACACGTCGCCGATCCGTTTTGGATAAGCGCCAAAATATCGGGATGATCGAGGGTTACATTGCAATGGAGAGTTACCTGGTGATTCTTTTCCTCTTCACGACAGATGATTTCCGTGCTGAACACAAAACCGGAAATATCCGTTGACCAAGGAGCAAGAACAGGATGCGGATAGCTGGTAGACTCTGAAATCTTCATTTCAGGCTCCCTCCTGCACAGTTTTCTTTGCAACAGTGCTGGCCGACAGTTCTATGGGGCCGGCAAAAGGTTCGGAAAAGGTGACCTCAATGCTGGCGCGTTGTCCGCCGACGACCAAAGTCTGTATCTTTCCGTGCACGACTGTGCCTTCAGATGCTCCACTCACAAACAAATCGACATCGTCCGTAAGTCCGGAGGCCGCCACGGAAATTTCGACGTTCGCGTCTTTCATGGGCGTGAAGAAAATCGTTCTTACGTGGGTGCTGTTCTTATCGGAGATGACGGATCGGACGTTCTCCAATGGCACTGCCAGCCCGGCACCGGCCGGCTTGTTGGGTTTGTTTCGGGTACGAACTCCCTTCTTAGTTCTCGGGAACGGCCCGCCACGCCGATTGACAGTTCCTTTCCCGCCTGTAGCGGGTGGCTGATTGCGTTGGTTCTTTCGGGCTGCACTGTATTTGAATCGTTCCGGGTCCTTCTCGGCGTTCTCATCATTCGCCGTCGCCCCCGTACTTCCCGCGGCAAACAGGTGCGAAAGTTCCTCCAGTTTGCTTCTGTCAACATCTGCAATTTTTGCGGCCGATTTGATAATTTCGCGAACACTATTGATTAGTGTCTTGATCTGGCTCTTCGCCTTCTGCCGCTCAGCGGCGTCAACGATCCGTTCCGGCTCGAATGCGTTATGGGCAGGATTCTCTAATAGCTTGAGCAGCTGACTCGGTATGTTCCCTGCTTCGGTTCTTGCTGGTTCCAGGACGGCGATGAATTCCTGAGTACCTGGGAAACGCTTCATCTGCTGTCCAAACTTGGCGAAATTGTCGCAGATGTAGATTCCGTTACGGATCACGTGGACTTCTCGCGGTAGGTCTGCAGCAATAAGCAGATGCAGGGTGAAATCACCCAGGTTGGGAACCGAAATGGTGTGCTTTTGGGTCGCGTCGGAGTGAAGGCACTGTATGAGACGCTTCGCCCGTTCAAACTCAAGCAACTCATCGTTATCCTCAGCCGTCTGCTTTAACTTCTCTGAGGCGAGAATGCCATCAAGCGAAGCCTGATTGATGTTGACCGACCCGCCATTGAGCGAGAACTCAATTTCTTGACGATCAATTGCGAAGAAGAAGTTAGTGGCTAATGCGAGGGTCATTCGATCGACCCAGTTCTCCTGCTCCCGAAACCCAACTGCAAAAATGGATGTGCCGATGTCATTTCGCACTATCCAGCTCGGCACCTGTGATTCGCTTTCGATCGCCGCAAAGCCAGGGTTGCCCCAGTAGCCCTCTGCAGAAAATTTTTCCTCGCCATCTACATGCGAGATAAGGCGCAATCGGCCTTGGGCTGCAAACTTCTCTGTGCCAGATACTTTCTCGACGTAACGGGTCGAATAGATAACAGTCTGCAGGTCGGAGACCGCATAGGCTGCGTTTTTGCCTATTCCGTAAGAACCTGCGGACGCCTGGTCGGCCTTGTTCGTTACGCCGTCACCCTTGACGAGCGCCATGAATACAGAGTCCGGATCATCGACAGGTCCAGTGAGTCCCGTTGTGTTGACGTCGGCTATCTTGAGGATCTTGATTGTGTCAGCTGCAATTGTCTGCTGAGCTCGATCGAGATGCGCCCTTGTTTTTCCGTCATGAGGTGATTTCAGGCAGCAGTCAATTGAATGCTGCAGCTGATCAGCGAAGGGAACCGCTGCCCGGTCTAGTTCGAGCAGATCGAAGGAAACCCTGACAGGATCCTTTCCAACTGCGGCGTCCCGGCTGTTCTGACCAGTTTCGCGGGCACAACTTGTGTAAGGCGAGCCGCGGAAGGTCTCGAAGCCCGCATAGGCCAGCCCCTCGGGCTTATTGGCCTCGTTCGTAAGAAAGCGAATGCTTGGACTATCCCCCATTTGTTATCCCCCTCGTTGCAATCGAGTCTCCTGGTTTTGCGCCTCGTTCAAAAACTTCAAAGTCTGAATTCGCCGCCACTGCCATCGTTCCCCTGTGAGAACCTCCCTTTGGCGGTATCTAGGGCCTTTTGCAGCGCCCCGAATATCTTACGAATTTCAGCATCGTTGAAATCGTAGGCAGAGCGGTTAGAGAGATTTCCAATTAACTGTATATCTTTCAGCGCTTTATTGACTCTTGCTTCCGCAAGTTCCACAAACTTCTCTCTCTTTCCCATGGCACTTGCCTCCTTATGCAACTAATATATATCATATGTATGTAATATTACGCAACTATGATTTGTGGAGTTGAAATATTTTACAAATGTTACAAATAAACAGTTATTGTGTGATGCCAAAACAAAATGTATTCCATCAGGAGATTGAGATGTCCGTCGTTCTTTTGCTTGAGCATCTACTTCGAGCGTCATTTTTTTGAGAGGCATTTGGCAGGGTTTAAAAACCGGTGGAGAAGGCCGCCAACCCGGAGAACGGCAAAAAGCGAAGGAAGCTGCAGATCAGGGCGATTCGGCGCCCAAATTCAGTCCTCCGGCATATTTTCTGGACAAAGGGACAAATATAGGACAGAATGTCATCTGAGATGCCCAGACAACATTTATCCTTCCCGCCCAATCCATTGATCCTCCTGACGCAGGTCCGGCAGCGTATGACCCAGCGGGAGCTTGCAGTTCGCCTTAAGAAAAGTCCGAGGACCATCGCACGATGGGAGCGCAGGGAAGTTGACTGCCCTGCGCTCCTGGAACCTGCTCTGCGCGAAATTCTCCAGGAGGGACGCCGGCAGGATGCTGGTCCGTCCAGATTTAGCTTCATAGATCTGTTTGCAGGTATTGGCGGCATGAGGGCAGGGTTCGAGAGCGCCGGGGGAAAGTGTGTCTTTACCAGCGAGTGGAATCCCTATGCTCAGAAAACCTACGTGGCGAACTATGGGGAGGACCACCCACTGATCGGGGATATCGTTCCCTACGATGAGTCCAAAATCCCCGACCACGATGTTCTGTTGGCAGGCTTTCCCTGCCAGCCATTCTCGATCGCTGGGGTCAGTAAGAAGAATGCCCTGGGTCGGCCGCACGGCTTTGAATGCGCGACGCAGGGAACCCTGTTTTTCGACGTCGAAAGAATCATTGCCGCGAAACGCCCAAAAGCGTTCCTGCTTGAGAATGTGAAGAACCTCCTCAGTCACGACGGCGGAAACACCTTCAAGGTCATCCGGTACACGCTCGAAAAGAAGCTGGGCTATTTCATTCAGGCCAAAGTGATCGACGGGCAGGCCTTCGTGCCGCAGCACCGCGAGCGAATCCTGATCGTAGGTTTTCGAGAGCAGACCGGTTTTTCCTTCGATGATTTTCGCAAGCCGGAAAGCGGGCCCGTGCTCGGCTCGATTCTCCACCCCGAAGATGGCACGGAAGAACCAGAACCGGACTATACCTTGGGGAAGAAGGCAAAGGTAAATCCCAAATACATCCTGACGGACAAGCTGTGGGCCTACCTGGAGGGCTACGCCGCAAAACACAAAGCGGCCGGAAACGGATTCGGCTTCGGGCTGGTCACGCGTAACAAGGTGACGCGCACACTCTCGGCCCGGTACTACAAGGATGGCTCTGAAATCCTCATCGATCGTGGCAAGAACAAAAACCCCCGCAGGCTAACTCCCAGGGAATGCGCCAGGCTGATGGGCTATCCTCCAGACTTTAAAATTCCAGTTTCTGACACTCAGGCGTACAAGCAGTTCGGCAACAGTGTTGTCGTTCCTGTAATTGCCGAGGTCGCCCGCATCATGGTGCCGCATATCAGGGCGCTGCAGGACTACGAGGAATTTGGAACGCTCCAGACCTCGCTCCTGGCGATGGCAGGGGCATGACGGATGTTCATACCCCGGAACAGCGCAGCCGGAACATGGCTGCAATCCGCGGCAGGGATACCAAACCAGAGGTGCGCGTTCGATCTGCTCTCCATGCACTCGGGTTTAGATTTCGCCTGCACCGGAAGGATCTGCCCGGCAAACCCGATATCATTCTTCCAAAGCATCGGACTGCCATTTTCGTTCACGGTTGTTTTTGGCACTCTCACAACTGCAGATACGGAAGAATCGAACCGGCAACCCGATCAGAATTCTGGTCGGCTAAAAGGGCTGGGACGGTCGAGCGGGACGCGAGAGATGCCGAGACTCTAAGCAAGCTTGGTTGGCGGGTGCTTATCATCTGGGAGTGCGAGATGAAGGATGGAGAGGCGCTGACCCGGCTTCTTCGGAATAGTCTGAACCAGCAAAGTTCCGGCGGCAGGATGCAGCAGAAGCCATAACAATGCCGGCCAGAGCGATTATCGGAGAACGGTAAGACATGGTTCCCAGCGAGCTGAATCTGGCCAGGCTGAAGCACCTGATGCGCTCCTCGGGTGTTACCCAGCTCTATCTGAAGCGTCTTGCAGAAAATGACAATTCCAAGAATCAGGTGTATCTGGGCCCGGATTTTACCGCCCTGAACGTTCTGCCAACCGGCGATCTGGTAGGCGATCCGGATAAGCCCTCGCGGCTCAAGGCCACCATGAACTTCAGCTGGCTGGCCGCTTCGGGCAGCATTGCTCGGGCGCCGAATGCCCAGCTGATCCTTTATCCCCAATATCCGGAAGTCCGGTTTTCCGGTTTCCTGAGAGGATGCGAGAAATCTCCGAATGCCGTAATGACGGTCAGGCAGAGCGGCCGCATTCTCTTTTTTGGGATCACCGCCGCCGGGCACATCCTTGGCTTTGCTGCCTCCCATGATTCTGCGCTCGTCCGGGAAGTCGACTCACTGCGCCTGCAGCCGGACACAGGGGTTTTCTCAAAGATAGCCCTCGAGGATCACGTTGATGACCGTGAGCTTCTGATCGCTGAACTCGCGCGGATCGCAAGACTGACATGGATCCATTCCAAGCGGCTCAACAGCAGAGGGGAAATTCTCGCCTGCAATGCACAAAATTGTGGCGGTTACACACTGGAGGCGGAATTAGGCATTCGCCCAAACGGCATCTCAGACCCCGACTTCCACGGCTGGGAAATAAAACAGCATGCCGTAACGAATCTTGAGAGACCGGCGAGTGGAGGGGCGATCACTCTGATGACCCCGGAACCGACCAGCGGGGTTTATGTCGAGAAGGGAATCAGGGAATTCATCCGGCGCTATGGGTACCCTGATCGGACGATAGCCGATCGAAGGAATTTCGGCGGAATTCACAATGCCATCGCGATCTGTACAGCCACCAGCCTGGCACTCACACTCGAAGGATACGACTCCGCCAAAAACAAAATAACAGATTTCTCAAAAGGCATATCCCTGCTCGACCTGAAAGGCCAATCCGCAGCAACATGGCACTACAAAGATCTCCTTAGCCACTGGACGCGCAAGCATGCGATGGCGGCGTATGTACCATCGATCGTCAGGAGGGAACCAGCTATTCAATACAGGTACGGGAGGCTTGTACGCCTCGCGGAGGGCACCGAATTTGGATTGTTTCTGAATGCCGTGGCCACAGGCGCTGTTTACTACGATCCAGGCATCAAGATCGTAAACGTTTCGTCAGCAAAGCCTGAAATCAAAAAGAGAAGTCAGTTCCGCATCCGCTCAGCAAGCATAGGGCTCCTGTATACGGCCGTTTCGGAAGTCGATGTTACGGCCTGAGGCCCTATCCAAGCAGCGCCGCTCGCGAGGACAGTAATCTCTCTTAACGATGAATGAGCCGACGAAATCGCAAACCGTCTCGATCTGGGATGTGTTGGACGTTATTGCGTTATTCCTTTCGTGCACATACACTTGGGCGTCATGAAAACCAGAGTGCCTACAGACGCTGAACTGGCCGTTGCCAACAGCCTCAACAAGATATTTTCGGCCAACATACCTGCCGGACGACATATAATTCTCGCCGCGATCAGCGCCGCTCTCCGCGGCCATAAAGCCGATGCCGAGTGGATTAAACAAAATGTCAGCCATCTCGCAGAGGACGTGCAGGAAGACGCCTACAATCGGTATCTAGCGTCGGAGAAGGGCGCTTGGAAGCTCGCTTTCTCGAGGACCTTCGCACCGATGATTAACAAGACCGCGAGCGCCGAAGCGTTTGCCCTTGCCATGGCTGACCAGTTCTTTGCTCTTGATAAGTTCTTCCTCAGTCGGACGCAAAGCCGCCGGTCTAGGGCGGGAACTGCCTTTGAGATCTTCATGCAAGACGTATTTATTCGCTTGGGCTATCCTTTCACTCCCCAGCCCAAACTGGACGGAAACCCAGACTTCGTGCTGCCGTCCATTGAACACTACCGCCATAACCCTCTGGATGTCATTGTTTTTACCGTGAAGCGAAGTTTAAGGGAGCGATGGAGGCAGGTTGCGACTGAGGCTACGAAGGGGCGGGGCTTCTTTCTTGCCACGATCGACGAAAAAACCTCGATCGGTGACATTCAGTATATGCAGGGAGAGCGCATTTTTCTTGTGGTGCCGGAGCGCATCAAGATGAAATTCGAACATTATCGGAGAGCTCCGCATGTCATCTCCTTCGAGGAGTTCTTCCGGGACCATTTGGATCCTGCAATGATCAAGTGGGCTCGTAACGGCGCTATCAAATCGCAGACCTGAGCGCAACCGAAGAGACCAAGAATACCGCAGAGGATTCTTTCCAGAAAGGGCTTAAGCGATTGTCAAACCCCGAGGTCTCCAAAACCAACGATTGGAATTTCGTCCGCGGAGAGTTTGCCTATATGTGCGAGGCACCAGAGGCACATCTTTGGAAAGTGAGGATCGGCGTAATCGCCATTTTTGAAAAGGAGCTTCGACAGCGGCTGATGGAGAGAAAATGAAGATGCAGAGCGTCAAATCGCACTTCGCCCCATATTCGATACTCCAGAAGCGTAAAACCACAATCAATCACGCATTTGCTTCTGCGATTGCTCCAGTGGACGAGTACGATGAAGCCATTTGTGGAGCTGCTCTTCGATTCTTAGGTCAGGATCCGAACGGCGATCTGGAGTGCGTCTATTGCGGGTCACAGGCTGAGACTTGGGATCATTTAGTTGGCCTTGTTGAGAAAGCGGAACTGCGCGGCTGCGGACACCAACTTGGCAACTTGGTTCCATGCTGCCGCAATTGCAATTCCAAAAAAGGGGCAAAGAGCTGGGATGTATTTCTGAAAGGAGTGGCTCCCAACGAACAAACTTTCGCAGCGAAACAGCGCCTCATCGCTTCCCACGTCGACCGATATTCAGCTCCCGTTAACCTGAAGGAGGTGGCCGAGCGGATGCCTGACGAATGGACGCGATACTGTGAGATCAAACGGGAGATTTTTCAACTCATGGCTGAGGCCGACGCTATAGCCGCACGCTTACGCGGCATAGTCGCCTCTAAGAGGGTCTGATCCGGAGCGCGGACTACAGCGCATGATAATGTCCTTTACCTCCACACCCTAATACACACACAAAATTCCACGAGTACCATCAGTGAAAGGGGAATGGCGGTGTCAGCTGAAAAGTATTCTCTATTTTACTGTTTGGCGGAACGGGCTGGTCATCAATGCAGGAGGGGACCGAACCGGATGGTTGGGTTCGAATTTGCGAGTTGCAGGTCTATCAAGGATCTTCGTTCGGCAAGGAGAGCCGCCATTGGCAGGCGCCCAGAACGCACCCTGATTGGACGACCGACGCCGCAGATCAACTCGAAAAGAAGTTCCCGAGGCCGGACGAATCACGCGAACTCTCCCCAGAGGCTCTGAAGGTCTTGGGCACTGGAAGATTGCGGTAGTCTGTTGGTAATCTTGCCGGGATCGGGCCGAGGCCAGTCATGGTGTTTATTGTCTATCTCGTGCAATTGCTTCTTGGACTCGACATCGGGGCGGTCGCCGACAGCATCAATAAGCCTTCGCTTTCCGAAGTGACGCGAATGATCATCGTCGTGGTTTTCATGCTTGGCACGACGACAGTCATCAGTTCTTCATGTCTCATTCCCGGCTACGAAGCTATTCTCAAGCAAGGGGAATAGGACTCCGAGATTGCGGAATTCATTGCATTCATACATTGCTCGCAATTCTCTCCTGAAAAACCGGGAAATATCGCGCCAGAATGTTCGTAGACGCGTTTTCTTGAGGGGCACCGTGGTGCAAGGTATCCCCTTTTACTTCAGCTCAGATCAAAATCCGTTCAACCTCGTCCAGGCTCATCTCGTCGCGCCAGCGGTCATAGAGCTGGGTGGTGCGGGTGTTGGCGTGGTTGGCCATGGCAACGCCCGGACCCCTGCACCGCTGGCGGTTCTCTTGCAACGTAGTTCTATTGATTCTCAACTGGTGGGAGCCCAAGCTCATTGCGAAAATCCCTGAACAGATCTCGCGCTCGATCCATGTCCTTCTGGTAAATAGCTTGTTGTACCTGTTCTGATTCCAGTTCTGCCTTCTCTGCGGCTTGCTGTTTTTGCACTGCTCTCTTAAGACTTGAGCTCTAGGGGGCACTTCCTTCACCTCGAGCCGGAGCATTTGCCTGCAGGCAGAATTCTCATTCAAATCCCGTGTTGCAAAGTTATCCATTCTCTGCGCATTGAGCAGCACCTGTTTGCGAACCGTGTCGTTGAGTTGTACCGCAGTCGCTATCTTCCCGAAGATTTCCGCGTCGCGCTCTGTCCGAACTTGAAGGCGCGCACGGCGGAGGTATGCATGAAGGTCAGTGTCTGACGCTGTTGGATCCGCCGCTGCAATTAATGTCCTTCTCAGATCGCTGGAGAGATGTCCCTGATAAAGGCGCCACCCTCCGTAGGTCACGCCAGACAGCAAGAGAATCAGTACGACCAAGGCGAGCAGCAACTTCATCTTCATATAGAGTTCACTCTGATGTGGTACCGCAATTATAGGAGCTAAGCATCGCAGCGCCGGCTACAGATCCTGATTCAAGGTTCCCGTATGATGCCGGCGCCGCATGGAATGAAGGCGGGAACGCCTATGAGGACGATCCGCCTGCCCTGGACTGTTACGCCTCGTTCCAACACAGCTACTGGAGCCCAATCCATTTTGTCTTGTTTTCTGTCCAGATTGACGTAACATAAAGGACGTTATGTTGCGTCAATGGAACACCGCCGCATGAGCCGCGCGCTCGCCGTTCCGAGGTCTTCTGTCCTGCCGCCCGCCACCGCCGGCCTGACGGTGCCGGCGGTGATCGCCGCGGCCGGCGGCAAGGCCGCCTGGCGCTTCGTCGAGTTCTTTACCGCCAACATCCGCAACCCGAATACCCGCGCCGCCTACGGCCGCGCCGTCGCCGCCTTCTGCGCCTGGTGCGAGGAACGGGGCTATGACTTCCTTCGTGTGACGCCGGTCGCCATCGCCGGCTACGTCGAGCTGCTGCTGGCCGATGGCCTGGCGCGCCCGACGGTAAAGCAGCACCTGGCCGCGATCCGCATGCTGTTCGACTACATGGTGACGGGCGGCATCCTGCCTTTCAATCCCGCCGCCTCGGTACGCGGGCCGAAGCACGTCGTGAAAAAGGGCAAGACGCCGGTGTTGACGCCGGAAGAGGCGCGCCAGCTGCTCGACTCCATCGATGTTGAGAGTGATTCCGGCCTGCGCGATCGCGCGCTGATCGGCGTCATGGTATTTAGCTTCGCCAGGGTCTCGGCCGTCGTCGGCATGGACGTGCCTGACTACTGCCAGCAAGGCAAAAGGTGGTGGCTGCGGCTGGCCGAAAAAGGCGGCAAGGCGCATGCCGTGCCGGTGCATCACAAGGCGGAAGAATATCTCGACGCCTACCTGGCCGCGCTCGGCAATCCGGCCAGGGGGCCGCTGTTCCGGGTCATGACGAAGGAACGCGGTTTCAGCAAAGCCCGCCTGAGCCGCGTCGACGCCTTCCGGATGGTCAAGCGCCGCTCGGCGGCCGCCGGCCTTGGCGATACGCCGAACTGCCATACCTTCAGGGCGACCGGCATCACAGCCTATCTGCTGAACGGCGGCACAATCGAGGGCGCCCAGGCTATCGCCGCACATGAAAGCCCGCGAACGACGAAGCTCTACGATCGCACATCGGATGAAATCACCCTCGCAGAAATCGAGCGGATCGCAATCTGAATAACCAGGGACAGGCGGTCTTTCCAGGTCACGGCCGGCCGTGCTGTTCAGGCTCCCTTCGGCGCCTTGGCTCCACCCTGCAGATCCGGCGCGAAGAGCGAAATGGGATACCTACCCCACATGGCGCCTCGAGAAAACGCGCCTACGGGCATCCTGGCGCGTCGTTTTTCCGGCTTTTGGCGGAGAATTGCGGGTCCTGAGGCTTTTTCGCACGATGCCGCTAAGGGTAGTGACCGCCTCGTGAGAGAGGACATTATCACATATACGAAAAGAGGCCGTGCTACTCTTCCCGAGTTCGAGGTGACGATGAGAGCTCCTTTGACTCTAGATCCTTCCCCTTCGCTGTTTGGAATCATTCAACATCGAGGCATCCGCGGATCGCCTTGCAGAAGTCTTTGAACTGGATTTGGCCCTCTTCCGCTCTCGCTCGCCTTTCTTCTTCCTGAGGTCTCGCATGGCGTTGTACACCGCGTACTTCGATGAGAGTGGACACGAAAACGGGCCGATGTTTACTTTCGGAGGTCTTGTCCTGAATGTCGAACATCCCGCAGCATTCGAGGCGGAGTGGCTTGCAGCGATTGACCCGCTCAAAGAACTGCACACAACCCCGTTCCTTGCAGGCGGCGAAGGTTTCAAGCAATGGAACAGCGAAGGACTTAGTTGGAAGCAGGAAATATTGAGGCGAGCCGCAAGAGTGATTGCGAAGCGTTCGTTTCAGACTTTCTCTACAACTCTGGACATGGATGATTTTTCCGCAATCAGCGCAGAACAACGTTTTGATCTAAAGGTTGCGCACCCTTATGCGTTCTGCGCCCGGTACAGCGTCGTTCAAGTTGGCCATTGGTCGGGGTGGAACAGCATCCCAGGCCGAGTGAAGATGGTTTTTGAAAATCGGAACAAAGAGGACAGGCTTGAAGTTGCTAGGGTCTTCGCGCGCGACCACCTAAACGCCCCCGCTTTTGAAGGTAAGAATGTACTGCCTCTCCAAGCCGCAGACCTGATTGCAGTGATTTATGCACGGAGGAACATGAAGAAAGACAACTTCATTCAAGTACAACCTGCTTACGCCGAACTAAATCAGACGCTACACACAAACGACAATGTTGGCCGCTCCGGTTTGAGGAGTATTTGGAATCGCGTTAATCCGCTGATTATCGAAAGACCAACACCAGCCGGGGAGACGCCCGGTGTATATTTTGAAACCAATCTGACAGCCAAGCGCAAGCCCTTTCGATGAGCCGAACTCTGTTTTCAATTTCGCATCACGGGCGCTCTGATGATCTGATGAATTCAACGCTCGAGGTCAGCAGGCAGTCTTCAGAAGCGCGTACTGATGATCGTTTAATTCGAGAAGGACCGCGCCACGCCCCTTCTGGATTGCCCGGTTAAACGCTTCGCGCCTCTTCAGGCTCGCCAACCCGCCGCCCCGATCCGCGAACGCTATCAACTTGTCAACCGAGTTGAAGTTTAGGGGCCGGTTGAAGGTAGCGCGCAGACCCGCGTCCATGAATTGACACCGCCAGTAACCGTCGTGACGGAAGAACATCATGACCAGATGGCGAGGAGCGGGGTGGGGAGTGGTGCGGGCGCAGGTCGAGAAGGGAAAAATGATGCCCGACTCGGCCGAACGGATACCGGATGCCGCGCACCAATCAGGAGACGGCGGAAAAGGCTGGATCTTTGCCGCAGCACGCACTTCGGAATTGCGCTCCGCGGAATTCCGCGGAGCGCCTTGTGGATTGTTCATCGATTGTCCTTTCGGTTGGGCAGGAACCGCTGCCGGTAACGGCAGCAGATTGCTGACCTGTGGAATGTGTGGGGTTGAGAGGAGGTCCTCTTTGAGGGAAATGGCCGTTGCCTGGACAGGGAGAGGCTCGGACCCGAGATACTATCCGCTCCGGGACACCTTGGCTATCAGGTGCTTATCGATGGCTCCTGCGCAGCTCTTTTGATTCGCAGTTGTTTTCACGGTTCAGGCCGCTTTGCGTTCGGTTTGAATAGCGGCTCGCCACCAGGCAGGAAGTATCCCCTCGTTGCTGGTCACAAACCTCTCGAACTGGGAGTCGAGAACGAAGGTGGTGGCGTAGTCGGTGTCCGACCGGACGGCGCGGCCGACCATCTGGACCAACGCCCATGCCGTATGCAGCCGATACCATGTGCTGTCTCTCGCGGAGCGCGCGCGGGTGTATTCATCCAGCCGTGGATACGGCACCTTGCATACAATCTGGAATCGGGCCAAGTCACCGTGAAGGTCCACGCCCTCCGTCAGCGAAGGACTGACCAGCACAGTGGCTCCGTCACTTTCGGAATGGCGCCGAATTGCCTGCTCGCGATCCCGAGGATCCTGACGGTGGGTGATTATGCGCTGGCATCCGTACTTCGCCGCGAGGCGCCGCGCAATGCACTGGTTGAGGTGATAGGAGCAGGTGTGAATTACCCCTTTGCACCGGCCGAATGAACCTACAATCCGCTCGATCTCGGTGCACAGGTCGGGGATCGTACGATTTATGGTTTTGGAGGCCATGTCGCCGACGGGCTTGTAGATAATGGGACGATTGCGCAAGGGAAAATCAGAAGGAGCGGAGAAAACCAAGGAACCCGAAATGCCGAGTACGCGCTGAAAAGCCGCGAAGTCGAAGATTGTGGCGCTCTGAATAAGCACGTATCTGGCCCTTGCAAACAGATCGCGCGCTTCGGCAGTCACCGAAAGCGGCTTTACGTTCAAAGCGTCTTCGTCCATCCAAGCGACCCATTGACTGCGATCGTCCAAGTCAATGTACTTGGCAACGCGCTCAGCGAGATCCTCCAATTCTCGTCGTGTTGCCGATTCCCGAGAGCGGCTAGCCTGTTGGCGCAAAGCGGGCAGAAGCGTTGTGCCCAGCCAGTCGGCAATCCGCTCGCCCGTCAGATGCTTGGGCGGCCCGTCGATACCAACCGCGCTGCAGGTCCCGGGCGTAATCCGGAAACCGGCCATGTCGAGCAGGATCCTTTCTAGCTTGTGGCCCTCATCAAGTATTAGAACCTGCCGTTTCGGCGCCTGGCGCGCGCGCAAGAAGTAGGCGTAGTTGGTCACGCCCTCAGTTGACTCGAAAAAGTCGGCTTTGGCGTCGTTGTAATTGCCGGCGCCGGACTTCGCATCGTAATGTTTCCTGCCTTTGAGGCCGGCTAAACCTTGATCCCCGAAGTCCGAGGCCATTGCGGCGGCGAGATTGTTGTAGGGGGTCAAGATGTAGGCGCCGGGCTCGAATTCGTCGTCGCCGAGATCGTCCAGGGTGCTGGCATACCGCGCGGCGGTAAACGCCAACGCGGATTTCCCGGAACCGGTGGGAGCCTCCAGAATGGAAAAGCGATTGCCTGACTCGAACATCCTGGCCACGACATCGAGCGCCGCCCTCTGGATTGGGCGCAGACGCTCGTACGGGAAAAGGGATAACAACTGGCGGAGTCGAGAATCCGATTGATTATTGACGTGCACGGGAACCTCTTGGGCTGTGTTTGCATCGCCCTCGGGCGAGGAACTGGATGTGGTCCGGCGGCATGCCAGCAAAGCTGGCCGGATGCCGGCGGCATCGCAAGGGGCCGAACAGAGGACACAGCCACAGGCGCCGCTTTGCCGGGAGGGCTGTTCGGAGCTTCGAACGCGAGTTTTCGAAGCCAGTACGGAACTGCGCTGATATCGGAGGCGTACTCACTCGACGCTGGGACAGGGCAACTGCGGCCTTCGGCGAGAACAATGTCCATTGCTGGTCTCCAAAAACAGAATGGCCCGCCGCTTCGGAGCCTATTAGGCAACGAGCGGCGGGCCGCGGGTTAGGTGTCTATTGAAGTTGAGCAGTTAAGCCCTACCGGTAGAATGAGCTGAACGCGAAAACGAATCGATTCCTCCTCAATCTAGACCACGGCTTCCCCGGCACCGTCCTGCAACTCGTTCCGAAGTAATCTTTTCTAAATGCCGAAAGTTAAAGCAGGATGCTTTCTCGGAGACGAGCACGGCGGCTCCCTGACAAAGGCGGACCTCTGCTATGGAGTGAATAAGAAGAAGGATCAGCCATGGCTGATCCTTCTGGGTACACTTGGGTACAAGCGAGTGAAATATTGCGTGAAGGAATTAAGAGCAAAAGCTTAATGAAATGATGAATTTAATGATGGTTTACCCCTTCATCAAGTTGATCATGACTGTGGTGGCGGCGGCGGTGGTGGTGATGATCATGACTGTGGTGGTGGTGGCGGCGCCAGCGCCAGCGAGGATATTGCAAGAGGCAGCGGGTGCGAGTCACAGGTCTGTGGCAAATTTGTACCGCGGAATCGCTTTTCAGGCCATTTGAGCCGCCATGTGCTCGCTCCGCGCCGGATATTGTGGCCAGTCTTGCGAGCCATACTGCCTGCTAAAAAAGAAGAGCGGCACACGAGTGGCACACGCGGCCGCTGCTGAGGGTTGGTTTTATTAGGGGTTTAGCGAGGGGAGGACTGACGGGGGTTCAGTACCTGCTAGCCGAACGTCATGAATGGTTTGTACACACGGCTCAGTTCTTCGCTCCTCACCACTCCAATCTGGTCGAGTTCTGCCGTCGTCAGCGCCAATGGCTCCTCCTCCACCTGCTCGAAGGAAGCGTATGCTGCGCCAAACTAAAACGCAGACAGATGTGGCGATGAAGGCCGGCTGAAAACCGCTCCTGTCATCGCCACAATAAATACCGAGTCAAACGAACTGAACGATGAATGCCTGCGCTGCCTGAATCCTTGGAGCACGGCCCGAATAACGCCGGCTCTTTGACCTAGCAGCCATAAAAGCGTTCGGTCAGCTCGATGTTCCGATGCCATAGAATCTCGCTGAGATTCAGGTAATCACCAGGATGCGCCGCGAGCCACACCCGGGCAAACGAGTCGCGAACCGAAGGAATAGTCACGCCACACCCTGCGTGACGAGCCGCCAGTCCGCTGACCAGGTTATTGAGTTCTGCCGCACTCAGCCGTCCTCCGCGCTTGCCGAGGAAGAGCGTGCCGGGATCTTCTTTGCAAACCAGGAGCGGGCGGCAATGCTCGACGTACTCGTCGAACAGAGGAGCCAGATCCCGCGGCATGACACCGCGCGCGCCATCTGCAAAGCAGTACTGCCAAAACTGCGCCTCCGGGTTGCAGCGGAGCTCCTCTGCAACCCATTCCGGTGTTGCGACGTTTGCAGGCAGGCTGAGGGCACTCTTGAACACATTATTAGCCCCATCGTTGCCGAGCGTGGCTTCCCTGATGGTGCGCGAGCGCCACAGCAAAGCCAGCAATACACGAATGAGCAACTCGGCGAGGACCAGGCGCGAATATGCCTTGGTGCGTGGCAGCTCCAGGCTCCTCTGGCGCAGGAGCAGTTCGGGAACCGTGGATAATGCTCCGTACGGCTGGAAGCGATCCGAAGGTTCAGATTGAGGGATGATCATACACAATACTCCTTTCATGGTGGGGCGCCACAGCGCCGTTGTTGGTGACCGCGCCTGAGCGTGATACCGGATGCGCGGGTGAAAAGTGCCATGCGCCAACAAAATGCGAGGCAGCAAGGCAACAACTATGCAATCGATCAATCCTTGCGCTCCCCGCAGGGATCTTCTGTCTTACGCCTGCGGGCCCACTCCTCCACCTTGCGCATGGCACCCGACACGGAGAGGCGGGCCCCAAACCTACGGATAGTTGAGCGAACATCAGCGTGCCCAAACACACAGCTGAGGGTGTAGTAGTCATCGGGGTTTTCGGCCAGCCAGCAGTACGCGAACAAGCGCCGGATCATTGCAGGCATCATCCGGCAGTTTGCAAACCGGACAGTGATCTTGCCAACCAGTGCCGTCAACTGGCGCGCGCTGAGGGGTCCGCCGCGCTTGTTAAGGAAGAGCGTACCGGGATCGTGGTTGCCAACCAAGAGCGGACGGTGCTGGACAAGGTACTCCTCGAGAATCGGGATCAGGTTCTGCGGGAGAACGGCGCACAATGCCTGCCCATTTGTCTCCCTACGGCGAAAGCGAACCTGCCAGAATTCGGCGGCGGGATTGCAGCGAAGCTCGTCCGCAACCCATTCCGGCACTGTCATGCCCGCGAAAGGGCTGATCTGCCCCTTAAAGACGTTTGCCGTGCCGTAAATCTGCGCGTCGCGGACTTGCTTCGGCAACAGGCAGGGCATAGTGAAAAGAAACATGAGCAGAAAAGCGTCGTGTACAAGGCGCGCATCCTTCTCCCTGTGGGTCTGCCCAGGATCCCGCGCCTGCAAAACCTGCGCGGGGATATTGGTTAGAACGTCGAACGGCAAGTACTTGTTTGCCGTGTCCTCATAAGGTGTCATGTCAAACTCCTTGTTGGTTGGGGGCGCCGCGGGCGCCGTTGCTGGTTAACGCGCGGATGCGCGGCGCCGGGCATGGTGCTAAGCGCGCGTTGCCCAGCAAAGACTGAGGGATCAGCGTTTGAAGAAACTCCCGGTCCATCCACCCACCTTCTTTAAGCCGAACGACTCGTCGTACTTGTGCCCGTACCGTTGCACCGTGGTGTTGATGTTGATGTGCCAGAGGTGTTTGCTGAGCGAGAGGTAGTCCTCGGGGTGCTCATCGAGCCAATGGTGCGCCAGAGCATCGCGATAGAGGTGAGGGGTCACCCACCGGCCGGCGTACTTCTGAGTCAAGCCACCGATGAGGTCTCCAAATGCCAACTTCGAAAGCGCCCCGCCCCGGTGCTTACCGCGCCCGCGATTGAGGAACAGGGTACCCGGATCGGCCTTGCCAATGAGGAGATGCCGGAGTTCCAAGTACTCTTCCAGGAGAGGAACAATGTGGAGGGGCACTATTCCGCGGATGGTTTGCCCGGTTTTCACTTGGTCCTTGGAAAAGAAGATCTGCCATACCTCAGCGTCTGGATCTTCCGCCAACAGCGCTTGGATCTCCTCCGGAATGGCAGCGTTCCGGTAGTACTCACTCAGGCGAGCCTTGAAGAGATTCTTACAGCGCTTCGAGGTGTCCAGGCTGCATTCGCGGGCGTTCCTCTGGCGCCACGCGAATGTGGGCATCCAGGTCGTAAGGAGCATGTCATGCGTCAGCCGTGCGTACTCGACAGTGCCTTTTTCGACATGGCGCCTTTCCTGCTCGATCTTCGCTGGGATCCCGCAAAGGACTATGTGGGGCAGATACTTCTCCGACTTGCGATCGATGACGGCCTCCTCGTCGTCTTCAGGAATTGTCGCGATCAGGTCGCGGAACCACTTGAAATCGACGTCCTTGTAGCCCGGGTACATGTCGAGGCTGGCGCAAAGCACCGACAGCCCGCTTAGGCTTTTGCCGGTCATTTCGCGATCGTCGAGCTGCCAGGTGATGAAGGCGTCTATCACCTTGAAGTTCAGCGCATCGAAGAGTTCGACCTTCCCATTCAGGTCGATTCCCAGCCACAGTCCCTCCGGCCGCTGCGTGAAGCCCAGGACCTTCCCAGCCGACTCTTCAGCCTGCTTGGCGGTGATGGGCCGGATCTTGACCTCGCCCGGTTTGAAGGCCTTCTTGCCGTCACTTTTGGTCACCGGCAGCGGTAAGCGCCGGGTTCCCGCCCCAACCCGGTTATCGATCACGGCACGCAATTGAGACCGCATCGGTTCCGGCATTTCTTCGATTGCGATCCCGAAGCAGCGGTCATCGGCCGAATGCGAGACCTTCGGGAATTCTCCCCGGAGACCGGCCCTTGTAATGCCCAGCCGGAATCTCTGGATAGTGTTCTTCGCATACTTCGGATGGCGTCCGTTGTCGACCTTCAGATCCTTGTGGGCCTTGAGGTGTTCGTCTGAAAACTTGCCAGGCGCCACGCCCGCGGCAACGGCAAAACGCATGAGCTTATAGCACGCATGGCGAAGCCGAGTCCCATCTTTGATCGCGCTCCAGTCGACCCCGTCGAATTTCGCCCTCCATTCAAATTCGACATTGCTAGGGACCGGCAACCACCCCAGTTCCACTGCGAGCCGCAGCAGCATCTGCGCGTAATTCACATACGAGCGGACGGAGTTACGCTCCAGCTTCTTGCCATTCTTTCTGCGGAACTTGGCAAGGTGGGATCCGAAACCCTGCATTGCCGAAGCAAGCGTGGTGATTTCTAGATCCGGCAGAGGCACCCCCATGTAGGTGGCGAAGTGCCCGGCGGCGGTCTTGAGCATCGGCAGCGGTGCGTCGGCCCGTTCGCTGGCTATCACTGCGAGCAGCTGGACCACCTTATCTGAGCCGGAGAGTGATATAACGCCGCTGGACGAGGTAGAACGAGTGAAAGCCGCAATTGGCGCGGCGATTGGAAGATTCTGGGTGCTCATATATGCAAAATCTCCTTTCCAGTCAGAAACATTGGAGAGGTGATATTGCATATAACGCGCGAAGCTAAGGGCCTCTTTATGAGTAAGTTAGCAACTTCACGACGTGAGGCCACAAATCGCGCTGATATACGCGAGTAAACGAGGCTGGCGTGAACTCCGTTCATCGCTGGCCCCCCTGACGCTTCTCTGTTTTGCCGGGTGCCGGCAGCGGCGTTTGAAGGAATGCTTCGAGGTCGCAAGAGAGGAAGCGCCCCCGCTTTGGCAGATCGCGAGCTGGCCATTTGCCGCTGTGAATACGCTCCTGGATGACCCTGATGTCGCAGTCGAAGATGCGGGCCGTTTCAGCGGTTGTGTACTGAGCCAGAAGCGGCAGGCCTCGTCTGCGGAGTACTTCGCAAAGACACGGATAGAGCTTGAGATCTTCGGCCGTGAAGTTCACAGCCAGGCTGTCGGATTCTTTGGGAGCGTTCTTCATCAAGACCATCTCTGTTCCGCCGCTAATCCGTGGGGCAAAGCAACCACCCGACAAGCAGCCGGTTGGGTACGCCGAAGTAGTGAATCACGTAACCCGTTGCCTGGTGGATCATCTGCAGATCCCGCTCTGCGGCGCTACCGGGTACGGCGTCGCGGACGGTTGTGATGATCGCCGCGGCCAGATCCGAAGCCCACCAGATCACGGGAGCGAATGAAGGACAATCGACTACGTTGTTCCTATTCGAGGTGGTTTTCGTGATCTTCAACACCGTGGTGAGTCCTTTCTGTGTATCCCTAGGGGTTCACGTTGACCGTTTCCAACCTGCGCAGCGTTTTGCGGCGGAGGAGGCCGATTCCGAGGCGGCCTCCTCCGCCATCCGCGAGCCCGAGCACGCTGCAATCACGATGGGCGCGACCAGCACGCTCGAGGGAACGCGGAACTCATTTCGAGCTACTTCCTTTCCAGCCAAATTGCAAGGCGAAGCGAATCGATTCGCCATGAGCGTCCTTGTTTCCGGGCGGGCAAGCCCGCGGAAATCCAACCGTAAATTGTTTCGCGGTGGTGCCCGAGGATCTTGGCCACGGCCTTTGGGGTCAGATAGACATGCAAGCTACGCAAATATGCGGGAATGCTGTCTGGTGGCCCTGCTCCCTGCGGCTTCAATTTCCGCAACTTCGCATTCGCGGCAACTACAGCCTGGTAGTCGTACATGTGTTCCTCCTACGGCGCTCAAAATGTCGCTTGAGCGCCTCACAATCCAACATTGTTGTCAGCATAGGAGCCGATCGGCTCATACGTCAGCGAAGACTGATCAATTCTGTTGACATCAGCAACGTAGGAGCCTGATGGCCATGAGAATCGACGTCACGAGTTATCGTAGGAGCACATCACTTGAGTAACATGCATAGACATATCAATAGTGATGACAGTTTGTTTTCACCGCAATTCTGAGAAAGGCGCATTACTTTATGGCAGTGATGGTTTCCGTACAAGCGAGTAATGATCAATATAGTTGACGCTTATTCTTTTCTCATCTTTAAAGCTAGAAGATGTAATGTCTGCGGTGTTTCCGAATAAATGGGTTGACAATCTGATGAATGGAAGATCACAATGGGAGACATATGTTGCGCTCGATCATTACGTACGACGAGGGTTGCAACCCCAAACTTCGAAATGCGGTAGTGACATTTGATAAGCTCTGGACAAAGTTGGAGTCAAAGGACTGGACTTTGCAGGCTCGTCCGAAGCTCTTGGATTCGCTCGAGAACACCGTCTCTCCAGCGTTTCAAACTTATCTGAAGTCGCTTCCTAAGGAACTCAAAGCGACCTGTACCTTTCTCAGCGTGAGGAACCTCCGAAGTACAGACGGCTTCGACAAAGCCGTCTCACAGATCATCCGGATAGTCCACGCGGATGAACTCAAGCAGGCACTTTCGGAAAAAAAGTGCTACGAATTTGACGGCTCGATGGGAACTCTGCGCAGTGTTCTTGAGGCATGCGGCAGAGAAGTGGCACGTGCCGCGTGCGAGGAGGCTGGCTTAGAGGGTCGCCCTTGGCATGGAGCCACTCAATGCAGTTTTATTGATGACTCTGGAGTACGCTGTTCTGAACTGACAGAACACCACGCGTATTTGCGCGGTCTTACGATCCCGCCGTCGACGCATCGATGCAGAATGTTACACGTTACTCTTTGTTGCAAGCACGCTCACGGAGGAGAAGTTCCCATTGCCCCTCGATTCAAACCAGCATCACACACCAATGCGAATCCACCTGGAATCGTCGTTCTGTGTGGATTTTGTGGCCGGCTCACTGAATTGGCCGCGCAGAATGATCGCGATGTAACTGGGTTCGGCCCCGCAGTCGTGAAGCCAAACAATGGCCCTTTGAGTTCCGTCTATTGTCACGAACATAAGCCCCCGGTTGCGGGGGAGAGCAACGCGGCATACTTGCGAGTAATTCGCCATAAAGCTGAATATGATGAGGTTCGTGATAGACTGCAACGGCAAAGTCATAGACATCAACAGCTCAAGAACTTGGAACGAGTCCCCGCGATCGACTGGTTTGAGCATCAGGTCATCAAAAGGATTCGAGTCTTTTCAACAATCGATAGCAGGGCCTGGCGGGTAATCCCTGCGACGATTGATGAAGTCAACATAAGCCGTGCAGCAAGAGACCTCGTGGACCTTGATCTGAACGCATTCAAGAAGAGCATCATTTATCTGATGGAAACTACGAAGATGAAGCAAGCCGAGGTCGCGAGATTGCTTGGAACGTCGCGGCAGCGCGTCTCTAAAGCGCTTGGCTCCGTCCCCCCAGAATACAGATTCGATCTCCTTCTCCGCCCGTCCCGGGTCCGTTTTGGCCAGTTCGGCCTCATGGTAACGTTCCCGAGAAAACCCAAGCCCAAGGAATCTGCGTAGAGGAGGGCCAAGACGGGTGTCTATTTCCCCTTCAAGGAGCTTCGCAGGGGTCCCATCTGTATTGGGATTCCGAGCCATCTGCAGCCCCTTCGACGAATTGGCTGGTCACTTGTGCTGCTGAGAACGAATCGGGTAAGCATGAGGAAGGATCCTAACCTTTCCGGATGGTCCCTCCTGCGGTACAGCTTTCGGCGACGTGAAGGTCAGAAACCTTGACCAGGATTGTCTTGTATTCCTTGTCGACAGCGTCACAGCTGAGTTGCATGAAACATCGTCGTGAATGCCTGAACTAGTGTGGTAAGCGTGGAATCCCCAAGACATCACGCGCTAGAGATCATCAGGATCGATGTAATTTGGGTCATATGGGTCGCAGGGAATCCCCTCGCTCCTAGTGTCTCCTATCTGGTCCAACTCAGCAGCGGTCCGCGCAAATGATTGACCCTCCTCCACCAGCGGGAAGAGAGCATCGTTTGAGATGGCCTGTTCAATTGATCCCTCCTGAGGCTGTGGCGCCTTTGGGTCCTCGTGCCGTGAATGAGCTCGGGACGCTTGGTCCCGATCGGAGAAGGACGCTCGATTCGCCGAGCTCGATCCGTGTGCTCTGGTGGATAGTCTTAAACCTCGGAAATTGACAGCCATTGTGATTTGAATCCTCAGGGTTGTTTTCATTGACGAATCTCCTTTCGATTCCTGCTATGCGGAGAAGCTGGAGGATCGAAGTTCGATCGCTACACGCTCGGTTGGTTTCTTGGAATGGGAGGCAGAAGAGATTCCCCCTATATTGTTGCTTGGCCTTCAGGCACGGAGAACCCCATCCACAGCGAGTGCGAGCGGGACCGCAAATCAACTGCGGAGTGGCCAGCGACTAGCCCGACCCCCGGGGTTGATCCCCAATACGGTTGATTCGAGCTTGTGAGATCTGCGTGAAGCGACAATCCCATCCAGTCATGCTGACGATTGATCGCAAGGTTCAATTGCTAACGGGCAGGCACCTGAAAGTGGCCAAATGACCGTCCAAGGCGTTTCGGGCGGCTCTCAGAAAGTGAGAACCCAATATATCGCCAACTGAGGTCGCTAACGAGAATTAAATAATTGATATTGAGCGTCTTAGACGGTCATTTGAAAAGATCGCTTGTGAATGTGGCCGCAGAGAGATTTCTTCACTTGCCAAAGATAGTTCGTCCAATCCGTGAGGCCGGATTTCTAGCAGATCTGGACATATGCTTCCAGCTTGCCCAAGCCACTTCAATCCGCCGAACCAGGCTCAATGCTTTTCCGAATTTTGCTTTTCGTTCCCACGTGTCACACAACAAGGCTTTTGGGCTGGTTTTGTGCCGGGTTCGAGCTGCGAGCGTACACTTTAGGCCCCCTGGAATTTGATTGCGGCGTGCGTGCCGTCGCAGAACGGTTTGTTCTTGGAACCTCCGCAGCGACAGAGCGTGACGCGGTTACGTACCTCGTACTCGAACCCGTCCGCCGAGGCGACTTGAATGCCTCCCCGCAACCAGAGTGGTCCGCTACACTGCTGTTCAGGGTCCTCGACCAGGCCGATCGATACCGGCAACGCATCTTCAATGGGCTGCCCCGTGGTTTTGTCCCAGGCCGCGAGACGTCCCGAAGGGCAATTGTTCACCTGGCGGATGAACAACTCCTTGGCGTGGGGATGATCCGTCCGCGCGACCTGGCTCCAAACCTGGCCGTTCGGATCGCAGAAACGCGCGAATGCGCAAAGGCTTTCCGTGTCGGTGAGTTGAAGGACCGGGCCGACCAACACCTGCGCCTGATCGAGATAGGCTTCATGGCTAGCCGTCTCGGCTCCTTTAAATCCGATCTTAAGGTGTGTGCCGTCACAGAAAGGCTTGGTTAGGGACGCACCGCATCGACAGAGCGCATAGGTCTCTCGATGCGGGACGGTCTCGCCTTCCTCCCACGCCTCAGAGCCGCCCTTTGCATCCGTGGTGATGGTCTGTTTGGCGAGGGGGACATCGCCGGTGACGATGTACGGGCCGTTTTCAGAAATGGTGACGCTAACCTTGCTCTTCGTCGTAGTCATGGATCAGCTCCCTATGAACAATTTATCTGGCGCCGCAACTGTATCCAATTATCTCGCTGTAGCTGTGCCTGCCTCATATCTCCACGGCGTCTGGGTGCTCGCCCTGTCGGAGAAGCGTGTATCGGTGTACTCGCTGAACTCGAGTCTCTTGTCCAGAACCCCCGTTTCGATCATTAGATCGCGCACCATATCGAAGTCGGCTTTGCGTGGAGCGAGGGGTTCGTACATAACGCGATCCATCGGATTGGTGAGCGCCCATCGAAGCAGCGCAGGCTTCTGATTGAAGTACAGGCGGCCCACGAAATCGGCGGCATCTTCACGATGAGGCTTGCTGGTATTGAGCCAGAGGCCGGATCGCGCGATGCCATCGACCAAGACCTGGACTACCTCAGGACGGTTGTCGATCAGATCCTGCCGTACCACAAGGATGCACGACATGTAGTCCGGCCAGTACTCCCGTGCCTCAAAAAGGACCCTGCCGTAACCCCCTATCTCCGCTTGGGATGGAAACGGCTCAGCCATCACAAAAGCGTCTATCGCATGTGCCTGAAGCGCACCGGAAACATCCGGCGGCGCCATCTCAACCATTTTGATTTCGCCGGGCTTGATGCCCCACACCTTCATGGCGCGAAAGACGAGCAGGCGCTCGTCGGAAAAGCGGCTCGGAATCGCAATCGTATGGCCACGCATATCCGCAAATGTCTTGATGGGGCCGTCTTTTTGAACCACCACGGCGCTCCCGTAGCGGTGTCCCAGGTAGACAATTTTGATTGGAACTCCCTGAGCCTTGAGTGCAAGCGCCATCGGAGCGACGATGAAGGCGGCTTGCACACGGTTGGAAATGAGCGCTTCCTTCATCTCGGGAAAGCCCTCGAACATGAGGGGCAGAAACTCCTCGCCCGATTGAGAGTATTTTGAAATGTAGTCCGTTACCGGGCAGGTGAGCTGGCAGGTGACGGGGATGTAGGCAACGGTAATCCTGCGCTTCTCGATCGGACGATAGTTGTTCAGAACGGCGACCCAATTCACGTTCAGATAGGAATGCAACGCTGAAATGAGCACCAGCCATCCCAATGCCAACAACAAACTCTTGATCTTAAGACTCATGGCGGAACCCCCATCGAACCGATGGTAATCTTTCCAGCCGGCGGAATCCGAGGTCCAAGATCAGCCCGATGACACCGATCAGCAGCATTGCCGCAATAACTAGGTCATAGCGCTTGCCCGAATTGCGGGAGTCTATGACCAGATAACCAAGGCCGGATTCGACGGCAATCATCTCCGCCGCAACCACGACCAACCATGCTATTCCGAGCGCAATACGCAGACCTATCAGGATCTGCGGCAGGGAAGCGGGGAAGACTACTCTCGCGAGAAGCTGCGTAGATGAAAGACCGAAGTTGCGTCCAGTGCGCTGGAATATAGAAGGCACACTGGAAACGCCGCTCACACACGCAAGCACGATCGGAAAGAAAGCGCCGAGAAAGATGAGGAAAACCGCGGCGCGATCTCCCACGCCGAAAAGGATGATCGCTATGGGAATCCATGCGATGGGGCTGATTGGCCGCAGTATTTGCAGCACGGGGTTCACCATCTGATTCGCCGCCGGATACAATCCCAGCGTCAAACCAAGCGGAATTCCAGCCACTGCCGCAGCGCCGAAGCCCATTGCGACGCGGCGCACAGAGTCCCCGATGTCATCCCAGAGAACGCCCTTCTCGAGCAACTCAGCCAATCCCTTCTCAACATCCAGAGGCGAGGGAAAGATGTTGGTGCCTGTCCAGACAACGCAGTAGTGCCAAAACGCGAGCATCAGCGCAGCCGCGAAAACCGGCCAGAAATATTTCTCCCAATTCCTTGGCTTGGACAGCGAATTCATACGGTGTATGCCTGGCCGATCTGCTCCAGGAGTTTGTCGCGCAGCTCCAGGTAATGGGGCGAGCTGATATTTCGGGGACGTTGAATATCGATCGTGAGTATATCCTCAATTCTTGCCGGATTCGAGCTCAGCACAACAACTCGATCGGCGAGTTGCACTGCCTCGTCGATATCGTGCGTCACAAAAACGATGGTTCTCCGCTCCGTTTGCCAGATTCGGAGCAGTTCTTTGCGCATAGTGAGCCGGGTGATCGAATCCAAAGCCCCGAAGGCTTCGTCCAGATAGAGGATGTCCGGATTGACTGCCAGGGCGCGCGCCACCTGAAGCCGTTGCTTCATGCCTCCCGATAGGTCAGAAGGATAGGTGCGCTCGAAGCCTTGCAGACCGATCAATTGAACGTAGTGGGCGATCCGTTGCTCACGTTCCGCACGCGACAATTTGGCTAGACCGAACCCGATGTTTCCTTCCACAGTCAGCCACGGGAAAACCCCATGCTCTTGAAAAACGAGAATGCGGCGAGGGTCTGGTCCGTGGACGGCTTCACCGTCAATGATCACCGATCCACTTGATGGAGCAAGAAACCCCGCGAGCACATTTAGCAATGTCGATTTGCCGCATCCGGAACGGCCGACAATACAGATGAACTCTCCATCTGAGATGTCGAAAGTGATGTCCTCCAGTACCGAGACGCTTTTGCCATCGCGCTCGAATGCCACACACAGCTGCTCCGCGCGCAGTTTCACCCCTGCAACTGCTGGCGTATTGGCCGCATTCGTCAGGGACACTAATCCTCCGAATAACTCCAGCGGAACGACTTCACGCGTTCAAACGATCGCATTCCCAGATCGAGAAGCAGTCCGATGGCCCCGATGATGACCATGCCAGCCACCACAAGATCGTAGCGATTGCCGGCATTGCGCGCGTCGACAATCAGAAAGCCCAATCCGGAGTTGACGGCAATCATCTCGGCTGCGACGACGACCAGCCATGCGATGCCCAATGTGATGCGCATGCCTACGACGAGTTGCGGAGCGACGGCCGGATACAGCACACGGGATACAAATGCGAATGGACTCAGGCCGAAATTGCGCCCTACATCAATGTATAACGCGGGGATGTTATGGACGGCGCTCATGGCGGTCAAGAGCAAGGGAAAAAAGCAACCAACAAAGATGAGAAAGACGGCAGCCAGATCGCCCACGCCGAACCAGAGGATCGCGACTGGAATCCATGCAAGCGGCGAAATCGGGCGAAAAATCTGAATCAGCGGATTGAGAGCCATTTCAGCGCGGCGATTCCAGCCAATTGCGAGCCCCATAGGAATCGCCAGGAAGGCGCCCAGTGCAAAGCCCCAGGTCACACGGAAGAGCGATGCAACGATGTACTTCAACAAGAGACCGCTGTGCATCAGGTCGCCGATGGCGCGCAAGACGCTCACCGGACCTGGTAAGAGCTGACCTGGATGCCGATTGATGGCAATCTGCCAGCAAATCAACAACACTCCAATGAAAAGCAAAGGCCGGAGCTGGACATGCAGTTTCAAGCTTGCTCGCTCACTTTCCTCTTTCGTCGCTAGCAGTCCCGGATCTCAGATTTACCCCAGTTCTCTTCGACGCTGAAACTTCAGCATCGAAGCGCCACGCGTGCAAAATATAAGTTTAGTCCTCACCCTATCTTAGCCGGATGTTGGAGGTCTGCGGTACACACCTTTGTGCTGATGTGGGGCTCCACCAAAAGGTGTATGCGAGCGCACCTAGCTGTCGGCAAGTATTCTGATGCGTCTGCTCTTTGTAAACAAGTTTATTTTTTCCCTTTCGACACTGGATGATCTGAACCATGACGATGTTGCCGTATCGGCAGCGGCCTTGGATTTAAATCTTATTCTGTGCGGGGACTGTAAATCCTGTGCATCGCGTTATAGACGGAGGATAGGGTATCCGTTGCACAGTTTCCGGTGCTCTGCTCTGGATTTGTCTCGCTGGGAAGGCGAACGACACCTAGAGGCCGGCCATTGCTTGGCCGTCTGAACTAGCAGCTCGGGCCTGCGGACTCGATACCGACCAGATAAACCATGAGGTTCGCCTGGTCGTTCCGAGCGGAGAAAGCTACTTCTTCAAAGAACCCAGAATCGCCTTCTGATTCACGAGAATCTCTTTCTGATTCACGAGAATTTCATCGAGAGCCTTCTGGTTCTTTTCGATAGCTGCCTGGTTGTGAAGGATCGTCTTCTGATTTTCCAGAATCGACGCCTGATGGCTGAGGATCGTTTTCTGATTCGCTACAACTTCCTGGTCTGCCATATCTCCTCTTTCTTTTTTGCTGCGTTTGCGGTTTACGACGGATGGACGTTCAGGCTCGTGACCTGGAGACACCCGACGCTGAAGATGATACACATTCGCCTGCTTCAGGTGGGAGGGGTGACAGCAAGTCCACAGATTTCCGCGCACTCGAGCCCCCCTGCGCTTAGGCTCCATTCATTGTCGCCTCGACTCGAATGCCCTGTCTGTTCCGTCTTGCTCAATTCCAAGAGTTGCGCCGTACTCTCCATCGCTGCCATCGCCAAATCGCGTTTCCAGGCGTTGTAATTCTGGAAACGCACTAAGGCCTGTTTGCATTCACTGAGAATGAGTTTCCAACTCATCAGCTCGCGTGCAGGGACTTCGTCCGTTCGATCCATGATCTTGAGCTCACGAACGGGCGTTCGACGCGCGGGCGGTGTGTGCGCTCTGTTAAAGTTCTCGCCATGCAAGTCTTCTTTGACCGGCTCGAACTCCAACGATTCTGCTTTGTTCCGCTGCTCATCCTAGTGCTCTGCACGGCAGCGCATCCGCTGCATGCGCAAGAGCCCTCTGCCCCGGCGGCATCTACACCCGCCGTGCCCGACTGGGCGCAGCCGGGATCTCCTACGCACGTTCAGGTGCCGCCAGCGGCAGATGTTCATAGGCCGAGCAGGGACTTTGATGCGCTGATCGGAGTGTTTCAGGGCCAGTCTGACATTGGCGCCGCCGTAGTACCAGGCAGTGCAAATTACGACGCCAACACGAAACAGTACACCCGGCTCCACCGACTGAGCGCACAATCGCAGGCGTTCCATACTTTTCCGAATGTGAATCCGGTAGACGGTTCCATGTCACTTCGCTGCCCACCCAAACAGGCCCCAAGTGAGCTCACGCTCGACAGAGATCAACGTTATAAGGCTAAACAATATGACCTCCAATATGACACTATTGGAGGCGACGATGGGCCCTGAACTGAACTGACTCAATCACTGTTTCTGACGGTTAGGCCGGGCAACTTGGTACATCTCTGCGCCGATCTTGTCGAATAGCGCATAGCGATCATCCCCTTCGACATAGACATTGAAATGAGACCTGCCGACAAGGAAACTGAAGTGTGGCTCGCCGCCT
>Ga0182018_10001287_pt1 | contig 28922 bp, 22 predicted proteins | sample 812P2MmetaG_FD_120490 | JGI IMG/M metagenome (GOLD analysis project Ga0182018, IMG submission 120490) | Permafrost microbial communities from Stordalen Mire, Sweden - 812P2M metaG | ecosystem: Environmental > Terrestrial > Soil > Wetlands > Permafrost | place: Sweden: Stordalen | collected...
AGATCGCCGCACTTCATTGAAAAACCAAACTCTCGCGTTAATGTTTCCAACCAAGCTTTGGTCCGCGATGATAAAGCTTCGCTGAGCGCCTTCCTCGCCGCGCTCATATTTTGTCTCAGCAGCCTGCGCGTTGCTTGCTCATTGCCATCTGTTTTGCTCTTCTGGCCCATTGAGTGGTTCATTTCCGCCTCCCGTACATCAAGTATCACAAGTGGTACATGTATTACACAATAGCGATTTGTATTGTTCACAATCCGATGGCGAAGCTATATTTCAGAGGTGGCGAGAACAGGCTTTCTAGTATTCCGAGTGAATCCGGAACTGCGGCGCGACATTCAGCAGATCGCTGATGAGGAACAGAGGACCATCACGCAGGTTTGTGAGATGCTGCTGCACGAAGGTGTCGAAGCCTACAAGAAGGAAGGGCCAAAGTTCATCCAGCGCCTGGTCGCCAAACAGAAGGCCAGGGTCAAAGACTCATAGCCCCAACGCGGAAGCTCAGTATGCGGCCTCCCATCGTGGGCATTGTTCTCGCAGTCATTCATCGTCTGGGTCGTTCCACCGAATAATGGAGCAGGGCGGTCCAGCCGGCACAACGCTCTGAAGTCCATCGGTTCCAGGACAGTGGGAGCAAGGTCAGTCGAAGGGCCCCGCCAGCATCGCATTGCCGACCAAGAGAACTACGTGATACTCACCGTATATACATTATTGGAGGTTGGTGCATGGGCACTCCGCGTTTTTCGTTCTGGAAACAGTCAGGCGGTCCGGCTGCCGAAACAATTTCGACTGAACAGCGGGGAAGTGGAGATCTTTCGGCGGGGGGATGAGATCGTCCTACGGGAAAAGGACGGCACCATGGTGCGAGCCTTCGATCTGCTGGCTGGGTTGCCGGATGATCTTGTCGTTGTTGCGCGCGCGAAGTATCAACCGCAGAAACGCAAGAGACTGTAATGGAGCCTCGCTATCTGCTGGAAACGAACATCTGTATTTACATCCGGCAAAAGAGGCCGGAGGAAGTCTTGCGCCGATTCCGCAAGCTCCGTCCCGGGGAAGCCGCTCTTTCAGTCATTACCTACGGCGAACTGCTCTATGGCGCCGCAAAGAGCGAGCAACGGGTGGCGGCGCTTGACCGGCTGCGTGAGCTCGTACATTTCCTGCCCGCACTCTCTTTGCCGGAATCGGCGGCGGAACGTACGGATCGATTCGGGCGGAGCTGGAATCGAAAGGCGAGATGATCGGAAACAACGATCTCTGGATCGCTGCGCATGCCGTGGTTGCAGGGCTGACACTGGTCACAAACAATGAAAGCGAATTTCGGCAGGTGCGTGGGCTGAAGCTCCAGAACCGGGCTGTCTAGGTGACGCGATCCTAAGTTCAGAAATCGCTTGCGCGCTGCGGACAAGACATTATAAAGTGGTATAGACACACTGTATCCATCACACTCTGGACACGTTTCCTTCGTTCGACCAATCCAACCTAGACGCAGGGCGTTGCACAATGGGCGCTGGCTGTTTTGCGTCCGGTGATCGCTGCGATCTGGAGTTTACTGGAGGATCTCGTGAGCAAGCTTTTGGAGAAACAAATTGTAGCTAATCGCGCTAATGCCAAACACTCGACCGGGCCAAAATCCACGGGCGGAAAAGGTAAATCTCGACAGAACGCACTGAAAAATGGATTGTTCGCCACAAATATTGTGGTCACTGCTGCTGGAGAACGAATCGCGGATTTCGAAAGGCTCACGGAATGGGTCTGGAACTCGGTTGATCCCGACGACGCTCTGGAAGCAATTCTGATCGAGGACTTCGTTCACAACTGATGGCGACGGCAACGTGTGCGCCGATGCGAATCCGCGGACATTCAAGGTCGTATCGAGAATCCTCAGATACATGATTTTTATTTGGGTTCCGATGAAATTCAAGCTCTATACCTTCACTTCGGCCTAGCTTTGGAACAATATCAATCAGCTAAGAGCAAACCTTCTGGCGATCTCAGTGAAATCGTTACAGAGTTGGAAAATGTGCGAAGGCGGCTGGCATCCACAGCTCTCGGGATCGAATTTCTTATCCATAGGGTGAATGCCGTCAAGATCGAAGCGGAATCGACCGGCCATATATCGGATACATCCGTTGCAGCCCTTCGCGCATGCGCTGGGCTTACGGATGATTTTGCCCCGCTCTGTAGTGCGCTCAACTGGATCAGCAAAACAGAATCGACGAAAGCGGCTGAACGTGCCCGAGCTGGGCAACCTGATGGTACGGGACAGACGAATGAGGTTGAACTGGACGACCAAGGGGGAGGCGAGAAGGAAGCCGGAAAAGGGAACGCGGCGGACGCCAAGTTTATGCTGCTTTCCCTGATCGAAATCGTCGTAGGCCAGCTTAACACTAGGAAACAGTCGATCGAGACGATCGAAAAATGGCAAGACAAAACTCTCTTGACAGCCGCCGTTTTTTCCACTGACGGCACATTCGATCGATTTGCGAGGGCAGAAACTACCTACGACCGCCGCATGTATCGGGCACTCGAAGCATTACTAGCAATGAAGCAGACGAAGATGCTACCAAAATGGTAACTTGATTAGCATTCATTACCCAGGGGAGTTCCGTTCTCGGGAAAAGCGAAAATTACAAAACGAACCCAACAAGCCCCTTGTTTTCAGTCTGCCCGTATACCGAGGGGTTCGGGAGAAGCGAGGGCCGCTCAGGTTGCGAACTGCTTCTCAGGGCGGGATTCACGAGTACGAGACAGAACGAGCCGGATACCTCCATCGTTTTGTAGAACGGCCAAAAGAGAAGGGCAAGTAGTGCAACCTTAGACGAAGAAACTAATGAGCACCACCTGGTGCTTCCGGCGGTGGCATCGCGCGTGTCGGGCGGACACTCCCTTCGGCTTCGCTCAGGGCAGGCTCTCTCCGCCAACCGCAGGCCGCCGAGTCAATGTAAAGTTTCGTCACGGAAACGAAGTAACGTCCCTCGTCATAACCGCCTTATTCGGGATAGTGTCCCAATTTGAAACGATACTTAATCAGGGAATTACTTGATCCGACGAGGAGAAGCATAGATAATGCAACTCAGACCCTTCTATTCTTACTGCGCCACGGAGTGATCATGCAACGATCCCCAGCTACCGCTCTGTCAGTGTGTGATTTTTTCGCGCTTAAACTTGCGATCCTCGTGTTTGCCGCCCTGAGCTTTTCCATCTTCAGCTTCGCCGCCACGCCGGATCGCGTCACCGGGCCGGTCGCTGGCCAACTGATCAAGCTTCCGGGGGGCGTTCCCTTAAAAGCGCAGGCACAATACGATCAGGGACCCGTCGATCCTGCACTCAAGCTGAGCTACATGACCTTGCTCACGGTGCCTAGCGCCAGCCAGCAGGAGGCCCTGAAGCAGTTGGTCGCGCAACAGCAGGAGCGGAGTTCGCCGCTCTACCACCAGTGGCTGACGCCGGAGCAGTATGCCGATCAATTCGGCCTCAGCTCCAACGACATTCAGAAGCTTACTGCGTGGCTCCAAGCCCAGGGCTTCAGCGTTCAGAGCGTGGCTCGCGCTCGTAACTACATCGTCTTCAGCGGAACCGCCGCGCAAGCTGAATCGGTCTTCCAGACCCAGATTCACAACTTCAAAGCAAATGGACAAACCAACTTCTCCAACATCACTTCACCTTCGATTCCCGCCGCGCTTTACGGCGTCGTGTCCGGCATTCGCGGATTGAGCAATTTCCGGGCGAAGTCCTACCTCCAACACAGGACGCCCAAATACACCTACCCAACTAACGATGGGGACGAGTACTTCCTCGCTCCCGCCGACATCGCCACGATTTACGACCTCAATCCGCTCTACGAACTTGCGACTCCGATCAACGGCACAAATCAGACGCTGGCGGTCGTCGGACAAACGGATGTGTATCTCTCCGACATCAATGATTTCCGCAGCGGTTTCGGTCTTTCCACCATCCCCACTACAGGCGTCGGCAGCTGCAATACCGACGCTAGCGGCCTTATCACCCCGCCGTGCGTCACAGCCAATTTCGCATACGTGCTGGTGAACGCCGACCCGGGTACGACAACATCCGCCGACGATCTTGGTGAATCCGACCTTGACATCGAATGGTCGGGCGCGGTCGCTCAAAATGCCCAAATCATATTTGTCAACGCCCCCGAGCAGAGCGGAACCGGCGTGTGGGATGCCTGGTACTACGCGGTCGATAACAATGTGTCAAAGGTTATTACCATGAGCTACGGCGGTTGCGAGCTTGGGGAGGCGCAGGACGGGACTTCCGGTCAAGGGACCTTCACATCCGATGAAGCGGAATTGACGGAGGCCAACACTGAAGGCATCACCTTCATGAATTCCAGCGGCGACAGCGGCGCGGCCGCATGCGATCCGCCTAATGACGATCCGAATGAACTGTGGGCCACGCTGGGGTTGGCGGTAAGCTATCCCGCCAGCAGCCCCGAAGTTACTGGCGTGGGTGGGACTGCGTTAACCATCACCGAGACCAATCCGGGCAGCCCGTATTGGAACAATGGGACCACTGGTGGCTCGGCCGTTTCCTACATTCCCGAGGGTGCCTGGAACGACATTCAGGAGATCGGCGCCTTTTGCGGGGCCAACCCAGGCGACTGCAACGATGACATCACGAACGCGCAGACGGCACAGGCATATCTTGGGGTAAGGAACGCTGGCGGCGGAGGCCCCAGCGGCTGCTATACCATCAATGCCAGCGGAAGTTGCACGGGCGGCTTCCCCCAGCCAAGCTATCAAAGCGGCCTGAGTATTTCCGGCCAATCGGCGGTCCGCTTCGTGCCCGATGTAGCTATGCTGGCTTCGCCCGACCTACCCGGTTACATCTTCTGCTCCGACGGAAGTTGCGCCGGCGGCATCGCCGCTGCCGTTGGAAATCTTTCCGTAGTCGGCGGAACCTCGGCTGCTTCGCCTGTCTTTGCCGGCATCGTGACGCTGATGAATCAATATGTGGTCCAGAACGGGCTTCAAGCCCACCCCGGTTTCGGTAACCTCAACCCCGGTCTGTATCGGATCGCGACCTATTACGATAACGAAGTGACGTCGTCGCTGAAAGCGTTTAACTCGGTCACTGCTAGCGACTTCGCCGCCGCCCCGGGCAGCAACCAGGTCTATTGCACGGCCGGCACTCCTGCGAGCCAGCCTGGGCTGGTTTGTCCGGCAGCGGTGAAGCCGGCAACGGAGGGACTGTTTGGCTATCTGTCCTCCGCCGCCGATGCCACTACCGGCTATAACCTGGTCACCGGCTTGGGTTCGGTGGATGCGAACAACCTCGCTACCGCAGTGGGCGATCTCTACGTTGCTACCACAGCTACACTCTCGTCAGGGGGAACGACACAGATCTTTCTCGGTCAATCCGTGACGCTGACGGTCGCTGTCACGTCACCGTCAAAACCGGGTACCGCGGCGGGCGTAGCGAGTTTCACCAACAACGGCTCAGCTTATGGCAATCCAATCACCGTGACCAGCGGTACCGGCACGTTGAACATCAGCCAGCTACCGGCGGGAAATAACAAGCTCATCGCGAGTTACACGGGAATGTACACGAATTCCACATCTAACTCAGTCACCGTGAATGTAGTCGCGCCGGCCTTCACGCTCGCGGCGGCAAACACGACACTCACGGTCGCGCAGGGCGCCACGGCCGGTCCGGATGCCATCACCGTCACCAGCAGCAGCCCCGGGTTTGTCACCGGCGGAGTAACTGCTGTGGCTTTAACCTATAGCTGTTCGGGCCTTCCTTCCGAATCGGCTTGCAGCTTCACTCCCTCCAGTTCTACTACCGCCGCAGTTTCGGTAAGTATCACAACGACAGCCCCGAGCACCGGGCAATTGCACGCTCCGCTCGGTCGCTCCAAGCAGATCTTTTATGCCATGCTGCTCCCGGGACTCTTCGGAATTGTGCTTACCGTGGGTACCAGGAAGCGCGCGGCTCGCGGTCTGCGCCTGCTGGGTTTGATCGTAGTGCTGGGTGTTTCTACTTTGTGGCTTGCCTCCTGCGGCGGCGGGGGATCGGGAGGCGGCGGTGGTCAGAGCAATCCGGGAACGCCCCAAGGCACTTACCCGATCACGATTAACGCCACAACCGCGGGTGGGACCGCGGGGACGGCCGCGGCCATCAGTCTCACGGTGAACTAGAGCGGACGATTAGAGACAACGATTGGTAAGCGGCGAGAGCCGGAAGACTTGGGCGCGGAGATCCTCCGCGCCCTTTTTGTTGCACTAACGCGCCAATGCCGCGGCATCCCTGGAACTAAGTCGTCGTCACAACCGCGCATTCAGACAATTACTTGATCAGACAAGGAGAAGGATAGATAATGCGCAAACCTTTCTATTCTTACTGCGCCATGGAGTCATCATGCAACGGTCCCCAGCGTCCTCAAGATTGAGGTCCTCGTCCAATCCACATATGCCCGTTCTTTCCATTCTTCTTGCTTGCCTTGTCATCGCCAGCCCGCTGTTAGCCCAGCAAACGCCGGCGCTGGTCACGCAGTCCGTGGATAACTCCGCGCGCACAACACTTCCCGGCAACGTCCATCCGATGGCCCGCGCCGAGTTCGACCAGGGCGAGGCTCCGCCCGACCTGCCCTTCAACCGCATGCTGCTGGTGCTGAAACGCAGCGATCAGCAGGAGATCACGCTGCGCCGTCTTATAGAAAATCAGCAATACAAGAAATCATCCAGTTATCATCAGTGGCTCACGCCGGAGGAATTCGGCGCCAAGTTCGGCCCCGCCGATTCCGATATCGAAGCCGTCACCAACTGGCTGCAGTCCAGCGGCTTCCAAGTCACCCAGGTCAGCAATGGCCGAACCGTAATTGAGTTCTCCGGCACCGCCGGGCAGGTGAAGCAGGCTTTCGGGGCGGCGATTCACAAGTTCGTAGTCAACGGCGAGTCCCATTGGGCCAACGTCAGCGATCCTTCCATCCCAACCGCCCTTGCTCCGGTGGTCGCGGGAGTGAATTCGCTGCACAACTTCCTGAAGAAGGCCCAGAATATCCGCGTCGGGACGTACTCCGAAAAAACCAGGCAGATCACCTCGCCTCGACCGGGAGTCACGGCTACTAATGGTTGCCCCCCGGGCGAAAGCACCTGCTACCCGCTGGGTCCGTACGATTTCGCTACTATCTACAATCTCTTGCCGCTCTGGACTGCGGCCACGCCAATCAACGGCGCCGGCCAGACCATCGCCATCGTCGGCCGCACCGACATCAATCCGAACGACGCCCCCACTTTCTGGAGTCTATTTGGGTTGGGTGTGAACGGCGTTCCCATCCCCACCCTCAACATCATCTATAACGGTCCCAATCCCGGAATTACCGGCGACTTGGGCGAGGCGGATATTGACACGCAGTGGTCGGGTGCGGCAGCGCCGGGCGCCACCATTGATTTTGTCGCTTCCGAATCCACGGAGACCGACGACGGTGTAGACCTGTCAGCTTTCTATATCGTAGACAATAACCTGGCCCCAATCATGAGCGAAAGCTATGGGACCTGCGAAGCCGACCTGGGCCAGGGCGGCGTCGGATTTTACAATGCTCTATGGGAACAGGCCGCGGCGCAGGGAATCACCGACATGGTTTCCGCCGGAGATAACGGCTCGGCAGGCTGCGACGACGACAACACCAACTCCCCGGCTAAAGGTGGATTGCAAGTAAACGGACTGGCTTCCACGTGGTTTAATGTCGCCGTCGGCGGCACCGATTTTAACCAGTACAACACTTGGACAAACTACTGGAATTCGACCAACGACCCGACCACACAAGAATCTGCCAAGGGTTACATTCCGGAAACCAGTTGGAATGACTCCTGCACAAATGCGATATGGGTGACACTGGGATGGGGATCGAACGCCGAGGCGGTCTGTAATAATTTGCAACTCAATGATCTTTTCCCCACTGGCGGCAGCGGCGGCGCGAGCACTTACTGGTTGAAACCACCGTGGCAAACTGGAGCCGGCGTGCCCAACGACAGCGCTCGCGACATGCCGGACGTTTCGCTGTTCTCCAGTTCAGGGTTCATGAGCTCGTTCTACCTCATATGCCAGACCGATATAACTGGCCCCTCGTTCTGCAGTCTGAACAACCTGGCGGGCTATGGCGGAACGTCGGTTGCATCCCCGGCCTTTGCCGGAATCATGGCTCTGGTGAACCAGAAGACGGGCTCACTGCAAGGTAGCGCGGGCCACGTACTTTACAACCTGTCATCACATCAGCCCACCGCCTTTCATGATGTTCCCGCTGGCTCGACCAACGCGATGCCCTGCGTGCCGACGTCTCCAAACTGCACCACTACTCCATCCTCGGACTCAGTTGGCGTGCTCACGGGCTACGCGACCACCACCGCCTACGATCTGGCGACCGGCCTCGGATCGGTGAACGCCGCGAACCTGGTGAACGACTGGAACAGCGTCACCTTCACTCCCACCACCACCACCTTGTCGCTGACCGTCCCCGCCAACACGACGCATGGCACGGCCGTACCGGTGACAGTGAGTGTGGCGTCAAGCTCCGCGACCGGCGACGTGGCCCTGCTCGTCAGTCCAAAGCCGGGGACTCCGGGCATTGATTGGAACACGCTGAAAGATGGTACGGTCACATGGTCGACCAACTTGCTCCCGGGCGGCACCTACAATGTGATCGCGCACTACGAAGGCGATACGACCTACGGCGGCAGCTACTCAAGCCCGTCGGCAAGCATCACCGTCAAACCGGAAAGTAGTGTCGTGGTTATGCCGGGTGTGGACGTCGGAGCGGACCAGACCACCGGTCTTCCCATTTATGCGAGCTCAGTTGTCTACGGTACTGGCGCCGGTGCCTCCTACTTGCTCCGGGCCGATGTGTACAATTCGCAGGACACGGTATGCACCACCGAGGTTCTCGGCGAGATTGCGTGTCCGACCGGCACCATAACCTTCACCGATAACGGCGCCGCGCTGGACGGCGGAACCTTCAAACTCAATAGCTTCGGATACACGGAAGATCAGGGGATTCAACTCACCGGCAGCGGCGGTACGCCCCCCGGTACGCACGTTCTGGTTGCGAGTTACAGCGGCGACGCCAGCTACAAGGCGAGCACGGCCACCACCACGGTCACCGTCACCAAGGCGCCAACCACCATAGGCGCCATCACTGCTCCCTCAACAGCAACTACAGGTCAGCAATTCAATATCAGCGCTACGGTCAACACCAACAGCAATGGGGCGGCGCCGACTGGCACAGTTTCTTTTTTCGCCAGCGGGACCCTGCTGGTGGTCTCACCTCCAGCAGTCGGGCCTTCCGGGGGCAACGACTCCCTAAACGTAAGCGTGTCCGCTTCGATCGCCACTTCCGGTACCTACGCGATTACCGCAAGCTACTCCGGCGACGGCAACTACGCGAGTTCAGCGCAAACCAACCCGGTGAGCGTCGTGGTCAGCCCGGCACCGGTCGATTTCAACTGGACCAGTACGGGCAGCACTTCGCATACAGTCTTGTCGGGACAGACGACTCTGGCCTATACCTTCACCGCCACGCCTACAGGGGGAACCTTCCCTGTGGCCGTCCAATTCAGTTGCACACCCTCCAGCCTGCCGGACTCGACCGTAAGTTGCCAATTCAGTCCGTCGGCGACAATCGCGGCTGGATCGGGCGCAACGCAAGTCTCAATGACCATAACCACTACGGGCCCCTACACGGGGACGGGAACGCAATTGCGTCGCCGCGCTGACAACCGCGCGCCGTGGCTCCCGCTGGCGCTGCCGCTCGCGGGCATTGTGATGGTTGGCCTGGCAGGACGGAAAATATCGAAGTACTCGGCCATCGCCGGCCTGTGCGTGTCGCTCGGGCTCCTGGGGCTTCTGTTTGCCTGCGGAGGTGGAGGCGGAAGCAGTCCCCCGCCCGCAACCAACGTTACGGTAAGTGCGGGAGTTCCGGCGAGTGTGTTCCCGAATGATGCAGCCGATGGCTGGCCCAGTCAGACAGCGCAGTTTACGGCAACAGTCACGAATAACAGCAATACGGCCGTAACCTGGGCCGTGGTCGGAGGCAGCGCCAACGGCACCATCAGCGCGAGCGGCTTGTACACGGCTCCCACCGCGGTTGCAGGTCTCCCGCCGGCCGTGACCGTTACGGCGACTTCCGTGGCCGCCCCAACCGCGTCTGGATACGGTCAGGAAACGCTTTACGCCGCAACCGTCCCTGGAACCTACAACAATATTTTCGTGACAGCGACCGAAGGCACAATACTGTACTCGGATCCGGTAACACTGGTCGTGCAGTAGTGGTGTCAGTATTAGTGCAGCAGTATGGATTGCGGTAATCGGCTGAGTTGACACTTGGGGCGTGGAGAGAATCCTTGCCCTTCTTGTATTAGCGGACTAATGGCACCGCATTCTTGTGACTCAGTCGTCGTTGTTCAGCCCTAGTTACTCAGTCGTCGTCCGGGTCGGTCGGCGGCGTTTTGTCATTCAGAAAATACTGCGCGTCGAGAGCTGCGGGGATGGCCTGAAACTGCAAGGGTGTCTGCGCGTAGTTGAAACAATCGGAGAAGTCATCCGCCGCCGCATCCGCGTAGCCGAGCGAAGGCAGACCGAATGTAGTTTCAATGAACTTCAGGATGCTGCCAAAATCATGCTGCGTGTGGGAAATGTACTGCGCCTTGGCGTAAGGCGAGACCACAATCAGTGGCACCCGGAAGCCGTACACATAGCCGCATCCCCACTGCGCGCAATTGATCAGCACTTGCGGCGGCGCGACATGGTCGTACCAGCCTCCCCAGTCGTCCCACGTAATGAAGATCGCGGTGTTCGCCCAATAGGCGCTGTTGCCAATCGCATTCACCACCGACGACACCCATGACGGCCCCGACCCATCGTTAGTCGCCGCGTGATCCGACGCCTGGCCGCTCGGAATCACCCAACTCACGTCCTGCAACGCGTTGTTGGCAACGTCAGTAAGTATCTGCGTCTGATTGAGAATGACATTGCTAGTCCAGTCCGGACCGCCGCAGGTGCCATTGGCCGTCAAGGTTCCGCAGATGTGCTGGATCGCTTCCGGGCCGATCCAGAGCGCGTCGCCCGTCCCGTTTGTGTAACCCGAGGAAGTGTAATAGCGCCAGGTATTGCCGTTTGCTTCCAGCAAATCGCTTAGCGTCTTGTGTTCAAAACAGGGGAAGATCGGGGCGTTGGACTTTTCGTTGCCGGCCGGATCGATCAGCGCGACCGTGGAACCTGCGGGCGCGTCGCAGCCCGCGTCCGGAAAACCGCTCGTCTTCGGATTTTCCGAGGCAAAGAGATTGCTCCCCGTCGCCGGAGTCGAGGTTCCGGCAATGATGAACTGATGCGCCGGAAAGCTGGGTCCCTGGTTGGTCTGGAACATGCGGTCGCCGAAAGTGTACTGCTCGGCCAATGCGAAGTAGGGCTGAACGTCGGCTGGATTGACGTACATGAATTGGGGGTTGGGATGCGCATTGGGAGGGCAGTTGGCGGCGGGAGTGCACGTGATCAGACTCGCCCCGTCCATTTTGCCTCCGTCGTACATGGAAACAAAGGCGGTATGGGAGTGGCTGAGATCGTAATTTTGAGGATTGGAGCCGTTTGTCCCCAGGTCGATGGGACTGAGCGGAATGGTCTGGCCCAGCGAGTTGCCGTTTTGGACAATATCCGCGCCCCGGTTGATCAGCACCGGATCCTGGAAAAGATTATCCGGAGTGCGGTTCTCCTGGACTATCACCACCACGTGCTGAATCTTTCCCACCACCGGTGGAGGCGGCGAACCGCTACCGCCGCCGCAGCCGTTGAGACTTACGAGAGTGCCTCCCGTGGCCAAAAGCAAGATTGCGAATACTAAGATGCGAAGCTTGATCATTGCTGTCTGTTACCTTGCGAGAGTCTCATTACTCGGGGATATTAACCCGGCCGCGCGGCGTTCTACTCGGATAACTCCACAAATTTGCGCGTAAGGTCCCGAAATGGCACACGTTTCTTGGATGCGACTTCGGGTATCAGTTGCAACTTGAAATACTACAGAGAATGACCGGGGGTTACAACGGGCGAGGCTCACTACTAACTCAGTTCTACGTTTCCGGGGGATCGGACTACAAGTAAAGACGCGAGGGGTCAGCCCTCCATGGTGGAGATATCGCCCGCGTCAACGCCCGCTTCCTTGGCCTTGAGAATACGTCGCAGGATTTTGCCCGATCTTGTCTTGGGCAGCGCCGCCACAAACTCCAACGAAGATGGAGTCGCGATCGGCCCCAGTTCTCGACGAACGTGTTCGATGAGCGCCGCGGCCAGAGCATCGGAAGGCACGTGATCGGCACGAACTTGCACAAACACTTTGATAGCCTCGCCTTTTATGGCATCGGGTACACCAATGGCCGCCGCTTCCGCTACCGCAGGATGCGACACCAGCGCGCTTTCAACTTCCGCCGTTCCGATGCGGTGTCCGGCCACGTTGAGCACGTCATCGTAGCGGCCGAGCACGGCGATGTATCCGTCTTTGTCTTTGGTCGCGACGTCGCCGGTTATGTAATAACCGGGAATCACTTGCCAGTCGCGTTCATAGCGTGCCGGGTCGCCCCAGACGGTGCGCAGCATGTGAGGGAAGGGCCGCTTGAGCACAAGGCGGCCTCCGACTCCGGCAGGAGCTGATTTGCCGTTTTCGTCGAGCACATCTGCCTCGGCTCCGGGCAGCGCCACGCCGACCCTTCCGGGCCGGGTCGCCATGGACGGCGGCGTGCCGAGCGTAGGGCCGCCCAGCTCCGTCTGCCACCAATTATCGATGACGTAACCCCACTTGCCATCGCCGGCAAGATGGGTTTGTGCCCAGCGCCAGGCTTCAGGATTCAGCGGCTCGCCGGCGCACGCGATCACGCGCAAGCTGGTCAGGTCGTGCGCTGCCGGATAGCTCTCTCCGTAGCGCATGAACATACGCAACGCCGTCGGCGCAGTGAACATCTTGGTCACGCCGTAGCGTTCCACGATTTCCCAGGCAATTCCCGGATTCGGGTAATCGATGGCTCCTTCGCGGAAAAGCGTGGTTACGCCGGCGCAGAGCGGCGCGTACACAATGTAGGAATGGCCGACCACCCAGCCAATGTCGGACGTACACCAGAAGATGTCGCGGCCGCCTACATCGAAGTAGTTTTCCAGATGGTAAGTTGTCCCCACCATGTAACCGCCGTGCACGTGTACCACGCCTTTCGGCTTGCCGGTTGAGCCGGAGGTGTAGAGCAGGAAGAGCGGATCTTCGGCGTCCATCTCCTCCGCGGGACAATGCGGCGAAAATTTAAGCAGCTCATTGAAGTCGATCTCGCGGGGAGGACAAAGTTCGGTCTTCCCGCGCGACAACACGACGATCTTTTCGACGCACTCCAACTTCTCCACAGCCTCATCGACGATAGCTTTAAGGGCCACCGTCTTGCCGCGCCGGAAGCCGACGTCCGCCACAATCACGACTTTGGCCTGGGCGTCGGTGATACGGTCGCGCAGGGCGGTGTGGCCGAGGCCGGCATATACAACGGAATGAATCGCACCGATGCGAGCGCAGGCCAGCATGGCGACCGTGCCTTCGATCGTCAAAGGCATGTAAATCACCACGCGATCGCCTTTCACTACGCCCAGTGATTTCAGGCCGTTGGCGAAGCGGCAGACCAGGCGGTGGAGTTGTCCGTAGGTGACGGTGCGCTCGCTGCCATCTTCGCCCAGCCAAATGAAGGCGGCGCGATTGCGTCGTTCCGATTCCGCATGACGATCGAGGGCGTTGATGGTGATGTTGGTCCGGGCGCCTTTGAACCAGCGATGATGCACTCCGTCCCACTCCAGCACGCGGTCCCACTTCCGCGACCAGGCGAAGCGGGACGCATAATCTCCCCAGAAACTTTCGGGGTCCTTCCGCGCGCGCGCGCATTCGCCCAACCAGTCTTTCTGAATAACATTGCGGGCTACGATCTCGGGCGCGGCGTATTCCTGATCCATGACCAGGAGGTTCGAAATGTTCTCCGGCTTGGAGGGGGTGAGAGCGCTCATGCGGACCTCCCGGCGAGTATCACAAAGACTAAGCGCCGAAATACTAACAGGATAGCGTCGCTTTTGCTCGGCCTATCAGTGGCAAGGGCGCTTGGAAATCAGACCGCCAAGTAGCCAGCGTGAGAGTGGTCGGTCAAAATGAGACGACTGCGCCTCGTGTTGGAAGATGTACGCCGACGGGCAGCGCTGCGGATAAAAAGTCGCTTGACCGTCTTGCCAACCGGAAAAATAGGAGTACAATCGCAGCCGTTTTGCGTTCCGAAAACAAAGTCACAGCTAATTCAGATGGCGATTAGAGGTCCGAACAATATGTTGCCCAGGCCCCGTCGGCTAGAGTTGTCAATGTTGACTAATTCAATGAAAGGCTCCCGGTTAAGGAGAACGACACAGTTTATGAACCTGAAGCGATGGCTTTGCAGTTCACTACTGGTGGCCGTATCGGTGGCGCCAGTCTTTGCGGGAACGAATGATGACTCGGAAACGAAAAACGGCCCCGCCGCCAATACCGCCAATACATCGAACGCCGCCGAACCGGCTGCCGCTCCCGCAAGCCCCAATCCCTCGCCGGCTCCGTCGCCGAGCTTGTCTCCAGCCGCTGCGGTTGGAAACGCAAATGTAAACGCATTGCTGAACGTGCTGGTGACGAAAGGAGTGCTTGCGTCCACGGAGGCCAATGCGATTCGGAACGCAGCCCCCAACGCCGAATTCCAGCTCCTGCTGGAAGCACTCAGTCGCAAAGGTATATTGAATGCGGCGGATTTGTCGGCGGCCGCGAATCCCTCCGCCGCTGCGACGCCGGCTCCCGACGCGGAACCTGTGGTGTCTTCGACTTTGTCTTCGTCTTCGTCGGGGACGACCGCGGAAGCTTCGTCGGAACCGCAAACCCAAACCCAGCCCGGGCCGGGGCAACCTGTCCCATCACGGGTAGCGGGCGAGCTGCCGCATACTCCACCTGCGGTGATAACCGCGGTGACCCCGGTCCGCGTGTTCCCGATCGACGCGCCTAAGACCGGTGGACTGGCTGGCATCAAGGCGGGCCCGATCACGCTTGCTCCTTACGGCTTTATCAAGGCGACGGCCGTGCACGACAGCAGCGATCCCGACGGCGATGACTTTCCGTTTCCCGGCATATGGCTGAACTCGGGGAATATTCTGAGCACCGGCCCGACCAAGGATCCCGAGTTCCACATCAAGGCGCGCTCCACGCGCTTTGGGCTCAACCTGGAATGGCCGGACGCGTCGAAGAATCTGACGCTGACCGGCAAGATCGAGGGCGATCTCGAAGGCAACTTCAGCGAAGTCGACAACCGCGACGTTACCTCGATCCGCAGCAATATGCCGCAACTGCGCCTGGCTTTCCTTCGTCTCGATTACCATGCCAGCGAACACACCGACATTTTCTTCGTTGGTGGACAGGACTGGACGCTGTTCGGATCCGGCGCATTGATGAACATCGTGGAAACGACGTTCAATGGCGCATTTTGGGGCAACACCTACGGCCGTTCGCCACAAATGCGTGGCGGATTCATCCAGACGCTGGATCAGCCACACCATGTCAACCTCGAGGGACAAGTTGGGATCATGATGCCGAGCTCAGGTCAAATCGAAAAGCTTGGATCGCTCGAACTCGCCGGCCAGATCGGGCAAGGCGAGCGCGAAGGCGCCGACTCTGACCGTCCCGAGTGGGAAGGCAGAGTGGCCTTGAGCTACCAGCTTGACCCGGCCCCGGGAGTCTCTCCAGCACAGATCGCGCTCGTTGGATTCCATGGCTCGCGCACATCGATCGCTTACAATACGTCCGCAGTCGGTTCGTCGGTACCATACGGGACACTGTGCGCGACAACCAACTACTGCACCGACTTCCCCAACGGCTTTCAAGCTTCCAGCACAATGTGGGGCGGCCAGATCGTGGCGCAGATTCCCACGCGGTGGTTCACCCTGGTCGCGACCGCCTATAAGGGAGGCGACTTGCGCTTCCTGCTCGGCGGCCAACTCAACACTTTCGCGACCGATGTGAGCGGACTGACCGGCATACAAGGACCGTTCCCCACTCTCGATGGCGGTCCGCTCGCTGCTGCCGGTGGCGCCGTGCTGGGTTGCTCGGGCGCGTTTACCTCCACTGGACCGGCGGTGAACGGCATTACTCCTGGAAGCTGTGCCGGTTCGGTTGTGGTTGCTCCGCAGCGGCCAATTCGTTCTTTTGGCGGGTTCGTCCAACTCGGGCTGCCGCTTTCACGGTGGTTTAACGCCGATCCGCACGGTCACAATGCGGGCTGGCAACTTCATTTCACCCTAGGCAAGGACCAGGTTGTGGATCGTGACCTGAATAATCCTGGCTTTGTCGGCGCCTACAACGGCGGCGGCACCGCCCCACTGCCCCTTTTGATGGGCAAGAGCGCCATAGCAACCCTGTACTACAAAATCAATACCTGGGCCACGTTCAGCTTGGAGCAGTCGATTTACGCCACCCGTGGTTTGGACCACGCCAACATTTACACGATTGCTGGAAGTCCATCCAACGAATGGCAAGATCACCGCACGGAGGCCGGGCCGATCTTTACGTTCTAGACCGGACCTTCAGCAGCTGATTGGGGGTACTGGCTATCAAAGAAAGGGGGACGGGCTCCACTCAGGCGATGACCCGCCGGTGGGTCGGTCCCCCAAACCTTTCGGCAAGCTTAGGGTCAGGATGACAATCCGTTATTTGTTCAGGGCAGTGGTTGGAGGAGTTGGGTTGATGAGTATGCGTAGATCAGTTCTGCAGGCCGGTCTTTTGTTGGTGGCCATGTTAGCGAACGCCGCTTCGCTGAAAAACAACCTGCGGATCACGGTTCTGGATTCTGTAACTCGAGCGTCGAGCGCTAACAACAACAACGGCGTTCCCCTTAATTGCGACCAACTTACTTTCGATGCTTATTGTCGTTCCACGACAAACGTGCCGCTGGTGAGTAGCTTGCTCGTGCAGGCAGGCAACGAGCCTCCATTCTGGATCAGTTGCACCATCGAGTCAAGATTCTCCCGGTGCGCACCGATGCCCAGAGGCGCAACTTTGGACGCCAGAAGAGAGAAGAAAGGCATCACCGTCTACTACGAGGATGACAAGGGCAAGGAGCGAAAGCAGTTCTACACACTCGTACCGGGGGATGCAAAGGCCGACACCGTGGCGACTGCGGCCGTAGTTGCAACTCAGCCAGCTCCCGCGGCAGCAAAAGCGGTGCAGCCTCCGGTTGCGCCGGTTGCGCCCGTTACGCGCGCGGCAGCACCAGTGCAGAATGCGCCGGCGCCCGCGGCGGCACCAACGGCAGCACCTACGCAGAATGCAGCGGCTCCCGGCCCGGGCTGGGTGCGGACGGCCGCTCCCGAGAAAGTCAGTCCCGAGAAAGTACGATGTGATTTCAGTTCCACACCCTCGGGCGCGGAAATAACCGTGGACGGCAAATACGTGGGCAACACGCCATCCCAAGTCGGCCTTAGCACCGGCACGCACACGGTCGTCGTTTCAACCCCGGGTTTCGCCCAGTGGAAACGGGAACTGGCAGTGCAACCCGACTCGAAATTGAACGTGAGCGCAGTTTTGCAGAAGGAATAGCAGTGACCTGCGTGCGATGGTCACTGCGGTAAGAAAATTCGAAAGTGTACCCGGTCTTGTTCGCTGCTACTGGCCGGCAGTTTGAGTCCGGGAGTGGGTTTCTTTTCCCCACCCCTGCAGTACCTGGAGACGGCAACGGATCCAGATTTGGTCCGGGACTAAAATACTGCAGTCAATGGAGGAAGGTATGGCGAATACCGCGCAAGTGGCGGGAATGCGTAATGCGGATTACAGCATCTGGCGGGTGATTATGGCGTCGTCGGTCGGCACCATGATCGAGTGGTACGACTTCTACATCTTCGGCAGTCTCACTGCCATCCTGGCCCTGAAGTTCTATCCGCCTGGCAACGATACCTTCGCCTACCTTGCCTATCTCGCGACTTTCGCGGTCGGCTTCCTGGTGCGGCCTTTCGGCGCACTGTTCTTCGGCCGCATCGGCGACCTGGTCGGACGCAAATATGCCTTTATCGTGACCCTCTCCATCATGGGTCTTTCGACCTTTGTCATCGGCCTGTTGCCCTCCTACGCGACGGCGGGCTGGTTCGCACCGGTCGTGCTGCTCTTGATCCGCATCCTGCAGGGGTTGGCGCTCGGCGGAGAGTACGGCGGCGCTGCCGTTTACGTGGGCGAGCATGTCCCCGACAACAAGCGCGGCTACTATACCAGCTTCATTCAGATCACGGCCACGCTGGGCCTTTTCGTCTCGCTCATCGTGATTCTGATTACGCAGAACTCGATGTCGAAGGAAGACTTCGCAGCTTATGGCTGGCGCATTCCTTTCCTTGTGTCCATCATCCTGGTGCTCATCTCCCTCTACATCCGCCTGAAGATGAAAGAGTCGCCGATCTTCGCGCAACTCAAAGCCACAGGGATGACCTCCACTCAACCGCTCAAGGATGCATTCACCAAGTGGGCGAATCTGAAGCTCGTCCTGATCTCGCTCTTCGGAGCGACCGCGGGGCAGGGCGTGGTCTGGTATACCGGACAGTTCTACGCTCTGTTCTATATGCAGACCGTACTGAAGGTGAATGTGAAGACCGCCAACATCGTGGTCGCCATCGCTCTTCTCATCGGGATGCCGTTCTTTACCGTGGTGGGCGCGCTGTCTGACCGGATCGGCCGGAAGAAGCTCATGATGGCGGGCTGCCTGCTTGCGGTCGTCACCTACATTCCCATTTACAAAGCCATGGAGCGCGCCGCGGGAAATAATGTTGTCACGGTAAAGTCCGGCAAAAACAAGGTAACCGGCGCTACTACACTTACCCCTATGACGACGGATGCAACGGGCGCTCTGGTTCCTGCCAAGGAAGCTCCTGATCCTAATTTCTGGATGTTGGTGCTCTGGGTCTTTGTGCAGGTTCTCTGGGTATGCCTGGTTTACGGCCCCATCGCCGCTTACCTGATTGAGGCCTTCCCGGCGAAGATTCGCTACACTTCGCTCTCTTTGCCCTATCACATAGGCAACGGCGTATTTGGCGGGTTGTTGCCATTAATCGGCCTGTGGTCGGTAGCGGCCACCGGCAATATCTATGCCGGGCTCTATTACCCGATGATTGTGGCTGGCGTGACGTTTATCGTAGGAAGTCTGCTGCTGAAAGAGACGCACGGCGTGCGTATCTGGGATGAGGCCGGAGGGCGCTCGGCGGCGGCGGATTGATAATTTGGGGGCGTCCCCGGACGCCCCCACTTCAGATTGCCAGTGTAGAGCGGGCCGGCCCCGCCCGCTGCCCTTGGTGTTGGTGTTGCCCTTGCTTTTGTTTGTGTGGAGCGGACACTCCTGTCCGCTGCTTTTGCCCTTGCTGTGGCCCTTGCGTTTGTGTGGATAGAGCGCCCCGCCCGTTCCCGCTACAACCGCCGCCAGCGCCGCTGAGAATAATCCAAATCCCCAGGGCAACACAACCACGGGGTCGGGCACGGTTGTCTTGACTAGCCACTCGAAATGCAGGGTGATAACTTTACTTGGATACATGAGACTCAATCGCCTATTACTCATCGGCCTCACCATCCTGATGCTGGCTGATTACGTTGGGCGAGGAGTAATTGACGCATGGTCCGCCGGAAAGAATGACTTTTCGGATCCTTTCTGCGGGGCCTGGCTGTGGCGGCACGCGATGAATCCGTATGACGTTACCCTCGCGACTGCCGCGAACCTTTCGCTGGCTGGCTCTCATGACAAAATTGTGCCGGTGTATCCGCTCACGACTTACGTCCTCACGGCGCCCCTGACCTTCGTTTCATGGCATGCTGCGAACGTCGTGTGGGCCATCCTCGGAACGGCCGGAGTCGCGGTGATTGCGTTTTCGCTGGCACGCCTGCATGGGTGCACGGCGGCGACCGATATTTTCTGGCTGGTGTTCGCTTTTGTCTTCACGTTTGCCCCTTTTCACACAGCCGTTCACGGCGCTAACGTCGTGGTAATCTGCCTCGCCCTGTGTATGTGGGCGGTGTACGCGGCAAGCCAAAGATGGGATATCGCAGCCGGCGTCGCCCTGGCGGTAAGCATTGGATTGAAGCCGCAACTGGGTTTTTGGATTCTGCTGTTCTACTTATTGCAACGCCGCTGGCGTGTATTCGTGACCGTTACTTTGATCGGAATGCTTCTGCTAGCGGTCGCACTGTTGCGTATCCCCGAGCCGGTGACGAGTATTTTTCAAAACTACACAGAGAACCTGCACTACTGGTTTGGACGGGGCGGCCAAAATGACTTTACAACGGCAAACGCGCTGCGCTTTCAGCTGATGAATGCGCAGGTCGTGCTCTATCCCCTGGTGCGCACTGTGTTGCGAGCAAATATCCTGGCGTGGGCGCTGTGGCTATTAGGAATTGGCGTGTGGTGTTGGACGTTTCTCAGGGCGCGCGGAGTATCCGAGAACCTGGCGCTCTCATCCCTCTTGGCTTTAAGCCTGATCCCGTTCTATCACCGGTCGTACGACTCAGGATTGGCGGTGTTCGCCCTTTGCTGGTGTCTTGGTGAAAGCACGGGACGTGTGAAATGGCCCGCCAGGGCCGCGTTCCTTCTGCTATTGGTTCTTTTGCTTCCGGGCCAATCTGTACTCTTGCGAACCCATTCGTCGGTGCCGGGATGGGTCAGTTCGTCCTGGTGGTGGAATGTAGTATTAGCTCCCTACGCAGTCTGGACACTGCTGGCGCTAAATTCGGTGCTCCTATATGCCTATGCCCGGTCAGGGCAGAGCGCCAGGGTCTCCCAGAATGACACCGATACTACTCACTCGGAAGCAACCCGAAATCGCGGATGATCTAATTGTCGCTATGCGCCGAACGGACAAACGAGTGTCCAATAGTTATTCGGCACGCATGACCTTGTCTCATTTTGAAGGCACCGCAACAGGCATCTGCTGGCGGAAACTGAATGTCACAGAGATTGGACACAGCAGAGCGAGGCCAACCAATGAAGTCAGGTTACCTCGACTTGCCTGTAATGCTCACATTGACTCGCGATGTCGCTTTCACAGTGGGCACCGGACCATTCGTCCACGATTTGGCTTCCACGATTACCGTTGGAGGACTAGGAATGTCAACGGGGGCGGTGTAAAGCCCGGTACCAGAGATGGTGCCGCAAGCCGATTTTGAACAGCCGGAACCGGAAACGCTCCAGTCCACCCACGCATCTGTTAGGGCCTTCCCTGAAGCAGAAAATTGTTGTGTTGAGCCAGCGGGAACTTGAACGTCACCGCACGGCGAAATACTGATACCGATTCCGGTTGGTCGGAGGTTGTAAAAATAATAGAAGCGCAGGCCGAGGATTTCGCCGGGAAATTCTTCCGGCAGTGGCGGGAACGGCGTCGATGCGGTAATGCTCCCCCACGCGGCCCGGTCGAGTGCCGCGTCGCCAGACGAGGTGTGAACCACCATCCCCGTCGTTTTGCCATCCTTCAAGATACTGAATTCAATCGAGACTTTGCCCTGTTTAAAGAGCGGTGCAAATATCGACGGCGGCATCTGGTTATACCATTTCTTGCGTACGATTTGCGCGATCTGCTTAAGATACGGGCCGAAATCCACGCCCATTGTGTCGGTCAGGATTTCCAGTTGATCCGCAGCCTTCTCACCGCCCCGGCCCCGGGTCAACCCGTAATCGCCCGCTTGTCCGGCACCGGAGTGCCCGCTCTCGCACGGGTTCGGGCTTGAGGTAGCTGACGACTGGCTGTTAGTGGAACCGCTGCTGCCGACATCAGGCGGTTTCGTCTCGGCGGTCTGGGCGAAAACGACACTGGAAGTTGCCAATATGGCGATGCCAACCAATCTTTGGCCGATGGACATGCATGCCTCACGCGATCAACAGGGAGGAAACGCTTGCGTTGCGCCGACCAGCTTAACACCGTCCTGCCCCACTATGACAGTTCACTGGGCCAGTTCAGTACCTCCTTACATTTGACAGGTGAATCCGTTAAGTGAACGACAGGCGAACGACAACGCCGGAAAGCACGGTAGAGCAAAGCATCGGCGGCTTAAACTTAATTGGTGGGCAGTGCAGGACTCGAACCTGCGACCTCCTGCTTGTAAGGCAGGCGCTCTAACCAGCTGAGCTAACCGCCCGCTCCGGCGGACGCGACACCAGCGGGTTTGCCGCGGCTCGCGAAAAAATCTCCAAAACTTATGCTGAGGATACTGGACCGCTCCCCGCCGGTCAAACCAGTATCGCCAAACCCGTCCCTCTGGCGTCTGCTTTTTATGGTCGCGCGAAATGATTCCATGCCTCAGCCGCCTGCTACACTTTCTGCGTGCGAAAATTGATCGTCAACGCCGATGATTTTGGTCTGACTGCGGGAGTGAATCGTGCCATCGTGGAGGCTCACCGCGGCGGAGTGGTGTCATCGGCGACCCTGATGGCCAATGGCGCAGCGTTCGACGACGCCGTGACTGCGGCTCGCTCGGTTCCCAATCTCTCGGTGGGGTGCCACGTCGTATTGGTGGATGGAACTCCCGTGTCGCCGCCGGGGTCGCTGGATACCTTGCTGGCGATTCGATCGGCGGAGCCGGGCAAGTTCTATTCCAGCCTTTCGGCCTTTGCCGCGCGCGCCATGCTGGGAGGCTTCGATCCCGATCAGCTGGTCGCAGAGGTCACGGCGCAAATAAGGAAGATTCAAGCCGCCGGGATTCAGGTGACACACCTCGATACCCACAAACACGCCCACATCTTTCCCGAAATTCTTGCAGCCTTGCTCCGGGCGGCGCGGATCTGCGGGGTTCGCGCCATCCGCAATACATTCGTTCCCGTTAAAGCGATGTCGCGGCAATTCAAAGGCAAGAGCGGTCTCTGGAAGCGCTACGGCCAGGTGCGCATGCTGCATACTTTCTCCCGGCAATTCGGCCGGCAGACCAAGCGCGCTGGACTGCTTACGCCAGACGGTGTGGTGGGAGTGGTCGAGACCGGTTCGGTCGACGATTCCTTGCTGCGCCAGACGCTCGCCAGCCTGCCGGAGGGAACCTGGGAACTGGTCTGCCATCCCGGTTACAACGACGCCGACTTGGGCGCAATCCACACCCGATTGCTCGAATCGCGCGAAGAGGAGCGGCGTCTTCTGACTTCGCCGGAACTGCGCAAGTTCCTGGAGGAGCAAAAGATCCGCGTCATTAATTATCGGGAGTTTATAGAAACCTTCGCGGAAAACCATCCCTAAACCAAGGTTTTAGGTGCCTAAAGTCGTGCTCCGCTGGTTACTGTGGCGGGTCACTTTGTAATATCGCGGCCTGTTGCAGGGGTTGTATCATCGCAGCAACAGACTTGAGGATAAGGCATGAGTGCCCGTAAACCCGAACCTCGCCTTACGGTGGATCTGCCCGTGCGGATGTGGGGAATGAGTGCCAACGGACGCCCTTTTTCGCAACATGCCCGGGCCCAGAATATCAGCTCGGAAGGTGCGCTGATCGCGGGCGTCGATAACGAACTGAAGGTCGGGGATGTGGTCGGGGTGCAGTGCACCGAGAAAAAAGCGCGCTGCACGGTGATCTGGGTGCTGAACGCGGGCGCGGTCAAGAAAAATCAGGTAGGAATCAAGCTGGTGGCCGATCAGGAGTGCCCGTGGAAAGACTATCTGCCACTCGAAGACGCCTCGGTGAAAATTTCCCGTTCCAACCGCCGGCGCTGGCACCGCCACAAGATTGCTCTTCCGCTGGAATTGCGCGATGAGCGCGCCAAGGCGCCGACCCGCATTAATGCCACCGATGTGAGCGGCAATGGATGTTACATCGAGAGCATGATGCCTTTGCCGCTGGGAACTGTGCTGAAGGTGGATTTTTACCTGGACTCGGAGCACATCAAGATGGCGGCGGTGGTCCGAACGTGCGATCCGGGCGTAGGCAATGGAATCGAGTTCACCGGGCTGCCCGCCGACACTAAGCAACGCATGCAGGAGTATCTGGACGCCGTTGACCCGCAGATGGGAGTCTCGGTTCCGCCACCGGAGAATCCCGTGACCCGGTAGAGACACGGCTTGCCGCGTCTTCCGCTGCGTGTCGTTGCCGCCTTTAGACGGGGCAAGCCCCGTCTCTACTTGGAAGTCTCCGCGTAGCGGGCTAGCACGATAGCGCGAATCAGTCCACCCATGGTGAATTCGCGGGCCTCCATGGCAACCGGCAACTGCAATTCACGCAGCGTCGCCGAAGTCACCGGACCAATGGAAGCAAACTGGACATGCTTAAGCGACCCTGCTCCCGTCTTGAAGTTGCCGAGCAGTTCGACGAAATTCTTCGCCGTGGACGAGCTGGTGAAAACGACAATGTGCGGGCGTCGCGCTGCACTTTTCATTAACGCGCGCAGGCGTGGGCGCGATTTCTCGGGCACGACGGTTTCGTAGGCTTCGACGACATCGACCACCGCCCCGGCGGCACGCAGCTCATCTGGAATTAAATCCCGCGCTACTTTCGCTCGTATGAGCACGACGCGCTTGCCTTTTACCTCATCGCGCAGCCTCTTCACCACCGCCTCGGCGACGTACTCCTCAGGAACCATCTTGACCTTCAGGCGATGCTTCACGATCGCCTTCTTGGTGGCAGGACCGATCGCGGCAATCTTGAGATGCTTGAGATTGCGGCGCGTGATGCGAAGTCTACGGACGCGCTCCCACATCGCTTCAACGCCGTTGACGCTGGTAAGGATGAGCCAGTCGTAACTACTGATACTTTTCAAAGCATCGTCGAGTGGCCGATACGACTGTGGCTTGCGGATCTCAATGAAGGGGATTTCGATTACCGCCGCGCCCAGACTGCGCAGGCTGGCGGAAAGGCCGCCGGCCTGGTGGCGAGCGCGTCCGACAAGAATGCGTGTGCCGGCGAGGGGATGATTTTCGTTAGGCTTCATGCAGCAGGTGTCAGGCTTTTAAAACACGCCGTAGACTTCTTCGAGAATAGCATTGGCGCCTCGACGCAGAAGAGTATCGCCGACTTCTTCGCCCAGCCGCACGGGATCGTCTCCTTCACTCGTTTCGCGCAGAACCCTGGTTCCATCGGGATGCGCGACGACGGCCTGCAGCCGAATGCGGCTCCCTTGCATCTCTGCGAGCGCCCCGATGGGGACCTGGCAGCCGCCGCCTAGTTTCTTGAGGAGGGAACGTTCACAGGTAGTGGTCGCGCGCGCGGCGCGATCATCGAGAAACGTCAGTAGCTCTCGCGTTGCCGTGTCACCGTGGCGAATTTCTACTGCCAGGGCGCCCTGTCCGGCGGCGGGGGTCATTACTTCTGCAGGAATCACCTGGCGAACCAGCTGCGTTTTGCCCAGACGGTTGAGGCCGGCGGCGGCGAGAATGATTGCATCATAGTCGCCGGATTCGAGCTTGCGCAGGCGCGTGTCTACATTGCCGCGGAGCGGGCGCATCTGAAGATCGGGACGCAGCGCCTTCAATTGCGCCTCGCGTCGCAGGCTGCTGGTCCCGACGTTCGCCTGCCGCGGCAGCGCTTCGATGCTGGCGAACTTCACCGAACAAAACACGTCACGCGGATCTTCGCGGGCGGCGATGGCGGCGAGTTCAAAATCGGAGGCCAGCTCCGTGGGCAAATCTTTCAGGCTGTGGACGGCGAGGTCGATCCGGTTTTCGAGCAGAGCCTCTTCGATTTCCTTGGTGAACATCCCCTTGGTGCCGACTTTCGCGAGCGCTACATCGGTGATTTTGTCGCCGGTAGTCTGGATGATCTCGATCGCAACCACGTGGCCCCGAGCACGAAGTAGATCGGAGATGTGATGCGCCTGCCAGAGAGCAAGTTGCGAGCCGCGCGAGCCGATGCGCAAATGGGCCATCAGTCTTCGGTCCCTTTTTCTTCTGCTTCCGGGCTCCCAGCAGATTTCGCGGCGGCTATCTTTTTCTCGCCCTCTTCGTGATGCAAGTTGTTGTGCAAGTTGTCGTGTGGACTGTCGGGCAAATTGTCGTGCAAGTTAAAGAGGCGACGCACAAGATCGATGACCGTTGTGGATCCGGGATCGCGCGCCGCCGTCTTCAGCGTGCTGATCGGAGTGTGCATGATCTTGTTGACGATGCCGCGAGTCAGTGCCTCGACGGCAAGCTCCTGATCCGCAGTCATGGGTCTGAGACGTCCGCGCACGCGATCAATCTCGGCCTGGCGAATCGTCTCCAGATGGTCCTGCAGGCTGACGATCGTGGGCACCACGTCGAGAGTCTGCAGGCGAACGTGGAATTTCTCGACTTCGCCATTGACGATTGCTTCCGCCTTTTCCGCTTCCTTTTTGCGATCGGCGACGTGCGACGTAACCGCTTGCTGCAGGTCATCGATATCATAGACAAAAATGCCGTCGATCTTATTCAGGTCGGGATCGACGTCGCGGGGCACAGCGATATCGATGAAAAACATGGGCCGGTTGCGCCGCAACGCCATGAGTTTCTCACCGTGTTCGGGGCGAAAGATAAACTTGGGCGAGCCCGTCGAGGTAATCACGATATCGGCGCGATCGCAGGTCTCATAAAGCCGGCTGAACTCGATCGCCTGTCCCTCAAACTTATGCGCCAGCCGTATGGCGCGATCATAGGTGCGGTTGGCGACAAAGATCGAAGCGGCTCCGTGCGCGAGCAGATGGCGAGCGGCCAATTCGCTCATTTTTCCAGCGCCCACCAGGTAGACGCTCTTGCCATTCAGACTGCCGAAAATCTTCTTCGCCAGTTCCACCGCCACGGAAGCAATGGAAACCGACGACGAGCCAACGGCGGTTTCCGTGCGGACGCGCTTGGCCACGGCAAACGCCCGAGTGAGCAGCTGATCCAGTTGCGCGCGAACCGCTCCAACGGCGCGCGCCGTGGCGTAGGCCTCCTTGACCTGGCCTAATATCTGCGGCTCACCGACGACCATGGAGTCGAGACTGGCGGCGACGCGGAAGATGTGGCGGACGGCCTCGTCTTCGCGAAACTCGTAGAGATGACTCTCAAACTGACTGAGGTCGGTCTCGAAATACTCACGCAGAAATTCGCGCAGGTCGCCGGAACCGTTCTTCATGTGGGCAATAAATTCGACGCGGTTGCAGGTCGATACGATCATGCCCTCGGCCACAGCGGGATGCTCGGACAGTCTCTTGCAAGCCTCCGGCAATCGCGATTCAGGAATCGCCAGGCGCTCGCGCACCTCAACCGGCGCGGTCGTGTGATTGACGCCGATGAGCTGAAATTTCATGACGCGACAAACCTGTGCATTCCGCTGAAATAGTTCGCGATCCAGGCCACGATTGCCGTGGCGAAGGCGGCGCTGGCGAGCAGGGCGGCGCGGCGTCCGCGCCATCCGGCATTGAGGCGGGTGAATACCATCAGCAGATACACGGCCCACATCAGTACGGAAAGCAGAATCTTGGGATCAAAAAAATCAATTCGGCCGTAAGTAGCTTCGGCAACGACCGTCCCCGCGATCAGGCCCAGCGTCATGAAAGGGAAGCCGAGCATGAGGGAGCGGTAGCCGATATCGTCGATGACCTGCAGCGCAGGGAGTCGCGAGAACATTTCACTGGAGCCCTTGGACTTCAGCGCACGTTCCTGCAGCAGGTATAGAATGCTGGCGCCGAAGCTCAGGAACAGCGCCGCGTAGCCGGTGAAGATCATAAGAATGTGCACGGCAAGCCAGCCCTTCTTCACCACGTCCGAGTCGAAGACGAGCGGCTGCTGACTAGTCGCGGCCACGAAGGTCAGCAGAAAAACCAGGGGAAAGATCACGATGCCCGGGGTGGTCGTCTTGTACAGCAGATAGGCAAGCATGAACACAACCATGATCAGGAAGGCGAGCAGCGATTCCGCATTGTGGACCGAGGCCGAAGCAAGCTGACCGGACTGCACGATCGCTTCGGTCAGAGAAACGAAATGAAACACCATGCCGAGGTAAGAGGCGTGGAGCGCGAGTTTGCTGAGGATCTCCGAGGTGCGGGTGAGCGCGACGAGGGCATAGAGCAATCCCACGGCGTAACAGACAAGCGCAACTCGCAGCCAGATCAGGGGCATCATTCTTGTTTCGGCGGGACGGTTTGAGCCTATTCCACCCCGCCTCGGTGATTATAGTTTGCCGGGCGGCAGGAGTGCGGACGAAACAGGGCCTTTCACAGGGGTTGTGACGTGGGTCTCAGGGCCAGAGTGCCGCTATTCCGGGCTCTCTATGGGCTCTCGGTGCGTGAGTATTTCCGGGTCCCCGACCCGTATTCGCCCACGATATTCGATACATCCCGAGGCACATCCGGAAAATCTACCTCTGACTTAACAGTGAGAGTCTTGGAGTCCGCCGAAAGCTGCCATCGCTCTTTCGTGTGCATTCGCATCGGAGGGACGTTTGGCTGCGGTCTGATGGCGGTGACAGATTCCAGCACGAGATATTTGTCCTTAAGTTGCGCTTTGCATCTCCCCGCAACGCCGTCTGGACTCGTGTAGTCTCCCTCCGAACCATTCAACGGGTACCGATTGCTAGTTCTCTTGCCTTGCCTCACGGTTGTAATTTCGATGCTGTCCGTGCCCTGAACCACATCGAGCGTTGAATCGCTTTCGCCGGAGGCCGTTTTCGGCGCCTGAATGGAGTACTTGCCTGAGTAGTTCACTTTGTCCGCGGCCAGCCCAGTATTGGCAGAGAATGCCACCGCGAAAACGATCCACACCCCGCATGGTACAGCCTTCGAGACTCGCCTTGTCATTGGCTCCTCACGCTGCATCTCAACCAGATAGTAATCAGCACGCGTTAAGAGCACAACTAGTTACTTTCCGTCGCAAAAATGCGTTTTCTAAGATAAGCCCTGTGCGGTAACACGCCACGGATAGAGCCTTCGGTGGTGAGTTTGTGCTCGTGCGCGGGCCGAGAGCGCTGTCCCGGCTTA
>Ga0182018_10001290_pt1 | contig 28899 bp, 29 predicted proteins | sample 812P2MmetaG_FD_120490 | JGI IMG/M metagenome (GOLD analysis project Ga0182018, IMG submission 120490) | Permafrost microbial communities from Stordalen Mire, Sweden - 812P2M metaG | ecosystem: Environmental > Terrestrial > Soil > Wetlands > Permafrost | place: Sweden: Stordalen | collected...
CCTCGGCCTTGGAACCGCCCGACTTGATGAATTTCACCACCCGTTCCCGTAAATCCAGTGCATAAGCTTTCATGCCCAAAAGCCTATCACACTATGTCCCAATGTCAATATGAAATGCTATAAATTCTTTCCAGCCTTTGTGACGGCAGGGGAGCGGCTTCATTGTCATCCAGATTGTTGCTGCTGAAAATGCCCTTACAGCGCATAAGGGATTCCTTTATTTATCAGTCTGAATTTCCTTAGTTCCAGAGTGTTGAATACCCTATTGTGATTCCCCTTCCAAAAAAAATACAATTTTAGCTTGTGAACCAAAAACTGAAATTACGCCTTTGATAAGGCGTATCCAGTTCGATGGCGGAAGCAATGAAGACCTTAAAGAACTTGAACGTGCCACGGGCAATTCGGATGTCTGGATTATTTTTGACGTGTTGGAAACTCGAAGGCATGTCACCGGAAAAGATATATTGGCTGTTCTGTGTCAATAAAGAGATTCCGGCAAAGTTTTTCAATATGACCCCATGAGACTGAAACTTGAACCAATTCCCGCTCTTAAGGACGAAAACGACGCGGTGCCGTTCATCCTTGAGCATTTTAAGTTCTGCATGGTGCAGGGAACTGGTTTTAAGTGCATGGCCTACCGGGATTATGATGGCGCGTTGCGAAGGGTATTTGACCATAAGGCGCTGACAGGTCGTATTCGGATATTAGAATGATATTGGCGATTGGATTGTTTTCTACGTTTCGGGCTGTCGCCTCGCCCCAACCGACGGGCACCCTGCGGCCGCGTGACAATTGGAAAAGGAAAAAAGATTCGAGCGTTCATTCCCCTGACTCCATCCAACAGACCGAAGGGAGAAAATAAAATCGAGCGACGCGAAAACATGGATTCGCAACCATGGACGCAAATTGTGGGCTGGCATCCGGGGCAATCGGCGTTTGTGGATGAAGGGACACAAGAATCGCAATTTCGCCCGCCATCAACCGGTGCTGAACCGCTCCCTTGATTGAGAATCACAGCGAGCGAAATTGAAATTTACATTTTCAGAGCGCCGGCAGCTTCGGTTGCGAGGTTAAGCACGGTGTTCGGAAACAAGCCGAGCCAGAACATCCCCGCGATGCAAAGGGCGATGGAAAGTTTCGCCGGGGACGAGAGTTGGATTGGTGACAAATCTGATGGGTCTTTGCTCCAGTAAATCGCGCGGATGACGCCGAAATAATAATAAAGCGAGATGATCACGCCCGCGAGCGCCGTGAACGCGAGGCAGTAATAACCGTGGTTGCCGGTGGCTTGAGCGGTTTCAATCACCGCCTTGAACAGCACAAATTTTCCGAAGAATCCCGCGAGCGGCGGAATGCCGGCGAGCGAAACCATCGCCAGCGTCAGCGTGGCGGCGAGCAGCGGCGAACGCTGGTTCAAACCGGCGAGGCCGGAAATGTCTTCCGTCGGCAGTTGCCGCATCACGAGCGTGATCACAAAAAATCCTGCCATCACCGTGAACACATAGCCGGCGAGATAATACATCAGCGCCGATTGTCCGCTCGCGCTCAACGCCGCGACGCCAAGCAACAGATAACCGGCGTGCGCGATGCTGGAATAACCGAACAGGCGTTTCAAATTGCGCTGCGGAATCGCGCAGAGATTTCCGTAAAGAATCGTGATGCCGGAAATGACGATGAGCAGGTTTTGAAACGTATGGGAAAACGTCACGCTCGGAACGGCGGTGAACAGCACGCGCAGCAGCAGGACAAATCCGGCGGCTTTGGAACCGATGGCGAGAAACGCGGTCGTCGGCGTCGGCGCGCCTTGATAAACATCGGGCGCCCAAATCTGAAACGGAAACGCCGCGATCTTGAAACCAAGGCCGACCAAGACCAGCAACACACCAAGCAGAAAGATCCGGCTGGTTTCAAATTGCGGTGCGACGGCGGCGAGCTTGGTGAAATTCAGTTCGCCGGTCGTTCCCCAAATCAGCGCGATGCCGAACACCATGAAGGCCGAGGACAGCGCGCCGAGGATCAGATATTTCACACCGGCTTCGAGCGACTGGAGTTTGCTGCGCTGAAAACTGACGAGAACGTAAAAGGTGATCGTGATGAGTTCGATGGAGACGAACAACATCGTGAAATCATTCGACGAGGCCGCAAATAACATTCCCGCCAGCGCGAAAAGGATGAGCGAATAATATTCTGCCACGCTGCCCTCGGCGAGCTTGTCGGAAAATTCCGCGGCCATGAACAAAACCAAAATCGCCGCGACGATGAACAATTGCTTGAAGAACAAGGACAGCGCGTCATTGACAAACATGCCGCCGAACGCGGTGCCGAACTGGCCACAACTGCCGTTGCCGCTCAAGCTCGTGACCAGCAGCACGCCCAGCGCCACGATGGCCACGTAGCCGATGAAGCGACGGCGCCCGGCGGGCACAAACAGATCCGCCAGCATCAGCACGAGGCCAAGGCCGATCACCGAAATTTCCAGCATTATCAGGGAGGAATTCATTTGTTTTGCGCAACAAAATTTGACGGGAGCGCACGCGTCCCGCCGGACGAAGAAGTCGTTGGCGCGATGCCAACGACGGCAGCCGGGACGGCCCCAGTTGCCATGGCCACAATTTTCTGCGCGTCAGGATTGATTTTTTCCGTGAGCAATTTAGGCAGGAAGCCGAACACCAGCAGGCTCACGAGCAAGAGCGCGTAAGGCAGCTTGCGCCAGGCGTTCGAGGCGTCGGCAAGTGAATTCCATTTTTCCGGCAGCGGGCCGTGCAGGATGTTGCGGACGGCGCGTGTCATGTAAATGCCGCCGATGACCAGCGCACCCCACAGCGCGATGATCGTGACTGTCGGGAAATTTTTCCATGCGGCGAAAAACACGGTGGCTTCGCCGACGAAATTCGCGAAGCCGGGGAGACCGCAACCGGCGAGCGCCGCCATCAGCAACGCCGTGCCGATGAACGGCAGCTTGCGGCAGAGACCACCGAGTTCGCTGATTTGCAGCGTGCCGGTCTGTTTGTAAATGTAGCCGCTCAACGCGAACGTCAGCGCCGCGAGGAAGCCGTGCGCCACCATGATCAGCACCGCGCCGGTGACACCGATGAGGTTCAGGCTTGCGATACCGAGGAAAATAAAGCCCATGTGCGCCACGCTGGAATTGCCGATGAGCAGGTTCAAATCTTTTTGGCGCATGGCGACCCAGCCGACATACAAAATGTTTCCGACGCAGAGCCAGGCGATGACGTGCGCCCAGCTTTGCGCGGCCTGCGGCAAGAGCGGCAGCGCAATGCGGATCAAGCCGTAGAGGCCGAATTTTTTCAGCACGCCGGCGTGGAGCATGGCCGTCGGCGACGGCGCGGCGCCGTAACCGAGCGGCGCCCATGAGTGGAACGGCCAGAGCGAAACGAGAATGCCGAATCCGAACAGCAGCAGCGGGAAGATGAAATTTTGCGCGCTGACGGTGAGCGGGTTCGACCTGGCGTGTTCGATGATTTTCGGGATGTCGAACGTGTTCGCGCCAGATTGCAGGTAAAGCGCGATGAGGCCGACGAGCGCGATGAGCGCGCCGACGCTCAAGTAAAGCGTGATCTGGAAGGTCGCGTAGTTCTTCTTTTCGCCGCGACCCCAGACGCCGATCATGATGAAGGTCGGCACCAGCGCGAGTTCGTGAAGAAAATAAAAGAAAAACAGATCGAGCGACGCGAACGCGCCGAGGATGCCGCCGGTCATCACGAGCAGCAGGATGTAAAATTCCTTTTCGCGCGTCTGGATTTCCCACGAGCAAAGCGCGGCGGCGAAGGCGACAATCGCGCCCATCAAAATCAGGCCGACGTTCAAACCGTCCACGCCGACGTGATAGCTGATGCCGAGCGATTCTACCCATGGGATTTGCTGCTCGAACTGGAAACCGTTCGCGCCAGGCACGAACTGCGCGAACATCTTCACCGCGAGCACCGCCGAGATGAGCGTGGCCAGCACCGCGATGGCGCGGATGATGACGCGGTAATTGCGCGGCACGACGACAAGCGCCAACGCCGCCAGCAGCGGCCAACCTGCGATGTAAGTCAGTATGGACATTTTATTTTCCCAAAACGAAATAGAGCAACAGCGCCACGCCGAGCACGAACAGGAAGGCGTAGGTCTGGAGGTTGCCGGTTTGCGCAAGGCGCAGCGCGCGTCCGCTCAAATCCGTGCCGCCACGAATCGCGCCGATGATCGCGCCTTCCAAAATCCAGCGGTCAATCCAATCGGCCACCGCCGCGAGAAAATCATGCGCGCGAATGAAAGTGGCTTCATAAAGTTCGTCGAAATAAAACTTGTTCTTCATCGCCGTCGCCAGGCCACCCAGTTTGGCGGGCAGCGGATCGGTTGCGGCTTTGGCATACATGGACCATGCGACTACGAAGCCGATGGCAAAGGCCAGGAGTCCCAACGACGCAGCCAGCGGCGAGTGGGCGAACGGCTCAAAAAGCGCAGCGGCAAAGCCGGCGGATTTTTCCGCTTCGTCCGGGAAATTGTAGCGGTAAATGCCCTCGATTCCGATGAGGCCACCGATCAAGCTAAAAACGGCCAGAACAATCAGCGGCAGCGTCATCACCGCAGACGATTCGTGCGCGTGCGAGGCGGCCTCGGATTTTTCCTTGCCGAAGAAAACGATGAAGAACAGTCGGAACGTGTAAAAGGTCGTAAGTCCGGCAATGAACACGCCGTTGGCGAAAAGCAGGTAATTATGCTGCTCGACGGCCTGCGCGAGAATGCTGTCCTTGCTGAAAAAACCGCTCAATGGCCACACGCCCGAGAGCGAGAGCGCGCCGACGAGAAATGTCCAGAATGTTATCGGCATTTTCTTTCGCAGGTTGCCCATTTGCCAGATGTCCTGCTCGTGATGCATCCCAATGATGACCGAGCCGGCGCTCAAGAACAGGAGCGCCTTGAAAAATGCATGCGTCGTCAAATGGAACATCGCCGGCGTCGGACCGGCGAGGCCGACGGCCATGACCATGTAGCCGAGCTGCGACAACGTCGAGTAGGCGATAATGCGCTTGATGTCGTTTTGCTGGACGGCGATGAGCGCGGCGAGCAGCGCGGTGAATCCGCCGATGTAGGCGATGACGTGGAGCGCGTCCGCGTTGAGCAAAAACAAAACGCGGCAGAGCATGTAAACACCGGCGGCCACCATCGTCGCGGCGTGGATCAAGGCGGACACGGGCGTCGGGCCTTCCATCGCATCCGGCAACCAGACGTGCAGCGGAAATTGGGCGGATTTGCCGACCGCACCGCAGAAAATCAAGAGACCGGCAATTGTCGCGCCAGCACCGAGCGCAGCGGGATTCGCCAGCATCGCAGTTTGCAACCCGCCGAAGTTCAGCGAGCCGAGCAGCCCCCAAACCATTAAAATGCCGGCGAGAAAACCAAAGTCGCCGAGGCGGTTGACGATGAAGGCTTTTTTCGCGGCGTCGCCGGCGCTGGGTTTTTCAAACCAGAAACCGATGAGCAGGTAGCTGGACACGCCGACGAGTTCCCAGAAGATAAACATCATCAGGAAATTGTCCGCCAGCACGATGCCGAGCATCGAAAACGTGAACAGGCTCATGAACGCAAAGAATCGCGCCATGCTGCGATCTTCGTGCATGTAGCCGTAGGAATAAATGTGGATTGCACCGCCGACGCCGGTGACGATGAGCAGCATCATCAGGCTCAACGCGTCCAGCTTCAGGCCGAAATCAATCTGCAGTCCGCCGATGGTCAGCCAGTTCGTGGAAGTTTCAGCGACCGCCGGATGAAAGCCATTGGCATTGATGAAAACCAAAGTCAGGATGAAACCGGTGACAATTGCACCGATGGAGATGAGGCTGCTGACGGTTTTGCTCCGCAACGTGAAAAGCGTTATCACCACCACTGACAGCAGCGGCAGGAACAAAATCAGCCAGGGTAGATTTTCGTATTTCATCCGTCAGAGTTTCATCGAGGTCAAATCTTCGACGTGCGCGGACTGGCGTTTGCGGTAGAGCGCCACGATCAGCGCGAGGCCGACCGCCACTTCCGCCGCCGCCACGGTGATGATGAAAAACACCAGCACCTGGCCGTCGAGCTTGTTGTTGAACCGCGAAAAGGAGACGAGCGCGAGGTTGGCCGCGTTGAGCATCAGCTCGAGCGACATGTAAATCACGAGCAGGTTGCGCCGCATGATGACGCCGAGCAGCCCCAGGCTGAACAGCATGAAGCTCACGAACAAATAATGATGGAGGCCGACGTGCATGTTATTCGAGTTTCTTTTTGCTCAAGAGAATCACGCCGACCATCGCCACGAGCAGCAGCACGGAGACGATTTCAAACGGGAGCGTGTATTGCGTGAACAAGAGTTTGCCGAGCGCGTAGGTTTCGCCTTCGAGCGTGGGCGGCGCGGCGTCCGTTTTAACGGAAGCCAGCGATTTGACAAAGATGCTGACGACGATGCCGACGGAAACCAAGCCGGCGGCGAGGCCGAAGAATTTTATTTTGCGGCGCTGTTCTTCCTTCAAGTCGAGCAACATGATGACGAAAATGAACAGCACGATGACCGCGCCGGCGTAAACCAGAATCTGCACCGCCGCGAGAAAGAACGCGTGCAGCAGCAGGAACAAGCCGGACATCGAGATGATCGTCAGCACGAGAAACATCGCGCTCGTCACCGGATTGCGGCTGAACGGATTCGCGACCACGAGAACGGCGCACAGCAGCGTCAGCGCCGCGAAGACGTAAAACAAAACGTCCTGCACCGCACCGCCTGCCAGCAGATTGTTGATGGCTTCCATTACTGATTAAATTTTCACCGGGAAATTTTCCTGCGCCTTTGCTTCGTCCAGTTTCAGTTTCCATTTCTGGATGCCGGGACTGACACCGCCGAGCGCGAGCAGCTTTTCCTTGTCGTAAATCATCTCTTCGCGCGTCAGGCCAGTGAGTGAATAATCCTTCTGCAAAAAGATCGCCTCTTCCGGGCAGACTTCCTGGCAGAAGCCGCAGAAGATGCAGCGCAGCATGTTGATCTCGAATTCCGCCGGCATTTTTTCCGCGTTGGTGCGATCCGCCTTGAGGCCGGCGTCGCCGGGCGGCGTGATGCGGATGGCTTTCGGCGGGCAGACAAATTCGCAGAGCTGGCACGAAACGCATTTCGTGTTGCCTTCCTGGTCCTTCACGAGATACGGCGCGCCGCGATAATCCGCCGGCAGCGTCCATTTCTGTTCGGGATATTCCATCGTCACGACCTTGCGCAGGATCAGCGTGCTGTAGGCGTGCTTGAGCGTGACTTTCAATCCGCCGACGATGGCCGGCAGATAAAGTTTTTCCCAAAATGTAAGCGGTTTGCGGTTGACGGTGATCGCCATATCAACTCCTCATCCACAGCCAGACGGCCGTGATTAAAATGTTTACCAACGCGAGCGGCAAAAACCGCCGCCAGCCCAAGTCCATCAACTGGTCATAACGAAAGCGCGGGAACATCCAGCGCACCCAGATGAAAACGACCATGAAAAACAGCATCTTCGCGAGGAAGACGAAAATTTGCGCGATGCCCATGCCGAGTGATGTCGCCGCGTGATCCAATCCCCAGAACGGCAGTGTCCAACCGCCGAAAAACAGCGTCACCATCATCGCGGACGAAGAAACCATGTTGGAATATTCCGCGAGGAAAAACAGGGCGAACTTCATCGAGCCGTATTCCGTATGGTAGCCGCCGACGAGTTCGGTTTCCGCTTCCGGCAAATCGAACGGCGTCCGGTTCGTTTCCGCGAATGACGCGATCAGGAAAATGACAAATGAAATCGGCGCATACGCCACCAGCCAGCCGTGCGAAGACTGCCACGAAATGATCCGGCTCAAATTCAAATTGCCGACGATGAGCAGCACCGGGATGACCGACATGCCCATGGAAATTTCATACGAAATCATCTGCGCGCTCGAACGGATGCCGCCGAACATCGGATATTTGGAGTTCGCCGCGTAGCCCGCCAGCACGATGCCGTAAACGCCCATCGAGACGATGCCGAACGTGTAGAGGATGCCAACGTTCAAGTCCGCGATGACCATTTTCTGGTTGCCCATGACTGAGCCGAACGGAATCACCGCGACCGTGAGCATCGCCGGAATCACGGACACCGCCGGCGCGAGGAAGAAATAAATTTTCTTCACGCCCGCCGGCGTGAAATCTTCCTTGAACATGAACTTCAATCCGTCCGCGAGCGGCTGGAACATGCCCCAACGCGTCAGCAGCGGGCCGAGAACCGGAATGTATTTTGCGAATGGCGGCGCGCAGCGGTTCGGGCCGACGCGGTCCTGAATCCACGCGGAAATTTTGCGCTCGGCCAGCACGGAATACGCAACGAGGCCCTGCACGACGCCGACGACAATCGCGATCTTGACCAGGCTGAAGATGATGAAATTCCAGTCCATTTTAGATTTGCACCGTCACGCCGGTGTCGCCGAGGGCTTGCCACGTCAAACCGTTGAACGCGGGCACTTCCTTCGCCATTTGATTGAACAGACTTTCAATCGTCACGAAGCCGTCCTGGCCGGTGACGTTGTAAACGAGGTCATGCAAAAATTCCCATTCGGCGCGCGCGTCGCCGGGCGCTTCCACGGCCTTCATGAATTTCTGGACACGGCCGTTGACGTTCGTAAACGTGCCGCGTTTTTCCGCGTGCGCGCAACCGGGCAATATGTAATGCGCCAGCTTGGTCGTCTCGTTCGGCAAAATATCGCTGACGATGAGCGTGTCCAGCTTCGCGAGCAGCTCCGCCGTGAGGCCGTGTTGTTCAACCACTTCAGTTACCGTTTCCCTTTCGCGCAAGGTTTTGGCGCTGATGCTGTTTTTGACAAGGTCTTCACCGAAGATAATCAGCGTCTTGATTTTGCCCTGCTCGATGCCGCTCGCGATTTTCGCGAGATTGATGCCGATTTCCGTGAAGGAAATGCCGGTGAGCCGCGCGCCGTTCGTATTCGGATTTTTGTCCCCGCTGACCAGCAGCTTGTCCTCCGCGCCGGTGCGCAGGATGGAATCGCTGATGGCACCGAGCTTTGCCTTGAGCTTGCTCAACAACCACAACTCCTCATTCGTCTGCCGCGCCGAACCGACAATTGCGGCGGAACCTTGAGGCGCTTTTTTCAGCTTGTCGGAAATTTCATTGAGCGCCGCCGTCCAGGTTGATTTTTGTCCGCGCACCAAAACGTCTTTCAAGCGGTCGGCGCGGCCGATCCACTTGTAATTCAACCGACCAGCGTCGCACATCCACGGGCCGTTGACAGCGTCGTTGTCTCGCGGCGTGTAGCGCTGGATTACTTCTTCGCGTGAACCGATGAGCGCGTTGCAGCCGGTGCCACAGCTCGTGCACAGGCTCTTGGTTTCCTTGAGGAACCAGACGCGCATCTTGAAACGAAAATCTTTCGACGTGAGCGCGCCGACGGGGCAGATGTCCACGGTGTTCAGTGTGTAATTATTGTCGAACGGCATTCCCGGAAACGTCGCGATCGTGCTGAAGCTGCCGCGATTGATGATGCCGAGCGCGTCGTCGCCCGCGATGTCCTTCGTGAAACGGATGCAGCGCGTGCAGAGGATGCAGCGTTCCGCGTCGAACATGATGCGCGGTCCGAGGTCAACGGCCTTCGGTTTGTGAACTTTCGCTTCGACGAATCGGCTCGCGCTCTGGCCGTAGTCCACCGAGTATTCCTGCAGCTTACATTCGCCGGCCTGATCGCAGATCGGGCAGTCTAGCGGATGATTGATGAGCAGCGATTCGAGCACGCCTTCGCGCATCTGTTTCACGCCGGGCGTGTTCGTGTAAATTTCCATGCCCGGCGAAATCGGCGTCGCGCAGGAAATCGCCGGACGCGGTGACTTCGCGACTTTCGGCGTGCCGTCGGGATTCATCACCGGCTTGCGGTCCGGGCCGATTGCGGGCATTCCGTATTCCACAAGACACATGCGGCAGTTGCCGACGACCGGCAGTTTCGGATGATAGCAATAATGCGGAACTTCCTGCTTCGCCAGCTCGCACGCCTGAATCATCGTGGTCGGAATCTGCTTGCCGGAAATCGGGTCAGGCATCGTCTTTGGCACTTCGATTTCGCGCCCGTCCACCTTCACCTTGATCTTTTCGACCGGCGGCGCGGACTTGATTTCAGTTGTGGCAGCGGTTGACATGGCAATCAGTGATGTGCAGCGGCCAGTTGTTTCTGTTCAACGGGCGCGACGATTTCCTTGGCGCGGCGATCTTCGTCGGCTTTGCCTTTCGCGACAAATTCATCTTTGAACTTCGCCACAAAACTTTGCACCGGCCACGAACAGGCTTCGCCGAACGCGCAGATCGTGCGGCCGCCGGGAATGTTGTCGGCGATCTTCACAAGATAATCGGCGTCGCCCGCGCGGCCTTCGCCATGCGTGAGGCGATGCAGCGCCTTGCTCATCCAGAGCGCGCCTTCACGGCACGGCGTGCACTGGCCGCAGCTTTCATGCGCGTAAAATTCGGCGATGTTCGCGAGCGCCTCGACGATGTCGGTCGAATCATCCATCACGATGATCGCGCTCGAGCCGCTCATCGAACCGGCGGCGGCCAGCGAATCAAAATCGTAGGGCAGATCGAGCATGTCGGTCTCGACCAGAATTTCCCTGCCCCCGGCGTCCTTTTTCTTGAGCTTGAATTTTTCGCCCGCCTTGAAAACTTTCGCGGACGAACCGCCGGGAATCACGGCTTTTAATTTTCTTCCGTCAAGAAGTCCGCCGCCAAATTTCGGATCGTTGATGAGTTCGCCAATCGTCGCCTTGCCGGTTTCGATTTCGTAATAGCCGGGTTTCTTGACGTGGCCGCTCAAGCTGACGATGCGCGTGCCGGTGTTGTTCGGCGTGCCGAGCTTCGCGAATTCCGCGCCGCCCATCGCGACGATATGCTTCACGTTGCAGAGCGTCTCAACGTTGTTGACAATGGTCGGGCACATCCAGAGGCCGAGCACCGCCGGAAAATACGGCGGCTTGATGCGCGGATACGGCCGCTTGCCTTCGAGCGATTCGATGAGGCCGGTTTCCTCGCCGCAAATGTAAGCGCCCGCGCCGCGATGCACGTGCATCTCCAGATCGTAGCCCGAGCCAAGAATATTTTTGCCGAGAAACCCTTTGGCGCGCGCTTCTTTCAGCGCCTGATTCAAAATTTTCGCGCCGTCCACCATTTCGCCGCGGATGTAGATGTAGGCGAGATGCACGTCGTTGGCGAAGCACGAGATGGCCATGCCTTCGATCAACTGGTGCGGATCCTTATACATGATCTGACGATCCTTGAACGTGCCCGGCTCGGATTCGTCAGCGTTGCAAATCAGATAAATCGGCTTGCCGCTCTTGCGATCCACGAAACTCCACTTGAGTCCGCAGGAAAAACCGGCGCCGCCACGACCGCGCAGGCCGGAGATTTTTACATCTTCACGAATTTGTTCCTGCGGCGAAAGCTTTTTGCCGTCGGTCAGATCCTTTGGCTGCATGGCGAGCGCCTTTTTCAAGTCCGCGTAGCCGCCATGACGCAAATAACACCCGATGTCCGGCGTGTAACCGGGTTCATCGGCGTATTTCAAAATCAATTTATATTCTTGCGCCATATCAGCCACTTGACTCTCAAATAAAATTCTCTAGTTTAGTCTGCCCGTCTTGCCCGATGGTGTAACGGTAGCACAGCAGACTCTGAATCTGTTTGTCATGGTTCAAATCCATGTCGGGCAACCATTTTTTCAATTTCAAATTCATTTAATCAAGCAAATCGCCCAGACATAATTTCTTCGGCGTTTTTCAAACTCAAGTGTGTTCGCTTTCCATCCTCACCTTTTGACAAATGAATGCCTTGTTCTTTAATCACTTCTGAAAATTTCTTAACTTGGGACTTTGCGCTTACCACTTTTACTTGATGAATAAAATTTCTGTCCTCGCCATTCCATGCTTCACAAATAACAAATGGACTATGTGAAGAAATTAAAATCTGCGACCTTTTTGTTGGGTCTGGATTTTCCGCAAGTGCTTTTAAGGTTTTGTAAAATGCGTGGATGGCTTGCGGCGTCAGCCCGTTTTCAGGCTCTTCAATCATCATCAATGTCGGACGATTTGGAGAAGCAACCAAAACAACCAGACCAATAAAAGTCAATATCCCTGACGAAAGGCGTGGGGCTGAAATTGACCGTCGTGCATCAGAAAAAACCAGCGAAAATCCAATTCGGTCATTTCCTACGGTGTTAAATTCAAAATCTAAAAAATTTGGTTCAATTTCTCGAATCCGCTCCTTGATGATGTTGAGTTCTGGAGCTGATGATTCCTGCATGTAATAAAGCGTCGAAGCCAAATCATCACCTGCATATCCAATTCGCGGAACTGATGCACTCCGATTGCCGCTGGGTGCTTCCGGCAAGCGCGATGGAAGCCCCAATGTTGCCGGCTCAAGCCTAAACCGATTAAACTTACTGATTTTGTCGGCGCAATGCTCAACTAAAGGATCAAGCTGCAATTTATGATTAGAAATTTGAGCTTGGCGAACGGCAGAAAAATATGCGCGGTCGTCTTCCAACAAACCATTAAGCTGCTCTGGAGGATCGGTTCGATCAAACAAGTTTTGGTGGCCGGGATTTTTAATCAAACGCTCGTTAAAAATAGTAAACTCTGGATAATCCTCGTTTGTGCCGTTTTGAGCATACTCAATATGATAGGATAGAGATTCAACAGAATCCGCTTTCTCCGCCATCTCAACTGTAAAATTAATTCTCGCTGGATTCACTGCGCCCCGATGCAAAGTCGCACGAAACGAAAACGGAAACCTATTAAAAACTTGCCGAATGTTGCCACGAGAAATTACCGAAAAATTTAACAACGCCTCAAACAAGGCTGATTTGCCACCACCATTTGGCCCAACAAACACGGTCAATGGCGATAATTCCACCTTTGTATCTCGGTGAATCGAGTAGTTCTTAATTTTTATTTCGCGAATTATCATTGCCTATTTGCACTTTCCAACAATCTCGTCCGCCTTCGCGTGCGAAACACCCTCGTAAAAAGCGTCGTTGCACATCATCACCGGCGCGGTGCCGCAACTGGCGAGGCACTCGACAAATTCGACGGTGAATTTTCCGTCCGGCGTCGTCTGCGCGCCGTGCGCGTGCGCGTCCAAGCCAAATTTTTTGCAAAGATGTCCGCGCAATTCATACGCGCCGCCCAGCGCGCAGCTTAATGTGCGGCAGACCTTGATCTGATATTTGCCCATCGGCTCCTGCCGGAGCATCGGATAAAATGTCAAAATTTCCTGGATGTTGATCGGCTGCAATTCCAGTTTTTCCGCCGTCCACAAAACCGCTTCCCGCGAAATCCAGCCGAACCGCTCCTGGATCGCGTGCAGCACCATGAGCGACGCGGCGCGTTTCACGGGATAGTGCGAAATCAATTCGTCCACTTCCGCTTCGAGCGCAGCGGACACGGCGAAACCGTCCGCGAGCTGGAGCGGATTCGGAACCGGTTCTGTTTGCGTGGCGTTCACGGATTGCACGCCTCCATCCCTGTTTTCAACCATCCGGGAACAGTCCAGGCCATTTCTAGGGTCGGATTTAGTCGGATTTGGTCGGATTTTCTGGTTGGATTAGGTTGGATTAGGTTGGATTTAGTTTGACTAGGTTTGACCAGGTTTTTGGAAATCCAGCCGCCAAAATTTATGAAAGTATTTCTGTTACAAACAGTTACATCATCATTTCGCCCGGCAGGCCCATCGGCCAACGATATTGCCGCCAAAAGGGCATCAATCCATGATTTGACCGGTTGCATTTCACACTTAAACAAGGCGATGCGTTTCAAAATTTGTTGAAAATCAAAGTTCATTGATCACATGGAATGCAACGCAATCCGGTTGCCCTCGCTGTCCAAAACCACGGCGCGAAAGCCGTAAGGTCCGATTTGATGTTTTGGTTTCAAGATTTTCCCGCCGTTTTTATCCACGACGGCAATCGCAGCATCGAGCCGGCCTTCGCAATTCAAATAAATCAGCGGGCCGTCGGCGGAGGGATTCGCTTCGGCGCCGGCCACCAGACAGCCGCTGACGCTTTCGTTGGCGTGCGGCAACAATCCAAAACTCATTTCACCATGGGTTTCTTTCGAGACCGGCCGGCCAAGCACCGCGCTGTAAAACTTTATCGCGCGGTCAAGGTCTTTGACCGGGATGTCGCACCACACGATTTGGTTTGGCATATTCGTTGATGTTTTAGCGGTCGCTTTCTCCCATCACAAAGTCGATTGAACCCAGCACGACGGGCACGTCGCTGATCATGCAGCCCGGCAACAATTCACCAAGGATGCTCAAATTGACAAATGAGGGCGAGCGGATCTTCATCCGATACGGCACGCCGCCGCCCTTGCTGTTGATGTAAAAACCCAGTTCGCCCTTCGGATTTTCGTGGCCAAAATAAATTTCGCCCGGCGGACAGTTCACGCCTTCCGTCACGAGCATGAATTGATGGATCAATTCTTCCATGCTCGACATGACCTTTTCCTTCGTCGGCATGGTGATTTTTCCGTCCTGAACGCAGACCGGTTCGTGCGATTTGTTTTCCGCGCCGCCGGGAATTTTGTTCACGCACTGCTCCAAAATTCTCATGCTCTGGCGCATTTCTTCCATGCGGACGAGATAACGGTCGTAGCAGTCGCCCGTCGAGCCGATGGCCATGTCGAAATCCAAATCCTTGTAACACAGATACGGCTGGTTTTTGCGCAAATCGAATTCCACGCCGCTGCCGCGCAAATTCGGGCCGCTCAAACCGTAATCAATCGCCATTTCCTTCGAAACGACCGCGAGGTCACGCAGGCGGTCCACCCAGATGCGATTGCGCGTGAGCAGCGTATTCGCTTCATCGAGGGCCACGGCAAACTCTTTGAGAAACTGGCGAATCTGATCGCACCACGTCGGCGGCACGTCGCGCATCACACCACCGATGCGCGTGTAGCTCGTGGTCAAACGCGCGCCGCTCGCGGCTTCGGCAAGGTTGTAAATTTTTTCACGCTCGGTGAACGTCAGCAGGAAGACCGTGACCGCGCCGGTGTCCATCGCGAAGGCACCAAGACCGAGCAAATGCGCGGAAATACGCGCGAGTTCCGCGACCATCACGCGGATGTATTGGCAGCGCGGCGGCAGTTTGTCGTGGATGCCAAGCAGTTTTTCCACCGCGAGCGCGTAGGCGACGTTGTTCGCCAGCGGCGCGAGATAATCCAGCCGGTCCGTGTAAGGGATGAACTGGGTGTAGGTCATGTTCTCGGCGATTTTTTCGTCGCCGCGATGCAGATAACCCACGTCCGGGTCGGCCTTGGTGATGACTTCGCCGTCCAGTTCCAGCACGATGCGCAAGACGCCGTGCGTGGCCGGATGCGACGGTCCCATGTTCAAGACCATGCGCTCGCCCTGAATATCCTGCGCCTCTTCAATCGCCGCAGCACGGGCGGCGGAATCGGGAATTTCAATGTCTTGAACAGTTGTCACCAGATAAATGAAATTAAAATTGCTGTCATTGTTGTAATTGTAAGAAGAATCATTTCCCAACGCATACAACAATGGCGATAGACTTTACCAGAACCACAGGCACATCTTTCATTTAGTTTTGCTGTCAGCGAAAACGCCATAAAATTATTCCTCTGGAGTTCTTACACGCGGTTCGCGGCCAATCGCATCGCCAGAACTCGGAATTGTCACGAACGGTCCGCCTTCCATCGGTGAAATTTGGGTGAACGCCACGCCCGGCAGATCCGTCGGCTTGCCAGCGAGCGGAAAATCCTTGCGCAACGGAAAATACGGATAACCTTCCCACATCAAAATCCGGCGCAAATCGGGATGGCCGCTGAAACGGATGCCCATCATGTCGTAAATCTCGCGCTCGTGCCAGTTGGCCGTGCGCCAGACCGGCAGCACGCTCGGCAGTTCGGATTTTTCCTCGCTCACGTCGGTTTTTAGACGCAATTCCTGGCCGCTGGCTACGCCGCGAAGATGATAAACGACCGTCCAGCGCGGGTCTTCGCCGTAATTATCCACACTGGAAATATCCACGAGATAGTCAAAACCCAACTGGCGCCGGGCAAAATTGCAGACCTCAAAAATCTGCTCCGCATCGGAAATTTTCAGGGAAATCTCGCCGCGAAACTCCACCGGCTCGGCGATGAGCGCGCCGAACTTGGCCTTGATTTTATTGGCGGATTCCAATGCCGACATTTTTCAAAAAGTTTTTGCGCCACAGATGAAACACAGATTGAACACAGATAAAGAAAATTTGCGATGCGCTTCCGCGTTCTGGAAAAATCTGTGTTTCATCTGTGTCAATCTGTGGCTTAAAAAAATTATTTTTCTTCGAGGTGCAGCATTTTTGCGGCGACTGTTTCGCGCAAGATGGGTTGAGTTCCGATTTTTTCCTGAATTTTCATCAACGCATCCAAGACCGCTTCGGGCCGGGGCGGGCAGCCGCTGATATAAACATCCACCGGCACAATTTTATCCACGCCCTGCAGCACGGCGTAGCTGCGATACATGCCGCCGGTCGAGGCGCACGCGCCCATCGCGATGCACCATTTCGGTTCGGGCATTTGATCCCAAATGCGCTTGAGGAAGCCGGCGGATTTGTAAGTGACCGTGCCGGCGACAATCATGCAATCAGCCTGACGCGGCGAAAAACGCATGACTTCGGAGCCAAACCGCGAAATATCGAAGCGGCTCGCGCCGACCGCCATCAATTCAATCGCGCAGCAAGCCAGGCCCATCGGCATCGGCCAGACCGAGTTTTTGCGAAACCAGGCGAGCGCGGCGTCAACGGTCGTGAGGACGACGTCGCCTTCGATTTTTGAGTTATAGCCGTATTCGCTTTGAGTTTGCATTTTCCTCTCACCCGGAAAAAGGGCGCAGGTTCAGCCTAGCCGCGAGGATAAATTCCGGCAAGGTTAAATTGTGATTTTTTTCACAAGGAACGCTTGTAACCGGATTTTAACATTGGAATCGCAAGAATTGTGTTACGAACTTGGGCTTGTGACTGAAATCCAGTTGAGACAGAATTAACAGACGCGCCGGGCGCGAAACATGAAAACATTTGCGGAACTCAATTTTCCGGGACGCCTCATCGCTGTCGAGGGCCTCGACGGTTCGGGCAAATCCACGCAGATCTACCTGCTCAAACGCTGGCTGGAGGCCGAAGGCATCAAGGTCTATTTCAGCGAATGGAACTCATCGGAGCTGGTCAAATCGGCCACGAGCAAGGGCAAAAAGCGCGAACTGCTCACGCCGACCACGTTCAGCCTGATTCACGCGACCGATTTTGCCGACCGCTACGAACGCCATCTGCTGCCGCTGTTGCGCGCGGGCTACATCGTGTTGTGCGACCGTTATGTTTTCACGGCGTTTGCGCGCGATGTAACGCGCGGCTGCCCGCCCGAATGGGTGCGCGGCCTTTACAGCTTTGCCGCGCAGCCGGACATCACGATGTTTTTCAAGACCGATCTGGAAGTTTCACTGAACCGTATCCTCGAAGGCCGGCCGAAGCTGAAATTTTTCGAGGCGGGAATGGATTTGCGGCTATCGGCCGATCCATACGAAAGCTTCCGCATGTTTCAGGGCCGCATCCTGGAGCAATACGTGGCGATGAGCGAAGAATTCAAATTCATCGTGATGGACGCCAATGAAAACGTGGAAAAGCAGCAGATCATCTTCCGCAAGCTTGTGAGCGAGAAAATTGACCTCAAGAAATTCAGACGCCGCAGCCCGCTGCCGCTGCCCCCGGCCATCCAGCCGGAAAACAAAGCGAAGGGAGTCGAGGAGGATATGGCCACCGCATGAAAAATCCCGAAGCCGCAAAAAACGGCCGCCGCTTTTACGGCCACGGCATTCCGCGGGTCGAACTCGAAGACCTCGCGGGCAAGTTGATCGTTGTCGAGGGCGCGGACGGTTCGGGCCGTTCCACGCAAATCGCGCGGCTCGTGGACTGGCTCGAAACGAGCGGCCACGCGACTGTGCAGGTCGGCTTGAAACGCTCCACGCTCGTCAGTTCCGAACTGGAAAAGGCGCAGAACGGAAACATCTTGAGCCGCACGACGCTCGGTTTGTTTTACGCGACGGATTTCGCCGACCAGTTGGAAAACATCATTTTGCCCGCGCTGAAGGCGGGGATTATCGTGCTGGCCGACCGTTACATTTACACGCTCATGGCGCGCGACATGGTGCGCGGCATGGACGAGGCGTGGCTGAAAAATCTTTACGGCATCGCGCTGGAACCGGACGCGGTATTTTATCTTTCCGTCGAGCCGCAGGAACTCGTGCAGCGTAATCTCTCCAAGAACGCGACGCTGGATTATTGGGAAAGCGGGATGGATTTGGGCATGTCGCGCGACATGTTCGACAGCTTCGTGAAATACCAGACGGCGATGCAGGCGGCGTTCCGCAAATTGCAGAAAACCTACGGCTTCACCATCGTGGACGCCAACCGTCCCGTCGGTTCCATCACGAAGGAACTGCGGAAAAAAATCCGCGCGCTGCTGGCGGAAAAATAACAATCAATTGCCCGGCGCACCCGGCGGAGGATTTGTCGCCGGGGATGAAACGGACGGAGCGTTCGTTGAAGATTGCGACCGGTGCGCCGTGCGGAACTGTTTCAGCAAATCAGCGAATTGTTTTTGCTGCGCCGCTGTCAGTTGTTCGCGGATTTGCCGCTGCACGTCCTGCATCACCTTGTGCATCTGCGCGGTGTTGTTGGTCCAGATCGCGTGATTCTGTTCCTGGCCGTCGGCGATGATTTTATGGATGGCACTGCTTTGTTCCGGCGTGAGTTGCAGCGCATTGTCGAGTTGCTGGACAAACTCTTTTCTCAAGATTTGCGGTTGAGTTTGATTTGCCCCGCCGTTCTGCGCACGCGGCTCGGCGGGCGGCAGCGGGCGATGGGGAATTTTCGGGTGGTCATGCTGGACGTAATTGACGAGCAGACCGCCCGTCATCACGCCCGCGCCAAAAATCACCACGGTAGCCAGAATGACCTTCCAGGAGTTCACTGCGCTTGGTCACTTTGATCCACCGAAGCCAGAAGCGTGTTTTCAAAATCCTGCGACAGATCGCCGGAACTGGGCGCGGAGGCCTGCGCCAAAAATGCCCACGCGCCAAACATCACGGCGATGGCCACGCACGGCACGGCGGCACGCCAAAGCCCGCGCGTCCACAACGTCCATTTGTCGGCGGCGGCGCGCGAAGCCAGCAGCGCCGTGATGCGCTTCTCAAACGCATACGGCACATGGTCGCCCGGCGCGTCGGCGCGGGCGGCGGCGATCAATTTCTTTTGCAGTTCAGCGAGATTCATATGCGCTCCATTTTTTCAGACGCGGCGTTGCCGCGCCGGGTTACAGATACTTGTCCTTCGCCATTTTGCCGACGATTTTCCGCATTTCGGCGCGGGCGCGGAACGCGCGGACCTTCACCAGCGGCACCGACCAGCCGGTGATCCCGGCAATTTCCTTCACCGAACGGTCTTCAATTTCCAAAAGCGTGATGACCAGCCGCGCCTGCGGCGAAAGTTTTTCCAGCACGCGTTCAACGAGCAGTTTTGCCGCGTCCGCGTTTTCGCTCGCGGATTCCGGCGCGGCAACGAAGCGCTCCAGCCAGTCGTCCTCCGGCTCGCTCAAATCGGTGAACGACAACTCGCGGTTGCGCTGGTGGCCGCGCAGAAAATCGTAGCACGTCCGCACGGCCATCCGCATGAGCCAGTGCTCGAAAGGCGCCTCGCCACGGAAGCTTTTGAGTTTGTCGAACGCCTTGAGCCAGACTTCCTGCGCGATGTCCTCGATCTCGCTTTCACGGCGGGCGTAGCGGCGCGCGGTGGCGAAGACCCGCGGGGAGTATTTTAGCACGAGCGGTTCAAAGCTCGCGGCATCACCCTTGAGCACCGCCGAAATCAGTTCCGCTTCCGTGCGTTCCATCGCGTGAGATTATGCCGGACTTTGGCCGCGCCAAAAGGCAAAAGCCAGACTTTTCAAGTTAAAGGCGGCCGGCGCGGAAAAGTTTCGCGAAATCCGCCGCGTCATGGCCGCCTGATGCGGAGCGCGGTTTCCAATTCGTTTGAAAAATGCGCGATGAGGTCGGACACTTTGCGCGGCTGTTCGGCCAGCGCGGGCCAGATTCGCTCGGTGGATTCGGGCCGGCGGCGGATCAATTCGAGCGCCGCCGCGATCTTCGCCAGTTCGTTGTTCGCGTCATGGCGCAGGTTGACGAGTTTTCCGTGAAGCTCACGAATTTGATCGTCGCCCAGCGTGACGGGTTCGTTTGGGAAGGCCATCGGCAAAATGATTGAACAAGTCGCCGCAAAAGCAAGCGGGTTCAGTAAACTGGATTCAAAAATTGGCGGGTCCGGCGAAACACACGGATTCATCGCCCGGACCCGCCCACGCCGTTTTCAACCGAAAAACGGAGTGCCCGTTCTCATGGGGCAACGCCAACCTAACCCATCCCGCACCGCCCGCAAGTGGATTTTTAAAAATCTTTTTCCGACCGGCGGACCGGCGTATCCTGCGCGCGAAGATTGAAACGCCGAATTCCATTTTTCCTGATCGGTCTCGCGGTGGCGCTGCTTTTTGAATCGCGCGCGGCGGCGGAATCGCCCTTCGTCGTGGATGTCTGGAACACGGCGAACCGGCTGCCGGAAAACTCCGTCATCGCCGTTATCCAGACGCGCGACGGCTGGCTCTGGCTCGGCACGCTCAACGGTCTCGCGCGCTTCGACGGCAATTCCTTCACGCCCTTCAACGTCAACAACACGCCCGGATTGCCGGGCAACGGCGTCATTTTTTTGTTCGAAGACAGCCGGACGAATCTTTGGGTGGGCACGGACAACGCCGGACTGTGCCTCCTCAAAAACGGCGTGGTGAAGAATTTTGACCTCGGCGGCGCGGGCGGAAAAATTCGTTTTGCCGACGAGGATGAAACCGGCACAGTCTGGTTTTGCACCGCTGACGGAAAATTTTTTTCCGCCCGCGACGGAAAACTTGATCTGCGTCCCGCCAAATTTCCGGTGCAACTGTTTTACCGCGTCTTTTATCTGCGTGTGCCGGGAAAAGACGGCGCGGTCTGGCAGTTGCAGAACGGACGGGTTGAAAAGCTGCGCGATGAAAAGCCCGAAAAGGATTTTGGCGCCCTTCCCTGGCAAAATTCGCCGGTCACCGCCCTCTATCGAATTCCCGACGGAAGTTTCGTTCAAATCCCCTTCGACGCGAACATCACTGCCGCCTGCGCCGACCGCGATGGCGGGCTTGTCGTCGGCACACGCGGTTCGGGCGTCTACTGGCTCGATGCGTCCGGCGTTTGGCGGCACATTTCGACGGACGATGGTTTGTCGCATGGAATTGTTCTTTCGCTTTGTTTCGACACCGGGGGCAATTTGTGGGTCGGCACGGATGGCGGCGGCCTTGACCGCGTGAAACGAAAATTGTTTGTCGCGCCCGCCGGCCTGTCCGCCGGCGTTGCCCAATCGGCCGCCGAAGACGCCCCAGGCGGTTTGTGGACGGCGTTCAACAGCCGTGGACTGACTTACTGGCTGACCAACTCGGTGCAGAATTACGGCATCGGTCGAGGCTCAAATGCGTGGTCGGTGCTGGTGGACAGCCGGCGGCGGGTCTGGGCGGGCACGCGCGACGAAGGATTGTTTCATTTTGAGTCCGCCGGTTTTCAGCCCGTCGTCGCCGCGCAAAAAATCGGCCCGCAAATTTTTGCGTTGTTCCAAAGCCGCGATGGAAAAATCTGGGCGGGCGGCCAAAACGGCCTTGGCTGCTTCGATGGCCGGGTCTGGAATTTTTTTTCAACCACCGACGGCCTGCCGCCAAACGCCATTCGCGCCATCGCTGAAGAAACCAATTCAAACCTGTTCATCGGCACTGATGGCGGCGGATTGTTTTCATTGCACGATGGAACAATTTCTTCCGTCAACGCGCCGGTGAAGGACATTTCCTGCCTGCTCGTTGACCGCGATGATGTGTTGTGGGCCGGCACTTCCGGCCACGGTCTGGCCCGTTTGGCGCAAGGCCGCTGGACGATTTTCACGGCGGACGACGGCCTGGCGGGCGATGACATCGGCTATCTCATCGAGGACGACTGGGGAAATCTGTGGGCCGGTTCGTATGAAGGCTTGATGCGGATTGAAAAAAAATCGCTGGCGGATTTTGCCGCCGGCGCAGCCAAAAAAATTCCCTGCCGCGTGTTTCTCACGCGCGAATGTTCCGCCGGCGCGCAGCCCGCCGCCCTTCGCGCGCGCGACGGAAAATTCTGGTTTCCCACGATTGAAGGCCTGATTTCGGTCAATCCGGCGGACTTGAAGCCGGACACCAATCCGCCGCCGGTGGTCATCGAATCCGTCCTGGTGGATGACGTGCCGCAAAAAATGTCCGGCACCGCGCAGCCGGGGACGGTCACGCTGACGCCGGAGAACGAACAGTTGGAAATCCATTACACCGCCCTGGATTTTTCCGCGCCCGAACTTGTCCGCTTCAAATGCTGGCTCGAAGGACGCGAAGCCAAACCGTTGGATGTCGGCGGTGAGCGTGTCGCGCGCTACCCCAAGTTGCCTCCAGGAAACTATCGTTTTCACGTCACCGCCTGCAACGAAGACGGAATTTGGAACGAGACCGGCGGCGTGCTTGCAATCACCGTCCAGCCCCACTTCTGGCAGACGACCGGCTTCCGCGCGGCGGCAATCATTTTTCTCCTGGGAATCATCATCGCCGTGGTGCGCTTTATTTCCACGCAGAAATTGAAACGCCAGTTGCAGCGGCTCAAACAAAAGGAATTGCTCGAACACGAACGCGCCCGCATCGCCCGCGACTTGCACGACCAGCTTGGCGCGAACCTCACGCAGGTCACGCTGCTGGGCGAAATGGCCGAGGCCGACAAACATCTGCCGGACGAAATCGAAGCGCACGCGCAGCAAATCTGCTCGACCGCGCGCGAGACGACGCGTTCGCTCGACGAAATCGTCTGGGCCGTCAACCCGTCCAACGACACGCTTGAAGGGCTGATGAATTACGCCTGCAAATACGCGCAGGATTATTTCGCGCTGGCCGGAGTGCGTTACCGCGTGGACGTGCCGGCGCAACTGCCCGCCGCCGTCATTCCGCCGGAAGTCCGCCACAACGTCTTTCTCGCGTTCAAGGAAGCCGTTCACAACGTCGTCAAACACGCGGAGGCTTCCGAGGCACGCGTGCGGTTGCGGCTGGAGCCGGAAAAATTCATCTTGAGCGTCGAAGACAACGGTCGCGGGTTGGGCGACCTGTCCGGGAAAAATTTGCGGAACGGTTTGAATAACATGCGCAAACGAATGTCGGACATTCGCGGGGAATTTGAAATTGCTCCCGGCGCAAACGGCGGAACGATTGTGCGCTTGACCGTGCCAATTACTTAAACCACGGATGGACACTGATAAACACAGATGAATTTAACGATTGGATTTTTGGATTGGTGGTTTGATGGGGCGAACCGTTCATCCAACAATCCATGAATTCAGATGTTTTATCCGTGCCCATCCGTGTTAAACTGTGGTTGAATTGAATCATGTCCATTTCTGTTTCCATCGTCGAGGACAACGACAAACTGCGCGCGACGCTCGCCCGCGTGATTGACCGCGCGGACGGCTTCCGCTGCGCGAGCCAATACGCCAGCGCCGAGGATGCGCTCGCGGATTTGCCCAAGGTCCTGCCCGACGTGGTGCTGATGGACATCAACCTGCCCGGCTTGAACGGCGTGGATTGCGTCCGGCGGCTGAAGGCGTCGCTGCCGAAAGTGCAGGCCATGATGCTCACCGTGTATGAAGACACGGAAAACATTTTCAACGCGCTGGCCGCCGGCGCGAGCGGCTACATGCTCAAGCGCAGTTCCAGCAAGGAGCTGCTCGAAGCCATCCGCGAAGTGCATCGCGGCGGCTCGCCGATGACCACGCACATCGCGCGCAAGGTCGTGCAATCCTTCCAGCGCTCGGCGGCCTCGGAGGCGTCCACCGAGGCGCTTTCCGACCGCGAACAGCAGGTGCTGGATTTGCTCGCGCAAGGGCTGATCTACAAGGAAATCGCCGACAAGCTCGGCATCAGCTACGAAACCGTTCACACCTACATCCGGCGCATTTACGAAAAACTTCAAGTCCGCACGCGGACGGAAGCGGTGGCGAAATTTTTGCAGCGGTAGTCAACATGTCCGATGAACCAGTGAAATCTTTGGTAAGCCTTTTAAGTGTCTTGTGGAATCACAAGATTCGTCTCTTCTTCAAAATGCCTTTGCAGTTCTTCTGCCGTTCCCTTGAATTGCTCCCTTATTTCATTTTTCAAAGCTGAAAGCGCCTTTTGAGCACATTCCGCAACGGTTCGGTAACTACTCCGTATCAAAATTCTAATTTGGTGGTTGAGTTGACTTCGGCGGCTCAATGATCGGGACTGGGCCAAACATTCCTATATCCCACCCATTATCGGGATGCGCTTCCCTTTGTTGTTCCTCCCATGCCTCTCTATCAGATGATGGTGGACGTAATGATGAACAACCATTGCTGAACAGCGTCAGTCCGATAAACAAAAGTGCCGTTTGTTTCATAGCCTTCATGGTAGTGGCCTAACGGCAAAATCTGATTCGCGCCAACATTTATGTCAACCGCTAAACTTTGCGTTTGGCAAATACATATACCCTCAACCCGTCGGGATTATGTCTTTCACAAACCCAACTTTGGCCTCATTTTGAGCGGCAATTTTCATTGGATTTTTAAGCGCGGCGAGCCGCCGCCAGCAATTTTTTCCGAATCCACTCCGTTTTAGATTCGCCAGACGATTTGATGGCCGTCTCAATTTCCGCGTATTCCGGCGGCGATAGCCGAGTGGACATGAATCGCCCGCGCTTTTCCTTTTTTGGAAGCGCAGGGCGTCCTACTTTTGCGGTTTCGCTCATGGTTTTTTATCCTTTGGCGGCGGCGTTTTAAGCAAAGCCTTCAAAGCATCCTTGAACGAGACGCCGCTCAAGTTTGGCAGCATCACTTCGTCCGATTTTTTCCGGTGCTTTATTCGTTTCGATCTTGCCACGATTTCTCTTTCTGCCCCACGGAACGTGCGGAGCTTTTGGTTTCACAAGACAATCTTGTTGGCGATAACGCCTATTCCCTCAAACCGCTTGCCGATACGTCAACCGCTTGCCAGTGACCATTCCAATCGCCGACTCCATGCGCTCGCCGTCTGTTTGAAACCGTGTGTTCCAACGAAACGCAAATTCATTCGCGTATTTCGGCAAATGCTCGCGGCTCACATGATGCCAAGAGCCATACACCCCGCGCTTTAACAGGCTGAAAAATGATTTGCAGCTATTGATGCCAGACACCGTGCCGTCAGGATTGCGGCGGCTGTATTCTTTGCGCGAATGGACAACCGTTGAGTGCGATTTCCACGCCTTTAACGGATTGCGATAGGCTGTGTGTTCGTCCGTGTGGACATCCGCATCCTTGCTCACACATTCATTCAGGACTTGGCCGAGATTCTTTTGCGTGACGTTGCTGACCACCCGCGTCGCCATGTTACCACCGCGTTCAATCAACGCGACAACCGGCGTCTGACGGCGATAGCGCGAGCAACGATAGCCCGTGCCGCCGACAAAAGTTTCGTCCACTTCCACGTCGCCTTTAAGCAGCTTGGCGAGCGGCATTTCAGGACTCACGGCAAAACGAAGCCGGTGCGCCATAAACCATGCCGCCTTGTAGGTGATTTTGAGCATCCGGCTCAACTGCATCGCGCTGATTGATTTCTTGGACGAGCAAATGATGAAGATTGCCATGAGCCATTTGCTGATTGGCAAATGTGAATCCTCGAAAATCGTGCCGACTCTCACGGTGAACTGTTTGCGGCAAGCCCCGCATTTGTGGACGCCACGGCGAGCCGGTGATTTGCTGGCCGCTTTCGGCTGAAGTTTGTAAATCGGCTTCTCTTTGTGGTTCTGGCAATGCGGGCAAATCGCGCCATCCGGCCACAGGATTGATTCAAGCAAGCCAAACGCCTTGTCCTCGTCGCTGTATTCCTGTGCCAGCGTAATCAGGTTCAACTCGTCTTTTTCTTCCGTCGTCTCAATCTTCATGTGATAAAGGTGACACATTTATTATGGCTTGTCAACTATATTTGTGACACTTCTATTGGAATCCGTTAACGGTTGGTTGTTATTTCATAATCAATATGGATTTGTGTTTCCGAGGGATTGGGAAAATCCGGGTCTGTGACGGTGGTGTCGCAATTGGTTTTTATGGGCAATTGATCGGGATAATAGAAGGGTTCGTCTTTTCCGCTCAAAATCACGATTCTCTTGCCGCTGTTTCTGCCGACAAAACCACCAATACCGATTTTATACCCGTTATCACTATATGGAATTGGCCAGCTTTCATGGGGTGCCGTGAACCCATTTACCCATAAAGTTCTAGTTGGATAACTATACCTTTGGTCGTTAACGGATATGGTAAGCCGAAATGAAACCCAAGGCGGATTTTGCTTTGGAATGACCGTTATATTTGAGATTTTGAAAAACCATTGGGGTTGCGATTTTTCCACAGTGTTAGTTACAAATTCTGTTTGGGTTTGCGGAACAACAAATTTTGTCTGAATCACTGGCTTTCCTGCCATTGGGGAAGTCTGTTTAAGAATGAATAAAACTACAACTACCAGTCCAAATACCCATCCAGTGAATGAAAGCTGGATTTGTTTAGCGCGTGCCGCCCGAATCTCCATAATTAAAAAAATAATAGTAGGACAAAACAACGCCAAAATCAGAAACGCATAAAGAAGGCATTTCATAATTGTCCCCCATTCCAATTCATCAACCAACTTTTCCGATAAGGTCGTGAAAATCCATACAGGTATGGCGATGGCAAAAAATGTAATGATGAAATGAAGCGGCCTATCTTTAACGCGGAGTTTTTCGAGCGCGCCCTCAATCCGAATCCAAAGACTGTGAAGCTGATTTGGCATTTGTAAAAAGCATCCCCAAACGCCTGAAAAGCGTAAAGTCAATTGTTTTTGGCTAAACTGGCAATTGGAAACCCCGTTTTGGCCTTTGTTTGCAAGGGGAAACTAAATGGGTTTGTGAAAGACATATACCCTGGTTTCCATGTAACCATAACTGGTGACAAGCCAGAAAACCGGGATGTGTTATTCTAAAGTCGTAGTTGCGATGCGAGTGTTCGTGTGTGCCGCATCCAGCAGGATTTGAGTGCCTGTTCTCATTGGGAGGCCGGAGTAGTGTCCGGCCTCTCTTTTTTTGCCCAAATGACTTCAAAACCGCATTTCCATTTCCAGCCCCAAACCTTCGGCGATTGCAATTTCCCGGATTTTTGCTATTAAATCCCAGTGCCTGACCCCAGCCTGTTGCTCCTCATCCCGGCCTACAACGAGGAACGCCGCATTGAACCGGTGCTGCGCGACTACGCGCAGTTTTTCGGGCGCAATTATTCCGGCAGATTCTCCATCATCGTCGTGCTCAACGGCTGCCGCGACAACACGCTCGGCGTGGTGCAAAACGTGGCGAAGGAGTTTCCCAGCATCATCTGGCTCGATTTCCCCCAGCCCATCGGCAAGGGCGGCGCGCTCATCCAGGGACTCAAGCTCGCCAAGCACGGCGATTTGATCGGCTACGTGGACGCCGACGGCGCGACGGGACCGCAGGCGTTTCTGGACCTGGCGCGGCACATCGGCGACGCGGATTGCGTCATCGGCTCGCGCTGGCTGCCGGGTTCCGTCCTGGTCCAGCAACAGACGCGGCTGCGCCGTTTCGTCAGCCGGGGTTTTCATTTCATCGTCGAACTGCTGTTCTGGCTGCACGTCAAGGACACGCAATGCCCGTGCAAATTGATGCGCTGCGAGGCCGTGGAAAAAATCCATTCGACGCTTTGCATCGCCGACCTCGCGTTCGATGTGAACCTGCTCGTGTCGCTCAAGCGCGCCGGTTTCCGCATTATCGAAGTTCCGATTGAATGGACCGACAAAGTCGGCTCGAAAGTCACTTCCTCACTTTTCCGCGCTTCGCTGACGATGTTTTTGTCCGTGTGGCGCATCCGGCTGATTTACTGGCCACGCCTTTACCGACTGTTGCGTCCGCTGCGTCCGCTCGAAGGCTGGGTCTATGGAAAACTGGGATCACCACGTCCGCTGGCCAGACCGGACAGATAGATTTATTTTGCCGTGGCGGCGGACTTGTCCTGCCAGGTGAAGAACGCGCACGCGCCGAGCAGCAGCAGATTGAAAACGCCCAGCGTTTGCAGCGCGACTTCCATGCGCGGAAACTTATGCAGCATGAATGGCAGCGTGAATCCGTAAGCCACGATCAGCAACACCATCGGCAGAACGATTTTGAATTTTCCGCGCGCCATCAAATCGTTCACCAACACGTTCGCCAGCGCCAGCGGAATCATCGCGCCCGCATACCACGGTAAAAGTTTTGTCGTCGCCGCGACGTAGGCCGGCGTATAAACCAGTTTCACGACGAACGGCCCGACGACGCACAAACCGATTGCGCCGCAAATCGCCAAAACCGCCGTGCCGAGCAAAACGATTCCGAGCAGATTGCTTTTTTCCGACTTCGCGCTCGCGTGGACGATTTTCGGAAACATCACCGCCGCCAGCGGCAGCACCAGCCACAATAACGCGCGCGACAAAGTTCCCGCCGCGACGTAGGACGCCATTTCACCGCCGGAAAAAAACGCCTTCGCATACATCGTGTCCGTCGTGAATAAAAACTGGCACGCGCCGAAACCCAGCATCAGCGGCGCAACCTGTTTGAATAAACCGCGCCCGTCGAATCGCTCCGGTTTCACCCGCCACAAGTCGCGTGTTCTCCAAATCGCAATGCCCGCCCACGCGCCGAGGCCGATAAATGC
>Ga0182018_10001291_pt1 | contig 28896 bp, 14 predicted proteins | sample 812P2MmetaG_FD_120490 | JGI IMG/M metagenome (GOLD analysis project Ga0182018, IMG submission 120490) | Permafrost microbial communities from Stordalen Mire, Sweden - 812P2M metaG | ecosystem: Environmental > Terrestrial > Soil > Wetlands > Permafrost | place: Sweden: Stordalen | collected...
CGAGTGCGCCGAGCATGTGGGCGGAAGCTGCGTCAACACCGGCACGGTCCCGAGCAAGACGCTTCGTGAATCCGCACTCTACTTCTCGGGCCTCAAACAACGAGGTCTCTATGGAATCGACTATTCACTTAAAGAGAATCTCACCGTCAATGATTTCATGCACCACGAGCGAGAAGTGGTTGAAATGGAGCGCCAGCGGATCCTGAAGAATCTCGCCCTTCATCACATCGAACTCGTCCGCGGCCGGGCTTCTTTCGAAGACGCTCACACCGTGTCCGTTTCCAGTGCGAATGGCACACGCCAACTGCGTGCTGATGTGATTCTCTTGTCTACCGGAAGCAAGCCGCACCGTCCATCAGAAATCGCTTTCGACGACGTACGGGTTTTCGATTCCGACACGTTCTTGCGGATGGATCGCATCCCGCAAGGCCTCTCCGTGATCGGCGGCGGCGTTATTGGCTGCGAGTACGCGTCGATCTTCGTTGCGCTCGGCGTGAAGGTCACGCTGGTGGACGGCCGAGACCGCTTGCTGCCGTTCCTCGATGCGGAGATTTCCGAGAGACTCCGCGTGCGGCTCGCCGCGCTTGGCATGCGCCTCTGGTTCAACGAACGGCCAGTGTAGGTGCAAACCACGGCGTCAGACGTGCACGTAGTGATGAAAAGCGGCAGGACGCTGCAAACCGAATCAGTGCTGTTTGCTGCCGGGCGCTGCGCCGCGGTGGACGGGCTGTGTCTGCAAAGGGCGGGTCTGGCCGTCAACGAGCATGGATACATATCCGTCGACGAGAATTATCGTACTACGGTGCCACATATCTACGCTGCGGGCGACGTCATCGGATTTCCCGCGCTGGCTTCGACGTCGATGGAACAAGGACGCGTCGCCGTCTGCCATGCTTTCGATTTCAAATACAAGCAGCGAGTGCCCTCGATGCTGCCGATGGGGATTTATACCATCCCGGAGATCTCCACCGCGGCGAGACGGAAGAGTCATGCAAAGAGAAAAGGATCGACTACTGTGTCGGGCGGGCTCTCTATACCAACAACGCCCGTGGCAATATCATTGGCGACACTGCAGGAATGCTGAAACTCGTTTCCGCGCGCGCCGATAAGAAGCTTCTCGGAGTGAGCATCATCGGCGAGAGCGCTACCGAGCTGATTCACATCGGAATGGCAGTTCTCGACCACAACCGAACGGTCGACGACTTTATCGAACAGGTCTTCAACTACCCAACGCTCAGCGAGACGTATAAGTACGCTGCGTACGAAGGGCTCGGCAATCTGGCCGGTCATAAGGTACGCGAAGGCTAGCTGCTCCCGGCACGAACTTCATGTGCTGCAGACGAGCCCAGAAAACAATTCGAGAGGGTGTCAGAAGCTGTAAGACAGTCCAACTAAAGGCACGACCCGGGACCGTAGCCCACCATCGTCCATTTTAATCAGCAGGTTGCCGGTTGCCACTAATCGTTTAAAAACTCGTACTTTGAGTCCAAGAGATGCGTCGTTGATACCAATATTTGTCGTCTTGTTGGCAATGTCGGGATGAGTTGTTCCGGGTGTGTAGACGGTGCAGGCGACTCCGGCGGCATTGGTTGACCCCGAGCAGTTTCCGTAATCCGTGTAGGGCTGAGAAACAAGCTCAGGAGCGCTGAACAGGCGTTGCCCGTAAATGTCGAACGCGCCGGTTAATCGCTTCGTGACACGGACGTCGGCGCCCACAACGTATAGAAGTCGGTTGGGGAGAGAACTTTTGTTTGTAACTGCCGTACCCGAAGGCGGACCGACTATATTGTTTCCGGCCAGAGTAGAGTCGCCATTTATTTCATAGCCTATTTCCGCATGCGGAGAAACCCGGGCCCTGTAAGAGAATATGCCAAACGGCTTTACCCCTACCGCACCAGAGCCCAAGAAATTCAAGGCATCTCCGGTTGGCAAGCGAACATCCACACCGACTGCGAGTCCGGCTTTTTCCCACTGGTGCACTGTGTATTTTCCACGGAGGATGACATCACCTATGCCAGAAGCGCCCCCCCCATCGGCAAAAGCAGCGTGCAAACAGGCCTGTCCTGGGGGTGTCGACGCGCACTGGGTCGCAAGCAGCGGGTTTGAGGGGTTGAATGAATGCCAGACATTACCCGGAGCGTTCAGGAAGGCCGGCGTAACGGAATTTGGAACAATGGTCGCAGTGGAAGTTACGTTCATCTGTACATTCGACAGCGGGATCGCAGCTGAGACATCCAAGTTGTGAGTGATACCGTAGGTCACATAGATCGTATATTGGTGAACACTAAGATCAATGTTGTTCGAGGTTTGAATATAATCACGCACGAAACAAGGATCCACTCCGGCGGAAGTAGAGTACTTCGTCCCTGTGAGCGCCGTCGGATTCGGGCACGAAGGAAAGATGGGAGGATTGGGAGGAAACGGCTGGTGTTGCAGAACTGTAGGAATGTTATGCAAGTCCTGTCCGTCGATGCTGCTAAAAGTGAAAAATTGGTAGCTGAAGCCCAGGAATAGGCGGTGTCGTCCGCTAGTCGTCGCACGATCGCCGAGAATTGGCCCGAGACTCTCGTCGGTCGACGGCTCGAAAGTCTTCAAAGCAGAGTTGTATGTGAAGGAGACACTAGAAGAGGGCGAAGCCAAGGGCAATTCAGAGACTTGAATTCCCACGGCCTCGTTGATGGGTGCGAAGGCGGATAGGAAATCGCTGCTAAAGTGCGCAGCGTGGCCATCGCCTGTGTACAAGATGGATTGTTGCGGGGTCTGACCAGGAGCACCGAAACCGAATCCGTATGGACCGTAGACTTGCGGAATGAGGCAAACTAGCTTGCCGCTGGAAGTGCCATTCAGTGGACACACTTGGCTGTGGGCTGCCACTGTGCCCACAGCCACGACCACTAGAAGCATAAGCGGGACATTCTTCAGCATGGGACGAGCCTCCGAGACCGTTCTCAAATCATCCAGATTACAAGAAGACAGGATTATTGCACGTTTCTTATTACCCAGGTCCCATTTTGTTTGATTAGTTCGAATTGCACCCGGTCGGTCCGCTTCATCATCTTGCTTCCTTTGGGGGTATAGCTATTGATCAAAGACCCGGTGACCGTAGCCTGCTCCCCGTTGTCGCTTATCTTCACAGTTTGATTCACCACTTCTACATGCTGTGCCTGTGCGTTTTCGAATGCTTTTTTGTAGTCCGCATATTTTTGCCCGATGTCCGGCCATATCTGACGAAGTTCATCAACATTCTTGTCGTCGAATGCCTGCTCGTATTTTTTTATCACATTACCAACAGCTGCTGATTCGTCCACGGAACTTCGAAGCGGCTTTTCTGGCTGGCTGTGAGGAGTGGTTGGCTGCGCAGGGGTCGTTGGTTGGGGAGCGGTATTTGGCGGCGGCTGATTCAGCGCAACCAATCTCTTGTCGATGTCTTGCGAGTATTTTTGGGCATCGGCGGCATGTGAACCCGCTTGCTGAGCGATAGACTGAAAGCTCTTGCGCGCTTCCTCAAGGCCGCTCCTATCGTTGCTGGCTGCCGCTTGCCGGTACCGCTGGAAAGCCTGTTGATACGAGTTTTCGTATTGAACCGCTCTCGATGCCTGTGCCTCAGCCTGTTCAATCTCGGTGAGCAGCGTCCCCGAACTCCCCCCGGCTGCCTTTATTTGGTCAGCCTTCTGACGAGCCGAAGTGAAGTCGCTTCGACTGAGATCTTGCCGCGCTGCGTTTTGCAAATCAGCCAGCAATTGATCATGCCGCAGCTTGTCCGCATTTTTGGTCTTATCTTCCACTGCCTGCCGTGATTGTTCCTCCGATTTCGCCTTCAACCTCGGCTCCGACTTCGCCTCTGAGCGAAGCGGATCCAGGCTGAACGTGAGCCGCCGCGAAGCTGCGCTGGCAATATCAACCTGCTGCTCCGCCGGCGTTTGGTATCCGGGTTTCTCCACTCGTACTTGATGACTTTTCGCTTCGAGTTGCATGCTGAACACACCGTGTCCGTCCGTGCGCCCACGCAGTACGCTGTCCACGGAAACAAGCGCGTCCGGCAGTCCGGATTGCACGACAAGGGTTCCTGTCGCGGCAGATTTGGCTCCCGGGGACTGGGGCGGCGGCGGAACCGGCTGCATCATCAGATTTATGGGAGCAATCTGCTTGGCCGAATCGACTGTCAAACTCTGTTCGAACGGCCTATACCCATCCAGCCGCGCTTCGATTTGATATTGGCCCGGTTTGAGATCCAACCGGCAATTTGGAGTGAGGCATGAGCGCTCCCCAATGTGCACGGAGGCTCCAGGAGGATCAGTGCGGATCTCCACCGGAATGGTCGTAACACGGAATAAGCGCGGTACGACTATGATCCCCGCCACGACCGCCAGGATCGACGCTGCACCGGCAGCGATCTCGCGCACTGGAATTGGTTTGCGCGGGGCGGTCGCCGAGAGCTCCGACGCAATCCGCTGTCGGATGCGCAAGGCGATGGCGGCGACTTCTTCGTCTGCTGCATATGGGTCAGCAATCTGCTGCGCCCGAACGGCAAGCTTTGTCAGTTTGGATTGCCTTGTCGTTGGAACTTGCTGCTCAATCGCCAGCAACTTGTCCCGATCGGCATCATGGGATTTTTGCCGCCGTTCCGCCTCGATCTGATCGTGCAAGGTCCGTTCGAGATCGGCAGCGACTGGGGTCGAGCCATACCGCCAGATCGCCTGCTGGACCAACTCATGCGCTTCCCCGTAACGCACTTGTCGTTGGAACTGGACGGCCCGGCTGAGCAATTCTTCGCGTCGTTTAGCGTTCAGCTTGCTGCGCGCAGTGGCGAGCAGCTCCTCAAATATCGTGTACTTCGGTAAACTCTTCTCGAGCAAACCTACAGCTTCTTCTTCTCGCCCTTCGCGCACCAGTGTTTCTGCCTGAGTCCGAATGCTGTTCAATTCCAATTCTGTGCGGAGCTGGGCTTCGGCGGCTCGCAGGAGCTTCGAGATCTCGTCGTCCGGGAATTGCGTGCTGCATCGTTGAAGCACTTCAATTGCCCGCGCAGTCTTGCCGTCTCGCAGGTGCTTCTGCGCTTTTTCGGTGGCCTTTGCGATGGCTTCCTGACGCTGCCGCTTCGCTTGCTCGGTTTCAATGCGGAGGCGCTCTTCCGCGGTCCGCAGGAGCTTCGAGACGCTCTCGTCATCCGGGAATTGCTTGCTGCATCGTTGAAGCGCGTCAATTGCTCGCGCCGTCTGGCCGTCTCTGAGATGCTGCTGCGCTTCTTGTGTTGCCTGGGCGATGGCTTCCTGGCGCCGATGCTTTGCCTGGTCGGATTCAATCTGGCGCTTGAGGGCCGTCAGTTCGGGATCGTTGGGCGAACCTTGAAGGCCTGTTTCGACGAGCTCAAGCGCTTGTGGAAATTCACCATCATCTCGAAGACGCCGTGCCTCAGCCAGCCGTTCCACACGCTGCCGCGCGGCAGATACCGATTCCCGCGCCTTCGCCAGAATCTCCGCCTCGGGAAATTGTTTCAGTCCCTCCTCAAGAGTGCTCAACGCCTGATCAAACTGACCTTGCTTGGCTTGAGCGCCGGCTTGGCGGTCAATTTCAACGATCTGCCGCTCACGCGCGCGAGATTCCGCCACTATCAGTAAGTCGTCGATCTCACTTTGTCCGGGGTGTTGCGCTGCCGCCTGCTGCAGGATCCATATCGCCGGAGTCGTTTGACCTCGGTTCAGCAAATCCTGTGCCTGCTGGATCACATTGCGCACCTCGGTTTGCTGGCGGAGCACCTCTCGCTCGGTCTCTTGCTCGGATTCTCTTAACGCCTCAGCCGCCTCAATTCCGGCAGATTCCTCGGGAATATCAACGGCTTCCGGCGGAGCACTATCCGCATACTGTTCAGTGAGGCTGAGATCGGATTCCGCTACTGGCGCAGGCGGGGCGACGGAATGTGTTTCTGGAGATTCCTGTGGCAGACTTCCCAGTTCAGTTGGCGTGGGCTCGCGTTTCTCTTCCAGTTCGCCAATCCTTAACGTCAGCAGTCGCTTGAAGTCCTGAATGGCAGACTGTACCTTCTCGTTGTCCTGATAATGGTCTCCGATCTGCACAACTTCCCCGAGAATGTCCTCAAGCTGACCCCGGCTCATCGCATCAGTTGAGCCGATCCCAACGCTGGCAGCTTCGCTTTCTGGCGACATAGCAGCGGTAGGTTCGTCGGACACTCGTGCCTGGATCAGTTTTTCAGCCAACTCGCTGGAGGCGCGCTGCGCTTTGGCCCTCATGGCCACCTCGCGCAGCGCTTCATACTGTTCTTTCAGGACGGGAGGAGCATACGAACCCCATTGCGAGAGACTGTCCAGAATGCCTTCGGCGGACTCGAACGAGCGTACCATCAACAGCATGCGGACGTCGGGGAGAGCTTTCTCCATGGCAGCCGTGGCTGCTCGCGAACGTGTTCCTTCGATCTCCCGCTGCAAAATTCTTGCATCCTGGGTTTCGCCGAACTTCTCCCGAAACTGCTGCAGAATTGCGACAGCGTCCGTGAAATCGTCCTTCGACAAGGCTTCGCGCGTATTTTCCCTGGTGATGGAGAAGCTCTCTACGCGATTGAGGTCGTGCCGCGCCTGCTCCAGCAGAGCCGCGAACTTTGGTGCTTTGCCACACTGTTCGAACTGCGCCTCAAGGAATCTCACCGCCTCGCTGTAGCGATCGTTTCGCAGCAGGCGCTCTGCGGTGTCGACGGCTTCCTGAACTCTATGGTCGAATTCTTGCAGACGCCGGCGGGCGTCCTCCAGGATGATGCTTAGATCTTCGTCATCAACCTCCGCTAAAGTAGCTGCAAGCAGGTCGATGGCGCTTTGGTATTCCTCGGCGGAAATGAATTGACGGGCTTGGTCCGCGACCGCGTTGATTTTCTGACGCGTGGCGTGGGTGGCCGCCTCCTCCTGGGCAAATTGCAGGAGGTCATCAAGATCGCTGGATGGAATCTCCTTTCGCGTCGCTTCCAGGGTTTCAATGGCTTCAGTGTAAGCCTTGCGCCGGATTGCGTCTTTTGCTCTTTGAATGCAATCCGCTTTGCGTTGTTCTTCTCGCCGCCGCGCCAGAGATTCCTTCACTACTGACAACATGGAAATCAACGCCGGTTCCTGCGGATACCTCTTTAGCGCCTCCTGCAGCGGGATAAGCGATTGGTCGGGGTCGGCTGAATCCAGCAATTGCCGGGCGGCGGCGACTTGTCCTTCCACATACGCGCGCTTCTCGCTCGCTTGACGTTGTTTCTCGGCCAGCTTCTTGAGCTTGAGCAGGCCACGATCTTCCGGAAAAACTTGCAGCCCTTCGTCTGCCCGGGCGCATGCCAGCACAAAGTTGTCGCGACTCAGGGCATCTTCTATCTCCGCATTGAAACTCTCCAGTTGCTTGCGACGCCGCTCTTGCTCCTGGCCGCTGGTAGCGAGGTTGGCCAACTCTCTTATGCCGGGAGCCGCAGGGGCCAGCATATCTGCCTTCTTGAGTACCTCCAACGCGGCGGTAAAGCTGCGGGACGCAATTCGCTTCCGCGCCTCATCCAGCAAGCCTTGCACCTGTTTCAGCTTGTTGTGTTCCGCAATCTCACGGGTAATGATGTCGTTCAGGGCTTGCGCTTCCCGGTTATCGCGCTCCAGGAGTAACGCTTCCGCCACAGCTTTTTGAGCTTCTTCGAGTTCACCGGCGTCGCGAGCCGACTCCGCGCGCTGCAGCAAAGCAGCTAACTTATCCGCCCTCGTTTTCCGTTCGGCTATGGAGTCGCGCAGTTGGCGGAGTTCATGACTGCCGCTGTCGAGTTCCACAGCATTTTCGAGATATCTCAGCGCATCTCCCAGTTCCTCGCGCGCGATAGCTTGTTCAGCCTGCACGCGCAATTCCCGTGCCTGCTCGCTGCGCTTCTGAGTCAGCATCTGCTGTTCCACTTTGCGCAGCAGTTCGCTAGCCCGGGAATTCTGCCGGTCGATTCTTAGAATCTGTAGAACTTGCTCCTTGGCCTGATTCCATTGCGATTCAGCCATCAGGTTATCGACCGACTTCAGGTACTCCACCACCATGTCGCGCTTGAGTTCCTCCTGAACTCGTATGAGGTCGAAAGCGAGGTGGTCCGCGGTTGCGTAGCGTTCTTCTTGGTTCTTGGCTAAAGCACGAGCGATGATACCGTCCAATTCCGCAGGGTATGCGGGAAGATATGTCTGCAGCGGCGGAGGAGGATCATGAATGATCTTGAGGAGAATGGCTCCCATATCCTTGCCGTCGAACGGAAGCGCATTCGTCAATAATTGGTACAGCAACACTCCTACAGAAAAGATATCGGTACGCGAATCGACGTAGGCTTTGTCCTTGATTTGCTCGGGAGACATGTACGGGACGCTGCCCATCAGCTGGCCCGGGCGCGTGACGTTTTCGTTGCCGATGCGGGCGATGCCAAAGTCAACGATCTTCACCGTGAGATCTTTGAGCACCATGACATTCGCCGGCTTGATATCACGGTGAATGACATTGTGTTGATGGGCGTAATTGAGTCCGTTGCAGACCTGAATTACGGTATCCAGCTTCTGCTCAAGTGGGATGGGTCGACGAGAGCCGATGATCAAGTCCAGGCTCTCACCTTCCAAAAACTGCATCACCATGTAGGGATTGCCGTCTTGATCGCCTAGGTCGTAAATGGTAACGATATTGGGATGCTGCAGTTTGCCGGCGGACTGGGCCTCACGATAAAAGCGCTTTAGCAGGTCGGGGTCATCGGTAAAACCGGCGGTCATCATCTTAATGGCCACCAGCCGTCCTATACCGGGGTCGATTGCCTTATAAACAACCCCCATCCCTCCCCGGCCGATGACGTCGAGGACATCGTACTTACCCAGTTTCTTGGGAATATTAGTGGCCATTTGAACCTGAATCGCACCGGACGCTTGCCCCTGGCCGGCCCGCAGACGTTGGGTTGGCGCCCCTCGGCCCACAGAGACAATCTCCAGGCTCCGTTGCCGGTGCGTTAATGGCGACTACATTAGCACGGAACGGCTGCCTGAGGACAGTACCAAGCGCATAGCAGGACCATTTTCAATGGACAATACGGAAAATCTCGTGGCCGACCAGAATACTGGTTCCAATAGGCACGGGTGTCTCCCCGCGCACCCTTACGAAGGTCCCATTGCGGCTACCCAGGTCCTCGAGGAAGAAATCCTCACCTCGCTGGAAGACCCGGGCGTGGGCCCGGCTCATCAGGTTATCAGATGGAAACGTATACAGTCCGGAGACCCGGCCAAACCGAACCTCCTCTCCCGAGAGCGGATAAACATCGACGTCGTTCGAATCGTTCCGGCTCAGCCGCACAAACTTGGCTGCGGGCTCATTGAGCAAGGTGGTGACATCGGCAAGGGTCCTGCCCAAGACCGTAGCTGCAACCAATATCTCCTCGTCCCTCTGGAACTTCAACCGCTGGCTTCCCAGGATGATTACATCTTCGTTCTCCAGAGTGTAAGCTGCAGCCAAGCGCACATACACGTTTCCAGTGCCGCCGCAATCGCGCACACACACCTGGCCGCCGGTCGTGAAAACCTGAGCATGTACAGATTCCATCTCAGCGTCATCCGGGAAGTTTACGTCGGCTCCCGCCCGGCCGATTGTCAGTCCGGCCTGCGCAACTGGATACTCCTTGTCGACGCTACCCTTTCGGTTCACATGCTGAAGCTTGACAGGTTCGGTCAATGGCTCGGCGCGGGCGGTAGCCAGCATGTGCGTCTGCTTCACGGTCGCAGAGAGGGATTTATTCCAGCGTACCTCGAAAAGCTCCCTTTCCTCGCTTTTGCCTTTCAGTCGAAACTGTCCGAGGAGAACGACATCAAACCTGGACTTGGGCAGTTCGTTATACAGGCTGTCGGAAATGACAATGCGTTCCGGTCCAGCGACACTTTCAACGCGCGATGCCGTGTTCACCACGTCTCCGAAGACGTCATTCGATTTCACGATGCCACTTCCATAGTGGAGACCGATGCGGATGCGCACCTCCGCGTCCGGAGCTCGGTGCAAATTGGCGTCTGCCAGACGACGCTGCATGTCGATGGCAGCTTCCACCCCGTCAGTACAGCTCTCGAACATCGCCATGATTGCGTCGCCGATGTCTTTGAGCACCCGGCCCTGATGCTCCTCCACGACTTTCTGTAGAAGATAATTGCATCGATGTACCATAGCGAACCCTGCCAGATCACCAAATTTCTCGAAAAACGCCGTGGAACCGGTGATGTCAGTGAACAGGATCGTAACTGAACGCCGAAAGCTCTCCAGCTCTTGAAGAAGCTCTGGCTTATCATGCGACAGCTCGAGAATCTTCGTGACGATCGTGTTGGCACGCATTTTTACAGGCCCGACGTGGGATAGTATATCGTAGTCGGCTAACAGGGAATGAGGACCAAGTCGCGCGCGAACCGGCCAGATTAGCGCGCAATTTCCCGGCCCAAATTTCAAGATTCATCAGGCACAGTCTCACGCAACACTGCAGTATCACGCAGCGCGGGCAACTTCCCCCTTCCGGCGGGCCCGCTGGATGTCCAGCACATTGCCGAGCAGGATCAGCGCAGATCCGGGTTGAACCACAAAATTATCGGGGGGGTTGACCCACATTTCGTTAGTAGCGATCGACTTGACCGCTAACACCAGCAGATTGAAGTTGGCATGTAATTGAAGATCTTTGAGCGGCAGCCCTGCCCAGGGTGGACCAGCTACTTCGATCTGTTCCACCCTCAGGGTCTGGGACTGCGCTTTCAGCATTAAGTCCAGGAAACCGACCACGTGGGGGCGGATCCCCTCACTCGCCATGCGCAGCCCTCCGATCCGACTGGGCGATACCGTGGACTGTGCGCCCGCCCTCAACATGCGTTCGGAGAACCGCTGATCCGCAGCCCGTGCCACAATGCGCATTTTAGGAAATCGCTGGTGCATGATGACCGTGATCACGAGATTATCTTTGTCATGGGGTAGCGCAACAATGACGCCCTGGGCTCGCTCGATACCTGCTTTCTCGAGCACCTCTTCTTCCGTTGCGTCGCCGATCACGTAGAGCAGGTCATCCACAAATGCGGGATGAGTTTCGCGAAGGCGTTTGATATTCTCTTCAAGAAGTTCGATGGCGATATGAGGAGTCCCGCTTTTTTGTAATTCCTCCACCGCGTGCCGCCCCGTATCTCCCAGACCGCAGATGATAAAGTGGCCTGTGGTCTCATTGATTCGCTTTTGCATTCTACGTCTCCAGAAATGATTCGTCGTTTCTACTTCCACCAGGAAGGCCGCCACCACTGAGAAGACATAGACGGTGAGAGCTACTCCGACCAGAACCACCCCAATGTTGAACATCCGCAGTAATGGGTTGTGGCTGGTGTCCACGATTTCGTAATAACCGACCCCAGCCAGGGTGATGACCGACATGTATAAAGCTTGAAGAAAAGTAACAGCGTGGCCGCCCAGAAGGCGGTAGCCGGCGGTGCTTACGGCAATGAGGAGGAGCAAAACTACAATTGCGAGGAGCAGTCTTTTGCGCAGCGCCATTCGACAAAACCTCGCGACATCAGTCCAAATGCCGCAAGAGTCTACCACATCATCTCGGCCTGCGCCATTCGTTAATGAGATTGGCTACGAGTCCAGTCCACCCCGTTTGGTGGCCGGCGCCTAAGCCGGCTCCAGTGTCGCCGTGAAAATACTCGTTAAAGAGCAGGTAATCACGCCAATGCGGATCGTTTTGGAATTTGCTGTAGCCACCAAAACAGGCCCGCCGGCCCGTTGCATCGCGAGTGAAAATACTGATCATCCGATTTGCAATTTCCTCCGCCATTTTGCGGGGGTTCACCGGCTTGGCGTTGCCCTCACCGGAGGGATGGACCTTGAATGAGGAACCCAGCGCATCGCTGAAGCGCTGCAGGGAGTGAATCAAGAGATAGGAGGTCGGGAACCAAACCGGACCACGCCAATTCGAGTTCCCGCCCTTAACTTGCGCTTCTGATTCCGCCGGTTCGTAACTCACCCACCGGCCACCTAAATGAAACGGGTGTTCCCGATGATATTTGGAGAGGCTTCGAATCCCATACGGAGACATAAACTCGTCGGGATCCCACAATCGTGCGGCGATACGCTGGAATTGTTTGGAGTCCGCGATCGAGAGAACGTACCGTCGTTCAGAATCTGAATCACTAATGTAACAGGCATTCCCCACGAGGTCGGGGCGGTTCTTAATAAACCACTCTACGCTGTTGAGAAAATCGGGATGAGGCTCCAAATCAGACTTGCTCAATATTTCAATTGCAAACAATGGGATAATCCCGACCAGGGATCGTAATCGCAATTTTTGAAATTCCCCGTTGGGAAAGCGCATGACATCGTAGAAAAACCCGTCTTCTTCGTCCCATAATTGATAGTCCCGGCCGCCCATTTTCTTCATGGCCGCGCCAATGTAGACAAAATGCTCGAAGAACTTTGTCGCCAGTAGCTCATAGGTGCGGTCGCTGCTGGCCAACTCCAGGGCAATGCGCATCAGATAAAGGCAGAAGAAGCCCATCCAGCCGGTGGCGTCGGACTGTTCCAGAACAGCGCCGCCAGCCAACTCCTGCCCGCGATCCACCACAGTGATGTTGTCCAGCCCAAGAAACCCACCCTCGAAGACATTGTTACCTTGGCGGTCCACCCGGTTGACCCACCACGCGAAGTTAATCAATAACTTGTGAAGACACCTCGTTAAAAAAGAAAGATCGCCCTGTCCGCTGGCGCGTTTTTCCATTTCGTAAATCTGCCAACACGCCCACGCCTGAACGGGGGGATTCATATCAGAAAATTCCCATTCATATGCGGGAATTTGCCCATTCGGGTGCTGGAACTGCTCGAACATGAGCAACCACAGATTCTCCTTGGCAAAATCCAAGTCGACCAGGGCCAGGGAAACGCACTGGAAGGCGAGATCCCACGACGCAAACCAGGGGAACTCCCACTTGTCCGGCACAGACAGTATGCGCATGGAGTTCAAATGACGCCAATGTATGTTGCGCCCGCGCTTCCGGGATTCTGGGGGCGGCCTGTGCGGATTGTCCCCTTCCAGCCAACGCTCTATGTCGAAAAGATAGATTTGTTTACTCCAAAGCATTCCAGCCAACGCTTGCCTCTGCACCAGCCGTTCATCTGATTTTGCCTTGGGCGGATGCACGGTTTCGTAGAATTCGTCGGCCTCTTGCCGCCGCAAACGTACGATCTCTTGCACGTTTTTCAGCGCATCCGGCTTCGCCTGCGCTACCAACCGGAATCGCAAGACGACAGAATCGCCTGCTTCGATCTGATAAGAGTAGCGAATACAAGCCTTCGTTCCGCCATCGTACTTGACGCAAGGCTCACCGTCGATGATGTAGCGGTGAAAAGCGTCTTTAACGAATGGCTTCCGACTCTTGGCCCAACTGCCATGAACACGAGGCGCGTTGGTTTCGTTGTCGGTAAACAAGACTTCTCCCAAAGGAGCGTAGAGATAATACTTGCTGAGAGTGTAGGGAACCTGGACGTTAAGATTTGCGGCAGTTGTGGAACCGTCCGCGGCCAAGATCAGCTGATCGTGGTTCACCTCGTAAGGCACAATGCTCGGTTCTGGGCCAGGTGGATCTGTCCAAGCCCAGGTGTTTCGAAACCACAGATGCGGAAGGATATGGAGTTCCGCTGTTTCTGGGCCTCGGTTAAAGGCTTCGATTTGGATGCAAATGTCTTCGGGGCCGGCCTTCGCATACTCAACAAAGACGTCGAAATAGCGGTCTTCGTCGAAAATACCGGTGTCGAGCAACTCGAATTCAGGGCCTGAACCGCGCGCGTTTTCCGTCACCAGGCGGCTGTACGGGAATTCCTTTTGGGGGTACTTGTACAGCATCCGCATGTAGCTGTGGGTGGGTGTATTGTCGAGGTGAAACCAATATTCCTTGGCATCTTCGCCGTGATTGCCCTCGGGCGACGATAGACCGAACATGCGCTCTTTGAGGATGGGATCCCGCCCATTCCAGAGAGCGAGTGCAAATACCAGCAACTGATAACGATCGCAGATTCCCGCGATGCCGTCTTCACCCCATCGGTAAGCCTTACTGCGCGCCAAGTCGTGTGTGAAATAGTCCCACGCACAGCCGTCAGGGCTGTAGTCCTCGCGCACCGTAGCCCAGGATCGATCTGCAACATACGGGCCCCATTTGCGCCACGGCTGAACCGTGCCAATGAACGGTTCATTCAAGCGCCGGTGCTCGGCGGTTGTGCTGTCTGGCTTCGAAGGTGCTTTAGAGCGTCGGGTTGCCATCTCGTAATCGGCCCTTCGGCCGGGACAGGACCAGGTCGCGTGACGCAGGCAGATATGGTTTCATCTTTACGGCCGACAATCGGCGGTTTGAATTCCGTGGGGCAACAGCACTTTCACTTTCTGCATTTCGGCAGCAAAGCCGGGCGCGTTGTAGGCCGAAGGATTATCCAATTGGTGGAACAACCGGTCAAGCGCAGCACGCAACTCCGGTTGATTGCCAGCCTTCTCGTTCCTCTGGTAAGCGAGCGAGAGCGACTCAAGAGCCATGGCGGCCTGCTCGGCAGAGCGCTCGCCCTGCTCGGCGATCGAATTGCCATCTCCTGCAATGGCCTGCATGACCCGGGTGGTGAGGTTGGCGTCGTACTGCTGGTGGCGTACTTGTTGCAAAATCTGATCGGCAAGGGTGGAAGCCATTTTTGCGGCAGCGGCAATCTGTTCCCGATCTCCCCAACTTCCCACCAGCCCGGTTACTTGATCAAGATCGGCGTCGAGTTGCTTGCCGGTGTCCGGATTTATCTGCTTCACCAAATCGCGAAACACGATATAACACGAAGCATTCCAGGCGGGAGCACCGGGCGTGCGTCCCGGGTAGCCCGCGGCCTGCCGCCAACTATCTTTCGGCTGCGCCAGACTGTGATGGCAGGCAAAACATTCCAGTTCGGCAAACTCAGGCCAGGTCTTTGAGTTGGACGCGCTGCGGCTCAGGCGATTGAGAGTCTCGCGCAACTCTACGCCCTGCCCGATTGCCCATTCTCGCACGCCCTCCCAAGCGTTCTGATTATCGTCAGGGAATTTCCAATGACGCCGCATCTGAGCGCTAAACCCATCAAGTTCAAAGGTAAGGTCAGGATGCCCGGCTGCAATCATTTGATGGTCGACTCGCTTGTCGGCAGTGCCGACGTGGCAGCTCATGCATTTCTCAGAGCGTGCGACCAGATCGCGAGTGTCGTACATTCCCAGCTTCAGCGACTGTTCGTGCGCCCATCCCTTAGTGGTATGAGGTCCGAGCCAGCCCACGGCGGGTCCGTGGCAATTTTCGCAACTTACTCCTTCATCCATTTGGAACGACTGGGCGCGCAGATTCGAGGCAACATCGAGGGAATGGCAGACCAGGCATTTGTCCGCCTGATTGGGATTACTGTCCAACTTGAGGATTTTTGCCATCCGCAGGGAAACAGGATTAGAAAGCACGTTGTATGCGCCCGCGTGCTTGTCCTGTGCCGCCCAGATGCTGTACTCATTCTGCCCAATACGAGTCACCGTTTTCGCCGTGACGCTGCCGTGACAATTGCTGGCGGCACAACCTCCGGGACCGCTGTACGTTCCAACTTGCCCACCGCCGGATGGTGTTTGTTGGGCTGTTGTTTCGAGCGCAGAAATACCAAGGATTAGCGAGCTGACCGCAACAACCAGAGTACCAAGCAGCGATGATCGGATGCACATGGCCATTGGCTCCCACAATGCGTTCTTTCCGACGCGCCTACAGGCAATCGAGGAGGCACCCATAATACACCCCCCAACGCAGCATGCAAGGCCATCGGAAATGATTCTTCCTCCAAATTCCTTATGTTCCTGTTCGCACGACCGTCAAAGTTCATTCGCGACCCAAGCCACCTATGTGGACAATGAAAAAGGTCTTTGCTATAGTTCATGCTCTTAGGGGCGGTGGAGGCCCTGCTTCCCCAGCCGGCTTTATCGGTCCTCTTGAAATCGCGCAAAGGACATACATCAGCGTCTCGCAGGCGGGAATGTGTTCGAGGAACTCAGAGCCATTCAGCGGCAATTCGGCTATCTACCCGCCGACCAGTTGCATACTTTATCGGCGAAGCTGAAGATTCCTGTCAGCCAGATTCATGGCGTCGCGAGTTTCTATCCACATTTCAATCTGGCGCCTCCGCCGAAAGTCGATGTGCGCCTTTGCGCCGACATGTCCTGTCACCTCCGCGGAGCCTGTGAGCTTCGCGAGGATTTGAAGCGAACATTCCAGGGCGCTCCGGAGACCGAAATTACCATCCGCGATGCTTCTTGTTTGGGCCGATGCGACTCCGCACCCGCGTTATCAATAAATGACACTATCTACTCCGGCGTGAGCCGCGAACAAGGGGTGCACATGGTACGGGCGGCAGCGAGCGGAAAGGGACTCCCAGGGGCAACAGTCAGTCGGGTCCGAGCGATCCTTTCTACGGATCCGTATAAGGGAGCGGGCGAATACGTGGGAGTGCGGCGTCTGGTTGAGTCCCGAGATGTCCTTGGTGCCATCGCGACTCTGAAGGCCAGCGGCCTTCGCGGTCTGGGCGGAGCCGGCTTTCCCACCGGCAATAAATGGGAGATTGTGCGCAATGCACCGGGACGGAAATACATCGTTTGCAATGCCGATGAAAGTGAGCCGGGCACCATTAAGGATCGCTTCATCATGGAGCAAATGCCCCACCTGGTGATAGAGGGTATGATCCTGGCCGGATTAGTGACGGGGGCGAAGACAGGAATCATTTATATCCGGCATGAGTACGAGGAGCAGAAGGAGGCTCTCCAGCACGAGATCGATCGCTGTTACGCGATGGGAGTGCTCGGGCCGCATGTTATGGGTGGTGCCTCCGAATTTGACTTGAGCATCTTCGTGAGCCCGGGGGGCTATATCTGCGGTGAAGAAAGCGCACTGCTCGAGGCCATTGAGGGACGTCGCGCCGAACCCCGCAACAAACCTCCGTTCCCAGGTACCAACGGCCTCTATAACATGCCAACGGCCATCAACAACGTTGAAACATTTACTTTCGCCGCTGCGATCCTGGTGCGCGGCGTCGATTGGTTTAAGGCGCAGGGACTGAACGGCATCGCGGGTTTGAAGTTTGTAGGTGTCAGTGGGGACGTGGCGGGGCCGGGCGTCTTCGAGGTGCCGATGGGCACCACCTATTCAGACTTGATCTACCGTTATGCCAAGGGAGTTGTCGGCAACCGCAAGCTGTTAGGGTTCGCCCCATCGGGCCCTTCTTCGGGCTTTCTTCCCGCGAAGATGGTGACTCTGCCCCTCGATTTTAATGCTGTTGCGGCAGCTGGTTCCATGGTAGGCTCCGGGGCAATCGTGGTCTGTGCCGACGGACGATGCATGCTGGATATGGCGCTCAACGCCGTACGATTCTACCGGAACGAGTCCTGCGGCAAGTGCGTGCCTTGCCGCGTGGGATCGCAAAAAATGGTGTCATTGCTTACCAATTGGACCACAGGTAAGAGCTCGGCTTCGGACCGGCAAACGCTTGAGGACCTTACCCAAGCCATGCGGATGACCTCCATTTGCGGCTTGGGCCAAATTGTGCACGCTCCCATTGCTTCGGTTCTGAAGCATTTTCCCGACGTGATCGAGGACCATCTCGAAAGGCGGAAGTGTTCTGCAGGCGTTTGCTTCCAGGGGCAAGCGTAAGCGTATGGAGGAACTCTCCACAGCAACTCGGGTGGTCGACGCGCCGCTGATTCACTTGACGATTGATGGCCGCGACGTCCTGGTTCCGGCCGGGACGACGATCTTTGACGCAGCCCGGACCTTTGGCATTCGGATCCCCACCCTGTGCCACCAGCAGAATGAGAATCCAGTGGGCGTCTGCCGGTTATGCGTGGTGGACATAGGACAGCGAGTCTACGCGGCTTCTTGCGTGCGCCCGATCGAACCCGAGATGAAAGTAACTACTGCCAGCGACGGCATCAAGTCTGTACGCCGCACGCTGCTGGAGTTGTTGATAGCCGACCACCCATCGCCCTGCGCTCGTCAGCAATCTACCGGAGACTGCGAACTGGAACGGCTCGCCAGTGACGCCGGGCTGAAGGCATCACGGTTCGCTCCGCGGCCCACTCCCATGGGCACGGACGAATCGCTGCCGGCAATCGCCGTAGACTTCGGAGCCTGCATTCTGTGTGACCGCTGTATTCGCGGCTGCAACGACATCCGGCATAATTTTGTGCTGCAGCGGCGTGGCAAGGGATATCAAGCGGGTATCGCCTTCGACGATAACCTGCCCATGGGTGAGTCCAGTTGCGTAAGTTGTGGCGAATGCATGGTGTCTTGTCCTACGGGGGCCTTAACCAACAGGAAGGTGATCGCCACCGATCTGGGCGCGAGCGATGTTCTTACTTTGCAGGAGTTACGTTCGCTGGAAGTATTCGCCGACGTCTCCGGAACGTTCCTGAAACTAAATAGCAACGCGATCCGTAAACGCCGATTCAAGGCGGGAGACGTCATCTGCCGGCAAGGTGAGTATGGTTCGACCGCGTTCTTTATTGTCAGCGGCAAGGCCGACGTTTTTCTCTCCGGCCCCATGGGGCACGTTAAAACCGAGGACAGCAAGCACGGTCTGTTCAGGAAACTCAAGGCTTCCTTGGTGAATCGGGTCCAGCAGCCCCGCACGGACGAAACCAACCGCCCCTACATTCCGATTGATGCGCCGGTCGACCTGCCTTATGACAATCCGCTTGCGGTGCTCGAGGAGGGCGATCTCTTCGGCGAAATGACCTGCATGAACCAATATCCCCGGTCCGCTACCGTGCAGGCGAAGACCGATTGTGTGATGTTGGAGATGTTGCGCAATGTGCTGGATGTACTGCAGCGCAATAAGACCTTCCGCAGCAAAGTCGACCTGACCTACCGCAGGCGGGCGCTAGCCTCCCAATTGCGCAGCATTCCTATGTTTTCGTCGGTCACACCCGATTTCATTGACCACTTGCGCGATCGGGTCGAGCTGCGCCGCTACGCTCCTGGACAGATCATTTGCCGGCAAGGCGACGCGTCGCACAGTTTCTTTCTGGTGCGCATTGGATTCGTGAAGGTAACCCAAGCGCATCCGGGTGGGGACCTGGTACTCGGATATATCGGCCGCGGCGGCTTTTTCGGAGAACTGTCCCTGTTAGGCGAAGGTATCCGCACAGCCACCTGTACCGCCCTGGACCACGTCGAAGCGGTGCGCATTAAGTCAGAGGAATTCCGCACCATGGTGGAACGTTTTCCGGAAGTTCGCCAGGGGCTGGTGGAAACTGCCCGGCAAAGGATAAAAGAAAATCGCAGTCGCGTAACCACGGTTCAGAACGTCCCAGTGGATTCGTTTCTCACTCAGGGATTGATGGAAGCGCAGAGTCTGCTGATACTCGATCTCGAACGCTGCACCCGCTGTGACCAATGTGTGCGCGCCTGTGCGGAGGCCCACGACGGTGTCAGCCGATTGATTCGCGATGGATTGCGCTGGGACAAGTACCTGGTGGCAACCTCTTGCCGACACTGCAAAGATCCTCTGTGCATGGTGGGCTGTCCCGTCGGTTCAATCCGCCGGCGCAACAGCCTGGAGATTGTGATTGAAGACTGGTGCATTGGGTGTGGGCTTTGTGCCAACAACTGTCCCTACGGCAACATCAACATGCACCCATTTGAGGTTTCCGTAGACGATCTGACGCATCCTGGACGGATGGTAGCGGAAGTGCGCACCAAGGCAACAGCCTGCAATCTCTGTACCGACCAAGAGGAGCCCAGCTGCGTGTATGCATGTCCGCACGACGCCGCCCATCGCGTAAATCCGCGGGAATTCTTTTCACGTTTGGTGCATGTCGCCGAGGCGCCCAAGAGGACTGTCTAGTGCTTATCGACGGAACTCATCGGCCATGGTTTCTCTTCACGCTCGCGGCATTGGTGGCGGGAGGAGCCGCTTACGCGCTGTATAGCTCGCTTTCGGTGCAGGGCCCGAACGGCGGTAGCACCATGGGCCTGGTTTTTGCCAGTGTAGGTTCCACTTTCATGTTGTTTGCCGGCCTTCTGGGGGTGCGCAAGAAATACACCTTGTGGCGGGTGGGTCGAGCCAGTAGCTGGATGCGCGGCCACCTGTGGTTGGGATTTCTGAGTTTTCCATTTATCCTCTTCCACTCCGCTTTTAGTCTGGGGGCGGGGACCTTAACTCGCGCTTTAATGGCACTGTTCGTTGTGGTCTTCGTAAGCGGGCTGTTTGGCGCTGTCTTGCAACATTTCATGCCGAAGATGATGACCGAGCGCGTGCCCATGGAAACCATCTACGAACAGATAGGCCGCGTCCGGCTGCAACTGCTGGAAGAGGCGCAGTCTTTGGTGAAGGAACTTCTTTCCACATTGTTGGGCGATTTGACCCGGGCGGGGGAAAAACAGCGCGCGATGGCGGCCTCAGCGGGCACGCGTGGGGGTTTGACCTACGGTTCCGGTCTGGGAGCGAACGAGCGTGCGGCCAGCGCTGTCACCGACCTGTTTCAAAAGCAGGTCCGGCCCTTTCTGCTTCAAACGCATGGCCCAAAGCTGGCGTTCGCTGACCCAGCACAGGCTTCCGCCATGTTTACTCAACTGCGCGTCCTGCTTTCCCGCGACCTGTGGCCGAAGCTGGAGGATTTGGGGAACATTTGCCAGGAAAAAAGAGACTTAGACCGCCAACGCCGAATGCATATTGTTCTTCACGGCTGGCTGCTGGTGCACATTCCAGCTTCCTATGCTCTGCTACTCCTGGGTGCTGTTCATGCGGTCTATTCCCTGAGATATTGACTCTCTGAGATATTTGACTCGTGCCCCGCATACGTACCGCAAAGACGCTGGCCAAGCGCATCGACCTGCAGTACTTCACCAAGCTGAGCCCCTTTCGCCGCTGGAGGCTGATTCTTTCTGTCGCACTACCACTGATCGCGGCGGGTTGGATTTTCGAAAAAAACATGCTTCACAAGCCGCACCTTTACAGCGCCGGCCCCATGTCGGCGGCGCACGCCGTTTTTGGAGACCAGTGCGCCTTGTGCCACACGGCAGGTACCAGTTACAGTGCAACCGTCACCGATAGCCGCTGCCTCTCTTGCCACAATGCTCCCGCCCACACTCCGCGCCAAACCTTTACCCCGGCATGCAGTTCCTGTCATGTGGAGCATCGAGGCAGGCGGCGGCTGGCCGAAACCGCCGATTCTGGCTGCACGCAATGTCACAGCAATCTTAAGACCCTGGACGGAACGCTGAGCTTCGATCCGCATATTTCCGGCTTTGACCGCGGGCACCCGGAATTTGCCGGGCTTCGTCCGGGACAAAGCGATCCGGGCACGATCCGCCTCGACCATTATGTCCATCTGCAACCGACGGTGCGTGGTCCCGCTGGCGCGGTACAGATGGACTGCTACGATTGTCACCGCCCCATCAACGTAAATGAGCCGTGGCCCTATTCCGTGGCAGTAGTGCAGCCAGCCAGCCAACAGCCAATTATGGTAGGGCAGGCGGATGCGCAACAGAGAAAGCGCCGTAGTATCGAAGCTGGCCCCGGCGCCTACATGACGCCTTTCAAGTACGTGAATCAGTGCGCTGCCTGTCACCATCTCCAATTCGACCCTTTAATTCCAACCCCGGCCCCTCACGACAAGCCCGCGATAGTCCATGCATTCATCGTGCAACAGTTGACGGAATACATCGCAGAGCATCCAGAAGCAATCTACATCAACCCAACTGCTCTTCCACCGCAAGGGGTTGAACCTGAAGGAAACGTGGCGGTTCCGCTGGAAGACAACCCGCCGCAACGTAACTTCTCGTCTCCGCTCCGGCAGAGCGAGAATGCACCTCAGCGCAACATAGTGCGTTCAACCGGGAGGCCCGCACCGCCCCCTGCCAGCGCCCAGGACTGGGTAACGCAACGTACTGCGGCGGCAGAAAGACTCCTATGGGAGAAGAACTGCAAGGTTTGTCATATCACGACGGAAGGAGCCGGCGGCCAGCTGCCCACCTTTGTGAAGGCCATCATCCCGGCGCGGTGGTTCCCGAATGCAGAGTTCGATCATGAAGCGCACCGCATGATGAAGTGCACGGCATGCCATCTCAATATCCCGCAAAGCAAGCTAACGTCCGATATAAATATTCCTGATATTAAAATCTGCCGGGATTGTCATCGGCAAGGCGGGCCCGCGGCAGGGGCTGCAGAAGGACGCTGTTTCGAATGCCACAGTTATCACGATTGGCGCAAAGAACAGCGCATCCAGGGAAAGGCCGATATCAGCCAAGTGCGGGATAGTGGGCCTGTGGCTATGCCAATAAGCGGGGAGCCGCAGCCTTCCCAAACCGCTCCAACGAACAAGTAGTAGGGACTCTCCGAAGCCCGACCTGGTACTCATCGCTCAGTGGTCGTTTATGGCCGATCCTGAATCTGAAGCAGTAAATCCTCAAAGGAAAATGGAAACTTAGACTCCCCGTGCGTATCCGGCGATTTCGGTGCCGGGCCTGGCGGGGCGTCGGTCACGGTGTAGACCTGTCCATTGCGCAGATACAACTGATGTAGTTCCTCGCGGTTGAACGGCCTTGCACCCCGGCGGCCAAGAACGGCCAGCTGATTGCCGGTTTCGTCGACCGCACGATCACGGTCGATTCCCCGTGAAATCGCCAGGGCGGGGCTTTTGGTCTTGTACGTGGCAATGAGCTTCGGCACCGGCCGCGGACTGAAGCCCGCAAACTGTGGATCGTTCTCGGGTGCGAAGAGCTGGACTACCTGTACACCGTTGCGGCCGTCGGCAACAAAAGCAAACAGGCCGGAGCTTACCATGCCTAACTTGACGTCGTAAGTGTCATTCAGTTTCCCGCCAGCATTGAATATCTGATCAAGACGGGGTTGTTCGGGTCGGCCAATATCTACAATGGCGAGCCCCTGCCTGCCCGCGGCTACATAGGCATAGGTGCGAGCAGTGTAGATATTCCAGGCGTCTTCCAAGGGTACGAATGCGTTACTCACAACGGCCGGCCGACCCGGATCCGTGATGTCGAGCACTTTCAACCCACTCCGGTCCACCACAAATGCATAGCGGAACTGGACCGCAATACCTTTCGCATTGTCGAGAGCGGGAGCACCGATCTGCGTCGTGACTTTAGGCTGCAGGGGATTGTCCAAATCCACCACCACGAGGCCGCGATCGCACAAGACGTAGGCGAAAGTACCCGCGAATGCGATCCTGCGTGCTCCATCAAGAACGCCGTCGGGATTGAACGCCAACGCACGCTTCAAGAAATTGTTATTCGGATCTCCGTCGAGCAGCGTGCCCACACCTGGGGTTTTGCTTTTCAGGTTGGGATCGCCCACAATCACCAGGCCTTCGTATTTGTCAGCGATGTAGAGGAAGCCATACATCAGATGAATCGGCTGCTCTTCATTTTCCGGCCGTCGCGTGCGCAGCGGATCGATGGCCAGCGTACTGGGCGATGCCACTGCCTGGGCATACTTGGTCTTCACATAGAAGCGTTGCCCGAGAGGAGAAACCGGGGCGGTTATCGTGCGCTCGGAAATGTCTTTGTTGTCCACGTTGGCGATGTCGTAGACGCGTAACCCTCCCTTCCCGGTGGCTGCATAGAGGTATTCACCTCGCTCTTGCACGTCCAGAACGGTTCCGGCGTGATGCCAGGCTTCGTTCAGTTGACTCCCATTACGATTGAAGCGGGCGTAGTCTTCAGGATAGGCCACTTTCTGAAAGTCGCTGCCGATAATGGCGGGCGGCTCGTCATGCTCGGCGACGGCAAGCGCATCATAGCCACCTTTTCCAGCGGCCACGTAGACATAGCGGCCCACGAAGTTCATGAAGCCGCTGCCTTGAAGATAAACCTGCGCGAGCCAGGCGTTATTGTCCTTTTCCTGGGAGACGTGGCAATCCGTGCAACCACGAGTCTCACGCGTGCGCACAGTATGCGGCACGAAGGTGCTAAATGACTGGCCGCTAAAACCCTCGGCCGAAACGGTCTGTTGCTGGTAGTAGCCCCAATCGCGATCCGCATTCTGCGAACTGACCTGGACCGCGCAGGCCGAACGTACAGGCGCCACCCGGTGTTTGGTCACCGTACCGTCGATGCCGAGCATGTACAGATCATCGCGCAGAATCTGAAAATTGTAGGAAATGTAATTCCGCGTGGTGAGCCCCTCGTTATGCAGCATGGGGGTACGCTGATTGGCGGTCTGCTGCAAGTGGCAGCCGAAGCACGTCGGCAGCCATGCCGAATGGCATGAATAGCAAGTCATATTCTCATTGCTGTGGGCCAGCGACGACTCGTCCGCTGCGGATCCCCACGTCTTTCCGTCTTTTTGGATGGTTTTCGCCAGGCGTGACTTTTCGCTGTAGTTAGGATTGCCTGGAGTGATGGAATCTAATATCTGAACCACCTCCCACTGCTTTCCTTGCTCCAGCATGGAACGTTGGAAGAGACGGTTGTCTCTCCAGTAAAAACGCCGTTCCTTCCAGGGAGTAACCAGCACAGTCAAATCGGTTCCTCCGCGCGGGGCGGCTGGTCCGGAAGTTTTCAGTGCGGCACGAGCCTGGATCGTACCGTGGCAATCCGTGCAGTCCACCTCAATGGCATTGCGCGTCTCACCGTAGAGTTTTCCGTTTCCGTGGCTATCCTGCACGAAGTGGCAGTCGACGCAGTGCATGCCTTTTTCTAAGTGAATGTCTTTGAGGTGAACCGCTTTGTCAAATTTCCTGGGATCGTCGAAGGATATGACTTTGCTGTCCTGGTCCAACAAATTCCCCTGCCGGTCGCGCTTATATACGGCGCGAAATAACCAGCCGTGACTGTGAAAATCTGCGAACTGGGTTTGCTTCAAGTTGGCATTGAACTCGGCGGTTCCGGTTTTCTCCAGGAATTGAGGGTCAGACCACAGACCGCGAACGGCCGCCCCCTCGGGATTGCGCTCCTGCACGCGGGAACGGTCTTCGGGGCTGGGGTGGCGCTGTTTCTCGGGGTACATCGCTTGCCCATCTTCCTCGTTGTCCCACCACGTATAACCAAAGTAGGTCGCGACCATATTCGTCCCCGGGTGCATATGGCAGACCATGCATTGGCTGGATGGTATGGCGCGGGTGAACTGGTGCTTTATCGGGTGTCCCGGCTCATTCTTGGGGATTGTGGGATCCGCGGTTACAGTTTGTCCAGAATGTCCAAAAGCCGCGTACGGCCCGGCGTGCTCGTAGGCGCGATCATTCGCATAGACGACGTGACACGCGCTGCAACCGCTGGCACGATAGTCGCCCGGCTGGTCGTTGGTTCCGGGGAAATAAAGCATCGGATCAAGCAGCCGGGTTTTTTGCAAACCGAGAAAGCCTGGGTCGGTGCGAAGCAGCGTGCCGAACCCACGTTCCCCGAGCTTGACATCGGGCTTTCCGGGATCTTCGTCCAATATAGGATTACCCACTTCCGGTTTTTTCCCGCCGCCCCGCTCAAATATGCGAAGCACGTTGCCCGGCTGCGATACCTCCCAGCGCTCCAGAGGCTCCAGATAAGGAAGAACCCCTTCCTTACGAGTTTCTTCGGCGGTGGGTGGCGGATCAGTTTTCACAATCTGCGGGACGCCATCCCTCGAATAGCTTTCGCCGAAGTGGGGGTTCTTAATAGGAAACGCGCCATTGTTATAGAGCGCCGCTCCCCAGAGCATCGCTCCATGCGACATCATGCTGGTGCGCGCGCGATAGACTTCCGCGGAATGGCATCCGGAGCGGCCGCAGGTGTTTTCTGCTACTCGCAGATCACCGGGGTTGATGAATGCAATGTATTGCGGATCCTCCTTCAGCCACTTCGCATAAGCACGGACGGGGTTGGCAGACGTTCGAGCGAACTCTTCGAAGCGCGGGCGCGGATGGGCTGTTTTCTTCGCGTGCTCATATTCCGCCGATCCAGCGGACGTGCCCGGCGTGATTGCGATGTTCGCGTCCCCACCGTGACAATCGATGCAACCGAGGCGCACGGTGTCGGTTGTATGCATGGTGCGGCTGTCTGTCGCGGTATGGCAGGACACACAGCCAACAGATTTGCGATCAGCTTCCGCCTGTGATTGACCTAGCCGTGTCTCCGGCTGATCGGTAGTTGTCGCAACTGCTTGCTGGGCAGAGCCGTTGGAGCTAAGCGCGCTCTTCGGCGACTCGAGCACGAGCAGCAAGCCGATACTCAACCACAGCCAGGCAAACCCCGCGACGATTCTGTGGGTGCTCTTTATCATTCGCAGAACCCCAAGTCTTCTAAAACTGAAACTTCAGTCCCACTACACCCGAGATCAGAGTTTTGTCATTCAAAATCTGCTGGAATCCGATGCCCGGCACCAGCGTGGAGACGCCAGTTGTCAATACAATGTTCTCGGTCAAGGGCGGACGGTATTCAATCCCGACTCCCACGTCGGTGCCAATACTGTGACGGATCGGGTTTTGGAAGAGGAGCAATTCCAAAGGCTCTGTCCGATCAAACCGCAGATAATTACTGTTAACAAAGGCGCGCAGCTTGGGCTTTATATTGAAGTCCGCTCCGAGATTGAAAAGGTAGAGACCCGGATTGACAAAATTTGCCTGCCCTTCGAATTTGTTGGTGCGCAAATTGACGAGTAAGCTGCCAGGATTAGTCAGGCCAACCCCGGTACCGGTCAGACGGATGCCCTCGTTGTCAAAGAAACTGAAAACTCCACCTGCAAAATGAGTATCGTTCACAATGGCGTCGAAGCCATGAGCTGTCCCATCCGAGCGGGCTGATCCGAAGCGGCTGTCGCCATCGCCCGACTGGTACAAAAAGGAAGTACGGAAGCGCATCCAGTCCTTATCTACCGAAAGCTCGACCGCTCCGAGCTGGGCATTGATATCCACGCGACGCCCAGCGATGGGATTGAGAGTGTCGTGGCCGAGCGCCTGATAGAAAACGTGACTTACGTTCAAACGACCGATGTGACCATTACTAGCCCATCCAAGGTAGTAGGCGTGAATACCATGCGTTTCGATGCCTTGGTTCACTACCGCGCCTATCGGGGCGGGGCGCACTAGAAAGCCGTTGTCATCAAAATGAATCGTCGGGTCGTCTCGGTTGTAATGGAAACTGAATTCGGTCGTGTACCCTTTGGCCAGAAAATCCTGGATGTAAACGTTACCGATATACACCTGCTGGTGGCGAGCGGAAAATGTATTGATTTCGCTGTTGGTGTCCTTTTCCAGGAAATAAAAGTAGGCCAGGTTGTAGTTAATGCGGTTGGAACGCAGGTTTCCGAAAACTCGTATTCCTGGTTGATTCTCCGAAAATATAAAGCCCCGAAAATCGCTGTTGAATTGCTGGATACCCGCCCGGACCGAGACAAAATCGAAATTTGGACTCAGATCGTGCAGCTTCGCTTCTACAAAACCTTCTTGTAACCCGGCATGAGTGTCGAAGCGGTTGGTGCCGTCCTGCACGTTGATGTTAACCAGACCGCGTTCCCGCGTCTGGAGAAAATTAAGGTTAACCGCCGGAGTAAAGCGAATGCGGAAGTCAGCCGGCCGAAAGCTGGTGTCGCCTCGGGACAGGTCGAACGAAAATAAAAATGTCTGGGCAGCGAACGCCTGCTCGCCTCGGCCGAAAAAGCCAGTCTCTCCGGGCTGCTCCGCCGAAACCCCACTGGGTACCGGCAAGCGACGCACATCAATGCCTGTTTCGCTCGTGCCCGTAAAGTTGAAAAACCAGCGTTGGCCGAAAATAGGATAGTCCCCCTTAAGCTTGTTGCGATTGAAGGGGTCGTACCAGCGTGAATGAGTGTAGGGAAATTCGCCTTCTTTGTCGTATCGTTTCCATTCGGGCATCTCGACCGTCCAGCGATAGGCCTCAGGCGAAAATAAGGAGGAGTCGGGTGGTACCACCTCGACTGTCTCATAAACCGGGGACGGGGTGGGCTGGGGCGCGCGCAACCCCGGATATATGCTGGTCGTCGTCTCGGGCAGGATCGGAGTCCGTCGGCCCGGTATGCCGCCTGGACCTGGGGGCGAAGCCATGATCATATCGGTGCGTTCCATGCTCACGCTAACTTGCTGGATTTCGCCGGGCCCCAGCCTGACTCCGACCGCGGAACTAACACCGTATCCGGCGGCGTTAGCGCTGATCTCATACTCGCCTGGGAGGAGATCGCGAAGCCTAAATATACCCTCACCACTACTGGTGACAGTATATTTCTGGTTGGTTGCACGATTGGTTGCCCTTACCGTTGCGCCGCCAACTGGTTGGCCGTTCTGATCGTGCACGGTGCCCAGCAGGGCTGCCGGCCGTGTGCGCGGTTGCTGGCCGGGTATGCGTTGCACTTGAGCTGCGGTGCTGCCTACCATCCAGATAAACTCACACACAACCAGTAACGATAAACCAAAATAGCGAAGTTGCGTTTGGCGATTTCGGTTCACGGCAGCTCGTTCCCCACAGGCTGGGTCCGTCGTCTTGCGGAAGGCGACCGAAAAATGGGCCCTGGAATTTGCGGTACAGTTTTATCACTTGGCGATCAAGATTTCAAAGAAAACCCGAGAAACCTGACCGGCTGCGCTGACCGGGCCCTACCGTATTGATCGAAGACGCGACCCCGAACCGTCCCCCGCCGCAAGAAATATCCCGATTTTCGCGCCTCTTCCTCTAGAATTTCTGCCAGTTGGGTATCGGTCGCAGGATCGTTGCCCACTTTTCTTGTGCGGAGCGTGCTGTGACTTCGACTGATTTCGATCTGATCGTGATCGGGTGCGGGCCTGCAGGAGAAAAGGCTGCCGCGCAAGCTGCATATTTTGACAAACGCGTCGCTGTCATCGAGTGCGCCGAGCATGTGGGCGGAAGCTGCGTCAACACCGGCACGGTCCCGAGCAAG
>Ga0182018_10001293_pt1 | contig 28882 bp, 26 predicted proteins | sample 812P2MmetaG_FD_120490 | JGI IMG/M metagenome (GOLD analysis project Ga0182018, IMG submission 120490) | Permafrost microbial communities from Stordalen Mire, Sweden - 812P2M metaG | ecosystem: Environmental > Terrestrial > Soil > Wetlands > Permafrost | place: Sweden: Stordalen | collected...
CCGAAGATCGCCCGCCCGCCGGTCATGTGGTCGAGTTGCACCATGCGTTGCGCGACATGAAACGGATGGTGATACGGCAGCGAGATAACCCCGGTCGCCAGTTTGATCCGCTTCGACCGTTCGCCCGCGGCGGCCAGGAACATCTCCGGCGAGGCGATCATTTCCCAGCCGCTGGAATGGTGTTCGCCGCACCAGAATTCCTCGTAGCCGAGCTTATCCAGATGTTCCACCAGATCGAGATCGCGGCGGAACTGCAACATCGGATGCTCGCCGATCGGATGATGCGGAGCGAGGAACGCGCCAAAATTCAGGCGAGGCATGAAGGGGACTCCTGGGGTGGTTCGATTTCCGTCGCGTCGAGTTTAGCCGCGGGACGCGCTGGTGGGAAATGTGCCGCCTTGAGTGCCATGAACCGCCAGGCCACACTGCGATCCGCAGCAAGTGGGGATCGCTTCCATGACCACTCAAATCGCCAGGACGTCGTCCGTCCTGCCGGTGCTCGACCTCGGCGGCCTGCCGGACGATGAGGCCGCCGAAGTCAATATTGGCCGGCAACTGGACGCCGCGTTCCGTGGGGCCGGGTTCTGTTATTTTTCCAATACCGGCATCGATCCAGCGCTGATCGAGGCCGTGTTCGACGCTTCGCGCCGTTTTCACGCCTTGCCGATGCGGACGAAGCGCGCGATCGCCACGAATTCGTTCCATCGCGGCTACATCGCCCCGAAATCGTCACTCATCGAGACCTCCTCCGTCGCGCGCGTGACCCGGCCGAACGACAGCGACTCATTCATGCTGATGCAGGAGGTACCGCCAGAAGATCCGCGGTTTGGAACGTTTCTGAACGGCCCCAATCAGTGGCCGGAAGGTCTGGCTGACTTTCGTGGGCCGGTGCAGGCATATGATCGCGCGATGCACGATTTCTGCCGGAGGCTGTTGCGGCCGATCGCGCGGGCGCTCGATCTTCCGCCTGACGCTCTCCGGCGATATTTCAAACAGCCGACAACGTTTCTTCGCCTCCTGCATTATCCCCCGCAAGCGGCTGACGCACCGGATGACGCGTTTGGCTCGGCACCGCATACGGACTTTGGCTTTATCACCGTCCTGGCTCAGGACGGCGTGGGCGGGCTGGAGGTGCGGCCTCGTGGCGGAGACTGGATCGCGGCGCCACCGATTCCCGGCACATTCGTTGTCAATGTCGCGGACATGCTGGCACGCTGGACCAACGACCGCTGGCAATCGACGCCGCATCGGGTGAAGAACCTGTCCGGTGTCGATCGCTATTCCTGCCCATATTTCTTCGACATGGATTTGGATTGCACTGTCGCGTGCCTGGAGAATTGTCAAAGCCCAGTGAACCCGCCACGCTATGATCCGGTTCTTTATGCTGATTACGTACGGGAGCTTCTTGACCACAACTACAGCTATCGTAAAAGCGCATGACTTATCGTGTCGGTATCGATATTGGCGGATCGTTCACGGACTTCGCCGTATTTGACGAAACCTCTCGCTCCCTGAAAAGCCTAAAGGTATTTTCCAGTCCGGATGAACCTGGCTCGGAGGTGATGGAAGGCATCCGTCTGCTTCAGGAACGTTATGACGTCGCGCCCGGTGAGATCAGTTATTTCACCCACGGTACGACAGTCGGTGTGAACACCGTCATCCAGCGTAAAGGCCTGCGCCTGGCGCTGTTCACAACCGAGCATTTCCGGGACGTTCTGGAAATCGCCCGCCTCAAAATCCCCGACATGTATAATCTGCTGTCCAAACGGCCCGCGCCACTCATCACGCGCGATCTGGTGTTCGGCATTCCCGGACGCATCGCCGCCGATGGCGCGGTCATCGCCAGTCTGGATGAGGACGCACTCGCCGCGTCCGTCGCGGCGGCGATCGAGGCCGGCGCGGAAGGCATCCTCATTTCCTTCCTGCACGCCTATCGCAATCCCGCGCACGAACTGGCGGCGAAGGCGGCTGTCTCGCGCCTCGTGCCCGGATTGCCGGTGTTTTGCGGCAGCGAGACATGGCCGATCATCCGCGAATATGAACGCACCATCACCGCCGCCATCGGCGCTTACGTTCAGCCTCGGGTCGCGCATTATCTCGGATCGTTGCAGGAGGCGCTGAAAACCGCCGGCGTCTCCGCCGAGCCGCGGCTGACCCGGTCGAATGGCGGCGTCATGACCGCCGAGCAAGGCAAGCGGGAATGCGTGCAGATGATCCTGTCCGGCACCGCTTCGGGCGTGATCGGCGCCAGCCACATCGCATCCATTTGCGGCATTTCCCGCTGTCTCAGCCTCGACATCGGTGGCACCAGCGCCGACGTGGCGGTGATCATGGATGGCGCGCCGCAATACGGTGTCGGCGAGCGGATCGGCGATTTTCAAATTTTCATTCCCAGCGTTTCGGTCAGTTCGATCGGCGAGGGCGGCGGCAGCATCGCGCGGGTCGACCGTTTCGGCATCCTCAAGGTCGGCCCCGAGAGCGCGGGTTCGCGTCCCGGTCCCGCCTGCTATGGCCGCGGCGGCACAAGAGCGACGATCACCGACGCTTTCGCCGCCTGCGGCCTGATCGGTTTTTCCTCAATCGGCTACGCGGCGGTCAGCATCGATCAGGCGAGCGCCCGTTCGGTTATCGCGGAACTCGCCCGTCAATTGGACCGCACGGTGGAACAAACCGCCGAGGCGATCATTCGCATCGCCGTGTCGGGCATGTTTCAGGAAGTCAGCGCTTTGGCGTCTCGTTTCGGTATCGATCCGCGGGAATTCGCCTGCGTCGCGTTCGGTGGCGCCGGCCCCATGCTCGCCGGTTTCCTCGCCCGCGAACTGGGCTTGAAGGAGATCGTCGTGCCACCGACCCCCGGCGTTCTCAGCGCACTTGGCGGTTTAATCGCCGACCTCAAGAGCGACTTCATCAGCACGATTTACCTCGAACTGGACGCCCGATCGGAGCAACCGATCGAGCAGGCCTGGCAGGCACTCGAAGCACGGGCCAAGGACTGGTTGCACCGCGATCAAGGTTATTCCGGAGAGTTCACGATCGTTCGCTCCGCCGAATTGCGTTATCGCGGGCAGTCGTTCGAGATCGATACGCCAGTAGAACCAGGCGCCGGCTGGCGCGCGATCGCGGACAGTTTCCATGCCGAGCATCAGCGAGTTTATGGCCACGCCGATCGTGATTCGCCGATCCAGGCGATCGCCTTGCGCGTGGTGATCACGGGAGCCGTCGCGAAGCCGGAGTTTCCTCGTTTTACCCCGCGACCCGGACCCGCTCCGGTGGCCGGCCGGGCGGATGTCTGGCTGGACGGCGAACGATGCGACGCGGCGATCTACCGTCGTGGCGAACTGCTGGCGGGACAGAGTTTCGCCGGTCCGGCCGTCGTGGTGCAGGACGACTGCACCACCGTCGTTCCGGCGGGCTTCGCGGTTCGCGTCGACGAATACACTAACCTTCGGATAACCCGGCCATGACCCTGGACAGCACCAACCTTCAGGTCCTCGCGAATTACTGCGCCGCGGCGGCGGAGAGCATGGGTTGGACGCTGATGCGCACGGCGTACAGCACCTTCGTCAAAGAGACTGAAGATTTCTCCTGTCAGGTGATGACGCCGTCGGGGCTGACGGTCGCCTCGCCGCTGTCGTTCGGCGCCACATGGTTCACGAGCCTGGACTATGGCGGAGTGATCGAGCGGTTCGACTACCGGGAAGGCGATATCTGCCTGACCAGTGATCCCTACGCCGGAAATGTCGCGACGCACACGCCGGACATCCATCTCTGGCGCCCGGTCTTTCGTGATGGTCAGTTGGTCTGCTTTGTCGGCAACCACGTCCACAACACCGACGTGGGCGGTGCGGTTCCGGCGACGCTGTCTCGCACCCTGACCGAGATCCAGCAGGAGGGGCTGCGCATTCCGCCGATGCGCCTGATGCGCGACGGGGTGCTGAACCAGGACCTGCTGCGGATGATCGCCAATAACGTGCGCCTGCCGGAACAGAACCGCGGAGACCTGAACGCTCAGATCGCCTGCGCGATGGTCGGCGAGCGCAAGGTGCATGAGATCATCGACCGCTTCGGCGTGGAAACCTTCGCCGAGGGCCTGGACAGTCTGCTCGATTACGCCGAACGGCAGGCGCGGGATGTAATCCGCGGCATTCCGGACGGAGAGTATTTCTTCGCCGACTACGCCGATGAGGATCAGGCCGGAGGCTACCCCGTTCGCATCGCGGTGACTTTGCGTGTGCACGGCGACACGCTGACGATTGACTTTACCGGCAGCGATCCGCAGCTCGCATCGTCGCTGAACATGCCGACGGGGGGCAAGGAACGTCACGCTCTGGCGATGGTTGGCGTGGTCTACGCGTTGTACTGCCTGGATCCGACGATCACGTTGAACGCGGGTCTGGTTCGGCCGGTGCGGGCGATTCTGCCTCCCGGCAGCATCATGAACGCGGTGATGCCCGCCGCGGTCGGCATGCGCAGCCTGGTGTGCAATCTGGCGCAGACCGCGGTGATCGGCGCGTTCTGCCGCGCACTGCCGGATCGCATGCCGGCCAGTCCAGGCAGTGGGCTGAGCATCATGAACGTGAAGACCACCACACGGACCGGCCGTTCCGTGATGGCGAGCATCGGTCCGGTCGGCGGTGGCGCCGGCGGTGGCCCGCTGGCGGACGGTGCGGAGGCCTGCGGCGGCAATATGTCGTACCTTAAGAACACGCCAGTGGAGATGAACGAAGCCGAGGTCCCCATCCTGATCCGCCGTTATGGCCTCGTGCCTGACAGTGGGGGACCCGGGCTGTACCGCGGCGGCAGTGCCCTGGAAATGGAGTTCCAGGTGTTTTCTCCGCAAACCATGGTGACCGCGCGCAATCGCGACCGTTCGGTTTTCGCGGCCTGGGGACTGCGAGGTGGCGGTCCCGGCCGGGTCTCTCGGTTCGCACGGAATCCCGGCACGCCGGATTGTGTCGAACTCGGTTCGACCGACGTGGTGCAGTGCGAGCCGGGCGACGTCATCCTGATCCAGGGGCCGGGCGCGGGCGGCTATGGCGATCCGACGCAACGGCCGGTTGAGGCGGTGATCGACGATGTGCGGCGCGGTTTCATTTCCCGGGAGGCGGCGCGCATCGATTACGGAGTCGTGCTGAACGACGGGCTGGAACTTGACGCACCGGCCACCGCGCGGCTGCGTGAAAGCATGGTGGTTCCTGCCATTGAGTTCCGGCACGGACCGGGGCGGATCGCGTTTGAGGCAATCTGGTCGCTGGAACGCTATGATGCCTTGCATCGCATCCTCGTTGAGGTTCCGGTCACGTGGCGGTTCTTTGTGAAGCAGCGAATCTTCGCCGCGCTCAAGTCGCCGGGCAGCGCGGCGGATGTCGTCGCGGCTTACGAAAACCTGCGCCGGCAATTCGTGGATCTGCCACCGATGCCGGCCACCGAGAACCACGCAAAGGCGGCGGAGTGAGTCTGGTGTTTGTGCTTTCTCTCATCGTCATGGCCCGGCTTGTCCGGGCCACCTGAACCAGCAGGTGGCGCGGCGGGTGGCCCGGACAAGCCGGGCCATGACGTGGAAGGGGCGGCCCATGACGACAGAGCCGGGCCATGACGAGCACACGCTCTACCCCCCACGATACCGCCGCGGGATGACCACATTCGCCAGACCCGTCAGGCCCAATGTCGTCCCCATCAAAATGAACGCAAGTGCCGCGGCGAACGGCCAGTTGTTGTCCCCGGAGAAAGCCCAGTACAGCAATGGTGCCATCATCTGAAACCGCGGCCCGCCAAGCAGCACCGGCGTGGCGAAAGCATTCATGCAAAGGATGAAGCACAACACGCCCGCGATCAACACGCCCGGCAGAGCCAGCGGAAACACGATGCGCCAGAACGCGCGCGAGGGCGCCGCACCCATGGAGGCGGCGGCTTCCTCCAACCGCGGATCGATGCCTTCGAACACGCTCTGCAACGTCAGCACGGTGAACGGCAGGTTGATCGCGATGATGCCAAGGATGACCGCGGGTTCGGTGTACATGAGGTTGATCGGAAGAGTGCCGAACAGCCCGCGGGACACGATGTCCAGCATGCCGCCGCGGCTGAACAGGATCATCCAGCCGGCGGTCCGCGTCGTCGAACCAATGAACAAAGGCAGCACCGTCAAAACCACCAGCACAGGCTTCCAACGCCCGGTCGTTCGAGCCAACCGCCAGGCCATCGGCAAGCCGCACAACAGGCACGCCGCCGTGACGATCACCGACACCCGGATCGTTGTGTACAACACACCACGATAGAACGGATCGACAAAGAAACGCAGGTAGTTTTCGGGCGTCACCGCCGCCACCATCATTTCGGATGGATCGAAGCGGTTCAGGCTATCGCGCAGCATGAACGCCAGCGGCACGACCAAAGTCAGCAGCATCAACAGGCTGGCGGGCCCGAGCAGCGAAAGCGCCGCGACCGCGTCTCGCCGTCCGGTCGCGCGCGCCGCTAACTGTGCTGGATGTTCTTCAGCCACCAATCGTTCAGGTCCGCCATCGATTTGCTGATCACCGCGTAATCCGGCGTGACCAGTTTGGGTTTCGGTTCGGGAAACGCGAGTTGCGCGCCGACGTCGCCACTCAGCGGCGCGTCGTCGACCGTCGGTAGATAGCCCATGTGCGCGGCGAAACCCTGCTGCGCCGCCGGGTCCAACATGGCGTTCATGTACTTGAACGCGGCCGCCTTGTTCGGCGCGTTCTTCGGCACCACCATGCCGGAGACGTAAAGAATCGCGCCCTCGCTGGGAAACTGGCCCTTCACCGGAAATCCCGCATTGTGCCACATGAAACTACGCGCCAGCCAGATCACGCCAACATCGATCTCACCCGATTTGAACGCGGGGGCCAGAGCATCCGTCTCCGGATACAGCCGCAGCCCGTTGGCGTTCAGCTTCAGCATGAAAGCCTTGGCTTTGTCGAAATCAGTGGTGGTGCCGCTCTCCAGCAGGCTGGCGCCCATCAGCACCCACGGCGCCACGCCGCTGACCATGCCGACTTTACCGTTCCATTTCGGGTCCAGCAGATCGGCGAAACTCTTTGGCGGTTCCTTCACATTCTCCGGATTATAAACGATCACCTGGGCGCTGTAGATGTGCGGCACGAAACCGGTCGAGCGCAAATCGGGCAAGACGTGCTTCAGGTTCGGCACCTTGGTCTCGTCGAGCGGCTCCACCAGGCCGGCCTCGGTCGCGCGATATCCGTTCACCGCGCCGAGGCACGCGATGTCCACCGTGCCGCGTGGCAGCATCTTCTGCGCCGTCATCTTCGCGTAACGAGGCGTCTCATCCCCGACGTCCTGGATCACCGTAAGGTCGGTTGGCTTCAGAAGCGGATCGTCGATATTCTCCCGTAACAACCTGGCATAATCGCCACCCCATGTGCCCACGACACAGGTCTCCGCCGCCGCGGCACGGCGCGTCAACAGCGCCGGCGCGGCCAACAAGCCCAATGCCACGCGGCGAGGAATGACGGGCCGGCTTGTGGTGGGCTCAGACATGATTGGTTTCCCTTGTTGGGCTGAAGTGAGGCGTGTAAGCCGGCACCGGGCGGTCGCTGGCGTCGAAGACGAACTCGTCGTCCGCGGACCAATGCAGTGTAACACGCGTCCCCGCCTTATGCCGCGGTGCCGCGTCCGGACCCAGCCCGGGGCCGCGCGCCAGAATGGCGACGCCGGGGCTGAGGCGCACCACGTGCTCGACCGTCGCGCCTAGCCAGGTGCACAATTCGACCGAACCCTCGACCCGGCGGCCGGTTTGGTCCGGCGCGCCAAGCCGGATGCTGTCAGGCCTCACCGCGAGGGTCGCCTCGCCGTTTTGCTGGTACGCCGCGGCCAGCGCGACTGACGATCCGTCGCTGAGACCCAGTTGCGTACCCGCATCGATCCGGCCGCGCACGATGTTGCTGCCGCCGATGAAACGGGCGACGAAGGGGTTTTCCGGGCGCAGATGCAGCGCCTCGGGGGGACCGATCTGTTGCACCTTGCCATCGTGCAGCAGCACCAGACGGTCGGCCAGAGCCATCGCCTCGGTCTGATCGTGCGTGACCATGATCGTGGTGATGCCGCGGGCTTGCTGCAGCAGACGGATCTCGCGCGCCATGTCCTGGCGCAGCGCCGCGTCCAGATTGGATAGCGGTTCATCCAACAGCAGCACGCGCGGATGGATCGCCAGAGCGCGGGCCAGCGCGACACGCTGCTGCTGCCCGCCGGACAACTGGCGCGGCAATCGTTGGGAAAAAGCTTCCAGCCGAACCAGCCGTAGCATCTCCTGGACGCGCGCATTGGTTGCCCTGGTTCCGGCGCGCCGCATCTCCAGCCCGAAGGCGATGTTGCGCGCGACGTTGAGGTGCGGAAACAACGCGTAGCTCTGGAACACGATGCCCATGTCGCGCTTATGCGGGGGCAGCGCGATGATGCTGCTGCCGTCGAGGCGAATGTCGCCCTCGTCCGGCGCCAGGAAGCCGGCGATCAGCCGCAGCGTCGTGGTCTTGCCGCAGCCGGACGGTCCGAGCAGCACGACCAGTTCGCCGGGCGTGACCTCCAGGCTGACGTCGTCCACCGCGGCATGGGCGCCGAACCGGCGTACCAGATTGCGTAAGGACAACGACGAAGCCTCGGGCGCCACCATCATTGGACGGCGCGGCCCAGACGAACGAAACGGTCCAGCAACAGCAGCAGGATGGCGATGCCGATGGTTTGCGCCACCGCCACGGCGGCCACCAACGGATCGATATGATATTCAAGATATTGCAGCACCGCGACCGGCAGCGTCGTCACTCCTGGGCTGCTCAGGAACAGCGCCAGTTCAAGATTTTCGAACGAAACGACGAAAGCGAACAATCCGCCCGCGATGATCCCGGGACGCATCGCGGGCATTGTCACTCGCCAGATCACAAGCAGCGGAAGCGCGCCCAGGCTGGCGGCGGCTTCCTCAGCGGCGCGGTCGTGGGTGGCGAGGCTGGCGAGACACAACCTTACCACCCACGGCGTGGTAATCATGACATGCGCCAGAACAAGGCCGGCGAGCGAACCGGTCAGTGCCGAGCCCGCATTGGTGTCGACCGCCACCATCACGATGTAGACCGCGAGGCCGAGGGCGATTCCGGGCACTGTGATCGGCGCGAGCAGCAGCGTGCTGATCACGCCTTTGCCGCGGAAGCGATGGCGCGAAAGCCCGATCCCCGCGGGAACGCCCAAAAGGAGGCTGCCAATGGTGGCGGTGACTCCGAGTCGCAGACTGGTCCAGATCGGTGCGCCGAAGGTGGCGGGGATCTGGTTGTACCAGTCAAGCGTATACGCGTGCGGTGGGAACAAGATCAGTTTCTCGTCGAACACGCTGAGGTAAAGCGTCAGCAACAGCGGCACGCCGATCAGCGCGACGCCGAGCGCCACCAGCATTGAGACCGCCGCGTGCTCGATACGCGCCAGAGCGTCCGTCATGATTGATCCAGGTTGGAAGACTCCCGGCGGGAGGATTGTCGGTGCGGGGAGGGGGAGTCAATTGGGGGAAGGGCCTGGAATGACGCCTCGTTCGTGCCGGCGCGCACCAGTCGTCATCACCGGGCTGGCCCGGTGATCAAACGCCCCAGTGTCGTTGGCTATTACGGTCGGGCCTTGCTGGGGAGGCGTTTGATGATATATATCGCTCATGCTGATCACACCCGAACAGATTCGAGCTGCCCGTGCCCTGTTACGGCTCGACCAGGCCAGGCTAGCCCAGGACGCGGGGATTTCAGTCATTACGTTGCGGCGGCTAGAGGACCGGCATGGACTGTCGAAGGTCGCTCCTACCACTGTGGAGGTCGTCAGGCGGGCGTTGGAGAAAGCCGGGGCGGAATTCATCGACCAAGGTGTTCGCCGGAGTGCACCCACACCTGAGACGATCCAGTCCATCAAGGATGACATCGACCAGATCGTGGCTCGCGGATCGGCGCTTCTGGCGAAGCACCCGCCGATGACTGACGATGAACTCTATGACGAGAACGGGATTTGACCGCCATTGTCGTCGATACCTCGGCGATCGTCGCGATCTTGCGGAATGAGCCTGAGAAAGATCGCTTCGTTGACGCGATCCTGGCGTCGAGACCCAGGCTGATGTCGGCGGTCAGCTTGCAGGAAGCGGGGATGGTGGTGGCGGGGAGGTTTGGCGACGGTGCGGAATGGCAACCGCTGGATGCGCTGTTGACCCGCTTGGAAGTGGAGATCGTGGCGCATGACGCGGAGTTGGCCGGAATCGCCCGCGCGGCGTTTCTAAGGTTCGGGAAGGGCCGGCATCGGGCACGGTTGAATTTCGGCGATTGCGCCGCCTATGCGCTGGCTGTGAGCAATGATTTTCCGCTGCTGTTCAAAGGTGGAGATTTTGGCCAGACCGATGTCGTCGCGGCCTGTCCGGTCGTCTGACCTGAATCCGGACGGACACATTCTCGCAATCTGACCTGGCAATTCGCTCGACCGGGGTTTTTTCGACATGCTTAAGAGTTCCTAAATCTTGATCCACATATCGCGCCGATAATCGAAATACCGATCCACTCGCTCCCCATTCCATCGGTATTTCAAATGCCGCTCCTGCCGCGGCAGCTCCACCGTCCGCGGCCTGAATGCACCAACGCACTCGCTTCCCGGCCGCCGAACGCTTGGGTAAACCACCCCGTTCGCGCCGGCATCGCGCAACTGCCGCGCGAACGCCCGTGACGCCTCGTACGATCCCGGATCAAGAATTTGGGCACGTCGTGGTTCATCCAGCGCACCAACGTCCCTAAACTCTGCCGCGACCTCACCAACAAGCACTCGCATATCCTCCATTCTTGGCGGATCGCCGCTGTCCCGGGCAAACGCCTCGAAATGGAACACGGTCTCCGCGACCGCCGTCTCGATCGCCGAGGCCGCGTAATAAACCCCGTACGATCCATCACCGAACCGCGATCCTTTCGGGTTCAGATGCGTGAACGACGCCATCACATAACTCGCCCCTGGTCCTGACACGCGCTCATCCGGCGCGACCAGCGCGATATCCCCAACCTCGTCCCGCACCCGAGGGTTCGTAAGCTGCTCCAGCGCGATCAGCGCATTCCACACCGCCGCATCCGCGGTCAGCCGCTCAAACAACGCGATCGGAGGATACCGCGACGCGACGATCCGCCATGCCTGAGCCCAGTCGACGCGGCGTACGGCCACGCCTTAACTCCAGGGCGCGCGCGCCGCGTCCAGATAACTTCGCACCGCGGCGAGATCGACGACATCGCCGCCGCGCATGCGCTCAAGGGGGGTTTGATCGCCGAACGCTTTGTTGCGGCGCCGAATCCAGCCATCCGCCAGATGCGGATCCGAATAAAGGATTTGCAGCGCCTTAAAGATCCCCGCGACGTAGCCGATCCGTCTGAGCGTGTCCGCTGGCACCCGAACCCCATTGCCCCTGCGCCAGGCGTAGTAGGTCCTTTCCGCCGGCGAACCGAGCAGGACGCGCGCATCCTCGGCCCCGACGCCCCAGGCGTCCATGATCAGGAAAAAGCCCCGCAGGGCATCGCCAGGGACCACCTCCGCCAGGCCGATCCGTTCCCGTTCTTGCGTCGCTGACACGGCTCACTCCATGCGTTCTTGCATAAAATAGACCAAAACTGCGAATTTGCAAGGCTACGCCAGGCTCGGACCCTACAACCGGTTCCTCACCCACCCCCCATTCGCCATGATCCCATCCAGCCGTCCGCCATCCCCCCGGAACACGCCCAGGTCGCGGTAGGGATCGCCGTCGACGACCAGCAGATCGGCGAAAGCCCCGGGCACCAGTTCTCCCAACTTACCCGGCTGCCGCACGATTTCGGCGTTCACCAGCGTCGCCGACCGTATGATCTCCGGCGCTGACATCGCCTCTCGGCGGAGCGCGAACTCGATGCAGTGATCGGTCTGCAGTTGCCCCAACAGATCGCTGCCGAAACCAATCTTCACCCCCGCCGCGCGGCAAATCTCCAGCGAGCGCAGGCCGGCTTCCAGTACCACCTCGTTCTTCGCCAGGCTGACCGCGGACAGCCCATAATCCGGGCCGCGCCGCTTCAACGCGTCGTAAGCCACCAACGTCGGCACCAGGAACGCCTTCCGCTCCGCCATCAGCGCGGCGGTCGGCGCGTCGATCAGATTGCCATGCTCGATCGTCCGCACCCCGGCGCGCACCGCCCGCGCGATCGCCTCGGCGCTGTAGGCGTGGGCACAAACGTAAGTGCCCCACCGGGTTGCCTCTTCCACCGCCGCTTCGATCTCATCGACGCGGTACTGCAGGCTCTCCAGCGGATCCAGTTGCGAGGCGACACCGCCGGACACCATGATCTTGATGTGATCCGCGCCTTTGCGCAGTTCGTCGCGCGCCGCCTTGATCACGTCCGGCACGCCGTCGGCGACACGCGACACCCAGCTCAACCCCGAGCAACACGCGCAAAACGTCTGACTTTGCGTGCGCTTGCGGAAATCGCCGTGCCCGCCGGTCTGGCTCAGCGGCTGGCCGGCGATGAACAGCCGAGGCCCCACGAACAATCCCTGTTCCACAGCCGCTTTGACGCCCCAATCGGCGCCTCCGGTATCGCGCAACGTCGTGAAGCCGCGTTCCAGCATCGCGCGCATGTTCACCGAGGCTTTCGCCGCCAGTAATGTCAGCGGCACGTCGGCGAGCAGTTGCAGGTTCACCTCGGTCAGGCACAGATGGATGTGCGCGTCGATCAGTCCGGGCATCAGCGTGCGGTCGCCAATGTCCACGCGTTGCGCCGCGGAGGCGGTGATCGGACGATCGGACACTTCCTTGACCAGGTTGTCCTCGACCAGCATCTCGACGCCGTCGATCAGTTCGTCTCTACGCGGATCGAGGAAGCGTCCACCGGTGAACAGATACGATGTCATGAGTGATCTCCTGTCGTTTCCCGTCAGTATCAATGCCGTTGCCGCCAGACGCAAAATCGCGACGACGCGGCCACGGTCCGCCAGTTCCCACTCTCACTGAAACACGGGTCAGCGTCGCTCTCTGCTGTCATTGCGAGCGAAGCGAAGCAATCTCCATCTGTGGGGAAAGGGAGATTGCCGCGTCGCTCGCAATGACAGGGGTCGATGTGTCGCGCTTCCGCACCCTAGGTCGCCCGCGGCATCCGGGTCGCGAGGCGATCCGACGTGCCAGGCCTGCCCGCGAAGCTCCAATTCCGCGCGTGCGTGCTGATAACGACCGGCAATTCTGGCGTTACGCGCGCGATCTCGTCAGTTGCGGCATCGCGGGCGATCACCACGAGGAACGACGCTTCCATCGGTCCGCCGAACGGCTGTGGCGCGCTGAACATCGTCCCAACCGACTGCACCAGCAATGGTTGTTCCATGTCGGATACGGCAACCACGCCTTTGACCCGCAGCAACCGTTCGCCAAGCAATCCGGACAGATTGTCCAACCAGGCCGCGAGGTCATCCCACGCCGGTTTCGCCATCCAGCGAACCAGCATCACCGCGATGCGAGGATGCGAGGACAAGGTGGTCTCCGGCGGTGTGAAATTCCCCCGTGCGCGCGAAGCGAAGGCCGCGCGGACGCTTGCGCCGCGATCGGCGAAGTCAATAATCTCCGCCAGCGGATTGAGACTCCTCGCCGTCGCCCGCGCCGCCTCCATGCGGGACTGGGACGCGAGGTCGCACCTCGTCAGCACCAGCGCCTGAGCCCCCGCCCATTGCGCGGCCGCCTCCTCAAAATCCGAGACTTCCGCACCACGCAGGCAATCGAATGTCGCCACCACGCTGACGCGCAGCCGCAACCGAGCCAGGCCAGCCAGTCCGCGCAGGATTGGACCCGGTTTCGACAATCCACTGGTTTCCAGCACGATCCGCCGCGGCGGTTCGGCCTGGCTTTCAAGCAGTCGCTGGACGGTGTCGGCGAGGTCGCTGCCCAGAGCACAGCACACGCAGCCATTGGCGAGCATGGCCAGCCGCAAACCACCGGCGCTTTCCGCCAGGATCGCGCCGTCCAGCCCGATCTCGCCCACTTCGTTGACGATCACCGCGGTTCCCGCGCCCTCCTGCATGGCGAGGAAGTCGCGCAACAGCGTGGTCTTGCCGCTGCCCAGAAAGCCGGTGAGGACGGTGAAGTCGATCAGTGACGAGCCGCGGGCGGGCGCGCCGCCTCGTCGTCCTCGTAGCTCCGCACCACCAGTGCGCGCACGTCGGCGAGCAATTCGGCGACGTCGAAAACCATTCCGCCCTTGATCGTATACCGCAGCGCGCGATGCCATTCCGTGGTGTTGGTTTCATCGTTCAACCGCAACGCGCCGGTGCCATACAGCAGCTTGAAGTCGGTCAGCGGATTGTGGTCATGCACCAGCAGGTCGGCGCGTTTGCCCACTTCCACGCTGCCGGTTTCGCCGCCAATCCCCAACAGGTCGGCACCTTGCGTGGTGGCGGCGCGCAGCACCTCCAGCGGGTGGAAGCCGGCTTCCTGCAGCATCTCCAGTTCGCGGATAAAGCCGAAGCCGAAAATCTGGTAGATGAAGCCGGAATCGCTGCCCGTGCACACCCGCCCGCCGCGGTTCTTATATTCGTTGATGAACTGCATCCAGATCCGGTAATTCTGTTTCCATTCGATTTCGTTGGCGGTGGTCCAGCGCACCCAGTACGAACCGTGACCGCCGCGCTGTGGCTGGAAGTATTTCCACAGGCTTTTCCAGGCATAATCATGCTGCCAGTCGGCCTGCCGCGCGCGCATCAGATCGCGGTTGGCGTCGTAAATGCCGAAAGTCGGGACAAAGGTGAAATCCAGCGCCAGGAACGCGTCCATCACCTCCCGCCATTTCGCGCTACCTGGTTCGGCGCCCTGCGCGAAGGTCTGACCCGCGTATGCGAAACGAAAATATTCGTCGCTGTAGTCGTAGTCCGCTGGATAATTCTGCACCACGCGGTTCACGAACAGCGCCTCCGGCAGTCCGTAATAATGCTCCGCGCTTGTCAGTCCCCACTTCGCCGACGTCAGCGCGTTCATCCGTGTGACCGCCATCTGCGCGTGATGGCAGCCGCTGCGCAGGCCCAACTTCCGGCATTCGTCCAGCGCCGCTTCCATGATCGCCGGCGGAGCGCCAAAGAATTTGATCCCGTCAGCGCCTCGGTCCTTCACGCGCCGCAACCAGTCACGGCCCTGCTCCGGCGTATGGATCACCTTCAGCATGTCGTTGACCGCCGGGAAATACGCGTGCGCCACGATATGCGGCGCGGCGATGACGTTCGCGGCGGAGCGCTCCTTCTGCCGCAGCATCCAGCCGAGGCCGTTCATCGAGCCCATTTCCCGCACCGTCGTCACGCCATGCGCCAGCCATAGTTTGTAGACGTAATCGACCGGCGGCACCCAACCGTTGGCGGCGTGATATGGCACGCCGGCATGAGCGTGGCAGTCGATGAACCCGGGCGTCACAAATTTCCCGTGGCAGTCGATTTCGTGATCGCCCGCGGGCGGGCGGCGTTCCGGTTTGATCGGCAACTTCGCCGCCGCCACACGCCGCATCTCCACGATCCGGTTGTTCTCAACGACGATGTCGATCGGTCCGATCGGCGGTGCGCCGGTGCCGTCGATCACGGTGGCGCCGCGCAGCACCAGACGCGGGAACGGACCAATGCCGCGGTCACGGCTTGTTGCTTCGTCAACGGGCGGCTGTCCCGCCTGAGCACGGGACAGAGCGAGTTCCTCGCCGGCATCTGGATCGAAAACGGGGTCGGACATGGGATGCTGCCTGTTTTGAGAGATCGCGGCCGGTCTTCAGACCATGTGACAGTTACGTGAGTTCCATGTGAAGCTTGCGTCCGACAGCGGCCGCCGCGCGCTGAACGGTATCAAGCTGCACCTTATCATTCGTCGGATCGAGCAGCCGATCAAGTTGCGCACGGCTTGTTTTCATCCGCCTCGCCATTTCAACCTTGGTGATGCCCTGGCTTTTCATCGCCTGCTCGATCTGCCATGCGAGCACACGCTTGATGGCGTGCGACGTCACTTCTTCGTAGATGCCTTCTTCCTTCAGGAAATCGCTGAAGGAGGACCCAATATGCGGGTTCCTGCTCATTGTTCCACATCCCTTTGCCGTTTGCGGGCCAGTTCCAGTTCCGCCTGAGGCGTCTTCTGAGACTTCTTGATGAAGCCGTGAAGAAGGATCCTGTGGCCATCCGCGACGCAAAAGATTATCCGCGCTATTCGGTTGCCGGCGAGAGAACTGCGTACTTCCCAAAGGCCGCCGCCAGGGGCCCGGCACAGCGGCATTCCGATCGGCCATCCGAATTCGACCAGCCCGACATCGTACCCGATTACTCGCCGATCAGCATCGGACAATGTCTTTAGCCACGTCCGAACCGCCTCCGCTCCATTAGCCGATCGGTAAAATGCCCCCGGTAGCTTCTTGCGATCGTCGTCCATGCGGACCGTCCATTGGCGATATGTATCTTGTGCGGTACAGTTGTGTCAAGCGCGATCGTATCGTGGCCATGGCCGCTGGCGTGAGCCCTCATCTATGGGCATTAGAGGAGTTGGTTGAACGGACCTCGGCGGCAATGAACCAGCAGATACGCATTATCGAGATTGATGCGAGAAAGTGCGCGACGGTGATTGATTTTCTACGAGAGTTACGTACCGCGATCCGCGCGCCCGATTGGCATGGTTGGGGTCCGGATGCTTTCGTTGATTCGATGATTTGGAACGAAATAAACGAACTTCAGCCGCCCTATCTGATCAAGGTGACCGGATCAGACAGGGCGTTGCCCGAAGTGGCGGCGTACGCCTCTCTTGTCGCTGAGGTGGTCAGGCGGGGTCGGGAAGAACGGCGAGACGCCGACGGTGTAGACATTGATGTTAGTATAGTCGTTGAACAGGCGCCAAATTAGCACACGGCCGCTATCGTGGCCGCCGCCGTCGGCTCATGCCGATTGTTACCGCCTCCGTCATCATGCAAAGTGCCGCCGGTGTCCCTGCTTGAAATCCACTCTCTGACCCGAAGCTTCGATGGCGTACACGCGTTGCGCGGTGTCGATCTGTCGGTGGAACAGGGACGCATCACCGGCCTGATCGGTCCCAATGGAGCTGGCAAGACCACTTTGTTCAATTGCATCTCCGGCATGATCCGCCCGGACGCAGGCAGCATCCGTTTCGCCGGCCGGTCGATCACCGGCTGGCGCCCCGATCGCATCACCGGCGCCGGCCTGATGCGTACGTTTCAGATCGCGCACGGTTTCCCCCGTCTGTCCGTTCTTGAAAATTTGCTTCTCTACGGCCCTCGCCAGCCCGGAGAACGCGTGTTGCCCGCGATCCTACGCCCACCCGCCGCGCGCCGGCGTGACGAAGAACTCCACGTCCGGGCCATTGCGATCGCGGCACGGCTGAACCTGACCGGCGTGTTGCATAATCGCGCCGCGGATCTCTCGGGCGGACAGAAAAAGCTGCTGGAAATTGGCCGCGCCCTGATGGCCGAACCTCGTCTGCTGTTGCTGGATGAACCCGTCGCGGGCGTCAATCCAACTCTTGCCCTCGAGATCGCCGGCCATCTGCGCGAACTGATCGCCGAGGGCATCTCGGTCCTGCTGATCGAGCATCACATGGACACCATCGCCGCGCTCTGCGACCCGGTGATCGTCATGGCCGAGGGCACTCACCTCCGCGAGGGCACCTTCAACGAACTGGCCAACGATCCGGTGGTGCGCGAGGCCTATATGGGCCGCCGTCGATGACGTTGCTGATCGCCACCGATATTGTCGCCGGCTACGGCCGCGGCGACGAGATTCTGAAAGGCGTCAGTCTTTCGGTTGAACCGAACGAGATCGTCGCCATCATCGGTCCGAACGGCGCCGGCAAGTCCACGTTGTTGAAGGCGATCGCCGGTCTGCTGCATCCGTCGCGCGGGAGCATTCTGTTGGACGGACAACCCATCCACACGCTGTCGCCGCGCGCCATAGCCCAGAGTGGCGTGGCGTTCGTGCCGCAGGAGTCCAACATCTTTCCGGCTCTGTCGGTGCGGGAGAACCTCGAGATTGGCGGTTATCTCGATCCGGCGCATGTCCGCGGCCGCGTCGATGCCGCGTTCGAGCGCTTTCCCATGCTGGCCGAAAAGCGCCACCGCGCCGCCCGCACTTTGTCAGGTGGGCAGCGCCAGGTGCTGGCCATGGCGACGGCACTGATGGTGGCGCCGCGACTGTTGTTGCTGGATGAGCCCTCGGCGGGCCTGTCACCGGTCTCGGCTGAAACACTGTTCGCCACCATCGTCGAGGTGAACCAAAGCGGCGTCGCGATCGCCATGGTGGAGCAGAACGCCAACGAAGCGCTGTTGATCGCACATCGCGCCACGGTGCTTGTCGACGGGCGAAACAGACGCGAAGGTGACGCCGCCGTGTTGCGGGCCGATCCCGAAATCGGCCGATTGTTTCTTGGCTTCCAGACTGAAGGTATCGCATGACCCATCTCACTCGCCGCCACATCCTGGGTGCCGCCGCCGCCAGTTTCGCGGTTCCGGCTGTCGCGCAGGCCGAGGCCCTGCGTCTCGGCGTGCTGACCCCGCTGACCGGCGCCGGCAGTTTCGACGGCCCGCGCATGCTGAAGGCGATGCAGGCGGTGGCCGACGACATCAACGCGGCGGGCGGCGTTCTCGGCCGCAAGATCGAGCTGGTTGTCGAGGATGACGAAACCAACCCGGAAGCCGCCGTTCGCGCCGCCCACAAACTTATCGACGTCGACCGAGTACCCGTGATCATGGGCACCTGGGCTTCCGCCGTCACCACCGCCGTCGCACCGGTGTGCTGGGAGAGCAAGACTTTCCTCACCACCGTATCCGGTGCCGACAGCATCACCCATTTGCCGCACAACGGCTATCTGATCCGCACCCAGCCGAACAATTTCCTGCAGGCGACCGCGCACGCGAAGTTCCTCATCCGGCACGGCTCGAAGCGCGTCTTCATGCTGTCGATCCAGGCGCCATTCACCGAGTCCACGCAACGATACCTGACCGAAACGCTGACTCCGGCCGGCGTCGAGGTCGTCGGCAAGCTGATCTACGACAAGGACAAGACCAGCTACCGCTCCGAGGTCGATCAGGCACTCAAGGCAAAACCGGACCTGATGTATCTGAACGGCTATGCGCCGGACGTCGCGGTCGTGCTGCGCGATTTATTCCGGGCGGGATATGATGGCGGCCGCTTTACCCAATCCTACGCGCTGACCAGCAAATCGCTGGCCGATCTGCCGAAGGAAGTGACGCAGGGCGTCATCACCGCCCAGCCTTCCGCCGATGTCAACTCGCCGGCTTATGCCGCGGCGGCGAAACGACTGGGTGAGGCCGCGCCGGATTCCTACGAGGCGCAGGCCACCGACTGGATCAGCATCGTCGCGCTGACCATCGCTCGCGCCAAGGAGGCGACCGGCACCGCATTGCGCGATAACGTGCGCAAGATCACCAACAGCGACGGCGAGAAAGTCTACACCGCGGTGGATGGCCTGGCGGCACTGAAGGCGAGTAAGGAGATTAAGTACGAAGGTGCGAGTGGGCCCTGCGTCTTCACCGATATCGGCGACATCACAGACTGCAAATTTCGTTTCACTCAGGCGGATAACGGCGCATTCAAATTGCTTGAGGTCGGCTAGGCCCGCGTGACATCCCCTTTATCGTCGTGCCCGGGCTCGACCCACTGCTGTCCGGTTAAATATCGTGTTGACGACTGGTGCCTTTCACTCGTCATGGCCGCCCTTGTGGCGGCCATCCACGACTTTACTGACCGCGCCGAAGACGTGGATGGCCGCCACACGGGCGACCATGACGAGATGCGACAGCCGGCCGGTATTGCCTTGAATCTTCGACCGGTGCTCAACCGGACAACCCCGGGCTCGACCCGGGCATCTGTTCCAGCAGTGCGCCGCGACAGATCACCGTGTCGAGCCCGGTGATGACGGTAACGGAATGACAAGCGCCATTGAGGTAGCCCAGTTGGTGCTGAATGGCATCATGGCGGGGGCGATATTGAGTGCGCCGGCGATTGGCTTCACCGCGATCTATGCCGTGCTGCGGTTTCCCAACTTCGCGGTCGCATCGCACATGACCGTCGGCGCCTTCGCGGGTTATGTTGTCAATGTCGATTTGCATTGGGCTCTGCTGCCCGCGGCCGCGGTAGCGTTCCTGGTCGCGGGCGTCACCGGCGTGGTGTCCGACGCGGTCGCGTTGCGGCCATTGCGTTCCTCCGGTCTGATCGCCGCCACCATCGCCTCCGTCGCATTGACCATCGCGCTGGAGAATCTGGTGCGTCTTGGCTTCGGCAGCACTCTGCGCGACTACGATCTGCCGATCGAGCGCGACTGGCGTTTCATCGGCCTGCGCGTCGGACCGCAACAACTGGAAGACCTGGCGATCTCCGCCACCGCCGTGCTGGCACTGTTCGGTTTTCTGTCGTTCACCCGTCTGGGCAAAGCCATGCGTGCCGTGGCGGACAATCCAGTCCTGGCCTCACTCCGAGGCATCGACACGCAACGCATCGGTCATCTCGTCAACTTCACCGCGATGGGCATGGCCGGTCTCGGCGGCATGCTTCTGGGCCTGGATACCTCAATCGACCCACTAACCGGCTTCCGTGCGATTCTCGCGATATTCGCCGCCGCCGTCCTCGGCGGACTGGGCAGTATCCCCGGCGCCGTACTCGGCGCGTTGACCATCGGCGTGGCCGAGGAACTCTCGCAACTCGCATTGCCACCGGACTATCGGACCGTGATCGGCTTCCTCGCCATCCTGCTGGTGCTGACCTTTCAGCCCAGAGGCCTGTTGGGTGCCAGAACCTGATGCTCGCCTATCTCGCCGCGATCTCAGTCACGGCCGGCATTTACGCGCTGATGGCTCTGGGTGTGAACCTGACCTGGGGCATGACCGGAATGATCAATCTGGGTCTGGCTGGATTTTTCGCTGTCGGAGGCTACACCACCGCGTTGCTGACCAAATCCGGCGTCGCCATTCCATTGGGCGTGCTCGCCGGCGGTGCCGTGGCGGCGGCGACAGGTGCGGTGGTCGCGCTGGTCACGGCCCGACTGCGCTCGGATTATCTCGCGATCGTGACGTTGGGCTTTTCCGAATCGATCCGTATCGCCGCCAGCAATGAAATCTGGCTGACCAACGGGTCCGACGGCATCGCCGGCATACCCGGTCCATGGCGCGGCGCGGTTTCACCCATGCAGTTCAATCTGCTGTTCCTGACCATCGTCGTGCTGGTTCTCGCCGCCGTGTTCCTGCTGCTGCATCGTCTGGGTGTGGCTCCGTTCGGCCGCGTGCTGCGAGCGATCCGCGACGATGAGGACGTGGCCGCCGTCGCCGGCAAACACGTGCTGGTGTTCAAGGTCAAAGCCTTCGCGATGGGCGCGGCGGTGCTTGGTGTTGCCGGCGCGTTGTATGCGCATGCCATGTCGTTCATCGCGCCGGATATTTTCGCGCCGCTGCTGACATTGAACATCATTCTGGCGTTGGTCGCGGGCGGCGTAGGCAACAATGCGGGCGCTGTCCTCGGTGCCGTTCTGATCGTCGCGTTGCTGGAGGGTTCCCGGTTCGCCGCCCCTCTGCTGAGTTTTCTGTCGCCAGCGCAATTCGCCGCCGCGCGCGAACTGATGATCGCCGTGTTGCTGTTGGCGATTTTGCGTGTGCTGCCCGACGGAATTCTGCCGGAGCGCGCCGGCGGCACGGCGCGGCGGCTACAACGGCCCGAATGACGGTGGAGGCACGCGCCGCATCGACGCGGCTTCGTAAGCGGAGGCGATCTTCAGCAGCACGTCCTCGCGCCCAGGTTCGCAACGGAACACCAACGAGAACGGCATGCCAGGATCGGGAACAGTTGTGGGTTCGTCGGACAACACCGGGACGTAACGTTTGCCATCGGCGCTCAACTTAAACACCGGATCGTAAACCGTCTTCACGTAGCCGGCCGGGATCAGGATCTCGGTGAGGCCGGCGTTCGGTCCATAAAAGGTTTCCATCCGCAGATTGCCGCCCGTGCCGGGTTCGATCGCTCCGCCGATCTTGCCGGGCGGCAGCGGCGTATGCAGGCGCACCAGCGCATCCAGGCGATTTTCCAGCATCACCATCATATCGACCCGGCGCAGCAGTTCTCGCAGCATGATTCTTTCATCCACACCCTGGCGGCCGCCAAGGGGGTTGCGAGGATCGGTGATCTCTTCCCAGTTCTTAAACGCCGCCCGCTGATCGTCGCCCCAGAATTTTGACCGCCCGTTCAGCGCCGCGAAATCGGTCAGCGTTTCGGTGAAGCCCAGAGCCTTCCAGTCCGCGGCGCGACGGCTGAGGTATTGCGGGATATGAAAGCGGAACGACATCGCCAGTTCCTGGTTCTGGATCGTCGCGATATCCAGATTGCCGGGTGGATCGATGCGGCCCTCGGCCATTTCCACCATGTAATCGACGGAGGTCATTGTTCCGGTACCAAAGACTTTTCCCGGCATGAACTCGGTTGGTCTGATGGCCGCGGCGAAATCCTTGAACACCGGTGTTCCGTCGGTGCCGAGACGGAACAACAATTCCGGCATGAAAACCGGGACCAGACGCGCCAGCGCGGTGCGAAAGCTGGTGCGCATTTGTTCGATCCCAGGATCCGGCGTCCAACCGGGATCGGGCGATTCGACCAGCGTGGCGCCAAGCTTGCCGCCGAGCACGGTCTTGATCTCGACGGCGGCGGCGGTCGTGATGGGTTCGACGTGTTTGGCGTATCGCAGCATCGACTCGCGGATCACGCCGATACGCACACCGGACAGCGTGCCCGGCGCCGTCGCGTGCGATGTATAGGATGTCGGCAAAACCGATGAACGAGGCACCGTCGTGAACGGATCGCGCGGATCGTAGTAACCGTTGACTTTGTCCTTCAACGCATCCAGCACCTTGGCCGCGTCGCGGATCCGCCGGGCGTGGATGCCGCTGCGATCGCAGTAGATGTCGGCACCGATCGCTCCGCCATCGAAACCGATCATCGCTTTGTGCGGAAGCAGCAAGGCAACTGAATTGTGGTTGGACGGGCCACGGCAGGATGCGCGGGTTTCCTCACCCAGACTGATCATCACCATGTTGGTGCTGACCGATACCGCGGAGCCGGAGCTGGACCCAAGCGACGCGGCGCGAGTGGTGTCATAGGGGTTGGACGGATTGCCGGCCCAGGTGCTGCGTTGATAACCGAGAGTCGAGGGAAGGACTTTGTCAGGGTGGTGGCGGCCGCCCGGATCGCCGGCGCGGCCGTTGTATTCGGTGTTCACCGCTTTGGCGAAGATGATCGCGCCTTTGGCTCGGAGTTGCTCCACCAGGATGTGATCACGTGCCGGAAAGTCGATGTCGTACGCGGCGTCGCCGCCTCCGGTCGAGCGCATGTCCTTGGTGTCGAAAGGGTCCTTGAATGAAAACACGACGCCGTACATTGGCATCGCCGTCAGGTCCGGGTCGCGGCCGAACGCCGCGTCCAGTTCAGCCGCGCGTTCCAGCGCATCGGGTTGATGGCGAAACATTTCGCACACTGGCGGTGCGCCGGGCGGCAGCGCGCCCAGAGACGGATGGCGGTCGAAGTCGCCGCGGCAGGTCACGGATCGTTCGCCACGGATGTTCAACGTGCCCAAAGCGTTGACCTGTCCGGCGTTGGGGATTCCGGCGATCATGCCGAACTGCTGGTATACTGAAGGATCCGACGCGGTCGGCTCCATGCGGCCGAATTCCAGCTTTTCGCCAACGTATTTGTCCAGGTCCGGTAATATCGCCGAGGCCTTCATCGTCTCGGTCGGGAAACGGATCGGCGCCTGGGCGCGGATCACGCCAGGTGCTTCCGGCACCGGTTCGCCGTCCGCCGTGACCAGCATGCTGCAAACACCGTTATAGGCGCGGACCCGGTCGATATAGTGCTGGACGACGGCGACACACGTGGTTCCGCCATCGCGTATGGCCTGGTGCAGGTCGTCGATCGTCGCCTCTTCGAGGCGAAATGGTTCACTTGTCATTGGACTGTCATTCGTCATCGAGCCGCGCCGTACATCGTCGGATCGGTGATGGCGCGCATGGTCCGGTCGGCGTTCTTTACGTCGGGCGGCGGCATCTTCACGCTGACCTGGCGTCCCCAACCAGGTGCGGCAACGATCTCCCCGTCACGCATCACCACCTTGCCGCGCACCAGAGTCATCACCGACATTCCTTGCACCTCTCGATCGGCGAACGGCGTGACCTTGGAACGGGAATGCAGCCGCTCCGGCGAGATCAGGCCGTGCCGTGCCATATCGACAACCGCGATGTCGGCGTCGGCACCCACCTGCAACACGCCCTTCCGCGGATACAGCCCGAACGCGCGCGCCGGATTGGCCGATGACGCTCGCACATATTGCCGCAACGTCATCCGTCCCTGGTTCACCGCGGTCAGCATCAGCGGCATCGAGGTCTCGACACCAGGAAAACCGCAACCGCAATCCCAGATATTCGCACGAGTCTTCTCCTCCGGCGAATGCGGCGCGTGATCGGTCGCCAGCATGTCGATCGTGCCATCCAGCAGCGCGTCGAACAGAGGCGCGCCATGGCCCGGTTCGCGGATCGGCGGATTGACCCGGAGCACTGATCCATTCGGCCCGTGCATATCGTCGGTGGACAGAAACAAATACTGCGGACAGGTCTCCACCGTGATGTCGATACCGCGCGATTTCGCCGAGCGGATATACGGCAGGCTCAGCCGCGTGCTCTCGTGCGCGATGTGGATGCGTGCGCCGGTCCACTCGGCGAACACCGTCATGCGGTTCAGCGCTTCCAGTGCGCAAACATCCGGCCGCGCGGCCAGATGCGCCAGCAGGTCGGTGCGGCCCGCCGCCTGCATCGCCCGCTCGCGCCAGAACAGAATGGGTGAGTTTTCCGCGTGGACCGTGCAGCGCAGGCCCAGGCGCGCGGTGATTTCCAGACCTTCCAGAATGGCGCCATCGGGCGGGCAGGGCAGGTTGCCGGTTGTGTTGCCAACGAACAACTTGAAACCGATCACCCCGTCCGCCGCGAGATATTCCAGTTGGTCCAGATTGCGCTCGTCCATCAACCCGTAAATACCGTAATCCACGACTGCCTTTTCGCTCGCGCGCGCCTGTTTCAGGGCCAGCGTCTCACGCGTCCAGGTCGGAGGGTCGGTGTTCGGCATGTCGAACACGGTCGTGACGCCGCCACAGGCCGCCGCCGCCGTTCCGGTGCCCCAGTCTTCTTTGTATTCCAGGCCAGGTTCACGAAAATGTACATGTGGATCGATGACACCAGGCAACAGATGGCGGCCGGACGCGTCGATCGTGTCACGTGCCGGCGGCATCAGCTCCGGCGCGCCGATCGCGACGATACGGCCGCCGGCGATCGCCATGCTCGCGGCCACTTCGGCGTGTTCGTTGACGATGATGCCGCCGTGGATGACCAGATCGGCTTCGTGTGCCATTGCACTTTACTCCGTCAGATGACCCAGCCGCCGTCGACCGCCAAATCCTGACCGGTGATTTGCCGCGACCGGTCGCTGGCCAGAAACACGACCGAGTTCGCGACATCCTCCGCCGTCGAAATCCGCCGCAGAGCGTATTCCGCCGCCATCTTTTCACGCGCCTCGTCGGGGGTGACGTGCAATCGCGCGCCCATTTCTGTTCGCACGCGATCGAAACGTTCGCCCTCCACCATGCCGGGACAGACGCAATTGATGTTCACGTTGTACGGCCCGGCTTCCAGCGCGGCGGATTTGGTCAGCCCGCGCAACGCCCATTTCGACGTGCTGTAGGCCGCCCGTCCGGCCCGGCCTCGCAATCCGAAGGTGCCGCCGACATTGACCACCTTGCCATAGCGTTGCGCGATCATTGTGGGCAGCACCGCGCGCATGGTCAGGAAGCAGGCGGTGACATTGAGCGTCACGATTTGCTCGAACTCGGCGCGGGAGTTTTCCCAGATCGGTTTTCCCAGCGTGCCGGACCCGCCGGCGACATTCACCAGCAGATCGATACGGCCGGAGAATTTTTCGGCAACGACAGACATCAATCCAGCGACATCGGTTTCATTCGTGACGTCGCAGGCCGCGACGATCGCCCGACGGCCTTTGGTGTTGATCTCCGCCGCCAACGGCTCGATCGCTTCGGTGTCGCGGCCGGCCAGAATCAGATCGGCACCGGCTTCCGCCAGAGCCAGCGTGATCGCCGCGCCCATCCCTTTCGCCGGACCCGTAACGATACCAACGCGGCCTTCCAGATCCATCATGCGGGCAACTTACGCGGCAGGTCATGCGCGCAACGACCCAGACCGACGCAGAACTGACTGATCACCGGCGCGAGCAGTTCCGCCTTCGCGCGCGACTCGGCATTGGCTTGCTTCAGCCGCTCCGCCGCCGCGCGGGCGCGCGTCACGATGCGCGGCCAATCGATGCCAACCAGCGCGAAGTCGCGCAGCACATACTCGCCGCCGATCATGACATCGCGCACCGCCGTTCCGTCCTCGCCATTGACCAGTTGCTGCGCCGCGTTGTTCAGCGGCACGAGGTTCACGTGATCGAGATCGAGAAACACCAGATCGGCCTTATATCCTGGCGCGATCCGCCCGATCAGATCGGCCATGCCGAGCACCGCGGCGCTGCCTTCCGTGGCCAGACGCAGTGCCTCCACGGCGCCGATCCAATCTTCCGGCGGGCGATCGAACACACGCGACACGAATGCGGCGAGACGCATCGCCTCGAACATGTTCTGGTTGTCGGCCGACGACGAACCGTCCGTTCCCACGCCAACCGAAATACCGCGAGCGATGGCGGGACGCATATCGGCGATCCCATTGCCAAGGCGCAGATTGGAACCGGGGTTATGCGCGATCGCGCCACCTCGTGCCGCGATCAGATCCATCTCGTCGGCGTCGATCCAGATGGCATGGGCGGCACTGAACCGCGGCCCGAGCACACCAAGCCGGTCCAAATGCCGGGTCAGTGTCATCCCGTAACGCTGCAATGCCGCCGCTCGCTGGACGGCGGACTCCGCCAGATGCGTTTGCAGCGGCAATCCATATTCAACCGCCAGATCCCGGCAGCCGCACACGAATTCCTCGGAACAGTGCAACGGAATGGTTGGCGCGATGCCCAGACGAATCCGGTCGCCGGGATGCGACCAGGACGCCGCGGCGGACCGCATCGCCGCCAGAGTCGCCTCGCCCGGCGCGGTCAGCATCGTTTCGGCCTGGGCGCGTTGATCCGCCGGAAACGCATCCAGCAATCCGGGAATCGCCTGATAGAAACTCCGATCCGCGACCATCGGCGCGATCACCGCCCGCATCCCCGCGTCGCTGTACGCCCGCGCGATGCTGTTCAATCCGTCCACCGACGGAACCGGCAGCATCGCCGCCAGATCGTAGCAGGCGGTACAACCTTTGCGCAGCATCTCGACCGCGGCGAGTAACGTCGACAGATAGCGATCGTCGTCGTTGCGCGACCCGTTCAGCCAGGGCCCGGCATTAAGCAGCGTTTCCAGCGACCAACGATCGCCGGAGCCTTTCGCCAGCCCACCATGACCGTGGGTGTGCGCGTTGATCAGGCCTGGAATGATCAGCCGGCTCGACGCATCGATCCGCCGCGCGGACTGCGACGTTACGCTGCCGGGCGCGGCAATCGCCTCGATACAATCGCCGCGCAGCAGCAAATCCGCCGGTGCCGCCTGATCGGCGCCAGCCGCCAGCACCAACCCACCGGTTATGACCGTCTGACCTGTCGCCATGGGGGACCTCCGGGATTAACGGTAGGACGGCGAGGCGGCTTACGCCACCGGCGTCATTCCGCCGCCAGCCGAACCGGCGTTCCGCCCGGCAGTTCGAACAATCCGTCAGGCAATGAGGCAAAGTGCGAAATCACGTCCGCCGTTTTCACGACGTCGGCGTATTTCGCATGCATATCGCACAGGCTGATGGCGTGGCTCGCCTGGCTGCGATCGAAACAGCCTTCCTCGGCCAGCGCGACGCGGTAGTTCAGGCTGAACGCATCCACCGCCGTGGCGCGCACGCAACCTGACGTCGTGGTGCCGGTGATGATCACGCTGTCGCAGCCCAACAGCGTCAGATACGACGCGAGGTTGGTGCCGAAGAATCCGGACGGCTTCTGCTTATGGATCACGATGTCGCGCGGTCCGGGAGCGATCGGCGCGACAATTTCAGACGGATCGAGATTGGTGCCGGATCGCGTCTTGTCCTCATCGCGGCGCTTGTTTTTCCAACGCCAGCTTCCGGCGTCCCAGTTGTCGCCCGCCCGGTAATAGTTGGTGGTGTAGATCACCGGCAGCCCCTTGCCGCGCGCGGCCTCGGCGAGTTGGCGTATATACTCCACCGCGACCCAGCTTTCCTCGCCGCAGGAGCTGCGCCAGCGTTTGATGCTGTCCAGGATCGGCTCCGGTTTGTCGCCGCAGAACAGCCAGTTGACGTCGATGATGAGCAGCGCGGGCCGTTTGCCGAACCCTCCCAGAGCGCCAAACCCGCCGGCGGCGAAGACGGCCTTATCGCGCTCGGTCAGGAATTTGTCCCACACGTACTCGGTCATCAGTCAGCCTCCTCAGGTTCAGAATCGGACGAGGTCGTGCAACTCATGTGCCACGGGTTTAGGCAAAAATCTGGTGATCGGCGTAGGTCTTCAGGATGTATCTGCCTGGAAAATGTACCGTCCGGCGGTGATTGCTGAATTTCTGGCCTGAACCGGGTCGCGGGCTAATCGCGCTCCGCTACTCTCTACGTCATGGCCGGGCGCGTCCCGGCCATGACGAGTCGCGATCACCCGCACAGTTGGTCCAAATATTCCGGCCGACGGAAACCGGACAGCCGTGGCCATGTGCCGGCCGTGACGCGTCTGATGGGTCTGGCACCCGTCTTGCTTC
>Ga0182018_10001295_pt1 | contig 28855 bp, 27 predicted proteins | sample 812P2MmetaG_FD_120490 | JGI IMG/M metagenome (GOLD analysis project Ga0182018, IMG submission 120490) | Permafrost microbial communities from Stordalen Mire, Sweden - 812P2M metaG | ecosystem: Environmental > Terrestrial > Soil > Wetlands > Permafrost | place: Sweden: Stordalen | collected...
GAGGCGTTGCGTCCGTTTTGGGAGAAACCGTCGCGGGTGTTATCGCTAGTCCATCACTGGCTGCACGCCCAAGCAAACGCTATACCCTGACTCATTCTACCGGTTAATTGTAGGAAATGGTATGACCCCTTTACCGTGGGGTTGCCGCCGGCGAAATGATCCGGTTGGCGGCAGATCAAGACTGGCTGCACAAGGCCACAAAGGAACTTGCCAAATACTGGCGGAACAAACGGGAACGGCGCACGAATCTCCTATTGGCTTAACCTGTAAAATTTCTGCGAGCCGGAAAGCGTGTTGGTCACCGCATTCAACCCGTTGACGACCACCGGTGCCGGCGAAACCGTGCTCCAGACCGCCGGCGGATTGAGGTTGGTGGCTGACTCCAGTGTGTAGCCAACGGCATTCGTCGGCCACGTCAAGACGAGGTTGGTGCCCGAACGGGTCAACGTCAATTGCGCCGGGATCCAGCAACCGAAAACGGTGCCGGTGGTGTTGGTGCCGCCATACGACGCCGCCCCGTAAAGCGTGTTGCTCGACAAAATCAATCCGGCGACCGCATACGCCCCGTCGCTGTTGGTGATGGTGGGAAACATTCCCGTGCCGGTGCTGAAGGGGTAAACGATACTGTAACCGGTGCCATTGGTGTTGATCGAGAAAATCAGGCCCCGGGCCGCACTGCCTCCGGAGTAAGAGTTCCCATACAGAGTGTTGCCATAAAAAATCAGGGTGCCGCGCGGATAAGCCCCGCCGCTGTTGGTGATTACTGAGGTTCACCAACGCCCCCATCCCGCCCGCGAACGTATGCAGGTTTGTAAACGCGGTGCCATTGGTATTGATGGCAAACACCGTGCCGGTGGCGTTGGTGCCACCGGTGTTGGCCATGCCATAGAGGGTGCTCCCCGACAAGACCAGTCCGGCATACGGACGCGCGCCATCGCTGTTGGTCAGGACGAACGGGTTGCCCGTGCCGGCATGGAAAGAATACAGGGTGGTGTAGCCCGTGCCGTTGGTGTTGATGGCAAAAATCGCGCCGGTGGCGTTGGTGCCGCCTGCCGTCGCCGTGCCATAGAGAGTGCCGCCGGATAAAACCAGCCCGGCATTCGGATACCTTGATAGTTTGTGAACGGCATAATCCCACGTACCCGCAAAAAAAAGTTGCGATTCGCCGCAATCCCGGCATCGTATCGGCCAAGGAATCAGTCCCGGACTGAAAAATCCAGATTATCAAAGTTTTTTGGGCGATGAACGACCACGCACAAACTGAATTTCACGACCATGGCAAACTGTCGGCGCATCTGATCGCCCACATCAACGTCAAGCTCGCGCTCATCGGCTGCCAGCCGGTGGCGGTCAGGGGCGACGGCGATTTCAACGAGATTGTCTCCGCGATGGCCGGACAATCACGCGAAAAAGACCGGCTGCTCGGACAATATCTTTGCCCCGCCGACCAGCGTCTCCAGACGTTTCTCTACGATTATTTGCAGGACGTGCCGGTGACAAAGCTGCCGACACGCACGTTCACGCTCGACCGGCCCAGCCTGGCGCGCGTGCTGTCGCTGCCGATCGACCGCGACCAATTCAGTTCCGAAATCATCAATTCCTACCGCGTCGCCAACGGCGTTTTGCATAATCCCAAAAGCGACCGCCGCACGACGCAGGGAATTTTCCACGTCACCGAGGGCGGCCTGCCGATTCCCGACGACAAGCTGGGCGTGCCGAAAATCACTTTCGCCAAAATGCTCGCGCTCGCGCTCAATCCGCCGCGCGACCTCATGCGCCTGCCGTTCACGGCCACGCAACCGCAGCCGGCGGAATGCTTTGTTTCGCTGCTGCTGCGCCCGATTGTCTGCCCGGAAGTTCCCGGTTTCACGCCGGAAAAAACGATGGAAGTGCGCTTTTTTGTTCCGGGAAATTTGGTGAGCAACCTGGATTTTGTCGAAAGCATTTTTGGCAACGGCGGTGATCCGATTTTGCCGGAGAATGATTCCGCGCTCGATGCGGAACATTGGACGGGCCACACCGGCTGCGTCATCCTCGCCCCGCATCTGGTCAAGGCCACGAAAAAATCCGCCGGCCTGCCGCACTTTGACCAGGCCACCGAACGCCAGCGCCGCGACGGCATGTGCTGGGAAAAAGAGGACGAACTTTACAACAACGGCGGCGCGTTCAAGCTGACGTGCCGCGACGAATCCGGCGTCATCGTCACGCTGATCGCGGACAATTATTACGGCTATTGCAAAAAAGAGGTGAAGACGCAGATTAGTTTCGCCGCGAATCTTTTCGGCAATTGCGAGGAGGAGCACGCGGGCGGCGCGCTGGTTTTTCCGAGCTACGATCTGGGTGAGGAATTCAGCGGCGACGCGCATGTCCGGCGTTTGGGCTACTCGTTCACGGACATGGTCTCGCGTTTCGGCAGCGTGATGGACGCGAAGCCGGAGGGTTACGCGGTGGACAAAAAATTTCCCGAAATCATTTACGTCCCCGAAATGGCGCAATTTGACCTGCACGACCAGACGATTTCGTGGAAAAATTCCGGCGGCGAGCGCAGCATCAAATTGCAGCCGGATAAAACCTACGTCCGTCCGTCCGGCTACAAAGTCCGCATGGAAAAACCGCCGGGCGCAAACCGTTCGTGGCGGCTCGTAGGCATTGCCGCCGAAGGAACCCTCTGCCACAAACCCAGCACGGTTTCCGGCGGCGGCAAATCGGAGATTTCCAAGCCCATCACCGATGCGATTTTGACCGGGCCGGTTTTCGTCGCGGATTTCAAGGCGGATTTCGACCGCGTCAGTGAACTGGTTCACCGCGATTATTCCGGTCGTTTTTCAGGCAAGCCGCCGCGCGACAGCCGCCCCGTGTTCGCTGCGGAGCGCTCGCTTGGTTCGGTCATCAAGCTGCTCACGCCCGACAAGCGCGAATACACCGCCGATTACAACGCGTGGCTGGATTCCATCCCGCAATACATCAAGGAACTCGTCTTCGTCGTGAAGCGCTATTACAAGCCGGAGTGGGGCGACAACTGGCGCGACCATTTCAGCGTGGACATCATCAACGGCATCCCCGGCAACGAATTGAAATGCGACAACCGCAAGCTCGTGACGACCTACCTGCGCGTCGGCTTCGACGCCGACGGCTTGTGGCGCACGTTCGGCTTGCGGAAGGATTTCCATCCGTCCGTGAAAATCCAGATGGAAGACGACATCACCGCGTCCACGCTCGTGCCGCCGGGCGCAGTGGAAAATGTTCCGGGCGCGGACAAGGATTCCGTGCTCAAGTTCGTGAAGAATTGCGAGCAACGCCTGTTCCAGCGCCCTGACGACGCGATCCATCGCGGCTACGACAAGCAGGCGGAATCGGATTTTGCGCAGCGCGACAATTTTTTCTCCAATTACGAGCCGCTGCCGGCGAAGTTCGCGCGCGAACTCGTCGAGGACGCCGTCGGCCTTTACGAATTCACCGCGCCGATGCAGTCGCTCATCCGCGAAGTCGCCGTGACCGGCCAACCGGACTATTTCGTGTCCACCGCGCACCCGCGACTGGTTGACGGCAAGCCCAGCAAAAATCCGCGCTACCTGCAAAAGCGCCCCGACCTCGCCAACCCGCGCGAAAGTTACCTCGCCGAAATGTCCGCGCGCCTGCTGCGCCGCGTGCCGCTGGACAAACCAGTCCATACGCCCGTGAACGCCGTGCTGCCCGGACGCCGCAACAATCCGCCGGAAGCCGGCATCCGTTCGCTCGCAGTTTTCAACCCGATCCATTACTTCGAGTTGCCGGAATTGTTCATGGAATTCATCTGTAGCATGACCGGCAAATCGCCCTCGACGACCGGCGCGGGTTCGGAAGGCGCGCTGACCAAAGGCCCGTTCAACGCGCTGCCGCCGATCATGGATCTGAACAACGCGCTTGTGTCGTTCATCCTCACCGGCCATCACGCCTTCGTGACCGCCGCCGGTTTTGTCGGGCCGAAGGTGCGTGTTGACCATGATGTGAGCTTGATCGTGCCGGAGGTTTTTTGCCGGATGTCGCCGGAGGAGCGCGCGCCGGAATTTTTGATCGCCAATCATTATCTCGACAAGTGCGACGATTTTGAAACCGGCGGAAAAAAAGTCCTGGCCTCGCGGCTTGGCTGGCGCATTAACATCCGTTTTGTCCACGCCTTTTTTGGCCGCGTGTTCAATCATCCGCACGCGGTATTCACCGGGCAAATGTTGAAGCCGGAATTGCAGGGCGCGGAAATTTTCGCGGACGGCATGGACAACATCGTCGCCACGCAAAAGCGCGTGGCCAAAATGTATTTTGACGACAGCAGCATCGCGCAGGCGTGCCCGCCGCTGCGCGCCCTGCTCCACATCATGCTCAACGACGAGTGGGAAGGGAAAAGGCTGGACGACGCTGAATTCCGACGATTGTTCACGCGCGAAAATCTGCTGGCGGGCGACTGGTATGCCGCGCGGCTCGTGTCGAAGCAAAAAATTGACTGCGCCCTGTGGAAGCGTCACGTCGCGCAGCTCAACCAGTTTTTGCGCAAGCCCAGCCATGAGGACGTGGCTGAACAGTTGAAAATTGCCGACCGCCTGACCCGCGCGCGGAAAACCCTGGAAGCCGTCGAGTCCCCGGACTATTTGAAGAAGCTGTCCGGCACGCTCGGCGTGGAGCCGGTTGAAAAATACATCGCCGCCAGATAAAGCCGCGCCCGCCGGTGAAATCTCAAACCGCAGACAATGGCCAGATGATTTCCGCCGGCGAACAAAAAAAATTCCGCATCGGCTCGGTTCAATATCTGAACGCCGCGCCGCTCACGCGCGGCATTGAGGGCGAAGTCATTTTTGCCACGCCCGCCAGGCTCGCCGAAATGCTCCGGCACGACGAACTTGACGCCGCGCTCGTCAGCATCACCGAGGTTTTGTTCAACGACCGCTACGACATCCTCGACGGCATCGCCATCGCGTCGCTCGGCGAAGTCTACAGCGTGCTGCTCGCGCACAAAAAGCCGCTGGAAGAAGCCGGGGAAATTTTCTGCGACACCGCGTCGCTCACCAGCGTGAACCTGTTGAAAGTTCTGCTGGCGGAACACGGTCTGAAGCCGGAATTCAAGCCGCTGGAAGATTACGCCGCCGCGCCTGAAAGAGACTTCGTCCTGCTCATCGGGGACCGTGCGATTGATTTTCAGCGCGCGCCGCATCAGCACGAGATTTTTGATCTGGGGGCGGCGTGGACGGAAATGACGAGTTTGCCCTTTGTCTACGCGGTCTGGGCGTTGCGCAGGGGAGTTGAAAACAAGCAATTGCGCCGTGAATTGCGCGAGGCGAAAGAATCCGGCATGGAGACGCTGGATTACCTGATTGAAACGCGCGAGGAATACGACGAGGATTTCCGGCGCGATTATTTCGAGTGGAACATCCAGTATCATCTCGGCGAGGACGAGAAGCGCGCCATCGCGAAATTCTCCGAACTGCTCCGCAAGCACGGACTCGGCCCGGTGTTCGAGCCGAAGTTTATTTCCTAGAAAACTCGGGGTTATGTCTTTGACAAACTATCAAGGTAGGGACAGCGCCCTGTCCCCGTCGCCGAGTGTAGTGTCAGGCGACCGGAAAAACGGAGCTTTGACCACGTTCGTTCCGTCCTGCCGGACGGGGACGCCGCAGCGCGGCGTCCCTACCACCCGAAAAGTTTGTGAAGTGCATAATCCCGAATGTTTTTTAATTTCTGTCTAAAACTTAGTGAGCTTTTCCAGTTCCTTCACGCGCTTTTCAATATCAGTGCGTTTGGTTTTCGTCGTTCGCGTCAGGCCAAAACCTTCGCAGCAAAAGGACGCGGTGACGCTTCCGTAAATCATCGCGCGCCGGATGTTCGCGTCAATCGAGCCGCGCGCCGTCGCCAGAAATCCCATCATCCCACCAACGAACGAATCACCCGCGCCGGTCGGGTCAACGACCCGGTGCAGCGGATAGGCCGGGCAGATGAAAAATCCGCGCGGGCCGGACAAAATCGAGCCATGCGAACCTTTTTTGATGATGACGTATTTCGGGCCGAGCCTGTGGATTTTTTCCAGCGCGGCAAAGAGGTTGTCTTCCTTCGTCAATTGATGCGCCTCGTTGTCGTTGAGCACGAAACCGTCGAGGCGCGGCAGCAGTTTCAGCAAATCGGCGAGCGCGATGTTCAGCCACAAGTCCATCGTGTCGGCGACGACGAATCTTGGCCGGAGCATCTGGTCCAAAACGTGATGCTGGAGCGCGGGCGCGATGTTGGCGAGCAGAACGAACGGCGACGCCTTGTGCGCGTCCGGCAGATGCGGCGTGAAATTTTCAAACACGCCGAGTTCGGTCAGCAGCGTGCGGCGGTTGTTCATGTTCAACTCGTATTCGCCCGACCAATGAAATGTTTTTCCCGGAAGAATTTGCAAACCAGCCAAATCTATTTTGTGCCGGCGATAAAGCCCGATGTATTTCCTGGGAAAATCCCCGCCGACGACACCGATGAGTTTCACCGGCGAGAAAAAGCTCGCGGCGACGGCGGCGTGACTGGCCGAACCGCCGAGCAGCCGCGGATTTTCCGCCTTCGGGGTTTTGATGGAATCCAGCGCGGTTGAACCGACGATTAAAACGCTCATTTTTCAGGAGTTGGAAGATGGAAGTTGGAAAATTCAGCAGCCGCCCCTGGCTTTTTGAATCAATTCGATTTCATAACCTTCGGGCGCGTCAATAAATGCGAAAACCGTGCCGCTGGAACTCGTCGTGGGGCCGTCGGAAAATTTCAGGCCGTGTTTGGCGAGGTGCCCGGCAAATTCGTCGAGGCTTTCAACTTCAAATGCAAGATGTGTCAAATCCGGCTGCACCTGCACCAAGTCGCTCGCCGGGAAAAAGCAGATTTCGATCTCCTCCTTGCTTTCGGACGCCTTGAGGAAAACCAGTTCCGAGCCGCGCGGCGATTTGTGCCGCCTGATTTCCTCGAGGCCGAGGATGTCGCGGTAAAATTTCACCGTGCATTCGAGATCGTTCACGCGGTAGCGCGTGTGCAGGAGTTTTGTGACTTTGCTCATGCGCGAAGTTTAGCCTGAAAATTTTGCCGCGCAATTTTTCATTTCCCGACCGGGGATTCTCCGGCATCATTGAGTTGATTTATGGGCAAGCGACGTGAAGCGCGCGAACGCGCCGTGCAGTTTCTTTTTCAGCACGATTTGAATCCGCCGGAGGATTTGAATCGTGCGCTCGATGAATTTTGGGACACGCAGCGCGCCGCCGCCATCGCCGAGGAAAAAGGCCCGGCGACGTGGGGTCAGCCCGTGGAACTGCCGCCCCCGACCGCCGATGAAGCCGAGACGCGGCTGTTCTCCGACCCCCTGATTCACGGCGTCATCGAGCATCGCGACGCGATTGACGAAAAAATCAAGAGCCACGCGAAGAACTGGGACTTCCACCGCATCGCCGCCGTGGACCGCAACATCATGCGGCTGGCGATTTACGAAATGCTGCACCGCGAGGACATCCCGCCGGTCGTCAGCATCAACGAGGCGGTGGACATCGCGAAAAAATTTTCCACGCAGGACAGCGGCAAGTTTGTGAACGGGATTCTGGACAAAATCCGCAGCGAGTTGATGCGCCCGGCGCGGATCGTGAAATGAAATCCGCCGATTTGCATTTGCACACGATTTTCTCCGACGGGACTTTTTCGCCGGAGGAGCTGGTGTTGCAGGCGCAGAAAAACGGCCTGGCCTGCATCGCGCTGACCGACCATGACACGGTCGAGGGTTGCGCGCACGCGGCGGCGGCGTGCGCGGCGGTGAAAATGGAATTCATCCCCGGCACGGAACTCACCGCCGAACTGGCCGACACCGAACTTCACGTCCTCGGCTATTTTCTCGACACGCAAAATGAGCAGTTGCTGACGGAAATCGCCAAGTTCCAGATCGTCCGCCAGAACCGCATCCACGAAATGGTCGCGTGCATCAATGAATTGAACGTGCCGCTGAAGGTGGACGACGTTTTCGCGCTGGCGAACTGCAAGTCGCCCGGCCGGCCGCATGTCGCGCGCGCGATGATCAAGGCCGGACTGGTCAGGAATTTGGACGAGGCGTTTGAACGGTTTCTGAAAAAAGGCCGGCCGGCCTGGGTCCCGAAAGCCAAGATGTCCGCGCTGGAAGGCATTGAACTCATTCATCAGGCGGGCGGCCTCGCGGTGATGGCGCATCCGGGTTTGAACCGCACGGACGAAATCATTCCCGCGCTCGTAGACGCCGGGATGGACGGCATCGAATGTTTTCACACGAAACATTCCACCGCGACTTCGGAGCGTTATCTGCAAATCGCCGAGAAATATAATCTGCTCGTGACCGGCGGCAGCGATTGCCACGGCTTCAGCAAAAACAAACCGCTCATCGGCACGGTGAAACTGCCTTACGAATACGTTGAAAAGATGAAAGAGACACGAATTTCACGAATTACCACGAATTCAAATTAGTCAATTCGTGATAATTAGTGAAATTCGTGTCTAGCCAATCTCATGGGTTTATTTTCCAAATTCAAAGCTGGTCTTGCCAAGACGCACGCCAAGCTCACGCACGAAATCAAACGCATCGTCACGCGTTCGCCGAAGCTCACCGGCGAATCCATCGAGGAACTTGAGGCCGCCCTCATCGCCGCCGATCTGGGAATGGCGATGACGGAGCAAATCATTTCCGCCGTCAAAAAAAACTACGAATCGCAGGGCGGCGCGGGCCTGGATTTTCTGGCGATTGCGCGCGGCGAGATTGAAAAAAGCCTGTCGTCCAACAAAAACGGATTGGTGAAAGCACCCAGCGGTCCGACGATTGTTTCCATCGTCGGCGTGAACGGCACAGGCAAGACCACGACGAGCGCGAAGCTCGCGCATTTCATTCAGTCGCAGAAAAAAACCGCGCTGCTCGCCGCGTGCGACACGTTTCGCGCGGCGGCGATCGAGCAGTTAAAACTGTGGGGCGCGCGCTTGAAAATCGAAGTCATCGCCAGCGCTTACGGCGCGGATGCGGCGTCCGTGGCGCACGACGCCGTGACCGCCGCGCAGGCGCGCAAGGCGGATTACCTGTTCATTGACACGGCGGGGCGTTTGCACACGAAGCACAACTTGATGCAGGAGCTGCAGAAATTGCATCGCGTCATCGGCAAACAACTGCCCGGCGCGCCGCACGAAGTGTTGCTCGTGCTTGACGCGACGACCGGCATGAACGCGCTGAACCAGGCGCGTGAGTTCAATAAGATCGTGCCGCTGACCGGCCTCGTCGTGACCAAGCTCGACGGCACGAGCAAAGGCGGCATGGTCGTGGCGATCCAGAAGGAACTCGGCCTGCCCATCAAATTCATCGGCCTCGGCGAACAGCCGGACGATTTGCAGCCCTTCGACGCGAAACAATTCGCGCAGGCGTTGTTTGAGGAATGAAAATGTTTTGCCACAGATTGAACACGGATGAAACACGGATTTTTTAACCGCAGATTCCGCTGATTGACGCAGATTTATTTTTGCATCATTGGCGAAATTTGTGGCTGAAAAATAATTTGTGAATCAAAATTGATTCGGCTAGATACAATGGAAGCATGAAGGCTGAATTTCAGATTCTAAAGGCTAGACCGAAGATTCAGGTTGTTTTGACTCGCCAATCGGTTTGCGCTGGCGACGATTGCGATGCACCACACGAAAAGACGGTCGAGGTTTATTCATTTGTTGATCCAGAAGCCTTCACGAGAGAGATTTCTTCTGGCTATCTTCCATCAGTTGCGGGAATTGGTCATTCTTGGACTTGTGTGCTGAATGGAGTTAAGATTGCAGAGATTATTCATTCCGGTATTCGGACTTTGGTTCGCGAAAGCCCATTTTCAGAAGATAATCGCGCACACTTTATTTACCATGCAGCACGGCTTTGATATATCCGTGTTCAATCCGTGTTTCATCTGTGGCTAAAAAAGAATTTCCCAAATTTATGCACCTTGCGCTTGGACTTGCCAAGCGCGGCTATGGTTCAACTTCGCCGAATCCGATGGTCGGCGCGGTGCTGGTGAAAGGCGGAAAAATCATCGGGCGCGGCTGGCACCGGCGCGCGGGCTCGCCGCACGCGGAAATCGAGGCGCTCCGCGACGCGCAAAAGCGCGGACACCCTCGGCGCGGCGCGACGCTTTACGTCACGCTCGAACCGTGTTGCACGCACGGCCGCACGCCGCCTTGCACAGACGCCATCATCGCCGCCGGAATAAAACGCGTTGTCATCGGCGCGACTGACCCGAATCCGAAACATGCGGGCAAGGGCTTTAAGATTTTGCGGCGCGCAGGAATTGAAGTGGTAGGGTCATCGCGCTGCGATGACCGGACGGCGCAGAGCGCCGTCCCTACCAAAATTGCCGACGAATGCGCAAAATTAAACGAAGTCTTCAATCATTGGATTGTCCACCGCACGCCATTTGTCACGGTGAAAGCCGCGATGACGCTGGATGGAAAAATTGCGACGGCCAGCGGCGAATCGAAATGGATCACCGGCGAAAAAGCCCGCGCGTTCGGAATGAAATTGCGGCAGGGCAGCGATGCAATTTTGGTCGGCATCAATACGATTCTGGCGGATGATCCGAGCCTGACGGTGAGAAAGCAGATGGCAGATGGCAGACGGCAGAAGGGGAAACCGATTCGGAGAATTATTTTGGATTCAAAGGCGCGCACGCCGCCGAACGCAAAAATCGTGAGTGATGAATTTGCGGCGTTGACGACAATTGTTGCCGGCAAAGCCGCGCCGAAGAATCGCGTTGCAGCTCTGTCAAAAAAAGTGAATGTAATTGTCGCGCCTGCAAAAAAATCGCAGATCGCAGATCGCAGATCGCAAATTGACCTGCGCTGGCTGCTGAAAAAACTTGGCGCAGAAAATGTCACGAGCCTGCTGGTGGAGGGCGGCGGCGAGGTGAATGCGTCGTTTCTGCTCGGCGGTTTTGCCCAGCGCGTGGCGTTTTTTTACGCGCCGAAAATTTTGGGCGGGCGTGAAGCGCGCAGGGCGGTTGCGGGCGACGGAGTTAAAAAGTTGAGCGAGGTCGTCCAGCTTCGGGAAATCGAGTGGCGCAAACTGGGCGAGGATTTGCTGCTGACGGCGCGGTTGGAGTCCAAGCTTTAGCTTGTTTTTCGCCGCGTCAAAGTGAAACTGAAACAAGCTGAAGCTTGAACTCCAACTAAAATGTTCACAGGCATCGTCGAAGAAACCGGAACGGTCGAGAAAATCAAGCACGGCGCAGAATCCATTTTGCTGTGGGTTCGCGCCAAAACTTCGGCGCGCGCTCTGAAAGCCGGCGGCAGTCTGGCGGTGAACGGCTGCTGCCTGACGGCGGTGAACATTTCGTCCCGTGGAAAATCGAAACTCATCCAGTTCGATTTGCTGCAAGAAAGCTGGCAGCGGACGAATTTTCAATTTCTCAAAATCGGTTCGTTGGTGAATCTGGAACGTCCATTGCGCGCGGGCGGCGAATTCGGCGGACATTTTGTGACCGGCCACGTTGACGGCCTCGGAAAAATTTTGCGCTGGGAAAAATCCGGCCCGGATCACGTCCTGGAAATCGCCGCGCCCAGGGAAATTCTGCGTTATGTCATCCAGAAAGGCTCGATTGCGATTGACGGCATCAGCCTGACGATTGCGGGAGCGGGCAAAAAAAGCTTTTGCGTCTGGATGATTCCGCACACGTTGAAAGTCACGGCGCTGCGCGAAAGAAAAACCGGCGATGCGGTGAATCTCGAGGCGGATTTGCTCGGCAAATACGCGGAGAAATTTCTCGCGGGGCGCGCGCGACGGGTTTGAGTTCCAGCATGACAGGCAAACTTCGCATCGCGAGAAGAATCGGCTGGTTCATCGTTGAACTCATCGTCGTCGTCTTGAATTACCTTTTCACCGCCGCGTTCGCGCCAAAAAAATCCAAACGCCTTGCGCGCGCCGCGTGGCTGCATCGCGCGTCGCGGCGGCATCTGAAAATTTTCGGCTTCACAGCAGACGTGGCCGGGCCGGTTCCGCAAAGCGGATTGCTCGTGTCCAATCACTTGAGTTATCTGGACATTCTGGCGATTGCGGCGGTCACGCCGGCGGTGTTTGTCGCAAAATCGGAAATAAGGCGCTGGCCGGTTTTTGGCTGGTGTGCGGTGCTCGCAGGAACGGTTTTCGTGGATCGCACGCGGCGCACACAGGTCGGCGAAGTGAATCAGGAAATCCAAAATGTCCTGGCCGAAGGCGTGTTGGTGGTCTTGTTCCCGGAAGGAATGAGTTCAAACGGGCGGACCGTTTTGCCGTTCAAATCGTCGCTGCTGGAGCCGGCCACGAAACTGGGGCAGCCGCTGGCCATCGGCTGGATTCACTACAAGATTGAAGACGGCAACGCCAGCGAAGAAGTTTGTTACTGGGGCGACCACACTTTTTTTCCGCACCTGCTAAATTTGTTGGGCAAGCGCAACGTGCGGGCAACGGTTCGCTTCGGACAATTTCAAGGACACATCAGCGACCGCAAGGAACTGGCGCGGGAATTGCACGAAGAAATTTTGAAATTGAAAAAGGAAAACAGCGCGGGCAGCTGAAATGGAAACTGCGCCTTGATTTTCACCGGCATTGCCGGCGGGCGGCTCACGCAAACACAATCTCCGTCGTCGCGGCCTTCTCGTCCCAGCCGCGCGTCGGTTCGGCAGTGACGGAGGAAATGTCCTTGAAGGAGATTTGACGTCCGCGCGTCTTCGGGCTTTTCACTTCGACTTGCTTCGGGTCGCAGGTTTGCTGGCTCACCTTTTGATGCGGCGCGGGTTTGTAGCGGACGTAAAGAACTTTCGGCGTGTCGGGCGCAAAAAACAAAATCCGCGACTTTTCCGGAATGCACAGATACGCCTTGTTCAAAATCGTGCCGCCGAATTTAAAACGCTTCAAATAACTCGCCTTGCGATCCGTGTAGACGCAGGTGAAAATTTTTTCGCGGCCCGGCAGGCCGCAGAAAAACAATTCCGGCCCGACAAACAATTTCTCCGGCAATTCACCGACCTTGTAAGTGCCGTCCTTGAAGACGAGCAGGATTTTGTCAAACTTCGTGCATTCGACCTTGAATTCCTCGCCGGAAACCTTGCAGCCGACATAGCCGCTTTCGCGGTCGTAGGAAACCTTGAACGCTTTGAATGCGACTTCTTTCACGTCCACCTCCTCGTGCCGGCTCGACTTCGTCGTGAGACGCGGATAGCGCGGGCCGTATTTTTCCAGCAACGCCTCCAGATGCCCGATGACGTATTTCGTGAGTCCCTTCAAATTTTTGCGCGTCGCGTCGAGGTCAGCCTTCGTCTTCTCCATCTCCTCGCGATGCTTGTTGATGTCAAACAGCGAAATGCGGCGGATGCGAACCTGCAACAGTTTTTCCACGTCAGCATCCACGATCTCGCATACAAGCTGGCGTTTGAACGGCTTGAAACCCCCACAAACACTGGCGAAAACCGCCTCGTTCGTCTTGCACTTCTCAATCGCCTTGTAAATGCGCTCCTCGATGAAGATGCGTTCCAGCGTGCGGTAATGCAGTTCGTCGAGCAGTTGCTTGTCACGCAGTTCCAGTTCGCGTTTGAGAATCGCAACGAGCTGTTCCGTGTTCTCGCGGAGGATTTCTGAAACTGTCAACTCCACCGGACGGTTGTCCTTGATGACGACGATGCGGCTCGCGATGGAAACCTCGCAATCGGTGAACGCATAGAGCGCGTCCACCAGCTTCTCCGCGTCCACGCCCGCGTGACATCTGATTTCAATCTCGACATTTTCGGACGTGAAATCATTTATGGATTTGACCTTGAGCTTGCCCTTTTGCACTGCGTCTTCGATGGACGCAATGAGCGAATCCGTCGTGGTCGTCGGCGGAATTTCCTTGATGACGACAGTGGATTCGTCCTTCGTTTTGATCTTGGCGCGGACTTTCACCGAGCCTTTGCCATCCTGATAATCACGCGCGTCCATCAGGCCGCCGGTCGCAAAATCCGGCAGGCATTTGAACGGCCGCTTTTTCAGAATCGCGATCTGCGCTTCGAGCAGTTCGGGGAAATTGTGCGGCAAAATCCGCGCGCTCAAGCCGACCGCGATGCCTTCCGTGCCGAGCATGAGGTTGAGCGGCAGTTTGCACGGCAGCGTCACCGGCTCCTTGTTACGCCCGTCGTAGCTGGCAATGAACTCCGTGATGGAATCGTTGAAAACTTCCGCGCGCGCGAGTTCCGTCAAACGGCACTCGATGTAACGCGCGGCGGCGGCGGGATCGCCGGTAAAAATATTGCCGAAATTTCCCTGGCCTTCGATGAGATAACGCTTGTTCGCCAGCACCACGAGCGCGTCGCCGATGGACGCGTCGCCGTGCGGATGATACTGCATCGTGTGGCCGACAACATTGGCGACCTTGATGAAACGGCCGTCATCTTTCTCGTGCAACGCCCAAAGGATGCGCCGCTGCACCGGCTTCAAGCCGTCCGCGAGATTCGGAATCGCGCGGTCACGAATGACGTAGCTCGCGTAATCCAAAAACCCGCGATCCACGCGCGTGTGCAGGCCCGCTTCGAGTTTTTTTGGATCAAACGGCTTGTGGACAATCGTCGTCCCGACGGTTTCGGCGACGACATGATTCGCGTCGCTGCCATTCGCACCGGCGGATTTCTTTTTGATTCCAACCGGCGCGGTGGGTTGCGCGCCTTCGATGGGCAATTCAGGCTGACCGGAATCTTTTTTACGTTTGGCTGACATGAGTTAAAGCGGCGCGCATTAAGCCAGAAGCGGGCGAACGCGGCAAGATTCTCGCACGATAAATTTCAGGAAGACAGATCCGCAAGACGACCGTTGAGGATTTTTACATCGTGGTCAGCAAAGTCGTTCCAAAATTTGACGGCGAACTTGCCGGAGACATGGACAAGCGGCAGCCATGTTCTTCTGCCAATCATTGTTTTAATTTGGATTGCCGTCTGCCACAAAACAAAAACCCCGCGTTGTCGAGCGAAAATTTTGCAATTGGCCAGACGCTGCGAACGGCTTATTTCTTCCCGTAAAATTCCGTAATTGCGTCGGCGACCTTGTCCGCCGCGTCGAGGCCCATCTCGCCGTGGATCGGCAGCGACAAAATCTCTTTCACCGCTTTTTCGGTCTGCGGCAGTTTCGGAATGTAGGGAAACAAACCGATGACCGCCGGTTGCAGATGGTTCGGCTTCGGATAATGCACGCCGGTCTCGATGTTTTTTTCCTTGAGAAATTTTTGCAGGTCGTCGCGTTTCTCGGCGCGCACGACATACATGTGATAGACCGGCGTGGCCCAGTCGCGCACCGGCGGCGTCTGCACGATGCCTTTGAGACGTTCGTTGTAACGCGCGGCGATCCTGCGGCGGTTTTCGTTGAAGCCGTCGAGGTGCTTCAACATCACGCGGCCGATGGCGGCGTTGATTTCGTTGAAACGAATGTTGTAGCCGGTGAATTCGTGATCGTATTTTCCCTGACGGCCGTGGTTGCGCAACATGCGGAGGCGGTCGGCGTAATCCACTTTGTTCGTCGTAATGCAGCCGCCGTCGCCGAGCACGGTGAGGTTTTTCGACGGGAAAAAGCTGAACGCGCCGAAGTCGCCCATGCTGCCGACGGTTTTGCCCTTGTATTTCGCGCCCTGCGCCTGCGCGCAATCTTCGATGACCCACAATTTATTTTTCTTCGCGATCGCGAGCAACTTGTCGTTGTCAATCGGATGGCCGTAAAGATGCACGCCGATGATGCCGACGGTGCGCGGCGTGATGAGCGATTCGACGTGCGCCAAATCCATGACGAAAGTGTCGTCAATGTCCGCGAACACCGGCTTTGCGCCGAGATGGATCAACGGCTCCATCGTCGGAAACGCCGTGTGGCTCGGCACGATGATTTCGTCGCCCGGCCCGATGCCTTGCAACTGGTGCAGGCAATAAACAATCATCGTCCACGAACTGCCGAGGACGCATTGCGCGGTGCCGGTGTGCGCGGCGAGTTCGGCCTCAAACGCAGTGGATTCCTTGCCGAGGATATATTGGCCGGAGCGGATGGCGCGCAACGCGGCTTCTTCGACTTCCGGGTTCACGAAACATTTTGATAACGGGATTTTGCTCATAAATTATTTGCCACAGATGGGCACAGTCTGTATATCTAAATCAGATTTCAATAAACTAGCGAAAACCATTGTAATAACAAGGTAAATTCGCTCTAACTCGTCACTATTTTTGCTAACTTTTCGGTGCTGTCACTGACACTTTCACTGACAGTTGCGGCTGCACTGTTGCCAGTCCAGCCGCAAATTTTCAAGGCTTCAATCTTCATCCGGCAGCATGACGGTGATCGCCGGTTGCGGGTCGTTCATGTCGAGCGCGCCACAAGTGGCGATGAGTTTGACAAGACGCGGGGCGCGGTTGTCGTTGCGAACGTAGAGCGCAAACGGCAAGCGGCTGTGTCCCTGCGCTGCCTTGCGGATGTTTCTAACAATGTGCAAAGCACGGAGGTCGTGAATACTTCTTCTGCTCCTTTTCTAATAATGGGAAAAACTCCGCAGCAAATGATCGCAGAAAAAAACAGCCAGTCTCAAGATTTCTATGGAAAAGTTATTGACCAAGATGGGCAACCAATTCCAGATGTCGGCGTGTCCGCGACATTGATTATAGAGACAGATGAAGGCTTTAATACGGAACCTCATAGCACTAAAACCGATCTTGATGGCCTATTTGAATTTACTGGCCTTCATGGAGCGAGTCTTGGAGTAACAATCAGTAAGCCCGGCTATGAAAACGAATGGAGAAACGATCCTTATAAAAACCCAGATAATGGACGCTCAAGTCCAACTGACCGAGTAATTTACAAAATGTGGAGCACGGACATTCATGAACAACTGATAAGCGGAAATAAGAGTTTTGAGATACAGCCTGACGGTAAGCCGCATTTTATCAGTTTGACGGATGGCACAATTTCAGACCAACAAAGCGGTGATTTGAAAGTGTGGATTCAATACACAAATCAACCTGTGCGTGGTCAACTTTATGATTGGTCGGCAGGAATAGAAGTTCTCAATGGCGGACTTTTTGAAGTGCCGCAAGCAGCTATGAATAGTGGTTTTATTGATCAATTCACCATGCCAATGTATGTTGCGCCAACTGAAGGCTATATTCCTTCATTTCAACATGGGGGGCAAATCAAAGGCGGTCAAAGTGGTGAAATTGGCGACCGCTATTTTTATTTGCTCATTAACAACGGTAAAGAATATGGCCGGATGCACATCAATTTGTTTGCGCCTTATGGTCGTTTGCATCCCGGCCTGATTCGCCTTTCCTACGCCATCAACCCCTCCGGCTCGCGCATTTTGCGTTAATAAAAAATTTACAAACGTAAAAATGTTTACGTGGGACTTTCCGGCGACGATGGCGGAAGTTCGTGCGTCTCTGGTGCGAGATTGTCCGGCGCAGTCATCACATTGACTTGGACGAACTGCCTGACGGGTGGGGTTTCCGGCTCAAGGTCGTCTGCCGCCTTCTGCTTTGCGCGCAACATTTCAATCTGCCGGTGAATGTCGAAGGCAACGCCGGTCGGGATGCCTGACGTTTCATCCAAAGTGCGCTGTTTATCGTCCGGCTGCTCACCTGTGAAGTGCTTGACGGTTTCGGCCTGCACCTCGGCAACCACCAGCCCGTCGAGAATGTCCAGATCGCGGTCAAGCTGCTTCTCGAAAAGCGTCTGCTCGAAAATGAAAAGGGCAAACGAGGAAAATGCGATCCAGCGCGCCAGCGGTTGCGAGAAAAAGATTCCGATCAGCATGGCGGCAACGAAGCAGGCGGCAGGGTCAACGAAGCGGTAAATTCTCCGGTGGGCTTTCAAAAACGCGGGTAGCGGCAAAAGTTCAAAATAGGAGATGCCAGGCGAAAGCGTGTGCCAGCGTTCACCATTGCAAAGCTCGCGCCAGCGCCGGTATCGCTCCAAGAAGGCAACCGCCAGCATGAGCCACGGGAATTTCTGGAAGATGATAACCTCGCCATTCAGCCTTTTTTTCGCTCCGGCCATTTCAGGCCGTCGCGCTTTCTCAAAACGGGAATGGACGGCAACGGACAAACACTCGCAAACTGGCTATCAGAGCCACTTTCCGAATGATTTGATCTGTAATTTCTGATATACTGTTCGTAATAGGGTTTAAGCCACGACTGGTAAGGAGAATGGCACTATACCGCCTAGAGGCAAAAATTTTCAGCCGGGAACATCGGGGTCGCTCCGTGGTCGCGGCTTCCGCTTACCGCTCCGGCAGCAAAATTCGGGATGAACGCTGCGACATTGTTCACGACTATTCCAGACGCAGCAAGGGGGTGGTTGAGTCCGTCATTTTACGCCCGGAAAATGCCCCCGAATTTACATCCAAGCCGGACACACTGTGGAACACCGTCGAGCTTGGCGAGAAGCGCAAGGATGCTCAACTAGCGCGCGAGTTTATTCTGGCGGTTCCGCCGGAATTAAATGCGAAGGAGCAATTTCAACTGGCCGTTGGCTGGGCGCAAAGCGAGCTGGTCAACAAGGGCATGGTCGCCGAAATTTCACTCCACCATACCAAGAGCGGGAATAATCCCCACGTCCACATTCTCTGCACGATGCGGAAATTGGACGGGGACAAATTTAGCGACAAGAAAGCAACCGAGTGGAATCACGTCGGGGTGCTGATGGAGTGGCGCGAGTCATGGGGCAAGTCGGTCAATGCGGCTTTGGAAAAAGCCGGGCGCGATGAGCGGGTGGATCACCGCTCCCTGAAAGACCGGGGCATTGACCAGATTCCGCAGCCGAAAATCGGCGTGGCGGCTACCGCCATGAAACGCCGGGGCGTCGTGGCCGACCCGGAGCGGTTTCAACTGGTGCGCTATATCCGCTCGCTTAACGCCATCCGCCCGTGGAAACGGGCGATAGAAAAAAACGGCGAAATCAGCCAAGAGGGGATGGGAAACAACTGGTGGGAACGGTCATTGATTTTTGTGGCCGCGACGCGCAAGTTCACTTCCAACCTGCGGTGCTAACAAGTTCACTTCCAACCTGCGGTGCAAAAAAACAATTTCTCCGAAATCGTTTGCCAGCGGAGAACACCAGACTTTAACCTTTGGCAGACGATGGACGACCTTATCAAACTTGTCCGCACCTACCGGGTGACGGCGGGGCTGGCCGAACGCATCCGGCTGGCGGAGGAAATTTTCCGTCTGATTGAGCCGGACTTGCGCTTTTTCGTGTTCAGCAGCGTTTCCCATCACGCCGCCGAAGACGCCTTACAGGAAGTTTTGAAAGCCGTCGCCACCGGCATGAAGAAGTTTGAAGGCGGAACGGCAAAGGAATTTTGGGCGTGGTGTTACCGCATTGCGCGGAACAAATTAAACGACCACTACCGTAGCAAAGCCGCCGACCGGATGCAGCCCACGCCACCGGAGGAAATGTGGCGGTTGATCGAAGCGTCCGCGCAGGACGCACCCATGTCAGCCGCCGTCCGGCACGATTTGGAATATGCGATGAAACTGCTGACCAGTTCCAAACCGGAGTGCTACGAATTTTTGTGGCGACATTTCATTATCGGGCTGGACTATGGCGACATTGCCGAAGAACGGAAAATGTCGTATGATTCCGTGCGTATGAAAATCGGGCGATGCTTGGACGAAGCAAAATCGCTCGTTTCCTGATATGGCCGAGCTACCACAAAAAGAACAACTGGCCTTGCACGAATTTAGTGTGCGGTATCGCGCGGCACTGGCGAAGCAGCACCAGACGCCGGAGCAGAGCCTTGACACCGTGCGCGACGCCGTGCGGGAGCAATACGAGCAGGAGCAGGAAATTAAACGCAGCCCGTCCGTTGAGCCGCCAAGTCCCACGCCGGAACGCGAACCGGACGAACCGGAGCGTTAGTTTTTCTCCTTTATAGATTCTTCTACGAGAGCGTCCAAGTGATCCGCCCACCATTGCATCATCTTTTGGCGTTCCGGCAGAAATTCGGCATAATTATATGCACCGCGCACTTTGTCACGCTCACCATGCGCAAGCTGGCGTTCTATGGCGTCCCGATTCCATCCGTTCTCGTTGAGGAGGGTTGTTGTGTCCGAGCGCGGCTTGCGCGAACCGTTCCGGCATCCCGACAATTTTCGCCCGTTCCGCCCATGCGTAGCGGTAGCAATGCAAGGTTACGCCGGTCACGCCTGCTTTGTGGCAACGGCGACGGAAGCGGCTGGCACGGTCGTTGGCCGTGAACGTGGACAGCTTTGGGAACAAAACGCCGGTGGTCGGCAACTGCTGCAACACTTTTTCCAATGCCTTGCTAATCGTGAATTGAGCCAGCGAGCCAGTTTTCATTCGGAAATAGGAAATCGTCCGGCTTTGCCAGTCAATGTCCTCCGCCTTGAAATTAACCGCGTCGCTCTGCGCCGCGCCGGTTTCCCAAAGCAATTCCAGATACAGTTTCCATTCGGCCTTTTTCTCCTTCGCCAACACGCTTTGGTGTTCGTCCGGCGTGATGCCGCGCCGGTCTTTGGGTTCGTATTTCGGCCAGAGGTAGGGCGCGACAATCGGAATCGCAATCCAGCCAAGATGCACGCCGAAGTTATGCAGCCGTTTCAAAAACTCGTTAATGGAAACTTGGTTTTTCTTGAACACGGCAAAGAAATCGTCGGCGGTCGTTTCCATCAATTTCTTGTTCCGCAAGCCGTCAAAAGACGGCGACTTGAACACGCTGGCATAACGCTCACGGCTGCTCTCCTTGCCTCGGCTCTGCATCTGCTCCATGACAATCTGCCAAGTGCGTTCCACAAAGGCGGGGTCGCTGGCCGTGAGATAGGCGCGGGCAAGGTGCAGGTTTAACACCGGCTGCCGCTGCGCCGCGTTGCGGGCTTCTAATAGGCTTACGGCCTCGGTTTCGTCTTTGGTGCGTAGGCTGGTCTGTTTGCCGGTTGCGCTGTCCTGCATGTAGAACATTTCGCCGCGCCGGAATAACGTGTATTTTGTTTTCATAACTGGCTTTCTCTGTTTCGAGATACCAGTCCTGTTTCAACGACGTTTGTGAACGCCCGTTGTGGCGAAGTTTCAGCAAGGCTTGAACAGTAGTGGCGAATTGTTTTACCATCCGCCCCGTGACTGACACTTTTGCTGACAGTGGCCGTCCATCCGGCGAGCAAACCCTAATAAACAAAGGGTTTAATTAAACCCGCCACAGATGGGCACAGATGAAACACAGATTTTTTCAAAAGACCATTCGTTTATATTCGACACGCTCGCGGCCAAAGTTGATCAAATAGCCAAGCTTGACGCCAGTGCCGCGAAGTTCGTTTAACAGTTGCGCTTCGTGGACGGCTTGGTAAGCAAAATCGGTTTTAAGTTCGACAATGATTTTATCCGCGACCAGCAGGTCGGCGGCGTAATCGCCGACAATCACACCCTTAAACTGAACTTTAATCAAAGGCTCCAGTTCAACTTTTACGCCGCGCAACTGAAGTTCGACTTGCATGGCGCGCTGATAAACTTTTTCGAGAAATCCATAGCCAAGCACATTGTGAACTTCAAACGCCGCCCCGATGATCTGTTCGGTAACCGGCTGAAGCGAATAATCCTTTGATGCCTTTATCTGTGTTTCATCTGTGATCATCTGTGGCTAAATTAAATTTGAACGGCCTCGCCGGTCTTCACCGATTCCAACGCGGCGTTCAGCACGCGCACGGCGTTGTAACCGGACCACGCATCGGCGCGCGGCGTGGCGCGGGTTTTCACGGAATCCACAAACGCGCGCAACTCCGCCAGCAGCGGTTCTTCCGGCGGACATTCGATCTGATGCACCGCGCCTTCGATGCCCTTGAAATCTTTGCCGTCGGCGACGTGCTTGTTCTCGTAGGTTTTGATTTTGTATTGCGAGATGTTGTAATCGCAGACCGCGCTCAACTTGTCGCCGCACACGATGACCTCGCGGAATTTGCCGGGAATAAAATATTCCGTCTCGACCGTCGCCCAGGTCCTGCCGTGCGGCGTGTCGTATTCGAGCGAGACAAAAGAGACGTCGTCCATGCCACGGCCCATGAAATCATGATTGATGGCTTGAACACTTTTCGGCAGCGCGCCAAGGATGAAATTGAACAGATCCACAAAATGGATGCCGTCGGCGAACATCACGCCGCTGTCGTTGCGCGGACGCTTGAAGCCGCCAAAATGGCCGCGAATCATGTTCACCTTGCCGAACTCGCCGTTCTGCACCGCATCCCGCAGCCAGAGCGTCGCCGAATCAAATCGCAAAATATGTCCGACCTGCAAAATTCTTTTATGCTTCTCGGCGAGTTCCGCGAGTTGTTTGGATTCTTCGTTCGCGAGCGTCAGCGGTTTTTCGACGAACACGTCCTTGCCGGCCTCGAGAAATTCCTTGCATAGCGGAAAGTGCGATTGCGCGGGCGTGACGATGACGACGCAATCCACCTGGTTGATGAGCGTCTTGTAATTCGTCGTGAGCCGCCCGGCGGGCAGGCCGAGCTTGCGCGCGGGTTCGAGCTGCTTGTCGCCGACCTCGGCGACGTAAAGCTCGATGGGCATTGAGTTGAGATTGCGCAAATGGTTGGCGCCCCAGCGGCCCAAACCTAAAAGGAGAACTTTGGTCATCGCGGAAATTTTCGGGCAAAACTTTCAGGCCAGCAAGAAAAACCTTTGCGCGAACGCAATCAGTCAATTCACTAACTGATGCCATTGTGATGCCATTGTCGCGCTGATGGCTAAATCGCCGTCCTTCAATTCTGTAATTGAAAAGATTTGAAAAAGGTGGCGCGGTCTTGAGGATACGGGTTTCCAGTCATATAAACAGCCATTAGCGAATAAACGCGCTGCCCAACCATTACATATTTAACTTTGACGGAATAATTGGCTTTTCCACCCGCTTTATACTCAAATTCTCTGGATGGATAATTTCCAAATGTTGTTTCCTGTTGTGTTAAAATTTCCCCATTCGCTTCGGCCACGACTATTGATTCGCTCTTTTCTAAAAATTCCTGTGCCTTTCCATTTTTCATGAATTCGTCAAATTTGTCGCTATCGCAGTAAGCAACCGTGTATCCGTCTTGTATGTCTGCATTGACATTAAAAATATGCTCTTCGGCAGCCATATTTGAATTCGTGACGAATTCGTTTGTCTCTGCCGGTGTGCCCGGAAACCAAATGGAAAATTTGCCTTCAGTGGATGAAAATTTCTGCCATTTGCTCGTTGGCGCAGGAGGTGCGTATTTAAGTAAATGGTTCCTATACCATTTGCGCGTGAATGGCGGAATGACAACAAAGACAATTAGAATTATAACTCCAATGGACGCTAGAATTTTAATCCATTTGGATTTACGCATTGCAACTGATTTCAATTTACCAGCCGATACCAATTGTCGCGCTGATGCGGCTCGTAGCCGAGGTCTTTGATGAACCGGTGCATGTCCGGCACGGTCATGCGGAAGGTCGTGCCCGCCTGCGACACGACATTTTCCTCGATCATGATGCTGCCGAGATCGTTCGCGCCGTATTTCAGCGCGACCTGCCCGATCTCCAGACCTTGCGTGACCCACGAACTTTGGACGTTTGGAAAATTATCGAGATAAATCCGCGCCAGCGCCTGCGTCCGCAAATACTCATGCGCGCCCACCGTCGGCGCTTTCAGCTTCGTGTGTTCCGCTTGAAACGTCCAGCAGATGAAAGCAGTGAAACCTTTCGACTTGTCCTGCTGCACGCGCAACCGCTCGAGATGTTCGATGCGGTCTTCAATCGTCTCGACATGGCCGAACATCATCGTCGCGCTCGACGCGAGACCGAGCCGATGAGCCACGTCCATGACTTCGAGCCAGTCGCTGCTCATCGCTTTCAACGGCGAAATTCTTTGACGCACGCGGTCAACCAAAATTTCCCCGCCGCCACCGGGGATCGAACCAAGTCCGGCACTTTTGAAATCGGAAATGATTTTTTCCAGCGGCTCGTTGAACACTTCGCGGAAATGCACGAACTCGCTTGGGCTGAAGCCGTGGATGTTGAAACCGGGAAACTTATTTTTGACGTGCGACAGCAGATCCAGATACCACTGCTTCGTGAGTTTCGGATGATGACCGCCCTGCATCAACATCTGGTTGCCGCCGAGTGCGATGGTTTCCTCAATTTTTTTGTCGAGTTCCGGCAGCGTGATGACGTAAGAATCGTCGTCTTTTTCCACGCGATAAAACGCGCAGAACTTGCAATACACATTGCAGACGTTCGTGTAATTGACGTTGCGGTCAACGATGTAGGTGACGATGTCGTTGCCGCGTCCGTTAAAATCCCCCGCCTTCGCAATTTGCCGGCGCCGGTCCGCGAGCGCGCCGAGTTCTTCGAGCGGCAAATGATAAAGCCGCAACGCTTCCGCCTGGGAAATGCGTTTGCCATCCCAGACTTTTTTCAGCAACTCGTCCAATGACGCGTCGTAAATCACGGTGGAATACTAGCAGAAAATTTCGCCGCCACAAGCCGCCGTGTTCAATGAACACGCCGGAATTTTTCCGGTCGGATGGCCGCCAGCTTGAGGCAAACTTCCCTGACCACTTCCGTTTTCCCGAGCGCCTGCGCCGCACGTGCCTTGCGCAAATGCGCCTCGACCATTTGCGGGTCGAGCGCAAGCGCGCGGTTGGCGCATTCCAGCGAATTTTCATGTCGTCCGAGCCAGCCAACCATGCTGGCGAGATTTGACCAGCCGAGTTTGTCGCGCGGTTCAATTTTCAACGCCTGTTCCAGAGCGGCGACCGCCTCCGTCGGACGGCCCATGGCTTCAAACAAAATCCCGGCGAGATTGTTCCACACCCTGACATCGGATGAGTCCAGCGCCAGCGCCCGGCGATAGGCCGTCTCCGCCTGCGCGAACTGGCCAAGGCCGCCAAACCCCAGCCCGAGGTAATACAAAGCCTTGTAGTCGCCCGGATTTTCCTCGTGCCATTTCCGGGCGAAGGCCAGAACGTCCCGCCACAGACTTTTCTCGCAGAGCGAGCGTGCGTGGGCGGCTTTATCCGGTTCGACTGTTGTCGGACGATTCATGCGCGCAATGATTAAACGAAAATTCCCGGTGTGAGCAATGTTTTCTTGGCGGGCTGCGCTGGTAATTTTACCATTCCATCTTGAATCCGGCGGCGGACAAGAGTAACCGGCTCCGTGACTTTGCGTTGAAATTCCGTCCGCTTTGTTTCATCTTCTCCGCCGCACAATTTTTATGGCCGAACCGACCAAGCACATTTACGACGAGAGCAAGATCAAGACGCTGTCCTCGCTGGAGCACATCCGGCTGCGCACGGGCATGTATATCGGGCGCATCGGCAACGGCAACAATCCCGACGACGGCTGCTATGTCCTGCTCAAGGAGGTCGTGGACAATGCGATTGACGAATACATCATGGGCCACGGCAAGGAGGTGCAAATCAACATCGAGGGCAATCGCGTGGCGGTGCGCGATTACGGGCGCGGCATCCCGCTCGGCAAGGTCGTGGACTGCGTTTCCAAGATCAACACCGGCGCGAAATACAACGATGAGGTGTTTCAATTCAGCGTCGGCTTGAACGGCGTCGGCACGAAGGCCGTCAACGCGCTTTCAAAAAACTTTTTCGTGCGCAGCCATCGCGACGGCGAGTTCGCCGAGGCGAGTTTCAAAATTGGGAAATTAAAAAAGGAAGACTCCGGCAAGACGAAAGAGCCGGACGGCACGCTCATCGAGTTCGAGCCGGACGAAAGCATTTTCAAGGAAAGTGAATTCCGCCTCGAACATATCGAGCGACGGCTGCGGCATTACAGTTACCTGAACACGGGGCTGAAGCTCATTTTGAAAACGCGGGAACTGACCGAGCCGAAGGTGTTTCAATCGCGCCACGGACTGATGGATCTGGTGATGGAAGATCTGGCGAGCGACGGCAGCGAGCCGATTTATTCGCCGCTGCATTACGCGGGCAAGACGCTGGAATTTTGTTTCACGCACAGCAATTCGCGCTATGGCGAGACGTTTTATTCCTTCGTCAACGGCCAATACACCAGCGACGGCGGCACGCACTTGAGCGCGTTCCGCGAAGGTCTGCTGAAAGCGGTCAATGAATACGGCAACACCAAATACGAAGGCGACGATGTGCGCGAATGCATGGTCGGCGCGGTGGCGATCCGGTTGAAAGACCCGGTGTTCGAGTCGCAGACAAAAAATAAATTGGGCAACACGGAAATCCGCACCGAACTCGTCAACAACGTGCGCGAGGAATTGCTGCATTTTTTCCAGCGCAACAAAACCATGGCCGAGACGATCATGGCGAAGGTCAAGGACACGCAGGAGCTGCGGAAGGAATTGCAGAACGTAAAAAAGCTCGCGCGCGAACGGGCGAAGGCGATCACGCTGCGCATCCCGCAGTTGAAGGACTGCAAAAATCATTTCGACGCGAAAAAAGAAAAAGGCAAGGGCACGATGGTTTTCATTTGCGAAGGCCAGTCCGCCGCCGGCTCCATCACGAGCTGCCGCGACGTGAACAACCAGGCGGTTTTTGTTTTGAAAGGCAAGCCGCTCAACGTCTGGGATCTCAAGCGCGACATCATGTATAAAAATGACGAGATGTATAACCTCATGCAGTCGCTCAACGTCGAGGACAACACCGAGGGCTTGCGCTACGACAAGGTCATTCTCGCGACCGATGCGGACGTGGACGGCATGCACATCCGCAACTTGATGATCACGTATTTTTTCAAGTTCTTCGAGCAGCTCGTCCACGACGGCCACGTTTATGTTTTGGAAACGCCGCTGTTCCGCGTGCGAAACAAGGAAAAAACGATTTACTGCTATAGCGAAACGGAACGCGACAACGCGATCAAAGAACTCGGCGGCAAACCGGAGATCACGCGCTTCAAAGGCCTTGGCGAAATCAGCCCGAAGGAATTCGCGCAGTTCATCGGCAAGGAAATGCGTTTGAGCAAAATCGAATACGCGCCGCGCGCCGAGTCCGCGCCTATCTTCAATTTCTACATGGGTAAAAACACGCCGGAGCGGAAGGATTACATCATGGACCAGCTCGTGGTGCCGGTGGAGGAGTGAAGCAAATTCACCGCTTGCGGTGTTGTGTTTCTTTGTGAAACGATCAGCAGCTTCGTAAAGCACTCAAAAGAAATTCGTGCCTGTTCGCGGATTTCATGTTTTCATTTTCAGCCGATGAACAGTGATTCTCCCGAAATCAGCCTCGTCATCCCGTGTTACAACGAGGAAGGCAATTTGCGCGAACTTGTCAAGGCCATCCGCGCGGCGGTCGAGCCGTTGAAAATTTCTTATGAGGTCGTCATCACCGACGATTGCAGCAGGGACAAATCGTGGGAAATCCTCAAGGAGCTCGCGGCGGGCGACCCGCGCATCCGCGTGCAAAAATTCGCGTTCAACTGCGGCGAGAGCGCGGCGAGCTTCGCCGGCCTCAAGGCCGCGCGCGGCAAATATCTTTTCACGCTGGACGCCGATTTGCAGAACGACCCGGAGGATTTGCCGAAATTTCTGGAGGCACTGAAAAATTTTGACTGCGTCTGCGGCACACGCGTAAAGGCGCGGGGTGAGGGCGATAATTTCATCCGCGTCGCGTCATCGCGGATTGCCAACGCGGTTCGCAATAAATTGTCCGGCGAAAAAATTGCTGACGCGGGCTGCACCTACCGCGCGTTCAAGCGCGAGTGCATCGGGAATCTTAAATTTTTCAAAGGGATGCACCGCTTCCTGCCGACGCTGTTCAAGATCGAAGGGCATACCGTCACGGAAATCGAAGTGGGCAACAATCCGCGCTTCGCCGGCCAGAGCAATTACGGCGTGTGGAACCGGCTGTTTGCGTCGTTTTACGATCTGCTCGCCGTGCGCTGGATGAAGAAGCGGATGTTCAAATACAAGGTGGCGGAACGCGTGAATTAGCAGCGTGGTTGGCGTCGGCAATCTTTGACGCGAATTTCATGAATTAACGCGAATTGTTTTAACATATGGTCGCGGAGCGACAATTGCCAACGCTAGGAAGTGTTGGATTATCAATGGTTTTCTTCGCTGCGGGAGCCGGGTGTCAGTGAATCTGTCAGTAAATCAGCGGTTGGTTTGACCATCCGCCAACATTCGATAGAAGTTCACCAACATCCGCCACTAACCGCTAACCCAATGGGCTTGGAATGGTTCACGATTCAGAACCAGAAAGACCAAGCACATGAAAAATCGGTTCATCCTGTTCCAACGCTCCGGCGTGTTCTATTGCGAAGACACGACCACGGGCAAACAAACTTCGCTCCGCATCCGCGACAAGACCGACGCCGTGCGGCTGTTGCACGTCAAAAATGAGGCCACGCACCAGCCCGCCATGAACCTGCAAATCGCGCAGGTCTATTTGCAGCACGGCGATCCGGCGATGGCCACGCGGACGTGGCAGACGGTCATGGAGCAGATCGTCACCACCAAGCACGGCAGCACGCAAACGCGCTGGCAGTCGGCCATCAAAGACAAGGCTCTGGACGGCATCCGCCAGCGGAAGCCCATCGAAACCCTGCCCGAACATTTTATGGCCGCGTTGCAGGCGGGCACGGTGGCGACCAATGTTTATCTGCGGCGCATCCATCATTTCGCCGTGGCGATGCACTGGCTGCCGTGGCCGGTGCTCCCGAAACTCCACTGGCCGCCCAGTGGCCCACGCTGGAAGTGTATCTGGATGACGCTCGCATCGAGTTGGACAACAACCTCGTGGAAAATGCCATCGCCCCACGGCCATCGGCAAAAAGAACTGGCTCTTCATCGGCGAGGCGGATGCCGGTCAACGCAGCGCGATCATCTACACCGTCATTGAAAACTGCCGCCGACGCGGTCTTGACCCTTTTGCC
>Ga0182018_10001296_pt1 | contig 28828 bp, 23 predicted proteins | sample 812P2MmetaG_FD_120490 | JGI IMG/M metagenome (GOLD analysis project Ga0182018, IMG submission 120490) | Permafrost microbial communities from Stordalen Mire, Sweden - 812P2M metaG | ecosystem: Environmental > Terrestrial > Soil > Wetlands > Permafrost | place: Sweden: Stordalen | collected...
AGTATCGGATGGGAATGGTACCACCTGGGTGACCACGACGCCCGCGCCATCGGGCCCGAGCTCTTTCGCCAGCGCGTCGCTGCCGACGAACGACACATTGGCGAATTCCGCATCGAATTTCAGCCTATGGGCGAGTTTGATGAACTCGGCGCATGGCTTGTAAGCGCCAATCATGATGACCGCCTGTGGACTGGCGCGACGGATCGTTATCAGAGCCATCTTGATGGCGACTGTGTTCCGTTCATAGGTTCCTTCGCCGGCGATTTTCAGGTCGCGCCGGGCAAGTGCCAATTCGACACCCTCGCGTCCGGCACGGCCGTATGCATCATCCTGGTAGAAAATGGCGATGCGTGTGATGGCGAGATCCTTGGTCAGCCGTTCGACGATTTCCTCGGTTTCCTGAAAGTAGGACGCTCGCACGTTGACCACGTTGCCGGCGCCGGTGGCACGGAGGAATTCGGCGCCGGTAAATGCCCCGATAAAGGGCGCTCCTTGCTCCGCGGCGATTGGCAGAATCGCCGCCGATGTCGGCGTGCCAACCGGACCAATGATGCCAAACACCTTGTCATCGTCGAGCAATCGCCTCGTCACCGCGATCGATCGGTCCGGATCGTATCCATCGTCGCGAGAAATCAGTTCCAGCGGCCGCCCGTTGATCCCGCCCTCCCGGTTGGCCTGAGCGAAGGCCGCGCGGATACCATCCCGCATACCGGTCCCGAGGGCCGCGGCCGGACCGTCAAGCGCGGCCGGTTGGCCGAATCGGATTGGAGCACCCGCACTGGAAGGCTGGCTTTTCGCTGAGGGACCGGCGATCGCGCCGGCGATGCATCCCAACACGAACAGAGTTCGGGCGAGTGTCGTGAACATTACCTGGTTGCCTTTAGCTGACGTAACCCAAGGCGGATGCCGTCTTTCTGACGACCGATGTAAGCAGCGCGGTAATGAGATTCCATTCGGCTCTTTAGCCAATCCAAACAGCCTGTACGTTGATTCAAGACGGTCTGACCGGGATCATTCGAAATTTGGGAAAGTAGAGCCACGAAATGCAAATGACGGCGCCGTGAGGCTCACAACCGGGCACGTGAGCATATTCCGAGGGTGGCGTCGCGTTACCGCGCCCCATAGCATGCGATCGGCCGCGGCGATTCAGATAGCGGATGCCAGACGGCGTGGGCGGTTCGGGGTCGAGCCAATCATCAGGAGTTCTCGATGCATAGCGCGAATGCTCAGCCTAAGCGACGAACTGTCGAATACTGACACACCAGGTGGAACTTGCGTCCAAAAGTCCATATGCGACGACGCGGCCGCGGATACGGCGTGTCCGGCTGCTGATGTATGGCATGTTACTCGTGTGTCTCGGCCTCGCCATGTATCTGTTCGGTGTCTTCCTGGCGCTGCCACTTCGTCTTCTCGGCGAAGGCTCACATTTTACCGTGATCGATCAAGGGATCGTCTGGTACAGCGGTGTGCCAATTGTGTTTGGCTTATACCTTGGATTGCTGGACGTCTTCTTGCTGCTTGGAACGAAGCGCTCGCCTCGGTTGGAAGTTCGCAACGACCCGATTGAAAACCCCCGGTTGATCGTGACCCTCACCGCTTATGACGACGAGGCCGCCATCGGAGACGCCGTTCGTGACTTTCGGGCGCATCCGCTCGTTGATGAAGTCATCGTTGTCAGCAACAACAGTCACGACGCGACGCTGCAATGCGCGGCCCAGGCTGGGGCGACGGTGATCAATGAACCCCGGCAAGGCTATGGCCGCTGCGTGTATCGTTGTTTTCAGGAAGCGATCAAACGCGATCACGAACTGATCGTGCTATGCGAAGGCGACCGGACGTTTCGCGCATACGACCTTGATAAATTCCTGGCCTATGCGCCGCACGCCGACATAGTGCACGGCTCGCGCACGGCGGAGCGGTTGCGCGCGCGGGTCACGCAGCTCAGCACGTTCATGTATTACGGAAACCTGTTCGCCGGAAAGCTGCTCGAGGCGAAGCATCTGGGGCGGGGCACGATTACCGACGTCGGCACGACTTATAAGTTGTGTCGCCGTGATGCGCTGATCCGGCTGATGCCGTATCTGGACCCATCGGTGAACCTGGAGTTCAACGCCCATTTCCTGGATGTGGCGCTCGATCAGGATTGCGATATCGTTGAGTGCCCGATTACGTTCCACGCCCGGGTTGGCGTGAGCAAGGGTGGCAATGTCAACAATCGGCGAGCCCTGTTCGTTGGACTGCGCATGCTCTACGGAATCGTCTGGAACTGGAAGGCGCTCGCGAGTTGACCGCCATCGATTACCGCGCCACCCGCCTTGTCGCCGGCGATAGGCCGACAGGCAAGCATAGACTGTTTCGCGCGCGGACGAATCGTTGAATTCGCGCGCTGAGCCGGTGCATCGGCACAAGCGCCTGGTCACGATCGTGCTGCTCGGCGCCCTGATGGCGTTTCTCATGATCCACGCGCTTGGGGCGATCCTGGACTTCACCGTCGCGATCCGTGATCCCTACGAGTTGGACTACGGTGAAGGCATCGTCTGGCAGCAGGCCGCGCTTATTCCTGGGCCTCGCATGTACGCGGCCGGTGCAAACCTGCCATTTATCGCTTTCCACTACCCGCCGCTGTTTTATTTGGTTGTGCGAGCGGTCGCGACGGTCATGCCGGATCTGCTGTCGGCCGGGCGGCTTGTTTCGGCCACCGCCGCCGTATCAATTGTTCCGCTTGTCGCCGCGCTGGTCCTGGTCGCGGCGCGGCCATCCTCCGGGCGGCGGCCGTTCGCCATTGTCGCGATCTCGATCGCGACCGGGCTGCTGGCGCTTAGTCTGCATGCGATCCGGACCTGGGGTCTGTTCATGCGCGTGGACATGATAGCCATCGCGCTTGGCCTCGCTGGCGTGGCGATCGCCGCATGGTCGGATGGCAAACTCTGGGGCACGACCTGTGGGCTGTTGCTGTGTGTCGCGTCCGTCTACTGCAAGCAAACCCAACTTCCGGCGGGCCTCGCGGTATTCATTGTAATGCTGCTGCGCCGGCCTCGAACGGCCATCGGCGCGGCCACCATCGCCGCGGCGTCTGGCCTCGCGGTACTTGGCGTTCTGCAATGGCTCACGTTGGGGGGCTTTCTGGATAATATCATCGGCTACAACGTCAATCGATTTGCCTGGGACAATCTACCGGATGTGTTCTGGCCGGAGCGGACCAGCTTCCCGTTCATGCTACTGATGCCGGTCGCTGCCTACAGTATCCTCAGAAGCGTTCTCGCCCCCGCGTCGGAAGGCGCCCGAGGTATTCTCCACCCGAGACTGGAGGATCGGGCGACAGCGGCACGGGCAATGCTTCTGCTGCACTTCGCCCTCGCGAGCCTGATGCTCGCTACCGTGTTCAAGTCCGGTGGCAACTGCAATTACCTGCTGGACTGGCTGTGTGTCGGTTCGGTACTGATCGGCGTATGGCTATGCGACCTGATGAGCACCGAGCGGCATTTCGCCGCTGTCGTTGGGTTGATGATTCTAGGTTTGATGTTTCCGCCGGTGCGCCAAATGCCGGATGAATTCTCGACGGCGGAACTTGATGGCCAGGCGGCGCTGGTGCGCCGGATCGCCGAGGCCAAACGGCCTGTCGCGTCCGAAAACATGACCCTGCTGATGCGTGCGGGGAAACCCGTCATATTCGAACCCGCGATCGTCACGGAACTCGCATCGGTCGGACGATGGAATGAGCAACCGCTCGTGCATATGATCGACTCGGGCGGGTTCGCATTTATGATCACGACAGACGATGTGCATGGCGCCACGTCGCGCCGTACTCCGGCGGTCGACGCCGCCATGCGACAAGCTTATCCGCGGGTAGAACAGGCCGGCCCCGCGCTCTGGTTGCATTTGCCACCGCATTAACCTGCAAATGGAGCGGGGGATCGCCTGGGCTCGAATACAGTGTCTTCGCCGGCGACACTGTATACGGTCTTGCGTTCTTAAATCTTGCCAGCCACCGAGTTGAACGTGGTGGTCAGGTTGGTGCCCACGAGGGCTACGGCCGTCACGATAACGCCCGCGATCAGCGCGGCGATCAGACCGTATTCCAAGGCCGTAACGGCACGGCGATCGGTGTTTAGTTGCATCCATGTCATCAGATAATCGAGCATGAGGTTTACTCCGTTGCAGGCATTCAGGTGGACGAGGCCAGGACAGCGCCTTGTTCAGGCGCCGCCGGGCACGCCTCGGGCTCGTTAAACCTTGCCGCCCAGCGTTGTGAACGTGCCGGTCAGATTGGTACCAACGAGTGTCACGGCTGTCACGATCACGCCCGCGATCAAAGCGGCGATGAGGCCGTATTCCAGTGCGGTCACGGCGCGACGATCGGTGTATAGTTGCGTCCAGGCGATGAGGTATTCGAACATGATTTTTACTCCGTCAGGTTTCGATGAGAGAATCTGTTGATGGAAGTTTTTCTTCGGGATGGGACTTGCATCCCCAAAGTTAGTTATACTTTGCCGGCGAGCGAGGTGAATGTTGCGGTCAGATTCGTGCCGACGAGCGTGACGGCCGTCACGATGACGCCAGCGATCAAAGCGGCGATCAGGCCGTATTCCAGAGCCGTCACGGCACGGCGATCGGTCTGCAGTTGAGCCCAGGTCATGAGGTATGCGAACATGGTGTTTGCTCCGTTAAGTTGAGGGTAAGGAGTTTTCGGTCCACGACTGATGCCATCTCCTTGACGCCGATATGGCCCCCGGGCAAATGAAACGCCATTCGGCTCTTCGGCCCATCTGAAGGGCCGGAACGTCAGGTCAGATGGCCTGGCCGAACTTCATAAAGAAGCCTGATTCCGGCGCAACGCCCGGCGTAACACCAACAGTGCCAGCATCATCAGGGCCAGCGGTGCGAGCGGGACCCCGTTGGCCATCCCCGCGGTGATCGCCAGAGGCGCCAGATAAAGCAAAGCCAGCGTCGCTCGCTCATATGGCAGCCAGTTGGTCCGGATCGCCTCCGACGCAATCCAGGCACCCGGTACCGCGAATATCACGATATCGTATTGGCCGAGGTACGGTACGCAGAACCCTGTCGCCAAGACCAGCATGGCGATCTCCGCCGCACCGCCCGGCCGCCGCCGGGTCAACCCGATCAGCGCTATTATCGCGATTGCGATGCTGGTTCCCTGCGCGATCGAGGCAAAGCTCTCAGAGCCGCCAAGCAGTCTGACGGCGGTGTAAATGCTGACGAATTTTTCGAATCCGGCGACACCATTCGCATTCCACGCTTTCGCGCCGGGGACCGCGGCGATGAACGCGGCCCAGGCCTTCATGCCGAAAATGATCGCGGATAGTCCAGTGAGGCTCATGGCCGTCAGCATGGCGGCGAAAAATGCGCGCCACCGTCCAGCTGATGCCAGCGCGAACGGCGCCAGCACCGCGAGCTGCGGCTTATAGGCAAGGCAACCGATCATGCTTCCCGCGAGCACCGGGTATCTGTCCAGCGTGGCGGCCGCGCCGCCAAACAGTGCGGCCGAAAAAAGCGAATTCTGGCCGTAAAGCGCTGCGATCAAGACCCCCGGGAAAGCCAGCGCGGCAACCAGCGATCGCGTTCGAAGCACCGCGCGAATCGCTACAACGTAACCCACCGCGGTGCCGCCAACCCAGAGTGCCGCCGCCACCGCGAATGGTAGGAGAGCGAACGGAGCCCAAATGAGCAGGGCGGTGGGCGGATAAAAGAATGGCGCGTAAGTTCCTGGGCCAAACAGCGCCGCCAACGCCTCACGCGCCGGACTTCCATAAGCGTCCGCCGCATGGCCCGCCATCGCCAGTTTCGCCGCGGTCCAGAACGCCGCGAAATCGCGCGCGACCTGCATCCACGGGGCAGTCCATGGCAGTGATGCCGTAAGACCCAGCCACATGACGAGCATGATCCGGGTCGCGGCGATCACGCGATCCGCCGTTAACCAGGTGGCGTCACGCGCGAACCAGCGCATGACCGTTATGCGCGGGAGATGACCGGGCCTCGGCGGGACGTCAATTTGAATGATCTCCAGGAGTTGCGAACCGTCCGTAGTGGAGCGGTGGGACGATCAGTGCGGTGACCGCCGCCGGTTGCCCCGGCTCCGGAGATCGTCGAATTGAAATGACCGCCGCCGCCAGGCCGGGAGCATCTGGCCGCCAAATTCGCACCGTGGTGATGTCTGCTACCGGTGTCCAGACAAACGCCGTCGCGACAGGCCGGGCGGCCACGACCGGCGCGACAGCGGGCCGTACGGTCACGACCGGTGCAACGGCGGGCTGTGCCCAGGCCGCCAGGACAGTGGCGCGATAAGGGCCGCCAAGCGCGGGGGGGCGAGGAATCATAGGCAGCCGTGGCGCCCTCCCAACTGCCGATCCTGGTGTGCAACGTTGACAGGAAGCGAGCGGTATAGGCCGCGTTCGCTGACGGATCGAACGCTTCCTCAAGGTTGGCAAAAGCCGCCGGGTGCTGGCGCGGTTGATCTGAAATCCCACATCGATCGAGGTCACGCCGCGCGCCCGCGGAGCCTGCGCCGCGGTCACGGCGTCAAGCAGGCTCTCGAACACCTGCCCAACGCCGTTGGCGTTGATCGTCCATGGCCACGGCGCCGGTCGGCCAGTCGCCGGGTTGAGCCGTCCGCTTTCCACGACGCCAATGGACAGCAGAAGACGGGGCGGGAGATCGGATTGCCGCTCGGCGACCTGCCCCCACCGTTGGCATGCTGCCACATCGCGATCATCCGCGGCCAGGCCAGGAGGCGCGGCCTCCACCAGCAGCGATCCGACAGAAGCCGCCTGGATGGATCGGCGCCGATCTGGCATCCTCAGCACGCCGCGCCGCCGACCGGAAAATACGCTACCGCCGTGAGCGTTTTCCCGTTCAATGGCGGTGGCAAAATCGCTCCGGCCCAGAACGGGCAGGTGATCGTCACCATCATCAAATTGGAGTGGGAAATACACACCACGGCCGGCGCCGGAGTGACATTCGCCTGGCTGATGATGCCGGCGAATATCCAGTTCCCCGCGCTGGTGGCCGCGAATTGCTGGACATTTGTGCAATTTGGCGAACTCAGCGCCGCACACCGCGCGGTGAGCGCGGCGGTGGACTGCAGCACGCCTTGCGTCCACAACAGCAATCCGGCATCGAAAATCGCCAGGCAAAGCGGCAGGAAAATACCGGCGACCAAGGCGAATTCGAGTACGGTTGCTCCGGTACGGTGACGTAACAGTCTCTTCAGGATGATCATTTCAGTCTCACCATGATCGTTTCGGCGATCGTAGGGGTCGCAAGCTTGCTGTAAAACGGCAGCAATGGTTGATAGACGTAGCTCGCCGTGACGGTCATGAAGGGAGCCGGCGCAACCGACGGCGCGGTGCAGGTGTTCGTGCAGGTATAGGTGCCGGACAGCGCGGTGGAGGGCGTGACGAGCGCGGCCGGAAAACCGGTCACGCAATAACAGGCCGGTCCGGTCACGGCCACGGTCACGGTATTCGCCAGTCCGGCGCGGGTTGCTCCAGCCTGCACCATGGAAATGACATTCGCGGCCGTCACACTGGGCCCCTGTAGCAACGCATACTCAATGCCCTGGGCAACGCCATTCGCCATCTGACTCTTGCCCGTCCTGATCAGTCCGAAATCAGCGGTCCCAGCGAGCATCATCAGCAGCACAGGGGCAACGATGGCGAACTCGATGGCGGCGACGCCTCGGCGATCCTTAATCCATGTCCGGCCGGTGGTGTTCATTCGACGAGCGTCGAAGACGATGGCAGACTGCCATAGCCCACCAGGCCATAGGCCGTGCAATTCGCTCCAAGATCCGATGCGCCGGAGACCGAGATGTCCGACGCGATGACTTCGCTGCACCCCGCGGAACTGTTCGTGGCGCTTCCCTCAAACCCCATGGTGCCGTTGGGAAAGTAGATCAATCCGGTGAACGGGATGTTGCCGGCACCCTGAAATGAACTCCAGGTGCTTTGATTGGTGGTGCTGGCCGCCTGGCTGGCGAACATGATGCCTGGAATTCCCGCCGTCGCCCCACTCAACGGCGCGGCGAGCGTTCCATGCGCACTGGCATCGACGTTGAACGTGCTGGAAGATATGATCGTGACACCTGTCCCGGTCACTGACACGTTGCCGTTAAATACGACAGGGCCTTTCACATAGTATGTCCCGGCATTCATCGTGACGGTCGATGACCCGCCGAGCGTCAGACTTGGATAAGTTCCGGGATTGATAGCGATCGTCTGATAGCTGGGATTGGGATCGGCGGTGTTCACGGTGTTGGAAGCCAATGCCGAAAACGCGCTCGTTAGTGCGGGGTAGCCCGCGTACGGGTCTGCTATCGTGCCTTGGTTTTGGTATGTGCCGCCATTGACAGTCCCATTTGTCCCGAGTGTGATCCCACCTGCCGCATAGGTCCCGTCGGCTGTGATGGTGGTGACTCCGCTGAAACTAATTCCGGAGTTCGATCGGACCGAGCAACCCGTGGCGGTGACGGTGGCGGACCCCGTGAGTGTCACGTCGTCCACCCCCGCTCCACTTGGACTCAAGGCGAGGAGACATGGCTGCGGACCCGCTCCACCCACCTCGGCGATCGCGACCGCGGAAATCGCCACGGTGGGAGTAGCCGAGAAAATCAGTGAAAACGATTTCACGATGTTCTGCGTGATCGTCACCTGGACCGCCTTATCGGTGGTCTTGGTGATTCCATTGACAATCTGGGCGGTAATCAGATTGTCCGTCGTGGTCAACGTCGATGCGTTCCAGGTCCTGGAGGCCTGGCCGGCCGCACCGTTCATCTCGGCCACATTGGCCGCCGTTCCGGTCGCGGCCTGAGCATTGTTGCTGACGACATATTGCTGTGCGCCCGCCAACGCGGCCGCATCGGCGACACGTTGCAATTCCAGGTTTTTCACCGACCAGTCGGTAACCTCGATCCCCATCGCCATCGTCATGACCATCACTGGCGCCAGAATGCCCGCCATCATCGCCACCGAGCCGCGTCTGTCCATTAAGCATGTCACTGCTTAAACTCCCCATAAACGAACAATGTTCGTTGGATTTGTTTCGACGTCATAGGCGCGCTCGAGATTTTGGCCGCGGCGCCCCCCGACATTGTCTCTCGCCCGTCCGGCCCCAATCGCGGGTGTACTCCGGCCGCCTGATGCGGTGGGCAGAAACAGCAACAGAAGCATCGCCGTTCGTCTCATCGGATACTAACCTCCAACATGCATGACCTGGATCGCGGCGGGCCCACCGACAACCAGAAAGACACATGGCAGAATGAAGATGATCATCGGTAGCGTCAGCAACACGCCCAGTCGCGACGCTCGGGCCTCGAACCGCGTGAGTGTGTCCTGGCGCATTTCGGCTGACAGAATGCGCATCGCGTTGGTCAACGGCGTGCCGTATTGCAGGGATTGAAGCAGCGTGTTCGCCAACCGAACCAACCCTTCGACGCCTGTGCGGGATCCCAGGTTCGTCAGCGCCAGCTTGCTGTCCATCAGCTGCAACTCATTGGCGGTCAGCGCGAGTTCCACACCGACGGATTGACGACCCTCGTGCATCTCCTCGGCGACCCGGGTCACGGCCGCGGTAAGCCCCAGACCGGCCTGCGAGCAAATCACCAACAGGTCGAGTGCGTCCGGCAGCCCGCGTTCTACCCTTTGAAGATATTTCTTGCGCCGTGTGCGTACAACCATGTCCGGCAGCAGCAACCCCGCCAGGCCAGCGGCGGCCGGGATCAGCAGAGTCAACGCGAACGGGACATGGACCCCGCGCAATCCGAGGATCGCCAGCGTTGGAAGTGCGATCATCAGGCCAAGTTTGCTGCCAATGAACACTTCCAGGCCATTGCGTCCGTGCAATCCGGACGATGCGAGTGTCAACTCAAGCTCCGCGCGGGTGCGGGCGGAGAGCAACCCGGTACGCAGAATCACCTGGCCCATCGTCGCCAGGATGCGCGACCAAACGTGCTTCACCATCGCACGCCGAGCCCCGGCTGGAGGCGGCTCCAGGCCGCGGGTCATCTGCACACGCACGGCGAAACGTTGCCGCCAGATAAGCTTTTGCGAAAGCACCAGCGCCGTCGTCATCAGCGACAAAGCGCCGGCGCCGGTGAGTGTGAGAAGCCAGGTTTGGTTCATGACAGGCTCTTCTTAATGATGGTTCGCATGGCGAGAGCGCCACAAGACAGCGAGCCCACGGCGGCGGCGAGGATCGTATGTCCCGTCCCGGTCGTGAACAGCACGGACATGTAGTCCGGATTGAGCAACCAAAGCCCCACGCCCATGACGACCGGCAAACCACCTAGAATCAGCGCACTCGTTCTGGCTTCCGACGACAATGCGTGGGCGCGTTCTCGCAGTGCCAGACGTTTGCGAATCAGGTCGGCGAGATTCTCCAGTGTTTCACTCAGGCCGCCGCCGGCGCGCGCCTGCAATCCGATCGCGATCGCGAAGAAGCGGTACTCCGGCAGATTATTTCGCGCGCCCATTTCCGTCGCGGCCTCATCCAGCGGCACACCAACGGTGAGTTCGTCGGACAATCTGGTGAATTCCACGGAAGTTGGCGCCTGCGCCTCATGCCCGACAGCGCTGATGGCCGCGATGACCGGAATTCCGACGCGCACGGAACGAACGATCATGGCCAGCGCATCGGGGAATTGCTGAACCAGCAGGTTCTTCCGGCGTCCAGAGACCTGGCCGAAGAACGTGCGGCACATCATCACCCAGACCACCGGCATCGTGACGAGGCCGATCTGACCGACCAACTCAACCGCGAGCGCGGCCACGCCTCTCGAGAGAAGTAGCGCGACGCCTACCACGATCCACCACTTCACCGGATATTGCGCCAAATTCCTCGTTTGAATGCCAAACAGGGTCGCCAGCGATTCAACGAGCGACCGGTTGTTCGGCGCCGCCGGGCGAAAGATCTCCAGTTTCGCGGACAGGGATTTCCGGTACGGCACCGCCAGATCGCGCAGCCGGAGCAAGCGTTTATCCCGGCGCACCTGCGACTGCGAAACCAGCAGACCACTCAACCCCAACCCAATGAGGCTAATCAGCGAAAGAGCCACCAGCGCGAGTGTCAGACCCTTGGTCATTCGGCCCCTCCCGCCAGTGCCGCGGCCCACTCGCGATCGAGGCCAAAATAGACCAGGCGTTCCTGGAAATTCGGCTGTAGCCGGCTGACCCGATATTCGCCGCTTAACCGGCCATCCGGCCCCTCGCCCCGAAGTTCAAATTGAAAAATGTCGTTCATCAGGATCATATCGCCTTCGAGGCCGGAGACCTCGGTGACCTGCGTGATGCGGCGTCCGCCATCGCGATGGCGCTCGACCTGAATGATCAAATCGACTGAGCTGACGATCTGGCTGCGGATCGCCAGCGAAGGAAGACCCATGGAACCCATTTGAACCATGTTCTCGATCCGGGACAGCGCGTCGCGCGTGGTGTTCGCGTGGATGGTGGACATGCTGCCGTCATGGCCGGTGTTCATCGCCTGCAACATGTCGAACGCTTCGCCACCGCGGACCTCCCCGATGATGATGCGATCCGGCCGCATCCGGAGCGCGTTGCGCACCAAATCCCGCTGATTGACTTCGCCACGCCCCTCAAGACTGGTCGGGCGTGTTTCGAGACGCACCACGTGCGGCTGCTGCAACTGCAATTCGGCGGCGTCTTCCACGGTGACGACCCGCTCGCCGGGATCGATCAGCTGCGACAAGGCGTTCATCAGCGTGGTTTTCCCCGAGCCCGTCCCGCCGGAGATGATGATGTTGAGACGCACGCGCGATGCCAGTTCCAGGATCTTCGCGACCTGCGGCGTGAGTGCGCCGAACCCCACCAATTGCGCGAAATCCATCACCTTCTTGCCGAATTTACGGATCGACACGTACGGGCCGTCCAGCGCCAGTGGCGGAAACACGATGTTGACACGGGATCCATCGGCCAACCGCGCATCGACCATCGGACTCGACTCGTCGATGCGTCTGCCAATCCCGGCGGCGATGCGCTGACAAACGTTGACCAGATGCGGCACGTCGCGAAACTGAGCGTTTGACTGGAAGACTTTGCCACGGCGCTCAACGAAGATCTTCTTCGGACCGTTCACCATGATATCGTTGATGGAATCATCCGCCAGCAAACGCTCAAGCGGGCCCAGGCCAGTAATGTCGTTCACCAGTTCTTCGGCCAGCTCGCGCTGTTCACGTGCGTTCAGGTGTATCCGGCGTTCGGTGGCGATTTCCGAAATCAGACATTCGATGTCGTCAATCAGCCGGTCACTGGGCATGCCCGCGATCGACGCCGGATCCAACCGGGTGAGGCAGTGCATGCGCAACTCCGCCATCGCGGCCGATGGCGCGACTGGACGAAATCTGTCGGAAGCCCGCGCCGGCGACATCTCCGGCAGGTTTACGGCGGCAGGCACCTCGGCGATCGAAATGATCGGATCTTCGCGGCGGCCAAAATGGGGATGCGGTTGAAGATAACTCATGACCTTCTCCTGAATGGGTTCCAGCCGCGGCCTTCGCCACTGGCTCCTTTGACCGCACTGGCGGCGGAGGCCGCGTCGTGCAGGCCAATAAAGGAAACGTGACGCGCGAGATCGAGAATGCCGTTGCGGAAGCCGCCTTTGGCGATCATCGCCAGTTCGCCCATCGTCGCCGCCGCCGCGACCTGACGCGGTTGATCCGGTATGACAACGTCGACCTTGAAGCCGAGTGCCTCTTCCACCTCCGCGCGTGTCAGGCTGCCCGGTGTTCCCATCCGGTTCAGCACGACCACCGGACGCTTCGCGTGTTCGGCTTTCGTCGCTACCGCCAGGTGGCGCAGAGTCGCGCGGATCGAGCCCAGTGTTGGCAACATGACCAGCACGCGCTGGTGCGGCAATTCCAGCATTTCTTCGTACGGTGTGATTCTGAACGGTACATCGGCGATGATGAGATTATAGCGCCGCCGCAGCGCGGAGATCAGGGTGGCGGATGCGCCCTTCGAATGGGTCAGCCGGCTGTTCAGAGGTTCGTCGCCCGCCAGTACGTGCAACCGCTCCGCCGCCGGTTGAGCCGCGCGTTCGGCCAGAAGCGCATCAATCCTGTCCGGTGTCTCCAGAGCCATGCGCAGTCCAGTACCCGCCTTGACATTGAGCATCAGGGACGCGTCTCCAAGATGCAGATCCGGATCCAGGATGACCGTGTGCCGGTTCAACGATATGCCGAAATGACCCGCGAGATTCACCGCCAAAGTCGTGGCGCCCACACCTCCGCTGACGCCAGTAACGATCAGCAGGCCACCACCTTGCACACCTTCCGAGGCAGGGGCTCGTCCGGCGACGATCCCGCCGAAATGCCGGGCGACCTTGTCGCTTGTCATTGGCTTCGGCAGGTAATCCTGCGCACCAAGATTGTGGGTTACCTCGCGATAAAAGTCCACACTGTCCACGTCGCCGATGACCAGCACGCAAACATCCGGCTCGACCACATCGGCCAGTTCCGCGAGCGCGGTCAGCGGATGGTCGTCGCCGCTGATGTCGACGATCAGTACGCCCGGCGTGGTGCTTTTGCGCATCGCCGCGATCGCGGCACGAATTCCGCCGCGGCGTACATCCACGCCATCCGGCAGCACATCCGCGAGTCCGTCGCTAAAGGCACGCTCGGAAGCCGCGTCAGTAACGAAAGCGATCAGCGCCGGACGGCGATGGCGGGTTGACAGTTGACGGGTTTGTGCCCTGTCGGTTTGTTCGCGGGTAAGCGGGGTCAAAACGGCCGTGGCTTCGGTGGAGGTACCAGGCGCCTGCTCCATCTCGTCGGAAGTTACCGTGTCGGTGTCGATCATTGGCCAGCTCCTGAGGAGGCAGATACGACCGTCGACGGGGCAATGGCGACGCCGCGAAGCATCTTCGACTTGTTCTCCCAAACGCGATCAATCGCATTGGAGGCACAGTTCTGGCCAAACGCGGCCTCGACAAGGAATTTGCAAACGGGGGACATCAGAACTTGAACTCCTTTCCTTCCGCGGAGCCCAGAAAGACGTGCAGTGTGCTTTTCGCTCCCTGGGCCACGTTCGCACCCAGCGCGGGCGAAACATCGCTGGCCCAGACGGTGCGCGGATGCGCACCCTCGTCGTTAGGTTGCCTATGATCAGCCGATCGTACCGCCAGCGACAACTTGCCAATGCGGGTCGCGACGGAGACCAGTTCGGCCTGCGCCGATGTGACCTCCATGGTCACGGTTGGTGCCTTGTTTTCGACGCTGCCGGGTGAGACGCCTTGCATCAATTGTTGGTCGATGGCGATCACGCGCACATCGCTCAATACCGTTTCGGCGGCGATGCGGCGGCCGATCGGCAATGAGACATCGCCAATTTGCTGCGTCAGGATCAGATCGACCCGGTCACCAGGCCAGATCAGACCCGCGGTGCCCGTGATCGCGTCTACCCCCACGCTGACGGCAACCATTCCGGGACGAAGCACGGCGGCGAGAAAGCCATGATCGCCGGGCCGCATGACGTCCTTCAATTTGACGACTTCGCCTACATCGAGACTTTCGCGCACCATCGCTCCCGCCAGAGCATGACGCGAATCGGGTGTGTCGATACTGGCATCATCGCCGGCGTCGCCGGTCGCCATCGACTTCGCGGTCAAATCCTCGGGTTTCAACAGATTACCAGCGGTGACCGGATGGGCGGCGACCAAAACCATGACCCTGGTACCCGCCGCGACTGTCGCCGCGTCGGGTGGTGGCGGGCGCGTCGAGATCCATGCGACGGTGCCGAAGCCAAGCAGGCCCATCGCCATGAGCGCGAATACGGCGAGACGAAGGATCATAAGACGCCTCCTGACAGGTTCACGAAAAGGACACCCGCGGCGATCGCACAGGCGTAAGGCAGCGGGCCGCCGCGGCAGATGCGCCAGCGTTCAACCCGCACGGCGCGCGCGATTAATCCATCGGGACGCTGCCGCCGGGACATGGATACCAACGATCGCGCCACCAGATACAAAACGGCGAGCACACCACCCGCGATGGCCACGGCGGCGATGAATGTGAGAACGGAGCCGGGAGCGATGCCCAGAGCACACGCTCCGAGCAGCTTTACGTCACCGCCACCCATCCAGCCGCGACGCCAGATCACGGCGGCCGCGAGAAAAACGCCGCATGCCGTGAGCAGTGATCCGTAAATATGCCCGTCCAGGACTGAAACCGCGATACCCGCGGCGGCAAGCGCCAGAGCCAGGCCATTGGGAATGGTCCGTGCGACAATATCGTGCAGGGAGGCCGCCAGAATCATGCAGGCGCAACCAATCTGAAGCACGAACAAGACCATTGATGTTTCGATGATGTGCAAAACATGCCTCGTGGAATAGTTGGTCGAAAGACGCGGCGCGGCGAAGATTTCGGCTGTATCGCTCAGATGGGCGGCAGCTCGGCGGTAGACTTAAGCAGCGGCGTCTTCGGGTTCCATTCAGCTTTACGGCCCATCCGAAGAGCCAGGACACATGGCCAGGCCGACGGCTCAAGGAACCCATTCGTGGAGACGGATGAACGCTAACAGGCACGTCCGATATCAGGGGCGCCTGATGCCTGGATTTTTGACGGTCAAAAAGCACTGACGGATTAAATACGAATCGTCGCGGGAGAAGGGGGCATTTGCGAACCTGCCCTGAACTGGTTCGTCTTGTTCAAATCAGCGTATGACCAATGCTGGCGCGGCGCGTCTGATCGCCTCAATTCTGTTATGAGCACCCAATGCCGAATACGCGAGCGACAGATGGACTTTTACGGTACTTATTCCGAGTTTAAGCCGGTAAGCGATCTCTTTCACCGCACACCCTTCGGACAGCAATTGCATCACCTCGATTTGCCGCGGCGACAATTGCACCGCATTCGGTGCGGCCTTCGGTGGTAGCGGCGCTGGCGACGCGGCGGATGCGTCAGCGGGGAGCAGCCCAGGATCAACGATTGAAACTGACGGCTGAGCCGGTGTTGGATTTGGCGCCAATCCTGTCCAGACAGCCAGCCATGCCGAGACTTCCTCGATCAGCATTGGCCGGGCGATCAGGTAACCCTGCAGATCCCTGACGCCCAGTTGTTCGAGTAGGTCGGCGGTTGCTTCGGTCTCGACTCCCTCGGCGACACATCCCATTTCCATATTGGCGGCAAGGTCGATGATGGACTTCACGATCGCCCGGGAATCACGTGAGGTTGTCACGTCGCCAACGAATGACTGATCAATCTTGATTTCCGAGAATGGCATCTGCCGCAGCATCTTCAACGACGAATAGCCGGTTCCGAAATCGTCGATCGAAAGCTGCATCCCCTTGAGCCGCATCCGGCTCAGGATATCCATTGTTCGCGCGACATCTTTGAACACCGCGCTTTCGGTGATCTCGAGGCAAAGGTGTCCGGGTGGCATCTGACCAGCACGCAACTTCTGCTCGAGTCGATCCGGCAATGTCAGGTCGTGGAGGTTCTGCGGGGATATGTTCACCGCGATGGGCACGCCGGTTCCAAGCTCCACCAGAACCTGGTAAGCCTCCACGGCGGCGACGATCACCCAATTGGTCAACGCATCCATGGCGGCCACGTTGCTCTCGGCCATCGGCAGGAAATCGTTGGGCGGAATCCGTCCCAGATCCGGATGCTCCCAGCGAACGAGCGCCTCCAGTTTACGCAGTGTTCGCGGATTTCGCGTCACCACCGGTTGAAAGTTCAGTAACAACTCGTCATTGGCGATCCCGGTCAATAATCGCTCAATTGATAGCGACTCGCCGGCGGATCTCAGGTGTTCAAACACCTTCTCAAGCTCGGTGACGCGCAGCGGTTTCTCCAACACGCACTCGACCTTCAGACCGAGGCTCTTCCCCACCGCGCGCGCGGTGCCGAGGACCCGTGCATCATAGCCACTCATCAGCACCAAAGTGCCGGTATATTGCCGGTCCGCCAGGAGCCGCATTTGCTCCACACCATCGGTGCCACCGAGTTGCAGGTCCAAAACGACTATCTGGGGTGGATCGTCACGCAGACTTTCGCTGAAAGCTCCGGCGTCGGTCACCGCCGTCGCATCCATTGCAGACATGGTAGCGATTCTGGCCACGAGGCGGCCAATCGCGTCGTCGTCATCGAATATCAGTACGCGCATTGTCACACCTGTTCCGTGGCGACGGCCGGATCGCCGTCTGAAATGTTCTCAATTGATCGACCCGACGGCATCGTGGTGGCGGCTGAAACGGGGCCATCATCGCCATCCAGCACCGCGCGCAACGTCCGCGCCAGTTCGTCGTGGCCATACGGTTTGCTCAGAAGAAGGAACGGACAGAGCGTGACGCGGTCATCGGTCCCGTGCATTCCGGGAAACCCTGACGTCAGCAGTATTTTGATCCTGGGCCACCGCCTGCTGGCGAGGTGTGCCAGGTCCAGCCCATCCATGGTCCCCGGCATCACGAGGTCGGTGAACAGCAGGTCTACCTGAACGCCGCTGGACAGGATCGCCAGTGCGGCCTCGGCGTGTTCCGCCTCCCGCACCTGATAGCCCAGTTCGGCCAATTGCCGTGACGCCGCGCGGCGCAGCGGAGCGTTGTCTTCGACCAACAGCACCATCTCATCGCCGCCTACCGCGGTCGGATGAGTGGTCACTTGAGTGATCTCGGCATCATTGATGTGCGCGGGAGGCAAATAGATACGGAACGTGCTGCCGCGGCCGGGTTCACTGTATACCGCCAGATGACCACCCGATTGTTTGACAAAGCCAAATACCATCGACAGGCCAAGGCCACTTCCCCGCCCACCTTTGGTGGTGAAGAACGGTTCGAAAATGCTGCTGATGATCTCGGGTGCGATCCCGCTCCCGCTATCGCTGACCTCGATCAACACATAGATGCCCGGAACGACCTCGGGATGAAGCGCGGTGTAGTGCGTGTCCAGTTCCGCCATCTTGGTCGTGATATCCAGCCGTCCGCCCCGCGGCATGGCATCGCGCGCGTTGTTGGCGAGATTTGTCAACGCGGCCTCAAGCTGGGCGGGATCAGCGACGACCGACGGCAGCGTCGCGCCGAGATGCGATGTCACCGCGACATCTTCGCCGAGCGTGCGCTCCAGTAGCCTGGCGGTTCGTTTCGCCAGTTCGTTCACGTCGAGTTGCCGAGGGTGCAGCGGTTGCCGCCTCGCGAAAGCAAGCAGCAGGCGGATCAGATCGGCACAGCGATGCGCCCCGTCGCGCGCCTCATCGCATAATTCTTTGGCGACTCGATCCACCTTGATCAGCCGCCCGAGCAGATCGAGATTGCCGATGATCACCGCGAGGCCGTTGTTGAAGTCGTGCGCCATGCCACCGGTCAGATTGCCGATGGCCTCCATCTTCTGCGCCTGTCCAAGCTGCTGTTCGATCAGCCGGCGATCGGTGATGTCTTGCATCGTTCCGGCGAGATGACGAGTGACACCATCCGGATCTGTCTCCGCCCGGCCTTCGACACGGAGCAGACGCTCTTCCCCATCGGGACGAATGATCTTAACCTCGCGCGCGTCCTGGTCGCGGCCCGCCTCCAGTTCGGCGAGCCAGATCCGAACCGACGGATAATCGTCGGGATGAACGAGGGTCTCCACATTGTCGATATCGGGATTAAAGTCAGCTGGCGAGACGCCACGAATGCGGTACAGTTCCTTCGACCAATGATAATGGTTCGTCTCCAGATCCAGTTCCCAACTTCCGATGCTGGCAATCGCCTGGGCCCGATCAAGACGCGCCTCACTCAAGTGCAACGCCGACTGAGCAATCTTGAGAGCGCTGATGTCGATCCTAAGGCCGGCGACACCGCCGTTGCGCATCCGGCGGTCGGTCACCAGCACCCATTTGCCGTTAGCCAGTTGCGTTTCGATTTCCCCATCCGCAACCTCGTGAACGCGCATGAATTTGGCGAACCATTCCTCTGCCCGTCCGGCGGCTTCAGGATAATTACCTGAGCGCAAGTTGTTACGCACAAGATCGGTGTATTTCACCCCAGGTACCATAAGGTGCGCGCTGACGGCATAAAGACGGCGATACGCATCGTTGCAAAGCAGCAGGCGGTCCTGGCTGTCAAAGATCACAAAACCCTGGGACATGCTGTCCACCGCGTCACGTAACAATGTCTCGGCTTGCTCGGCGCGGTCCTTCGCGGCGTGCAGCTCCGCCGCGGCCGCGACCTCGGTTGTCACATCGCGGCCGATGCCACGATAGCCGGCGAAGGCGCCGGAACTGTCGTGCACAGGTAGGCCGCTTATGCTGACGTGACGATCGCGGCCCTCGTCACCGGACATATCGAAGCGGAAGTCGCGGAATGGTTGATGGCTGAGTAAAACGCACTGGTGCCGCTCCCACGCTTCGGGATCCTTGCTGGTGTCGTAGATCTCCCGGCGTTCCTTGCCGATATGCAAATGGTTCCCCGGTATGCGCGACAATTTGCCGAGACCACCGTCGGTGAAGCGAAAGTCGGCGTCCTGCTCCCAGAACCAGTCGGAGGCGAGCTCGGCGAAGTCGCGCAGCCGGTTTTCACTCGCCCGCAATGCGTCGGCGGTGCGGGAAAGCGCGGCGATATGCTCCTCATGCGAGTGCAACTGTCGTGACAGGACGGCGAACAAGACGAAAATCGCGCCTTCCAGCAGGAACACGGCGCTCACCGTGTATGCTGCCTGGTGCAACCATACCGCCAGTATGTCCGCGTCGCGGATCGACGTGTCGATGACCAACGGAAAGTCATGCAATGGATGGGCCGAGACAATCGAATCCGCCCCGGTAAGATAGCCTGGCGAACGGTAGGTTCCGCCTCCGGCCGCGACCGCTGCCCACCACGGTGAGCCGGCCGGCATCTGGTTGACAAGTTCACTCGATGGAAAACGAGCGAGCACGACACCGTCATCACGCAGCAGCGTCACCGAAACCTTCCGTTCCTGGCTGATAGCCTGGTAGAACTCGAGTAGGAAGTGGACGTCGACAGAGACGACGCCGATACCGAGAAAACTACCGTCAGGTCCACTGATCCGGCGAGCCAGAATGATCGAATGTGTGCCGGCTCCACGACCGGTGATCGGTATGCTGACGATGAGCCCGGCACTGGGTTGATCCCGCGCACGCTGAAAGTAGTCGCGATCGGCGACGCTGTACGGCGGCTGGGTGATATCGAGAGATGTGCTCAAACGCTCACCGCCGGCGTCGAACAGCGCGGCGGCATGTACCCGCGGCACACTCTTCATATGCTCGATCAGGAATCGACGAGTGTCTTCACCTCCGACGACGCGCCGGAATTCGTCAGGGGTGCGAATGCCGATGTCCCGGATTCGATATTGCATTTCCCGCAACAGCAGGTCCATGACCTGGACATAGCCTGATGTTTGTTCGGCGACGACGCCTCCCAGATCTCTGACTTCGCTCTGAACGTCCTCGACCGTCCTTCTGTGCATATCCCAAAGGCCGAAGGTGCCGCCCAGTAGCGTGAGCATCGCGAGAACGACGCAGAAGATCCATCCATGGCGCGGAGCACCGTCCGGGCGAACCAGGCCATTCGCCAAAGTGGCGGTGACGGAACTCCATACGGATCGGAGACACCTCAGCAGCGTCAGCGCCGCTCTGCCCGGCCGGGTCGTCGTGAGATGCTCGCGTACGCCCATCATACCGGTTCGGCGGCGACAGCCGGATCGGCGCCAGGACCTTCGCCGGTCTCCCTGGCGAAGTCCGGCGCCGAGACGGCTGGAACTGGCCCATCCCGTTTGTCCAGCAAGGCACGTAAATTCCATGCCAGTTCGTCATGACTATAAGGCTTGCTAAGCAGGGGGAATGGACATTCCTCGGTGTTCTGCCCCGCGGCGCGCAACCCTGGAAAGCCCGATGTCAGCAATATTTTGAGCCCGCGCCGTGCCCTCGCGGCGAGGTTCGCCAGTCCGAGCCCGTCCATCGAACCCGGCATCACGACGTCGCTGAACAAAAGATCGACCCGATCGCCACTGGCGAGAATTACCAGCGCCGCCTCGGCATGCTCCGCCTCGCGCACCTGATAGCCAAGATCGTGCAGTTGCCGAGCCGTTGCCCGGCGCAGCAACGCATTGTCCTCGACAACCAGTATCATCTCGTCACCACCGACAACTGGCAGGAAATGGTCGGTGCTGACGGTTGGCCTGTCACCGGCCTCGGCGCATGGCAGGTAAATATGAAATGTCGTACCTCGGCCGAGCTCGCTGTAGACGGTCAGATGACCACCCGACTGTTTGACGAAGCCAAACACCATCGACAGGCCAAGCCCGCTCCCTTGTCCGGTGTCTTTGGTTGTGAAAAACGGTTCAAATATGTTCCTGAGAATCCCGGGGGCGATCCCGCTTCCGTTGTCGCTGAATTCGATCAGCACATACGTACCCGGACTGACGCCGGGGTTCAGTGCGACGTAATGCGCGTCCAGGCTGGCGAGCCGGGTCGTGATTTCCAATTTACCGCCTCTCGGCATGGCGGTGCGCGCGTTATTGGCGAGATTGGTCAGCGCTGCCCCAAGCTGGGCCGGATCAGCCATGACGGATGGCAGGTTTTCACCGAGGCTCAACGTCCAGGTGACATCCTCGCCAAGCGCACGGCCCAGTAGGTTGGCGGTACTTTGAACCAGTTCGTTAACATCGGTTTGCCTTGGGTGCAGCGGTTGGCGCCGGGCGAAGGCGAGCAGCAGACGAATCAGGTCGGCACAGCGGCGCGCTCCATCCCGCGCCTCCTGACACAGTTCGGTCGCGGCCGGATCGGCTTTGATCATTCGTGTCAGCAGGTCGAGATTGCCGATGATCACCGCGAGGCCGTTGTTGAAGTCGTGCGCCATGCCGCCGGTCAAATTGCCGATTGCCTCCATCTTCTGCGCCTGTGAGAGCTGTTGCTCAATCAGCCGGCGATCGGTGATATCCTGCATCGTGCCGGTCAGACGGCCGATCACGCCATTCGAATCGGTGACCGCGCGGCCTTCAACTCCAAGCAAACGCTGTTCGCCATCTGGACGGACAATTTTGAGCTCGCGCGCCCCCTGTTGCCGGCCAGCTGTCAGATCGCTCAACCAGGATTGAAACGACGGAGCGTCATCGGGGTGCACAAGCGCGGCGGTGGTGTCCAGCGTTGGTACAAAATTATCGGCGGATACGCCGCAAATGTGATACATTTCCTTCGACCATACAAAGCGGCCGGTCGCCACATCCAGCTCCCAACTACCGATGCCGGCGATCGCCTGGGCTCGATCGAGTCGCGCTTCTTCCTCGATCAGCGCCGCCTGTGTTCGTTTTAGATCGGTAACGTCAATCCGAAGCCCAGCGGTCCCGCCGCTCCGCATCCGCCGGTCGGTGGCCAGAATCCACACTCCGTTGGCATGTTGCTGCTCGACCGCGTCCTTGGCTTCGCGATGGTACTGAAGCCGGTTGGCGAACCAATCGATCTCGCGCTCACCCAATCCGTTTACACCATCGTTTGCCAGTACGCCTCGCAACATATCTTCAAATCGCGTTCCGGGAGTCAGGTAACCAGCGCGCTCCGGATAGATCCGCCGGTAGGTTTCGTTGCACAAAACAAAGCGATCTTCATTATCGTAAATCACAAAGCCTTCGGACATACTCTCGACCGCGTCACGCAGCATTGTTTCGGCCTGTTCGGCTCGATCCTTGGCGGTGGATAGCTGCTCGTCTAACGTCTTGCGCTCGATCGCATAACGTAGAGCTCGAAAGAGTCCCGTTTCTTCTACCTGGCCTTTAACGAAATAATCCTGGGCGCCTTCTTTCAGGGCCTGGATGGCCAATGACTCGTTGTCCTGACCCGTCAACACAACCAATGGAACGCGCGGCGCGGCGAGGTGAGCCCGGCGTACCGCGGCCAGTCCTTGCACGTCCGGTAAGCCAAGGTCGAGCAACATGATGTCTACCGCATGCATCGCGACATGACTTTCGGCGTCACCCATGGACGTGACATGCGTAATGCTGGTCTGGCGCGAAGCCAGTTCCTTGAACATCTCGTGAATCAAACGAGCGTCACCCGGATTGTCTTCGATCAGCAGGATCGTCATTGACGTTTCGGTCACGCGAACGGTCCTCGCCGCTTTGACGTGATCCGGCCAGACTCAGATCGCACGATCGCTCCGCGTGTCAGGCCGCGACCGGGCGTGAAGTAACCCAGGACGATCGCCCGGGTCCCGAAGTGCATGGCGGCCGGGGGGTCAATGCTACTCGAGAACATCTTCTTCAGAGTCCTGTTCCTGATGGGGGAGCTTAACCCTTGTCAGCCAAAAGTCATTGATGCATCTGACAAGAGATTCGAATGATTCCAACCGTACCGGCTTGCTGAGATAGCAGTTAGCCTGGAGTTGATAACATTTTGTGATATCGTCTTCTGAGTCGGAGGTGGTCAGGATGAGTGTCGGGATCATTTTCAGATGGTCATCTTCCTTGATTTGAGCAAGGACTTCACAGCCATCGATTTTAGGGAGATTGAGGTCCAGCAAAATAAGGTCCGGGCGCGGAGCGCCGGCGTGGGGTCCATCCCGTCGTAGAAACGCCAGTGCTTCCAGGCCATCGGACGCCACGTGCAGCCGGATTGATCTGTCGGCGTCATGGAAGGCTTCTCGGGTCAATCTCACGTCGCCGGGACTATCTTCAACCAAAAGTACTTGTCGGACCATTTTAACCTCGCGATCGATGTTCATGATATGGTCGCGCTGTCAGCCAGCGCGAAGCGAAAGGTGGAGCCATGGCCAGGACATGACTCAACCTGGATATGACCGCCGTGCCGCTCGACGATCTTTTTGCAAATGGCCAGGCCTATTCCGGTGCCAGAAAATTCCTCGCGTTTGTGCAGTCGCTGAAAGACCCCAAAGATTTTTTCAAAGTATCGCTGTTCGATCCCGATTCCATTGTCCCGTACCGAAAACATCCATCGTCCAAGCTCGCATTTTGCGGCCGAGATGTGCACTCGTGGAACTCCCGGTTTTTGATACTTTATGGCATTGCCAATCAGATTCTGGAACAACTGAATCAGTTGCGTTTCGTCACCCAGAACACTGGGCAGCGGATCGTGCGTTACAAAAGCGTCGGCGGCTTTGATGGAGCTGTTCAAATTCGCCAACGCCTGTCCCAAGGCCTGTTCACTCGAAGTTTCGCGCAGAATCCCCTTTGTAGTCCCAACGCGGGAGTAGGTCAGCAGATCCTGAATCAATCGTTGCATTCGACTGGCACCGTCCACCGCATAGGCAATGAATTCGTCGGCGTCGGCGTCCAGCCGCCCCTTGTATCGCCGTGACAGAAGCTGGGTGAAGCCGGCGACCATGCGCAGCGGCTCCTGCAAATCGTGCGAAGCGATATAAGCGAACTGCTCCAGTTCCTGGTTCGACCGGTTAAGTTCCTCCATTTTTTGTAGCAGCCGCACATCCGTGAGTTTGCGCATCGTGATGTCACGGATCGCTGACGTTACGAGAATGCCGTCAGTGCTTTCCAGAGGACTCAACATGATTTCAATTGGAAATTCGCTGCCGTTCTTGCGCCGTCCGTGGAGCTCGATCCCCATACCAATTTTCTGGGTCAGAGCATCCGCGGCGGAGCGAAGCCCGTCAGCGATCAGGCGCTCCGCGAACCCCTCCGGAACTATGTTCGTCACTGGCTGTCCAAGCAGCTCGTCCCTGGAATAACCGAATTGTTTTTCGGCCTGAACGTTTAACAGGACGATTTCTCCAAGCCGGTTCACCACGACCATCGCGTCCGGCGCCGCTTCCAGCAGCCCGCGATATCGGGCCTCCATCTGCGCGAGGTGTCTTTCCGCGGCCTTGCGCACACTGATATCGCGAATTGCCGCGGTAACCAGAATTCCGTCGGCACCATCCAGCGGGCTCAACATCATCTCGATCGGGAATTCGTCGCCATTTTTCCGCCGGCCATTCAACTCGATGCCAGTGCCGATTTGCTGGGCCAATGCCTCGGCCGCGCTTCTGTTGCCATCCGCGATCAATCGCTCGGCGAAGCCTTCCGGAATGATGTTCTTCACCGGCTGACCAATAAGCTCGTCCCGCGGATAACCGAACCGCATCTCCGCCTGAACGTTCAGCAGGACGATATCGCCAGCCTGGTTCACCACGATTATCGCATCCGGCGCGGCTTCCAACAGTCCGCGATAGCGCCCCTCCATTTGCGCGAGATGCCCTTCGGCCGCCTTGCGCACGCTGATATCGCGGATTGCCGCTGTAACCAGAATGCCTTCGGCACTGTGCAGCGGACTGAGCATGATTTCGATCGGAAAATCGCCGCCGGTCTTGCGCCGGCCGGAAAGCTCGATCCCGGTGCCTATCTGTTGGGCCAATGCGTCCGCGGTCGATCTGGTACCGTCGGAGATAAGCCTTTCGGCGAAACCCTCGGGAATGATGTTCTTCACCTGCTGACCCAGGAGTTCATCGCGCCGATAGCCAAATTGCCGTTCGGCCTGAACGTTCAACAGAACAATATCGCCACCTTCATTTACCACCACCATCGCATCCGGGGCCGCCTCCAGCAAACCACGGTACTTCGCGGCCGACCCCTCGGTTTCAGTAAGATCGCGCGTAATCTCGGAAAATCCGCGTGGAATGCCGTCAGGATCGTGCAACGTCGTGACAGTGACATTGGCGATAAATCGCGAGCCATCTTTCCTCACCCGCGGTCCTTGTCCTTCATATCTGCCGTCCGCGATGGACGTCCGAAGGATGTCGCCTGGCAACCCGCGCTGTTGGTCTTCTGGTCCGTAGAAGCATGAAAAATCGTGGCCGACGATTTCCGCGGCCCCATAGCCGGTGATTCGTTCCGCCCCCTCATTCCAGGTGACGATCCGGCCTTCAGGGCTCAACATGCAAATCGCATAATCCTGGACCTCGTGGACCAGCATGCGCGATTGTATTTCGCTGTCGCGCAGCGCATCTTCCGCGAATTGGCGCCGTTGGCTGTCTCGATTGACCCGCCAACCCGCTATGGCGATGATCAGAACTCCCAGTGTGGCTCCAATAACAAGAATGCCGTTTGCCTGCTCGGATCGCCGCGACGCGTCCGCGTCCCGAATTGCCAGTAATCTCAGCTCCTCGGTACGCACTTTGGCGGCCGCATCCTCGATCTCTGCCATGGTGCGTGGGTTCGCGTCGTCTCGAATGACTTTCGCCGCCGCTTCCAGACCCGCGGCCTGTCGTAGGTTGATGATGGTTTCATCGAGGCGAGTGTGCTCGGCGATTCGTGTTGCCAGGACGGTCAGAGCGTTCTCCTGATCTGGATTATCCACGGTCGCGTCATGCAACGCCGCCTCGTCCAGCGTCACCTTAAGAACCTTGGCGCGAAAGGACTGAAGATAGGTGGAGTCACCGGAGATGATGTAGCCGCGGTATGCCGATTCCGTTTCCGAAAGGTCGAGGATCAGGGTCTTCAGATTACCAAGGACAAGAACCGTATGGCGTGCCCAGCGGTTACTCTCGTTGGACATGAATGTGCCGCGAAAGGCCACCGAGGCCATGGCGACCATGACGGCGGCGACGGCCCCAAACGCGAGCAATTGTCTCCTGTTCGATGGGTTTCGTCTGTTCATTCTACTCCCTGTTCTCGTTGCAACACCGCACTCACAAGACGTCACCGGTTACAATGCGGCACGGGCTGGGACAGATTCGCGGCAATACCAATGGGTTCATTCACCGATGTTGAATGTCGGCACTTATGTTTAACATCTCCGTGCGTATGGGAAGATATCCCAACAAGATCGGGAGCCGGCCGCACCGCGCGAAAGTTTCCGTTGAGACTTTAAAATTTCCGTTGAGACTTCGTAGACCGCTCAAATGTTCGCTATCTGAGATTTAGATCCCCGAAAAGCTTCGGAATCTACTCATGCCACATTGGCCGGAGTAAGAACTCGCGGCGTGGTCTGACCGGGCCGGTTTGGTCAGGAATCGCCGCGGCGCCCGAGCGTTAACTTATCGCGGATTCAGCGTTATTTGCCATTTATCATGGGAAGACCTCTGGTTTCAGGTAAGACTTTTATCAATCGCCGCGCAGAACGAGACGATCGCCGTCCATGGCATAGCCTGCCAGGCTCGTCAGGAACGATTGCCCCAGCAGGTTGACCGCCAGGGTACCGCGCTTCGCCACAAGAGCCTTGACATTCGTGCGGGTGATGCTTCCGACCCTTAACGTCGCGATCACGATGGGCGCGGCCAGCGCGATTCCATTGGCCGTCCTGACCGTCACCGAATAATTGAGTGAGCCGAGGTCGATGCCCGCGCTGCCCGCATCCTCGGCGCGCAATGCGACGAGTGTGGCGCCAGTGTCGAACACCATTGGAATCGTGACACCATTGACCTCGGCGCCGAATGCGAACTGCCCGTTGGCACGATGAACTCCGCTCGCGGTGTCTCCCGTTCGCGTTGCACGGTATATCGTTGGTAACTGCATCGGAGCCAAGGCGATCGGGCCTCCCCGTGGCTCAACATGGGTCAGAACTGGCGGAACATTCCGGGCGGCTAACAATGGGTCGCTCGGCCGGGCCGATACCGCGCCGGCGCTCGGCTGCCCGGCACTCGCGGCCGCCGCACGAGGCGTGCTCGTGAGGGTCCCGGCTTCGTGCATCGGCGGGCGAACAAGTTTCGCGATGTCATCACGAAACACCCAACCGGCGATAAGCGTCGCGCAAATGATTCCGCAACCCAGGAAATCGACCCAGACAGTGCCGCCAGACGCGTCATGAGGCTTTGATCGCGGTGCCACAGCGGTATAGCTACTCTGACCGGGCGGGAAACATCATGAGGACCGCGTCCAGATTGAACACGGAGGGTTGGCCGGTGTAACCGAAGCGCATGCCGTGTACTCCGCTGGCTACCGTCACGGTTGACGGACACTTTTCGGACGCCCGTCTAGCCTACGAAAGCGCCCCAGCCCATTCGGCTCTTCGGCCTGGACGAAAAGCCTGTTTGTCTCATCAAACGGCCAGGCCGCCTCCGGCGACCGGGGGCCGCCAGCGCTTCCGTGGCGGCGCGGACCTCGCCCAACCGGCCTCGGACGCTCGCGCGATGCAGGACTGCACGCTCTTCGCCGACGCGGGCTTGCCGTCATCCTCCGCGCACAAGGTTCAATCTGCCGCCGCCAGGCACCGGAATATCTCGGCCAATCCGGTGGACCGTCTGCCGGCGAGGCTGGCTTTTGTGGTCGGAGTGCGGACGGCGCAGGGGTCGCGCATAGCGGCGTAGCCTGTCGCCCAGCCCAAGGGTTGCCCAGAAATATTTCAGGCAGGGCATAGGGGTGGGCACGGTGTGCCCGTTCTCGGCCCTACGCGAGGGTTGCCACGGCACTGGCAAGACTGGCGCGGCCGGTTGAAGATGAAAATTTCGATCCGCCGTTACAGGAACCAAGAACTCGCTTGCCAGGCCCATTTCGGCACGCGGGGCATCGGCGGAGGGCGCTTTTCGTAGGCACAAAGCCTCGGTCGCGGTGCGCCTGCGTGAAAGGAGCGCCGCAGTCGGGGCAGTCAGACGCCCAGACTACAAGCCTGACCGTGCGCCCGTTGCTGGTCGCCCTCGTTTCCGAGCCGGTTCGCCAGTAGGCCTGCTCGTTGATCTGGAACAAGTTCAGCATGCACGACCCTGTGACATCGGCGGGTTCTGGGATGAAGTGTGCGGGCAGGGGTGCCGGTGCTGAACTGGATATTTCTGGCGGCGAAAAAAGGACCACCCGCGCCTCTGATGGAAAAGGCGCCGTCCAATCGCCTGGCCGGGCGCGGCCATACGCGGCGAGGGGTGTGCCGATGGCGGCGGGGGACAGTGCTGCTCGCCCGGCCGCGGCGGTTCGCTGGCTGCGATGACCAGCGGCAATCAT